>ENA-OQCP01000033-OQCP01000033.1-human-gut-metagenome-genome-assembly--contig:-NODE-33-length-50466-cov-4.836330_pt1 | contig 50466 bp, 66 predicted proteins | sample MGYA00242760_ERZ504583 | MGnify/ENA primary metagenome ERZ504583 (study PRJEB26092, sample SAMD00036308) | human gut metagenome | host: Homo sapiens | study: EMG produced TPA metagenomics assembly of...
TCCAATCAAGTTCCCCGGACTTCGTGTGGCAGTATCATCGGATGAGTCAAAGATGATTAATTTCGATAAGAAGCCAAAGGTTATCATCTCAGCATCGGGTATGTGTGAGGCCGGACGTATCAGACACCACTTAAAGCATAATCTTTGGAGAAGTGATTCGACAGTTCTGTTTGTAGGATACCAGGTTCCGGGCACACTTGGCTATGCACTTTTGAACGGAGCTAAAAAGGTGAAGCTTTTTGGTGAGGAAATAGAAGTAAGGGCAAGCATAGTAAATCTGCCGGGTATCAGTGGACATGCAGACAAAAATCAGCTTACCGAGTGGCTTGGCGCAATAAAAAACAAGCCGGAGCATGTATTTATAGTCCATGGAGAGGAATCCACAGCAGAGTACTTTGCAAACCATGTGCATGAGACCTTCGGCTATGATGCAGTGGCACCGTACAGTGGTGATGCCTATGACCTTATCACGAATCAGAAGGTGGCTGATGGCTCCCGCAAGCTTGTGGAGAAAAAGGCTGCATATGGCATGGCAAGCAGAGAGAAGACTATATTTGACCGTCTTGTGGCAGCAGGCCAGAGGCTTGTATCTGTTATCCAGAAGTGTCAGGGTATGGCTAATAAGGACTTGAGCAAGTTTGCAGACCAGATAAATGCGCTGTGTGATAAGTGGGATAGATAGAATGTAATCACAGCATATCAAAGTAATAAAGCAAAAAGGGAATGTGTGGGCAGTCAATCGCATACAACATATATGCAACACTGGGACACACAAATCCCCTATTTATGGGCTTTTTAGGATATCAAAACGTTAACAAAGAGATAATTCAACCGAATATCGAAAAAGAGCAACAGACCCCGAAAATCCTGTATTTTCGGGGTTTTCTTTATATTCTGAAAATCTATCAGACACCTTCAAAACACACGAAAATGTTCCGGTAACTAACAGGTAACACATAGAAATGTGCCTATCGCAGAGATTGCTAAAGCAATTGGAAAGGATGCATAATATATAAGAATTGGCATACAACAAGGAATATTAAAATTTGGAACAGCAATGAAAGTTGGAAATTCAAGAGAATATAGTTATTATTGTCCAGATAAGAAGGTGTGGGAAGAGACAGGATACTTTAATAAAAATATGTGATACTATTTTTGTGTAAGAACTGTGATATATGTACATAATGAGAAGATGAAGAAATAGATGTAAATTTAATAGCCAGGAAAATCAAAGGGGGATATGCGTTAAAAACGCGAGAAAACTAATAGGGATTTGACTATAATTCAGATTTACATGAAAGGGGATTTGCGTTATAATTGTGGCGGAAATGTGGATTTATGCATGGATAAACCAGTTTTTAAAAGAAAAATATACGATGAAATATATGAGTGGAAAGAGAACAGAAGCGATAAATATGCACTCTTGATAAAGGGAGCAAGACGAGTTGGTAAATCAACTATTGCAGAGGAATTTGCAAAAAAGAGTTTAAATCGTATATTCTCATTGACTTTGCTCATACAAGTAAGGCAATTATTGATCTATTTGATGATATGTATGATCTGGATTTTTTCTTTTTGCAATTGCAGCAGTTAATGGGAACCAGGTTATAGGAGAAAGAGTCAGTAATTATTTTTGATGAGGTTCAGTTATTTCCAAAGGCTAGGCAGGCAATTAAATATCTCGTTTCGGATGGAAGATATAAGTATATTGAAACAGGCTCTTTATTATCAATAAAAAAGAATACAAAGGATATTTTGATTCCAAGCGAAGAACATAAAATATCTATGTTTCCTATGGATTTTGAGGAGTTCTTATGGGCAATAGGAGATGAGGTATCAGCGGAAACAATAAGGTATCTTATAAAGAATAAAAAGGCTGCAGGGAATGCAATGCATAGAAACCTGATGCGGACATTCAGATTGTATATGCTTGTTGGTGGAATGCCACAGTCCATAGAAACGTATATAGAGAAAAACAATTTGCAATTGGTTGATGAAACTAAAAGAGAAATTGTAGATTTATATGAAGAAGACTTTGTGAAGATAGATGGAACTGGTCTTGCTGGTGATATTTATGATGCCATACCTGCTAACCTTAGTGGTAATGCATCAAGATATATTCTGTCAAGTGCAAGAGAGGGGATTCGCTCTGAGAAAGTAAGAAAACTGATTCCTGATATGCTCAGTTCGTACACTGTAAATATTGCATATCACGCTAATAATCCTGATGTAGGAATGTCGTTGGAAAAAGGATGCAGGACGATATAAATTGTTTAATTCGGATGTTGGTTTATTTATAACTTTGGCATTTAAGGATAAAAAATATACGGAGAATATTATTTATAATAAGTTACTTTCGGACAAACTAGATGTAAATTTAGGATATGTCTATGAAAATGTTGTGGCACAGATGCTAATAGCAAAAGGTAATAATTTGTTTTATTACACGATGAAAAGTGAAACTTCAAATCATTTGTAGGAGATTGATTTTTTAACTTCTGTTAAAGATAAGATATGTCCATTAGAGGTGAAATCCGGTAATTATAGAACGCATAAATCACTTGATGTATTTTGCAACAAGTTTAGTAATCGTATAGGTAGCAAATATGTTGTTCATACAAAAGATTACAAATGGGAAAACGGAATTTATTATATTCCAATGTATATGGTACCATTTTTATAAAGATTTTTTAGAAACGTATATATTCATCAGGCAGCAAGTGGTTAAAGACGTAGAATAATAAACTTTTAACGGAGACACGCAGCTTTAAAATTTGTATATAGATGAATAAAATGCAGTGTATGAGGAGAATGTAATGAGAATATCAGATATTATGAGATTAGGAAAGTCTGCCATTATTTTTGCCACTATTGTAGTGGCTTTTTTGGCAATAATCTGGCTTTTAGGCTACAAAATGATTTATAAAAAAATATTGCATGGTAAAAAACAGATTTCAATTGGCAGAATAGGACTGGTGTGTGTACTTGCAGTATACATTGTTGTTGTCCTTTATGTGACATTGCTAAGAGGAGGTATTGGTTTTGGTGGATTTGAGTACCGGGCTAACTTTAAACCATTTTCTTCGTACAAAGAGGCCTGGTACAATTTTAGTGCACAGGAATGGAGAAATCTGATACTTAATATATGTATGTTCGTGCCGTTTGGATTTTTACTACCAATTTGTTTTGGAAAGATTAAAAGAGCGTGGAAAATATATTTGTGCGGGTTTGGGTTTGCACTGTTTATAGAGGTTGTGCAGCTTATCACGGGACGAGGTGTATTTGAAACTGACGATATCATAAATAATACGATAGGTGCAATGATCGGATATGGATTATTTTCGGTTGCAAGACTGATATTTGTGGCAGTCTGTTCAAGGAAGAAAGTCCAAGATAATACAAATGAAGTCAGTGGAGTGGCACATGATGAAAATGTTTGTGAAAGACAGAACATTTCCATAAGAAAATGTCTGGTGGCACAGCTTCCGCTTGCGTTTACAATTATAGCTTTTGCAGCTGTTTTTATTGTATACAATAGTATGGAATATGGTAATCTTTCAATCGATAATATTTCAAATCAAAATGTGGATGTCTCGATGGCAGATGGTGTGAGTCTGGCAGATGAGGCAGATCCGCTTGATGTATACACAATTCACAGGGCTACAGAAGATGAGGCGAGGGAGCTTGCCGACGGGTACTTTTCAAAGTATGGTGTTTTAATAGATGACTCAAAAACAGACATATATGATGATACTATTATTTTTTACAGTACCAGCCTTGATGATGAGGCAGTAACCTGAGTATCTGGTGCGATTACGAAGGACCAACAGTAAGTTTCACGGATTTTTCAAATATAGATGATGAAAATTCGTATGCTGACGCTGGACTTTCAGAGGAATTTGTCAGAGAAAAGCTGGAAAATCTAGGAGTGGTTATTCCCGAAAACGCAGTTTTTGCACCAATCGAGGAATATGATGCAGGAACTATAGGTTTACAAACGATGGAGAAATTCTTGACGATGGCTTGTATTATAAGGGAACGATAGAATGTTGTATTAATTCGTCAGGTAAATTGCAAATTTCAGAGACTCCATGATAAAATATACGCCTTATAAAAAGGTAGATGTTATTTCAGAAAAAGAGGCTTATGACAGGCTATGTGCAGGAAAATTTTATTTCCCGGATTATGATAAAGATGAACACTTATCTGATTTAGTTGTAAAATCAGTGAAGATAAGTTACACACCGGATTCGAAGGGATATTATCGTCCGGTTTATGAGTTTGTGGCAAATGCAAATCAGGATACAGGCAAGAGAGAAATAAGTATAATGGTAGATGCTATGGAAATTTAGGGAGGAATAACTTACAAAAATTAACTGACAGCTGCATTAGGTCTGGTAAAAAATAAAAAAACTCCCCTGACAGAAAATCGCCCAGACCGTGAGGTCTGAGCGATTTTTTGGTATAATTAATTATGCTACTAAATAATAATACCAATGGTAATTATACTATGCGTCAGCTGAAATTACCATTAGAAATCGAAAAATTGATCGATATTTCCGATCCGGTATACACTTTTTGTGAGGTTATGGATCACATTGACCTATCCAGATATTTTGTAGAGAAAGGCTATAAAACAGGTCACCCAAGATGTGATGCTCAAAAACTCCTTAAAGTAATACTTTTTGCCTTTATGGAAAATGGCATCTGCTCCTTACGAGAAATAGAAAAGCTCTGCCGTAATGACATTCGTTACATGTATCTTCTTGATGGCATGAAAACTCCTTCTTTTGCTACATTTGGAAACTTAATCCGAAACGAACTAACCGATTCTATCGAGCAGATATTTGAAGACATTAATTCATATATTTTTGCCAAAGATCACGTGGATCTGCAGCATACATACATTGACGGGACAAAAATTGAGCAAATGCCAATCGATATACCTGGGTATGAAAAAAATCGTGTGTGAAAAACCGGCAGAAAGTCTTTGACAAGATTTCACTCTTGATTGATGCTATGAATCAGGAAGTACTTGGATATCTCGGAATAAAATTTGAAAAGCGTGAAGCGTATGCGGTTGATTATGTCTCTGAATTACTTACGATGTACAAAGAAACAACCGGACTGGATGAAACTTCTTTCGTTTCCGGACGTGGTCGTAGAAAAAGCATTCGACAAAAACAATACGAAGAATTGCATGAATATCTGGAACGTTTGAAATCCTATGCATATCACATCGAGACCTGTGGAGAAGAAAGAAACAGTTATTCCAAAACAGATCATGATGCAACTTTCATGCGTTTAAAGCGTGATTACATGGGAAACGATCAGCTACTTCCGGCATACAACCTACAGGCAGCCATCTGTGATGAATACATAGCTGTAATCGACGTAAAACCATATGCATCCGATATGGAATGCTTTGTGCCTTTGATGGAAAAATTCAATCGCACATATGGTCACTATCCGAAATATCCGGTTGCTGATGCCGGATACGGTTCTTACAATAATTATCTTTATTGTGAAGAACACGGCATGGAAAAATACATGAAATTTACCATGTACAAAAAAGAAACGACGGACAAAAAGTATCATGAGAATCCGTATCGTGCTGTAAACTTTGCAAAAGATGCAGATGGAAATCTCTTATGCCCAAATGGTCGAAAATTCCTCTTCAAGAGAACACAGCATGTGAAATATAATAAATATGGAAGAACGGAAGAATTATACGAATGTGAATCTTGTGAAGGGTGTCAGCATAAACAAGAATGTTGTCCGAAAGCGCACAAAAACCGAACGATCCGAATGAATCAGGAATTAACTTCTATCCATCAGGAAGTGCTGCAAAATCTTGAATCCATACATGGTGCTCTCTTGAGAATGAACCGAAGTATTCAATCGGAGGGAACTTTTGGTGTATTAAAGTGGGACAAATCGTATAAAAGATTATTCCGGAGAGGCGAGAAAAATGTAATTCTCGAGCTCACACTGATTTCATGTGGATTCAATCTTTATAAATATCATAATAAAAAGCAACGACAGACGAAAGCTGCATAAAACTTAAGCGGACGTGATTAGCCGAGCTTTATTAAATGCACCATTTTTTATACCCAAAGATGCATACTTGCTTAGAAATAGAAAAGTTAATACAAAGAAACGCCAAAACCGACATTTGCCGGAATTGGCGTTTCTTATATTAGGGACTTATTTTACAGCCCCTTTTTTATTTTATGACGCGCAGCTTATTAAAAGTGCTATGTATGTAACTACGCCTCGTCCTGCTTGAAAATGACATTTCTGTATTTTGAAAGTATTCCCTTTAACAGGCTTCCAAGTACACATATTGATATGATCTCACCGATTCCGACTGTAACTGCATTGAAAACAAGAGAGATATCAACACCCTTGTATACAGTCGTAAAACCGTATCCGTATCTGAGCACGAGTGGCACGATAATTATGTTGGCGATGACCGGTGGCAGGGTGTATACAAACTTCTTCTTTCGAAGGAAGTAAGTGCCGAGTGCGCCGAGCAGTGTAGCGATGCTTCCGAAGATGATATCCCAGATGATGCCACCTGTGATAAGGTTGGAAATCAGACATCCGATAAAAAGCCCAGGAATGGCTGCCGGTGTGAAAACCGGAAGGATGCAAAGCGCTTCAGAAAAGCGTACCTGAATGGTGCTGATGCGAGACCAAGCAGATTGGTGATATACGTGAGCACAACATAGAGTGCTGCAATCATAGCTGCCTGTACTGCAAATAATACTTTTTTGTTTCTCATATTTAGTTCTCCTTTAGTTTTGTTTTACGTCAGGAAGGTTTCGAACTGACGCATTTATTTTCGCCTTGCTATGTTAACAAAAAATGCTTTGAATGTCAAGAAGTACATAAAGCTAACATCGGAAGCACTGTGCTTTTGACAAACGGCAAAAAGGCCAAAATAATTTTTGTGACGGAGAAGTATTCAAGGCCTACAGTTACATTGCTTGAAGACAACAGTGTGCTTGCTCTTAAGGATGAAAAGGATATAAAAATAGCGGCAGTGCTGTAGAATTATATACGCATATTAATTGAATAAAATTACTGTAAATGGGAATGCTTTAGATAAAGAAATTTATCCGGAGGATTCCCATGTCTGTATATAAGGTTGATATATGTGGAGTGACCACATCAAAACTGCCGGTACTTAAGGATGATGAAAAGAAGAACTGTTTGAGAAAATAAAAAAGGGAGATAAGGCTGCAAGAGAAAAGTATATTCGTGGAAATTTAAGGCTGGTGCTTTCGGTAATCAGAAGGTTTTCAAACCATAATGAAAATATGGATGATTTATTTCAGATAGGCTGTATCGGACTTATGAAATCAATTGATAATTTTGATCCGACTATAGGTGTTAAGTTTTCCACCTATGCTGTGCCGATGATTATCGGTGAGGTGAGACGCTATCTGCGTGACAACAGTGCGTACCGCATTCCGCGTTCGCTCAGGGATACGCATATCAGGCTATTAAATCAAAGGAAAAGCTATCCAGAAAGCTGGTACACGATCCGTCTTTAGCAGAAATATCAAAGGATTGCGGCATTCCTGAAAATGATATACTATACGCACTTGATGCAATCCAGACACCGCTTTCCCTCTTTGATCCTGTATATACTGATGGTGGTGATACACTTTATGTGATGGATCAGATATCGGACAAGAAAAACAAAGAGGAAGCATGGGTGAAAAATCTAGTTCTCGACGATGCATTAAAGCTGCTTGATGACAGAGCGAGACAGATAATAAAGCTGCGATTTTTCGAGGGCAAGACACAGATAGAGGTGGCTGAGGAGATAAATATCTCTCAGGCACAGGTATCAAGGCTTGAGAAAAATGCGCTTAAAAATATGCACGGATATCTGGAAGCATAAGCAGATAATTGAATATTTAGTCTGCCTGTGCTAAAGAAGTTTTTTTAAGCACAGCCGAAATTATGACTGCATATACACCTCCGATAACAGCGGTGATAAGCTGTGTCACTGAAAACTGAAGCTGTAATACCGGCAGCATCTTGTGCATCGGAGCAGGCAGAAATGCCGGGAGAATGATAAGAGCAATGGCTATTCCCATGAAAACGGCCTTTAGTATGGCACCTATTGCAATTGATACAGGAAAACCGGCAGCTTTGCCACATTTTTTGCGAAGCAGTCCCACACATATCACGAGAATGATATTTCCTATCATGATACATGGAAACATCGCAGGGATAGCCGCCATAACAGGACTTCCTGTGATGAAAATGATGTGACAGGTGTGATAATGCTTAGGATAATGCCACATGCCATTCCGGCATAGAGTACGGTAAGTATTAAAGCCGCATTAATGATTGGACCTGTGATGTATACGCTTAAGTTCTTAAAGAACTGGCTGACAAGACAGATTGCAAGCATAATTGCAGTGACGGTTATTTGTTTAGTTTTTATCTTCATTGATAAGACCTCCTTTAAATTTTCATATGAAATCATACTCCTTTGGGGGAGCAAATGCAAACGCTATATTTCGTGTAATGCGTATCCATTCCTGTAGCTCTTTACGGGCTTCGTCATCTCTTCGGTAGACAGCGGAGAAAGGAATTTTTAAAGTAGGATCTCCTACCTGCAGTATAATGGAATCAGGAGAAAGCTTAAGGGTTGACAGATAGCTGTTTAGTGTAAATGCTACACCGTAGCCCTGCTCAGCAAGGCGTATGCCTGCATCAATGCTGCTGATTTTATATGTCAGCTCAGGTAGGACATCAGAATAAAGCAGTGCATCCTCCTCAAGCTGTCGTATACTCTGATTACTGTGCTGCAAGATGAATCGTTCCTTTGCCACATGCGATAAATCAAGCCAAGGATATATACAGGTATCCTTTTTTTCGGCATGGGCTGCTGCAGGATGTTTTTTGGGAAGTACTATTACGAGACGGTCTTCATATATTGTCTCATATGATAAACGTGAATTGCTTACACTGTTGTAGCCGAAAAACATATCAAGTTCGCCGGATAAGAGACTTTCCTCGTGGGTTGAGAGATGACCGTCGATGGCATAGACAACAGACTGTGGATAGAGTCTGTGAAATTCTGTCATGACAGCAGGAAACAGAGTTGCAATCTGTCTGACCATGTATCCTATATTAAGTTTCACTGCCACGTTTTTGCCTATATCCTGCATGCGGTCTTCAAGCTCGAAGCATTTCATGGTGATTTCACGCGCTGATTTTACAAATTCCTCACCGGCATAGGTGAGAATCATGCGTCTTCCCCTTCGTTCGAAAAGAGGGATGCCTATTGAAGTCTCAAGCTGTTTGAGATGTATGCTGAGTGCAGGCTGTGACAGAAACAGGGCATTGGCGGCTTTGGTCAGATTTCCGTAATTTGCAATAGTAAGGACATATTGCATATCTTTTTCTGTGATCATATCTATAAATCTCCTTTATAGTCTGGAATAACAGTGGATATTTCAGGATAATAATTATTACTGAAATGGTTGGTACGTAAGCTGTATATATCACATTATATTAATTAATTGCTTCAAATTCAATAAAACTATAAAATAAATTTATACTTTTGATAAAAACATAAAATTCACATTCTGACCGCGTTATATTAGAATAAAATCAAATATAAATGACTCAGAGCCCGTAAATTCTACTATGAATTAGCAAAAATCTGAGTGTGAAAGGAGTAACAGATGAATACGCATACAGAATTTAGTGAAGATGCAAACAAAGAAAACGTAATACAGCCAAAGAAAAAGTGGAAAACACCGCATACATTTGTCATTCTTGTGGCAATTATCTTGATAGCGGCGGCAGCTACTTATTTCGTACCGGCCGGAGAGTTTAACAGATATGAGGATAAGGCAACAGGAAAGACTCTTGTTGAGGCGGGCAGTTATCATACTATAGCTTCTAAGCCTATTAATCCACTCAAAATTCCGGTTGCTATATATACAGGAATTGTTGATTCAGCACCTATTCTTACATTCATGTTGATAATTGGTGGTGCATTCGAGATTATCACATCGACAGGAGCGCTCACGGCTCTTTGCAAGAAGCTGTCGAAAACATTTTCAAAGAAAAAATATTTCGTAATTCCGGTTTTTTTAACAATATTTTCAATATTCGGTTTTACAATGGGCATGTCATCTGAGGTCATGATTTTTGTGCCAATAGGAATTACACTTGCAATGCTTTTGGGACTTGACAAGGTGACCGGTACAGCGATGATAGCTCTCGGTGCCGCAATAGGATTTACAGCCGGAATATTAAATCCATTTAATGTCGGAGTGGCACAGGATATAGCTGAGCTCCTCTTTTTTCTGGAATGGGCTACAGGATATTTATTCTTATTGTTTTGCTTGCAGCGACAAGTGCATACATCATCTGTTATGCAAAAAAAGGTTGCTGCCAATCCTGAAAAGAGCATTATCTACGGAATAAAAGAGGAACAGGAATATATTTTTGACGATGTCTCAGATACTATGAGCAAAAGACAGATTGGAGTGCTTGTCGTTATGGTGGCGTGCTTTGGCATTCTGATATACGGCTTGTCTAAGCTGGGATGGTATTTTGAGGAGATGTCAGCACTGTTTATTTTCATGGGAATTGTCTGTGGATTTGTAAACGGATATGGCCCAAGCAGGATTGCAAAGGAGTTTGGTGAGGGTGCCAAGGGTATCGTTGTGGGTTGCCTCATTATAGGTATTGCGAGAACGGTAGAGGTCATTTTAAGTGATGCATGTATTCTTGATACAATCGTATACGGCATCGTAAATATCGTTGGAGTGCTTCCAAACTCAATCAAGGCGGTTGGAATGTTTTTGTGCCAGTCATTGATAAACTGTGTTATCGTATCGGGAACAGGCCAGGCTGCGGTTACAATGCCGCTTATGGTGCCTGTTTCAGACCTTGTAGCATATCACGCCAGACTGCTGTACTTGCTTTCCAGCTTGGAGATGGATTCTCAAATTCAGTGCTTCCAATGTCATCGTCACTCATGGGATATCTTGCAGTTTCAAAGATTCCTTACAGTAAATGGCTCAATTCATGCTTCCATTGTTTGGAATCTGGACGGCACTCGGTTGTCTGTTTATGCTTGGCGCACTTATGATTGGATACTAAATAGAGATGGTTCATACTATTCGGAGGTGTGATTAAATTATGTCGCAGGATTTGAAAAAGCTTCTAGGTGAAGTGATAGAAATGCATAGGGCAGAATTATGTAAAATGGCAGATTTAATATATGATTTTGCAGAAAAAAGCGCAGAGGAATACAAGTCAATGGAACTGCTGACCGACTATCTGCAAAATGAGGGATTCACTGTTGAGAGAGGAATAGCGCTTGATACTGCTTTTAGGGCAACATGGGATAACTGCAGGGCGGCAGTAGATGATGAGGAGAAAAATACAGCACCTGTACTTGGAATACTCGTGGAGTACGATGCACTTGAAGATATTGGACATGCGTGCGGACATCACATGCAGGGACCGGCAGGAATCGGAGCTGCAATTGCGATAAAAGAGGTGATGAAAGACTATCCGTTTAAGCTTGTGATATATGGCACACCGGCAGAAGAAACACTGGGCGGTAAGATAGTTATGCTTGATGCTGGTTACATGAAGGAGCTTGATCTTGCACTCATGTCACATGGTTCACCAAATACATCAGTTGATGAGAAATGCATGGCATTGGAGAATTTTGTTGTCACGTTTCACGGAGTAAAGAGTCATGCGGCTATCAGTCCGGACGAGGCAGAAGTGCACTGGATGCAGCACTTTTATCATTTCATGCTATCGAGATGCTTCGTGAGCATGTGAAGGACGATACACGAATGCACTATACTATAAGAAATGCCGGAGGACCGCCAAACGTAGTTCCGGATTTGACCGTTGCTGAATATACACTTCGCTCATACAGCACAAGCTATCTTAACACGGTAGTTGAGAGATTTTACAATATTTTAAAGGGTGCGGCACTTATGACAGACACGACCTACGATATACAAAGAGACCTGCCTTTTAAGAGCAAGATAGTCTGCCACAGTGTAAATGACCTTCTCATGAAAAATGCTGCATATGAAAAAGCACCTTCCATAGCGGCACCGCGAAAAAAGACAGGCTCTACAGATTTTGGAAATGTGCTATATGAGATTCCGGGTTCCTGCATCAGGATTGCATTTACAAAGCCTGATGCACAGCCACATTCACAGGAATATCTGGAGGCCGGAAAGACTGACAAGGCGCATGATGCAATATGCTATGCCGCAAAAATTATGGCAGATACATTTTGTGATGTAATCACAACTCCAGGGCTTTTGACACAGATAAAAGAAGAGTTTTATGCTGCAAAGCAGAAGGAATAAAGAAATAGGTCATAGAACTTGATATTGAAAGCAATTCATTTGTGTGCTAATATAAGTATATTCGCTGTTTGACGCAAAACAGCTATATATCAGGAGGAATACAATGAAAAAACTGATTAATTTGATATCAGAGGAAGTGACAAAGGCATTCGTCAGTGCAGGATATGACGAGAAGTACGGAAAGGTTACACTTTCAAACAGACCGGACCTTTGTGAGTTCCAGTGTAACGGAGCAATGGCAGCGGCAAAAGAGTATAAGTGTGCACCATTTATGATCTCGGACAAGGTAGCGGCGCTCCTTGAGACAGATGAGATGTTTGAGTCAGTAGAATCAGTAAAGCCGGGATTTCTTAATATCAAAATGGATACCGCTTTTCTGGCAAAATATATGAACGATATGAAGGATGACGAGGGCAGATACGGCTTGGAGAAGGCAAAAAAGCCACTCACTATAGTAGTGGATTACGGCGGACCAAACGTCGCAAAGCCTCTTCATGTAGGACACCTTCGTTCGGCAGTAATCGGAGAGAGCGTTAAGCGTATCGCAAAGTTCATGGGACACAATGTGATTGGTGATGTGCATCTCGGTGACTGGGGACTTCAGATGGGACTTATCATCACAGAGCTTCGCGAGAGAAAGCCTGACCTCGTTTATTTTGATGAGAGCTATACAGGAGAGTACCCGAAGGAGGCACCGTTTACCATATCAGAGCTTGAGGACATCTATCCGACAGCCAGCGGCAAGTCAAAATCAGATGAGAGCTTCAAGGAAGCAGCACTTCTTGCCACAAAAGAGCTTCAGGGAGGCAGGAGAGGCTATCAGGCGTTGCTTTCACACATCATGAATGTATCTGTAACAGATCTTAAGAGAAATTATGAGAATCTGAATGTTCATTTTGAGCTGTGGAAGGCGAGTCGGATGCACAGCCATATGTACCTGGGATGGTTGAAATGATGAAGGAAAAGGGCTTTGCACATATGAGTGAGGGCGCTTTGGTTGTGGATGTGAAGGAGGATACGGATACAAAGGAGATTCCGCCATGCATCATCCTAAAGTCTGACGGAGCCTCACTTTACAGTACTACAGACCTTGCAACACTTGTTATGCGTATGAAGGAGAACAACCCTGACCGTGTGATTTATCTGGCAGACGCGCGTCAGTCAATGCACTTTATCCAGGTGTTCCGCTGTGCAAGAAAGACAGGCATAGTACCTGATACTACAGAGCTTGTACATATCGGCTTTGGAACCATGAACGGTAAGGACGGCAAGCCTTTCAAGACAAGAGACGGTGGAGTAATGCGTCTTGAGTACCTCCTCAAGGAAATTGACGATGAGATGCTCAATAAGATTAAGGAAAACCAGAAGGAAAAAGAGAATTTAAATATTGACGAGGCGGAGGCTGAGCAGACAGCCAAAACTGTAGCGCTTGCAGCAGTCAAGTATGGTGATTTGTCTAATCAGGCGAGCAAGGATTACATCTTTGATATCGATAGATTCACATCCTTTGAGGGTAACACAGGTCCATATATCCTTTATACAATCGTGCGTATCAAGTCAATCCTCTCAAAGTATGAGGCAAAGGGTGGCGACATCAGTGCACTGAAGGATGCGATCATGCCGCAGTCAATGCAGGACAGAAGAATCTTATGCTCTCTCTGGCAAAGTTCAATGCTACAATCGAGAGTGCATACGAGGAGTCTGCACCACACAAGATATGTGCATACATCTACGAGCTTGCCAACGCATTCAACGGCTTCTACCATGACACAAAGATTCTTTCTGAGGAGAATGAAGAGCTTAAGAAGTCATATATTTCGCTGCTTGTGCTCACAAAGGAGATACTTGAGGCTTGTATAGATATGCTTGGATTCTCAGCTCCTGACAGGATGTAAAAAATAATAATTTTCACGTTCTAAAACAATTGGACATGTAATATAAATAGGACATAGATGATTTATCAGAATCGTCTGTGTCCTTTTTTAATTTGAATAACTGTCGGTGGCGATAAGGGGTGAAAAATATGGATATAATTGATTATCTGCCACAAAAGATGAAGGCTGAGGCAGAAGCGTACATGCCGTGTGGTCTGGAGGAAATCAGGGTGCGCGCCGGAAAGCAGGTGCAGTATATGTTTGCGGGAGGATGTAGAGCCGGAGTGTATATCTCACATAGCGATATTGAGGAGATGATAAATTATCTGAGCGGATATTCATTCCACGCGATAGCACCGCAGCTTGCAGCAGGCTATTTTACAGTGGAGGGAGGTCATCGTGTGGGAATTGCAGGGCAGATGGGCTGCGATGGAGGAAAGGTTACAGCAGTCAGTGAGATAGCGTCCTTAAATATCAGAATTGCCCATCAGATAAGGGACGTTGCAATGCCACTGATGCCTTATATCCGGGATGAAAACAGCATTTACAATACATTGGTTATATCACGGCCGGGAGAAGGAAAAACAACATTTTTAAGAGACTGCATAAGGATACTTTCAGATGGCTGTGACGGAAAAAACGCTCTTAAGGTGTCGGTGGTCGATGAGCGTTCGGAGATAGCAGCGTGCTACTTGGGAGTGGCTCAAAATGATATAGGCAATTCCAGTGATGTGCTGGATAACTGTCCGAAGTCACTTGGCATGAGGATGCTTTTGCGCTCTATGTCACCGGATGTGATTGCAGTGGATGAGCTGGGAGGTGAAAGCGATATCGAGGCACTAAACCAGCTTGTGAGTTGCGGAATAAGGATACTTGGCAGTGTACATGGCACCAATGCAGATGATCTGCGAAGAAAAATGCTGCCACATGCCATAGAACGGTTTGTGTTTATAGACCATGATGAAAAAGGGGTGAGGCGTTATAGCATTTATGATGAAGCTTACAGGCTTTTGTATAGTACTGTTTGCGGTATCGGGCTGATAAACGATTACAGCAAAAGAAAAAAGGCAGATATAGCGATGCTGTATGATTTTATGCTTTTGCTTGAAAAGGGGGCATTTTATCTGGCAGGAGAAAGAATGAAGGCGCCACAGTTTTTTGACAGCATAAGAGGAAAGAGCGAGGTGTTTAATGAAGGATGCAGGAGAATGGGAGAAGTGCTTTCAAACAGGAGCTGTAAAAGCGGGGATGAGGGCTGGATGGCTGTGTGGGAGAAGGTGCTTTGTGGCAGGATATCTGATGAAAAATAAAGAAAATGATAGTTGAAATGGGAGGTGCGTTCTTTGAAAAAAATGCAGCTGCGATGGAGCAGCGGCTTAAGGAATGTGCTTTGGACATACATAAACAGATAGATTTTTACAGGAAAGATTATGTTGAAAAAATGAAGGTGATTTGTCCGGTGGGTATTTTGGGAGGGATTATGATATCAATAATGCTTATATAAAAATGTTTGTATAAAAATGTGGTAATCCGATTAAACATATTGTTGTATGCGATGAAAGGACTTGATGATGGAGATTTCGATTATTTTTAAGATAGCGGCACTTGGAATAGTGATTACGGTGCTCGGACAGGTCTTAAAACACAGTGGAAGGGAGGAAATGACTTTCCTGCTTAGTCTGGCCGGGCTTGTTATTGTATTGTTCTGGATTGTGCCATATATAAGTGAGCTGTTTAAGGCAATGCAGGATATGTTCTCTTTGTAATATGTTGAAGATTGGGATAATAGGAATTGCGGCAGTATTTTTTGCAGTGCTTTTAAAGCGTGACAGGCCTGAGCTTCAATGCTTCTTTCAGTGGCCTGCGGCACTATAATTTTTGCTTTTGCATTGGAACGGCTCGGCACAACAATTGAGTTTTTTAAAGGACTTCTTTCAAAGCTTCCTGTGGAACCGGAATTTTTTGTCACTATGGTAAAGATGCTTGGGATTGCATATATTGCGGAGTTTCATCCTCAATCTGTAAGGACTGCGGTCATAGCGCAATTGCATCGCAGATAGAGCTTTTTGCGAAGGGAGCAATTGTTGTGATGTCAATTCCGGTGATGTCTTGTCTGATAGAGCTGATTGGAGAGCTGTTTTGATTTGTAAAAAATATATTTTGATAATAATCATATTGGCTGTAGTGTTTTTGCCGCAGTGTTTTGTGTATGCGTCGGACACCGAAATTACAGATAAAATTGAGCAGCAGATGCTTGAAAAAATAGATATGTCAGAGATTGAAAAATATTCAAAGGATTATCTGCCGGACAGACTATCGTTTTCGGATATAGTGGATGCCATTCTGGCAGGAGATCAAAAGGCCGGTGAAAAAATCTGTGAGTATATTTATGAGCTGTTTTTTTATGAGATAGCGGCGGTGAGGCCTGTTATTATAAATGTGCTGTGCTATACGATACTTTTTATGGTGTTTTCAAGGCTTATTTTCTGGCGGCAGGATTATGTATACAATGTAAGCTTTCTGTTTATGTATGCATCGGTTATATCAATGCTTATGGCATCTTTTTTTGTGTTGTCTGATGTGGCAAAGGGCTGTATTGATGTGCTTTTGACTTATCTTACAGCGCTTGTGCGGCATATGCGACAGTACTTCTTGCGTCCGGAAAAGGATTTTCGGCGTCAGGCTTTTACATGCTGGCATTTGTGCTCATTTATGTAGTGGAATGGCTTATAAAGCTGGTGCTCATACCGGGAATTCATCTGTTTCTGGTGCTTGAGGTGCTCAATCACGTATCAAGTGAAAAGAAGCTTGAAAAGCTTGCAGAGTTTATTGAATCAGCAGTTACAAAAATAATGAAGGCATCCATAAAGATAGTGGCAGGCATAGGCATAGTCCAGGCCATGATGCTCCCGCAAAGGACAAAATATCGGAAAGCCTTATCTTAAAAAGTTTTCAGGCGATACCGGGTGTGGGGAGGCTTGGGCAGGGTGCAGGTGAAATTATGCTTGGCTGTGCGATGCTCATAAAAAACAGTGTTGGTATGGCTGCGATTATCGTGCTTTTTTTCATTGTACTGACCCCTCTTGTAAAAACACTGATCTTTTCGCTGATGTACAGATTGCTTTCCGCTGCGCTGCAGCCGGTTTCGGACAACAGGATTGTGGAGGCATAGAAGCCGTTGCCAGGGCAGGAAATCTGTATTATATCGTGATAAGAGATGCATCTATATTGTTTTTTATAGTGATTGCGATAGTATGTGCATCTACAAGCTTTATGGGAGGTTGATAGGGCATGAAGAGTTATTTGTATCTGGCATTTTTTTTCATGGTAATGACATATTTAACGCCAAAGGAGCAGTACAGGAGGTACTTTAGGTTTATGCTAGGGGTGTTTTTGGCGGTCATTATTCTAAAGCCTCTTGCGGCAGGGTATGAATATGATATGAGATTTGCTGAGCTTACAAAGAAAATAGAGGGGATTTCGTATGAATATGACGAGGATACGACAGATTTGTTTACGGCTTTCGAAGCTGAAGAAAACTGACTACATAGTGATTTTACTTGTTGGAGTACTGCTTCTTATTGTGGTGCTTCCGGTAAAAGAGGATAAAAAGACCTGTAGTAATTCACAAAAGAAAGCTAAAGCTAAGTCAGTAAGTGAAAGCACCTACGATGATGAAGAATATGAGAAGTTACTTGAAAAAAAGCTTGAGGGTATTCTTGAAAGGATGGACGGTGTGGGTGAGGTATCTGTGATGATTACGCTGTCAGACGATGGCACAAGGATAGTGGATAAGGATACTAAGGAGACCTCGGAGAGCATTGAAAAGACTACGGTCATATACGATGACGAGGATGCAAGCGTACCTTATGTCACAAGCACGGACAAACCGACTGTTTCAGGAGTGCTTGTGGTAGCGCAGGGCGGAGGAAACCCACAGGTAAACAACGATATTTCTAATGCGGTTTCTGCATTATTTGATGTGCCCATGCATAAAATAAAAATAGCAAAAATGATATCCAGGGAGGAATAAAAGTGAAGAAAGGCAGCCATAAGAATCAGATAATTATTACGACACTTGCACTTCTTTTGGCAGTGGTCGGTTACATAAGCTACGATAACAGGGATACCTTTATGAATGCAAAGGATGTGCTTTCCACTGAAATCGAAGCTGTAAATGGAAAGGCAGATACAAAGGAGTCTAAGGAATGTGAGGATACACAGGTATCAGATGAGGTTGCGCTTGAGACAGACTCGACAGAGGAAATATTAAATGCCGGCGAAACGGTACTGACAAGTGCATCCACAGAGAGCGAGGAGTGTGTGGCACAGGTGAAGCTGGGACGCGAGCAGGTGCGCTCAAAGAACAAGGAGGCCCTGCAGAAGATTATCGATGATGCAGGAGTGTCAGAGGCAGAGAAGAAGAGTGCGGTCGATGCCATGGTGAAGCTGACAGAAAATGCACAGATGGAGGAGGATGCCCAGATGATGCTGGAGGCAAAGGGCTTTAAGAATGCTGTGGTAAGTCTCAGTGATGAATGCTGTGATGTGATTGTGGGAAAGGAAGATGTGACTGATGAAAAGAGAGCTCAGATAGAGGACATTATCAAGCGCAAGACAAATATCGGGGCATCAAATATTGTCATATCGACGATGGACTGATACATAAATTTTTAGTGTCTTGAAATGAAAACCGTTTTAAGCTATACTATACTCTGATTTTGTTTGGAGGAAATATCAGTGGATAACTTAAGACAGGAAATAGAAAAAAGAAGAACATTTGCAATAATTTCCCATCCGGATGCAGGAAAGACTACTCTGACAGAGAAGTTTCTTTTGTACGGAGGGGCAATAAACCAGGCCGGTTCGGTAAAGGGAAAGGCTACGGCAAAGCATGCTGTTTCGGACTGGATGGAAATAGAAAAGCAGAGAGGTATTTCGGTTACTTCATCTGTATTACAGTTTAATTATGACGGATATTGCATCAATATCCTTGATACACCGGGACACCAGGATTTCTCAGAGGACACATACCGTACACTCATGGCAGCCGATTCGGCCGTCATGGTAATTGATGCGAGCAAAGGTGTTGAGGCACAGACCAGAAAGCTCTTTAAGGTCTGTGTCATGAGACATATCCCGATTTTTACATTCATAAACAAGATGGACCGTGATGCCAACGATACGTTTGAGCTTCTCGATGACATCGAAAAAGAGCTGGGCATCGCGACATGTCCTATCAATGGCCGATAGGCTCAGGAAAGCAGTTTAAGGGTGTGTATGACAGAAACAGCAAGGAGGTCATGACCTTTGCAGATACCTTAAAGGGTACAAAAGAGGGCTCGGAGAAGATTATTCATATAGATGATCCGGCTCTTTCCGATGAGATCGGAGAGGAATTTAAAAGTCAGCTCATGGATGAGATTGAGCTGCTGGATGGCGCCAGTGCCGATTTTGATATGGAGCTTGTCACAAAGGGAGAGCTTTCACCTGTATTTTTCGGCTCTGCTCTCACAAACTTTGGTGTTGAGACATTTTTACAGCATTTCCTTAAGATGACATATGCACCGACAGCAAGACAATCTGACATCGGAATGATTGATCCTTTTTCAGAGGATTTTTCTGCATTTGTATTCAAAATTCAGGCCAACATGAACAAAAACCACAGGGACAGAATAGCATTTATGCGAATCTGCTCCGGACAGTTTACAGCCGGCATGGAGGTATACCATGTGCAGGGAGGCAAGAGCCTAAAGCTTTCACAGCCGCAGCAGATGATGGCAGATGAGAGAAAAATAGTGGACAAGGCATATGCGGGCGACATCATAGGTGTGTTTGACCCGGGCGTATACTCTATAGGAGATACACTCACGACAGCAAAGGATAAATTTGAGTTTGAGGGCATCCCGACATTTGCACCTGAGCATTTTGCGAGGGTATCACTTGTTGATTCCATGAAGAGAAAGCAGTTTGTAAAGGGTGTCACACAGATAGCGCAGGAGGGTGCTATCCAGATGTTCCAGGAGTACAAGGGCGGCATGGAAGAGATTATAGTCGGCGTGGTCGGTGTGCTTCAGTTTGACGTGCTTAAATTCAGACTTGAAAATGAGTACAATGTGCAGATCAGACTTGAGAATCTGCCATATGAGCATATCAGATGGATTGAGAACAAGGATGAGGTCAATGTAGATACAATTAACGGAACAAGCGATATGAAGAAGGTTGTCGACATGAAGGGAAATCCGCTTCTTCTGTTCATCAATGAGTGGAGCATCGGCATGACACTCGATAGAAATGACGGACTTGTGCTTACTGAGTTTGGAAGAAACTAGGTAAGGATTTCAAGGTTGAATTTGGACTTGACGTTAGTGAGAGATTATGTGTATAATGAAGACAGTTGTGAAAGCAACTGTCTTTTTAATTATGTTTTATTTGCATATTTTTGCATATTTTAGCTATAGCTGTTTTAGAGTATAGCGTGAGGCACAAACAGCAGCACGGCCAGCTATTTGATTCTGTAATTATTCCAATTTATTAGTTGACAATTGAATAGAAGTGTATTATTATAATAGCAGAACGAACGTTTGTTCGTGAGAGGATAGGAGATTATTATGGCAAAGGAAGATAAATTAAAAGCATTAGACGCTGCCATCGCGCAGATTGAGAAACAATACGGAAAGGGCTCTGTCATGAAGCTTGGTGACAATTCAGCCAATATGAATGTAGAGACAGTACCTACAGGCTCATTAAGCCTTGATATTGCATTAGGACTCGGAGGCCTTCCAAAGGGCAGGATTATTGAGGTGTACGGACCGGAGTCATCAGGTAAGACAACGGTTGCGCTCCACTGTGTTGCAGAGGTACAGAAGCGAGGCGGCATCGCAGGCTTTATAGATGCAGAGCATGCTCTTGACCCTGTTTATGCCAGAAATATAGGTGTTGATATTGACAATCTCTATATTTCACAGCCGGACTGCGGTGAGCAGGCACTTGAGATAACAGAGACAATGGTACGTTCCGGCGCTGTGGATATCGTGGTTGTCGATTCTGTTGCGGCACTCGTACCAAAGGCCGAGATTGACGGAGATATGGGTGATTCTCATGTCGGACTTCAGGCGAGGCTTATGAGCCAGGCACTCCGTAAGCTCACGGCGGTTATCAGTAAATCAAATTGTATAGTTATATTCATCAATCAGCTTCGAGAGAAGGTAGGTGTGATGTTTGGAAATCCTGAGACTACCACAGGTGGAAGGGCATTAAAGTTCTATTCATCAGTGCGTCTTGATGTCAGAAGAACTGAGTCACTCAAGCAGGCCGGTGAGATAGTCGGCAACCATGTCCGTGTAAAGGTTGTTAAGAATAAAATAGCTCCTCCTTTCAGAGAGGCAGAGTTTGATATCATGTTTGGCCAGGGTATCTCAAGAGAAGGAGATGTGCTTGATCTTGCAGTAAATGCAGGCATTGTCAACAAATCCGGTGCATGGTACGCATACGAGGGAGACAAGATAGGACAGGGTCGTGAGAATGCAAAGACTTATATCCATGAGAATCCGGCATTTTTTGATATGCTTGAGGCAAAGGTAAGGGATTTTTACTTTACACAGCCTGAGGACGAAGATGCTGCAGTACAGGAAGACTCTGAAAAGCCTGAAGCAGAAGAATAATAAGTGAGCAGGGTTATATATGATAGAGATTACCGGATATGAGAATATTGGTAAAGGCAAATACCGCACGACCTTTGATAATGGCACGACATGTGTGCTGTACCGTACAGAGGCCGTGCGGTACTCTATTATGGATGGAGCCTTTATCAGTGAAGCGGATTACGAAAAGCTGATAACTGAGGTGGTAGGAAAGAGAGCCAAAAAGAGAGCACTGCATCTGCTTGAACAGATGGACAGGAGTGAAAGAAAGCTTAGGGAAAAGCTCACACAGGGCGGATATCCGGATTGCTGTGTGGATGCAGCAATAGATTATGTCAAGAGCTTTCATTATCTTGATGATTACAGATTTGCTTCCACATATGTCAGGTATCATCAGGACAGCTTAAGCCGCAGGCAGCTTGAGCAGAAGCTTATGGCAAAGGGCATAGGCAGAGATGATATAAATTGTGCCATAGACAGCGAATACACTGCTGATGAAGAGAAACATATAGCAAAGCTGCTTGAAAAGAAACACTATGATCCTGATAACTGTGATGAAAAGGAGTTTCGCAGGATATACCAGTTTCTTATGCGCAGGGGCTTTAAGAGCAGCCAGATTCTTTCAGCAATGAGATCACAATTACCTTGACAATTTGCACCAAAAAGTATAGAATTTAATTGTTGTAATTTGTGAAATACAATGAAAATTTAATAAAGGAGGTGCTCCTGTAATGCTACCGTATATCATTACTGCTGTAGTTTCTATTATTATTACTGCATTGATTGTATGGTTTGCAGCCGCTTTATACCAGAAGAAATCTGCTAACTCCAAGATCGGAAATGCTGAGGAGAAGGCAAGAGGAATCATTGATGAGGCTGTAAAGACTGCGGAGGAAAAGAAGCGCGAGTCTATGCTTGAGATCAAGGAAGAGTCTATAAAGGCTAAGAATGATCTGGATAAGGAAATCAAAGAGCGTAGAAACGAGATTTCCCGTAATGAGCGTCGTATCGTTCAGAAGGAAGAAAATGTCGACAAGAAGCTCGAAGCTATCGAGAAGCGTGAAGCCGGATTTGTAGTTAAGGAAGAGGAACTCAAGAAGCAGAAGATTGAAATATCAAAGCTTAACGAGCAGCGTTTACAGGAACTTGAAAGAATCTCTGGATTAACCTCCGAGCAAGCTAAAGAATATCTCTTAAAGACCATTGAAGAAGATGTAAAACTTGATACTGCAAAAATGATTAAGGAAATGGAAAACAAAGCAAAGGAAGAGGCAAACCGTAAGGCTAAGGATTACGTGGTTACAGCTATTCAGAAATGTGCAGCAGACCATGTGTCTGAGACTACTATTTCAGTAGTATCGCTTCCGAATGATGAGATGAAGGGACGTATCATAGGAAGAGAGGGACGTAATATCCGTACTCTCGAGACTATGACAGGTGTAGATCTGATTATAGATGACACACCTGAGGCAGTTATTTTGTCAAGCTTTGATCCAATTAGAAGAGAGGTTGCAAGAATAGCTCTTGAGAAGCTTATTGTTGACGGAAGAATCCATCCGGCCCGTATAGAGGAGATGGTTGAGAAGGCTCAAAAAGAAGTCGATAATATGATTCGTGAAGAGGGTGAAGCTGCCACACTTGAGGTGGGCATACATGGTATTCACCCGGAGCTTGTGCGTCTTCTTGGAAAGATGAAGTTTAGAACAAGCTACGGTCAGAATGCGTTAAAGCATTCTATCGAGGTTGCACAGCTGGCAGGTTTACTGGCTGCTGAAATTGGTGAGGATGTCAGAATGGCAAAGCGTGCAGGCTTATTACATGATATAGGTAAGGCAGTAGATCACGAGATGGAGGGTTCACACATCCAGCTCGGTGCCGAATTATGTAAGAAATACAAAGAGTCACCACTTGTGATTAATGCAGTAGAATCACATCACGGTGATGTTGAACCGGAGTCACTTATTGCATGTCTCGTACAGGCAGCTGATACAATCAGTGCGGCACGTCCGGGTGCAAGAAGAGAGACTTTGGAGACATATTCAAATCGTCTTCAGCAGTTAGAGGACATTACAAATGGTTATAAAGGGGTAGAGAAATCTTTTGCTATTCAGGCAGGTAGAGAGATTCGTATTATGGTAGTTCCTGAGCAGGTCAGTGATGCCGACATGGTTATCATGGCCAGAGATATATCTAAGCAGATTGAGTCTGAGTTAGAGTATCCGGGTCAGATAAAGGTTAATGTAATACGTGAGTCACGTATAGTGGATTACGCAAAGTAGAGCATTAGCGTATTGTCGGTTTGACATAATAACATGTACATTTGAAAAGGCTTCGTATGAAGCCTTTTCTTTTTTGCAAAAAATAAAAACGTAAATGCAGCCGATTTTTACAATGTAGTGCTTATTGGTATGAAATAAATTATCGGTAACTGTTTATTACTACTGAAGATAATTGTATATATTGCATAAAAATATATGTATAAAATATCTTGTATTCACAAAAATAGATAATGGTACGTGACAAAATTAGTAAAATGTTATAAAATGGTAAGTGTAATATTTAGCAACTATTCAGTATTTGATGGCTGCAATATTTATAAATATTACAAGGGAGAAACTATATAATAAAATATCATATGGAGGGTTTTACAATGCAGAGATTTACATTACCAAGAGATTTATATCACGGAAAGGGTGCGCTTGAGCATTAAAGAGCTTTGAGGGAAAGAAGGCTATTATCTGTGTGGGCGGAGGCTCAATGAAGAGATTTGGCTTTTTAGACAAAGCCGAGGCTTATTTGAAGGAAGCAGGTATGGAGGTAAAGCTTTTTGAGGGAATTGAGCCGGATCCGTCAGTTGAGACAGTTATGAAAGGTGCGGCTGCCATGGCTGAGTTTGAACCGGACTGGATTGTAGCAATTGGTGGTGGCTCACCTATAGATGCAGCTAAGGCTATGTGGATTAAGTACGAGTATCCGGATATCACATTTGAGGATATGTGCAAGGTATTTGGTATTCCAAAGCTTAGAAAGAAGGCACATTTCTGTGCTATTTCATCCACATCAGGTACAGCAACTGAGGTTACTGCGTTCTCAATCATCACAGATTATGAGAAGGGTATCAAGTATCCAATCGCAGACTTTGAGATAACACCTGATGTTGCAATCGTAGACCCTGAGCTTGCAGAGACAATGCCACAGAAGCTTGTTGCACACACAGGAATGGATGCCATGACACATGCCATCGAGGCATATGTATCAACAGCCAACAGCGACTTTACAGATCCGCTTGCACTCCATGCAATAGAGATGATACAGCATGACCTGATTGATTCATACAATGGTGATATGGCAAAGAGAGATGCGATGCACAATGCGCAGTGTCTGGCAGGAATGGCATTCTCCAACGCACTACTTGGAATAGTTCATTCCATGGCACACAAGACAGGCGCAGCTTTTGCAGATTATGGTGCACATATCATCCACGGAGCAGCCAATGCCATGTATCTGCCAAAGGTTATTGCTTTTAATGCAAAGGATGAGACAGCAAAGGAACGCTATGGCGTAATAGCAGATTTCATGAAACTGGGTGGAGAGACACTTGATGAGAAGGTTGAGCTTCTTATCAAATACTTACGTGGCATGAATGATGATCTGAATATCCCACACTGCATCAAGAATTACGGAGCAGACAGCTATCCAACAGAGCAGGGCTTTGTACCGGAGGAAGTATTCCTTGAGAGACTTCCTGAGATTGCTGCAAATGCTATCCTTGATGCTTGCACAGGATCAAATCCTCGCCAGCCAAGCCAGGAGGAGATGGAGAAGCTTCTCAAATGCTGCTATTATGACACAGAGGTGGATTTCTAATCAAAACGGTAACTCTGAATTTAAATTATTTAGAAGGTAAACAGGAAAAATGATTGATGAAATGAAACGGCAAAAAAGAGAGCTTGTATATAAGGGCTCAATACTTGATATATACAAGGATACAATGCAGTTTGCAAACGGTAAGACTGAGGAATGGGATTTTGTTTCACACAGAAAGGGCGCTGCGGCAGTGCTTCCGGTGCTTGATGACGGCAGGATAATCATGGTGCGTCAGTATAGAAACGCTCTCGAGAGGGAGACAATAGAGATTCCGGCCGGCTGCAGAGACTTTGTGGGAGAAGATACCAGACTGTGTGCAGAAAGGGAGCTTAAGGAGGAGACGGGCTACAGCTCTGATGATATCTCGTTTTTACTTTCACTTCGCACAACAGTAGCCTTTTGCGACGAAGAAGTAGATGTCTATCTTGCCAAAAACCTGAAAAAGGGCGAGCAGCATCTAGATGATGCCGAGTCAATCGATGTAGAAATATACACCCTAAAGGAGCTGTGCGACATGATTTATGCCGGGAAAATCCAGGATTCCAAAACAGTCAGTGCAGTTCTTGCTTATAGTAATATGATTAAATAATAAACCGATAAAATAATGCAAGCCACAGGATATATACTCCTGTGGCTTGTGTTTTGTAAAAAAATGTGTGTATAATTTGTGGTTTAAGAATTCATTTCTGCGATGTCGTAGATAAGCTTCTTTGAATCCTCCCATCCTAGACATGGATCGGTGATGGATTTTCCGTAGACATGCTCACCAATCTTCTGGCTGCCCTCCTCGATATAGCTCTCAATCATAAGACCCTTGACAAGTGATTTGATATCAGAGGAAAGCTGTCTGTTGTGCATAACTTCCTTGGCGATACGAATCTGTTCCTTGAACTTCTTTCCGGAGTTGGAATGGTTGGTATCGATGATAGCCGCCTGGTTGACAACGTCCATCTTGTCGTACATTTCGTGCAGACGGATTAAGTCCTCGTAATGGTAGTTTGTTGTAGTGTTGCCATGCTTGCTGACAGCACCTCTTAAAACAACGTGAGTCAGAGGATTTCCTGATGTCTCAACCTCATAGCCTCTGTAAACAAAATGATGTGGGTGCTGTGCTGCGTAAACAGAATTGAGCATGACGGAAAAATCACCGCTTGTAGGGTTTTTCATGCCGCTGGCCACATCGAAGCCGCTGACGGTGAGACGATGCTGTTGATCCTCAACAGAACGAGCGCCGATTGCCACATATGAGAGAAGATCCTCAACATAGCCCCAGTTCTCAGGTAAAGCATCTCATCTGCACAGGTGAGTCCACTCTCTGCGACGGCACGGATGTGCATTTTTCTCATGGCGATAAGACCTCAACCATGTCAGGTGCTTTCTCAGGGTCAGGCTGTGAGGCAATTCCCTTGTAGCCCTCGCCGGTTGTTCTTGGTTTGTTTGTATATACACGAGGGATGATGATTACGCGGTCCTTTACATCCTCCTGAATCTTTGTCAGACGGCTGACATAGTCACAGACTGAATCCTCGTTGTCGGCTGAACACGGTCCGATAATGACGAGAAATCTATCATCTTTTCCACAGATAACATCTGAAATCATTGCATCGCGCTTCGCTTTAAGCTCGGTAAGCTCCTTTGACAGAGGATATTCCTCCTTAATCTGTGCAGGAGTTGGAAGCTGGTTTAAAAATGTGAAACTCATAATAGTGCTCCTTATGTAAATAGTAACTTTATTAATTAAAATGGTATATTTTTATGGCATATCGGAAAAAATTTCCAATATATAATGCCCAAACAGTTAAATAATAAGATAAATGAAATATATTGTCAAATTTTTATCAATTATAATAGTATGCATAAAAAGTTATAATAAAACACTAAAAGGCTATAATAAGAAAAAAGTAACATTGAAAAAAAGTAAAAGATGTGATATAAATAGTTGGTAACTTTTTTGTGACCGTAGTTTAATGGATAAAATTCCGGACTCCGACTCCGGCGAGTGCGCGTTCGATTCGCGTCGGTCACATACTTTGATTTTGATATGTTGGGTTAATGGAGGAATCACATGAAGGACTTTTTTAACAAGGAAACATTGGATAATATAAAGCAGTTTTGCGCAGAAAATAAAAAATACGTTGGAGTAGCAGGTGTACTTGTAGGACTCATACTCATACTTATAGTAGTTGTCGCAGGAGGCAATAATGGCAGACAATCCAATACCGAAGCCGGATCACAGACAGAGATTTCGGTGAGGGATTTTGAGTTTGAAAAGGATTACACAAATGACGCAAAGGACGATATCAGCACATTACTTGCTGATTATTATAAGGCATACGTGGGTGATGACCTTGATACCCTTGGCAAGCTTGCGACACCTATGAGCGACAACGAGAAGAGCTATATTGGTGTTGTCAGCCAGTACTATGAGTCAGTCAATGACATCACACCTTACACCAAGAATGGTTTGAAAAAGGGAACATACTTTGTGTCTGTTAAAAACAGTATAAAGTTTACGGGAGTTGATACACAGGCACCTACACTTGACTTCTTTTATATAGAGACAGGTAAGGACGGAAAGCTCTTTATAAATAATGTATACAGTAATTTCAACAGAACATACTGCGAGAATGAACTCGATGACGATATTATGGAGCTTATTTCTAAGTATACTGCTTCATCTGAGTTTGCAGACCTTCATGAGGAGGTACAAAAGGCATATGAGCAGGCGGTCGGTTCTGATGCCAATTTAAAGACTATGCTTGAGACAACACTCACAGGTGCTATAAAGCAGTGGTACACATCGTCAGGCATTGCCAATTTAAAGAAGTCTGATGCAGACACACAGACTACAGAGGCAGATACACAGCAGGCAGATGATGCATCACAGAGTGGTGACCAGCAGACTACAGATGCAAATGCAGGACAGACTGCAGACCAGCAGACTACGGATGCAAATGCCGGACAGTCCACAGATCAGCAGACCACAGATACAAATGCAGCCAATCAGCAGACAGCCGAGCAGCCACAGGCACCGGCTGAATATCAGGTAGTGACAAAGGATGTTGTAAAGGTGCGTGACGGTGCAAGCACAGATGCAAAGGAGCTTGGTCTCTTAAAGGAACAGGTAACACTTACAGCATATGGCACAGAGGGCGACTGGACTATAGTATCCTACAGCGCCGGAACAAATGGCAGAGCTATATCAAGACAGAGAATCTCCAGACAGTAGGACAGTAAAAGCAATACAAAGTAACAGATGTGCATACAATAATAAGAAGCAACACGGAGGCTTAAAGGTCTCCGTGTTTTAATCTACATAGCAAATGGCTGCCGTAAAGAGTAGAAAAGGCTTTAGCTTGGTTTATGTATATCGGATAAAGCAATCTAAAAAGAGGATATGGTATGGAAGAAAATGGTGTAAGAATAAATAAATTCCTCAGTGAAGCGGGCGTGTGCTCAAGGCGTGAGGCAGACAGGCAGATAGAAGCCGGCAAAGTAGGAATAGACGGCGTTACAGCAAAGACAGGTGACAGAGTTCTAAAGGGACAGACTGTCACATATAATGGACAGGTAGTATCAAAGGAAGAAGAGATGATACTGATTGCCCTCAATAAGCCGGCCGGCATAGTCTGCACAGCAGAAAAAAGGGAAAAAAACAACGTGATAGATTATCTTAATTACCCAAAGCGCATTTATCCCATTGGCAGGCTGGATAAGGATTCAGAGGGACTTTTACTTCTGACCAACAATGGCGAGATAGTAAACAAGATGATGCGCTCCGGCAACAGACACGAAAAAGAGTATATTGTCACAGTAAACAAAACAATATCTGACAGCTTCATAAGAGGGCTCGCAGGAGGCGTACCGCTTGTAGAGCTTGGTGTGACAACAAGAAAGTGCCATGTGAAAAAGCTGTCCTCAAAGCAGTTTAAGATTATTCTGACACAGGGCTACAACAGGCAGATAAGACGGATGTGTGAATACTTTGGCTACCGTGTGGTCAAGCTTGAGAGAGTGAGAATCATGAATATTGAGCTTGGTGACCTGCCAAGAGGAAAGTACAGGGCAGTAACACCACTTGAATACAAGGGACTCAAAAGACTGATTGCGGATTCCTCAAATCAGCCGGTTATGCCTGATACGAATAAGAATCATTCTGATAAGAAACATACGGATAAGAAACATACGGATAAGAAACATACGGATAAGAAATATCCGGATAGAAGAGCAAAGTAAAGCAGACAGAGGATTATTACAGCATGGAGAATAACAAAATAAAAGATAAGATAGATGATCTTGTTGAAAGTCTTAACCGCGCATCAAAAGCCTATTACAATGGCGCAGATGAAATAATGCCAAATTACGAGTGGGATGCACTGTTTGATGAGCTTACACAGCTTGAAAAAGAGACAGGATATATCCGTCAGGACAGCCCGACACAGAATGCAGGCTATGAGGCAGAGGCTGGAAATCGTGAGCCACATGAGTATCCGGCGCTTTCACTTGCCAAGACAAAGAGTATTGAGGAGCTTAAGAAATGGGCAGGCGATATGCAATATGGCTTTCATGGAAGCTTGACGGTCTGACACTCGTGCTCACATATGACGATGGCAGGCTTGTGAAAATACTGACGAGAGGAAATGGAACTGTAGGAAGTAACATCACATTTTTGCAGGATGCCATAAGCGCTTCCCAAAGGAGATACCATACAAGGGGCATATGGTTGTAAGAGGGGAAGCGACAATTTCCTACACGGATTTCAAGCTGTTAAATGATACAATCGAGGACGATGATGAGAAATATGCCAATCCAAGAAACCTTGCCTCCGGTACATTAAATCTCGATGATGTGGAAGAGGTGAAACGCAGACATGTTGTGTTTTATGCATTTACACTCGTGCATATAGATGATGATATCATATCATGGGGTGACAGAATGAACTATCTTAGTGATATGAAATTCAATGTTGTCAAAAGGGAGGCAACTGATGCGGTGCGCCTTGAGGAGGCTGTAAAACGCTGGACAAGGGATGTCGAGAGTGGCAGGATGGATGTGCCTGTGGACGGACTTGTCATATGCTATGATGACACTGCCTACGCTGCAGGTGGAAGCATCACGGGACATCATGCTACGAGAGCCGGCTTTGCTTTCAAGTGGCAGGATGAGGCAGTAGATACGAGGCTTCGCTATATTGAGTGGTCTTGTGCGGTTTCGACAATATCGCCGGTGGCTGTTTTTGATCCGGTGCAGATAGAGGGCACGACGGTTTCGAGAGCCTCACTTTGCAATCTGACTGAAGTAGAAAGGCTTGGAGTGGGAAAAGAGTGTACACTTTCCGTGATAAAAGCCAACAAGATTATTCCGAAATGCATAGCTGTAAAGGATGCGGTGGGAGCAGTTGAGATACCGAAGGAATGTCCGGTGTGTCATCATCCGACACGCATATTTGTAAGTAAAAACAGCGGTGTAAGGACACTGCACTGCACTAATCCTGACTGTACAGCCAAGAATGTCAAAAAGTTTTCAAGATTTGTCAGCAAAAGCGGAATGGATATAGATGGACTTTCGGTACAGACAATGCTAAAATTTATAAATGAGGGATTCATAAAACAGTTCCCTGACATATACCATCTGCCAGAGCATTTTGATAAGATAAGCAGCATGGAGGCTTTGGAGAAAAATCATGCATGAATATGCAGACTGCCATCGAAAAAAGCAGACATGTCCACCCGGTCAATCTGATATTTGCACTCTGTATACCTCTTATAGGTACCGATGCAGGCAAGAAGATTGTCAACGCAATAGGTTTTGATGGCTTCGCGGACAGAATGAGAAATGCCACAGATTTTGTGGATATAGACGGTATAGGCCAGGAAAAATCAGGCTCCATACTTGAATGGTATGCAAATTCCAAAAATAGCGCGATGTTTGAAGCACTGATTAAGGAGCTTGACATAGAACAGGTCGATATAAAGGATATGTCAGAGGGCAGCTTAAACGGCAAGACCTTTGTCATCACAGGCGATGTGCATGATTTCGCCAACAGAAGCGAGTTTAAGGCCTATGTGGAGTCACAGGGCGGTAAGGTGACAGGAAGCGTGTCAAAAAAGACAGACTATCTGGTAAACAACGACACTGAATCTACTTCATCAAAAAATAAAAAAGCAAAAGAATTAGGAATACCTATCATCTCGGAGGATACATTTATAGAGATGTTTGGGCATTAGAAAAGAGGTTATAAAATGCCTATAAAGACACAAAATGATTTACCTGTAAAGGAAATACTTGAGAGAGAAAATATATTTGTGATGGACGAAAACAGGGCATCACATCAGAACATCAGACAGCTGGAGATTGCGATTGTAAATCTCATGCCATTAAAGGAGGACACAGAGCTTCAGATACTGCGCTCGCTGTCAAATACCCCTATACAGGTTAATGTAACGTTTGTGACCACATCTACTCACGAGGCCACTCACACATCACTCAGTCATCTGAACAAATTTTACGAGACCTTTGACGATATAAAGGACAGGTACTTTGACGGCATGATAATCACAGGGGCACCGGTTGAGCTTATGGAATACGAGGAGGTAGACTACTGGGATGAGATATGCAGTATAATGGAGTGGAGCAAGACACATGCTTTCTCCACACTTCATCTATGCTGGGGTGCACAGGCAGGATTGTATTATCACTACGGCATACCAAAGCGTGTGCTTCCAAAGAAGAAGTTTGGTGTGTATGCGCACCACGTAAAGAACAGAAAAGTCCCACTTGTCAGAGGCTTCGATGACGTGTTTTACGCACCACACTCAAGGCATACCGAGGTCTTAAAGGAGGATATATTAAAGCATCAGGAGCTTACCATACTTGCGGAGTCGGATGATGCCGGAGTATTCCTTCTGATGGATCAGGACGGTAAAAAGATTTTTGTGATGGGACATCCTGAGTATGACAGATATACTCTTCACAATGAGTACGAGAGGGATAAGAAAAAGGGGCTTGATATAGATATGCCGGTGAACTACTATCCGGATAATGATGATACACAAAAGCCGCTTTTACAGTGGCGGTCGCACGGCAATATACTTTATTCCAATTGGCTTAATTATTATGTGTACCAGGAGGTGCCGTACGAGTTCATAAACAACCGCGAGATAATTGGAAAATAATGACAAAAATTATAGTATTTTTTAGTTAATTTTGAATTGCATAAATGCTAAAATGTGGTAAAATATAACTATAAACCATTATAAAAAAACAAAATAATTGCAAAAGCTAACAAAAATTTAATGAAATTAAACAAGGGGGATTTTAATATGGCAAAAGAGCTAGTTGCAATGCTTCTTGCCGGTGGTCAGGGCTCCAGACTTTATGCACTGACGCAGAAACTTGCAAAGCCGGCAGTTCCGTTTGGAGGCAAATACAGGATTATTGATTTTCCACTTTCTAATTGTGTTAATTCAGGCATAGATACAGTTGGTATATTGACACAGTACCAGCCGTTTGTGCTGAATGAGTACATAGGAAATGGACAGCCATGGGATCTTGACAGATTATATGGAGGAGTGCATGTGCTGCCACCGTATCAGAAGGCTTCAGGCTCAGACTGGTACAAGGGAACAGCCAATGCGATTTATCAGAATATTGCATTTATCGAGAGATATGATCCTGAGTATGTTATCATACTTTCAGGAGATCAGATTTGTAAACAGGATTACAGCGATTTCCTTAAGTTCCATAAGGAGAAAAATGCTGAGTTTTCTGTAGCGGTTATGGAGGTTCCATGGGAGGATGCATCACGTTTCGGCCTCATGGTAGCAGATGATGACGACAAGATCACAGAGTTTCAGGAGAAACCAAAGAATCCTAAGTCTAATCTTGCATCCATGGGTATTTATATCTTCAATTGGGATATACTTAAGAAGTATCTTATCGAGGATGAAAATGATCCGGATTCAGAGAATGATTTCGGTAACAATATCATTCCAAACCTTTTGAGGGATGGCCGCAGGATGTATGCTTATCACTTTAACGGCTACTGGAAGGATGTAGGAACAATACCTGCACTCTGGGAGGCAAACATGGAGGTGCTTGATCCTGAGCACAGCGGTATCAACCTGTTTGATGAAAACTGGAAGATATACAGCCGTAACAGCGGCCATACAGGACATTTCATCGGCAACAGCGCAGAGGTTACAGACTCTATGATTACCGATGGCTGTGTAGTGAAGGGCACAGTAAAGCATTCAATTCTTTTTGGCGGTGTCGTCGTAGAAGAGGGCGCTGTGGTAGAGGATGCAGTTGTCATGGGTGATACTGTGATAAAAAGAGGCGCTAAGGTCACACACTGTATAGTTGCAGAGGGCGTTACAGTAGGCTGTGATGCAGTTATTGGAGAAAAGCCGGCGGAGGACGTGACAGGTGATGTTGCTACAATTGCACCGGGAGTTACAATTGGCGACAGAGCGGTTATAGGACCAAAGGCAATGGTATATAATGATGTTGAGGAGGGCCAGGAACAATGCTAAACATGAACAACGAAGAGGCTTTGGCCATTATTTTTGCAAATAGTTATGATGCCCTCATTCCTGAGATGGTATCCGAGAGACTTATGGCTTCCATTCCGTTTGCGGGTCGTTACAGACTCTGCGATTTCCTGATTTCGAGCATGTACATAGCGGAATCGACAATATATCTCTCATAGTTAAGAAAAATTATCACTCTCTGATGGACCACCTGGGCTCAGGTCAGGAGTTTGATCTAGCAAGAAAAAATGGTGGTATCAATATAGTTCCGCCTTATGCACAGAAGCAGATTAAGGTGTATGAGGGCCGTGTTGAGGCAATCGAAAGCCTTAAGGGCTATCTGAGAAGTGTACTCAGAAGTATGTTATCATGGCTGATGCCAACTATGTATTCAATTTTGATTTCAGGGAGCTGATTGAGGCACATAAGAACACAGGGCTGATATCACTGCAATGTACCGCAAGCAGGAGGTACCGAAGGTATTCTTAAGACCAAACGGCAACAATGATGAGATGTACTATACATTTGATATAGATGATGGACGTATCAAAAAGATATATATCAATGCCATGGATATGGGCAAGGTAAACTTTGGCATGAATATCTATATCATGGAGAAGGAGAAGCTCATTAGAATAGTGGATGACGCTTTTGTACATGGTTATTCTTATTTTACAAGGGATCTGATGGCTGCAAACACTGATTCACTCAATATCCAGGCATATGAGTACACAGGCTATGCTTCACAGATTACAGATATGAAGAGCTATTTCGAGGAGAATATGAAGCTTCTTGATGAGGATAACAGGGAAGCATTGTTTAAGAGTGGCAATTCTATCTATACAAAGATCAGGGATGATAACCCTACAAGATACATAAATGCTCAAAAGCCAAGAATGTTATGGTTGCTGATGGCTGTGTCATCGAGGGTACCGTGGAAAACAGCATCCTATCAAGAGGCGTCAAGATAGGAAAGAATGCAAAGGTCAAGAACTGCATCCTGCTACAGGATACGGTAATTGAGGATGGCGCCAATCTGGAGTACGTGATCACAGACAAGAATGTTCGCGTATCAAGAAATAGATCACTTACGGGAAATGACTCATTCCAGGTTTACGTGGCAAAGGGACAGACCGTATAGCCGGTTAAGGAGGAACATGGACATGGCAGAGAATAGAAACACAATAAATATCAAATCAGATGAGTCTGGCGAGATCAAGGTAGCAGATGAGGTTGTAGCTATCATAGCAGGTCTTGCAGCCACTGAGGTTGAGGGAGTAAGCTCCATGGCAGGCAATATCACAAACGAGATTGTCAGCAGGCTCGGTATGAAGAATCTCTCAAAGGGAATTCAGATTGAGATAGCAGACAATGAGGTAGTGGTTGATGTAGCACTCAATATTGCTTATGGATACAGCATCCCTGAGGTTTCTACAAAGGTACAGGAGAAGGTTAAGTCTGCAATTGAGACAATGACAGGGCTTTCTGTGGCTACTATCAATGTTCGTATAGCAAGTGTTGATATGGGAGAGAATTAAATAGTTCTTTTTAAATGATCACAAATGTAGTATAATTAAGGATGTCGTACAGACATCCTTAATTTATATAAAATATTATTCACGAGAGGAATTTAAATGACAAGAAGCAAGATAAGAGAAAACGTTTTTAAGATGCTTTTCAGGGTTGAGTTTCATGACAAGTCTGAGCTTGCAGAGCAGATGGAGCTTTTAAATGATGAGCTTACAAATCCTACAGACGAGGAAAGACAGTATATTGATGAAAAATGCAATGCGATTATTGAGCATATGGCAGAGCTTGATGCACTCATCGATGAGAAGTCTACAGGCTGGAAGACCAATCGTATGGCAAAGGTTGATCTGGCAATTATCAGATTGGCAGTTTATGAGATAAAGTTTGAGGACGATATTCCTACAAAGGTTTCAATAAATGAGGCTGTTGAGCTTGCAAAGAAGTATGGTGCAGATGAGTCAGGTGCATTTGTAAACGGAGTGCTTGCAAAGTTTGCATAGCTTAAGAGGAACAGCGATATAGAGCATTGAACATGGCAAATAGAAATATATATTCGGTAGCGCAAGTAAATAGCTATATTAAAAATATGTTCGCTCAGGATTTTATGCTCAGACAGGTGAGTATAAAGGGAGAGGTGAGCAACTGCAAGTATCACACGAGCGTCATATTTATTTCACAATAAAGGACGCGGGAGCAGCCATGAACACTATTATGTTTGCGGGCAGCAGGGCGGCAGGACTTTCCTTCCACATGAAGGAGGGGGACCAGGTTATTGTGACAGGTTCCGTTGAGGTGTATGAGAAGACCGGCGCATATCAGCTTTATGCCAAAAAGATAGAGCTTGACGGAGAGGGCAATCTGTATCTCAAATTCGAGCAGCTAAAGCATGAGCTTGAGGAGATGGGCATGTTTGCCGCAGAGTACAAGCAGCCTATTCCGCAGTATGCCGGCCGTATTGGCGTGGTTACAGCACCGACAGGCGCGGCCGTGCAGGATATAAGGAATGTATCATCGCGCAGGAATCCATATGTACAGGTCATACTTTATCCGGCACTTGTGCAGGGAGAGGGTGCGGCTAATAGCATAGTGAAGGGCATACAGACATTGGATGCGATGAATCTTGATGTGATAATAGTCGGCAGAGGCGGAGGCTCCATAGAGGATTTATGGGCCTTTAATGAGGAGATTGTGGCGAGAGCCATATTTGACTGCCGCACGCCAATCATCTCGGCAGTAGGTCATGAGACAGACTGGACGATAGCGGATTTTGTGTCAGACAGGAGAGCACCCACACCTTCAGCGGCTGCAGAGCTTGCAGTCAGTGACTACAGACAGACGTTAGAGCGCTTGACAATCTGCGCCGCAGGATGGACAGAAATCTGACAGGCCGGATTGATTTTTTCAGGGAAAAGCTGTCACATATTAAAACAAGACTTAATTTCCTTAGTCCACAGAATAAACTAAATGAGAATAAAAGGCGTCTGGCAGATATCGAGGATGCACTTGAAAGGATTATGAAGCAGAGGCTTTCGGATTGCAGACAGCGTCTGGCACTGCTTTCAGGTACACTGGATGCATATTCACCGGCAAAAAAGCTGGCACAGGGCTATGCGTATGTCGAGGTGGAAAAGAAGGGGGCACTGCACAGTGTATCCGATATCAATGCAGGCGATGACATAAATATATATCTGATAGACGGTCATGCAAGGGCCGTAGTTTCGGAGGTTATTAACGATGAACAAAGAAAATGAAAAAACACTGACACTCGAGGAGCGCTTTGCACACTTAGAGCAGATAGTGGCGAGGATGGAGGATGCGGATGTATCCCTGGATGAGGCCTTTGAGCTCTACAAAAAGGGGCTTGATGAGGTAAAGAGTGCCAATGATATGGTACAGGGCATGGAAAAGGCCATGCTTGTGCTAAACAGCGACGGACAACTGGAGGAATTCTGATGAGCTTAAATGGAAATTTAAATAAGTCACAATTCATGGAAGAGCTGCAGCAAAAGGTAGAGCATATTAACGGCGTGCTTGAGAAGTTTCTTCCCGCTGAGGAGGGACAGCAGAGGATTATTTTTGAGGCCATGAACTATAGTGTGAGAGCCGGTGGAAAGAGGCTTCGTCCTATCCTCATGGAAGAGACATACCATATGTTTGGCGGAAGCAGTGCAGTGATTGAGCCATTTATGGCAGCAATCGAGATGATACACACATATTCGCTGGTGCATGATGACCTGCCTGCCATGGACAATGATGAGTACAGGCGTGGAAAGAAGACTACACATGCTGTGTACGGTGAGGCTATGGGCATTCTTGCGGTGATGCACTTTTAAACATGGCATATGAGACCGCAGCAAAGGCTTTTGACATGGAAGTGACCGATGCGCGTGTGGCAAGGGCATTTACAGTGCTTGCAAAAAAAGCAGGCGTGTATGGCATGGTCGGAGGACAGGTGGTTGATGTGGAAAGCGAGAAATCCGATGACTGTCCTATCACAAGGGAAAAGCTTGACTTTATCTACAGGCTTAAAACAGGCGCACTTATAGAGAGCTCGATGATGATAGGCGCAATCCTTGCAGGGGCATCGTCTGATGAGGTATCACGCGTGGAGCAGATAGCGGCAAAGCTGGGGCTTGCGTTTCAGATACAGGATGATGTGCTTGATGTCACAAGTACACTTGAGGTGCTTGGAAAGCCGGTAGGCAGTGACGAGAAAAATAATAAAGCGACATATGTCACATTTGAGGGATTGGATAAAGCGGTTTCTGATGTGGAGCGCATCTCCAAGGAGGCAGAGGAGCAGCTTGATGATTTGGGATACGACGATGCATTTCTTAAGGAGCTATTTGAATATTTGATCCATCGGGAGAAATAGGATGGTTTTAGAAAAGATACAAAAGGAAAATGATATAAAAAAACTGACACCTGAGGAGCTTGAGCTGTTAAAGGATGAAATCAGGCAGTTTCTTATAGAGAGCATATCGGTGACAGGAGGTCATCTGGCATCAAACCTCGGAGTTGTGGAGCTTACCATGGCGCTGCATCTGTGCTTTAATCTGCCGAAGGATAAGATAGTGTGGGATGTAGGGCATCAGTCGTACACACACAAGATACTCACCGGCAGAAAGGATGGATTTTCATCGCTCAGACAGTATGGAGGCATGAGCGGTTTCCCAAAGGCGGATGAGAGCGACTGTGACTGCTTTAATACAGGACACAGCTCCACATCTATCTCAGCGGGACTTGGGCTTGCGACAGCCAGACAGGTGACAGGAGAGGACTACCACGTGGTTTCAGTCATCGGAGACGGTGCGCTGACTGGAGGCATGGCTTATGAGGCGCTCAACAACGCTTCAAGCGTGAAGGGCAATTTTATTATAGTGTTAAACGACAACAATATGTCGATTTCAGAGAACGTCGGGGGCATCAGCCAGTATCTTTCAGGCTTTCGCACAGCGGATGCATACAGGGATTTAAAGAATAATGTTATGAATTCCCTTAACCATATACCGATCTACGGAGAGCGTATGGTAAAGCATATCAGGAATACAAAGAGCAGCATAAAGCAGCTTTTTATTCCGGGTATGTTCTTTGAGGAGATGGGCATCATCTATTTGGGACCTGTGGATGGCAGTGATATAAAGGAAATGTGCCGTGTGTTTGATGAGGCAAAGCGTGTGGATGGTCCGGTGCTTGTGCATGTGCTCACGAAAAAAGGAGCAGGCTATGGCCCGGCTGAGCGTTATCCTTCTAGATTTCACGGTGCAGAGCCGTTTGTTATAGAGACAGGGCTTCCAAAGAATAAGCGCACGAAGGCCAATTACACAGATGTTTTCTCAACAGTCATGAAGAAGCTGGGCGAGAGAAATCCAAAGGTGGTTGCGATAACGGCTGCCATGGCGGATGGAACAGGGCTTCGCAGATTCCACCGCAATTTCCCGGATAGATTTTTTGATGTGGGAATAGCCGAGGCACATGCCACGACCTTTGCGGCGGGGCTTGCAAAGGCAGGACTTATCCCGGTATTTGCGGTGTACTCGTCATTTTTACAAAGGGCGTTTGACCAGATACTTCACGATGTGTGCATACAGAATTTGCATGTCATCTTTGCAATCGACAGGGCAGGGCTTGTAGGCAGTGACGGAGAGACACATCAGTATATTTGACATATCATATCTGTCGGTCATCCCGAATATGACAATCATGGCTCCGAAGAATAAGTGGGAGCTGTCTGATATGATGAAATTTGCAGTGGCATATGACGGTCCGATTGCACTGAGATATCCAAGAGGGGCAGCCTATGACGGCCTTAAGGAAATCAGACAGCCGATAGAGCTTGCAAAGAGTGAGCTAATCAGAAAAGGAAGCACGGTGGCTATCATGGCACTAGGCAGTATGGTAAAGACTGCCGTTGATGTAGTAAAGCTGCTTGAGGCAGAGGGAATCTCTGCTACACTTATCAATGCACGTTTTGCAATGCCTTTTGATAAGGAAGCAATTAAGGAACTGCCGGCTGAACACAGTCTGCTTGTGACTATGGAGGAAAACGTGCAAAGCGGCGGTTTTGGTGAGCATGTGACGGAGTATGTCAAGACTAACGGCATAGCTCTTGAGGTGTTGACAGTTGCACTTCCTGACTGCTATGTGGAGCATGGCAATGTGAGGTGCTCAAAAAGGAGCTGCATGTGGATGCCGAATCGGTGGCTAAGCGTATAATAGCAGCATTATAGATAGAGGTAACATACAGTATGAAAGAAAGATTAGACGTATTACTTGTAAACAGAGGCCTTGCACCATCACGGGAAAAAGCAAAGACCATGATTATGGAGGGCAATGTTTTTGTAAATAACAACCGTGAGGATAAGGCAGGAAGCACATTTCCTGATGACTGCAATATTGAGATTCATGGAAAGACATTGCAGTATGTGAGCCGTGGAGGTCTAAAGCTTGAAAAGGCTATGAAGCACTTTGATATCACGATGGATGGCAAGGTGTGCATGGATATAGGTGCTTCAACAGGCGGTTTTACAGACTGTATGCTTCAAATGGTGCTAAAAAGGTGTATGCCGTGGATGTCGGATATGGCCAGTTTGCATGGAAGCTGCGTCAGGATGAGCGCGTGGTGTGCATGGAAAAGACCAATATCAGGTATGTGACGCCCAATGACATAGATGATGAGCTGGATTTTGCATCGGTTGATGTGTCATTCATATCACTTACCAAGGTGTTAGGTCCTGCAAGAGCACTGTTAAAGGATGGTGGAGAGATGGTTTGTCTTATCAAGCCACAGTTTGAGGCAGGCAGGGAAAAGTAGGTAAAAAGGGCGTGGTCCGTGACAAGAGCGTGCATGAGGAGGTAGTGAACAATATAATATCCTTTGCACTTTCAAATGGATTTAGTGTGTTAGACCTTGAGTATTCGCCAATCAAGGGGCCGGAGGGCAATATAGAGTACCTCGTACATATCAAAAAGACAGATGATCCTATAAAGGAGGAATCAGTGGATATTCATAGTGTGGTCGAGGCCGCGCATGGAGAGCTGGACAGGAAATAGATTATGAAACATTTTGTTGTGATAGCAAATGCCTATAAGGACAGGGATTTTGCACTTACAAATAAAATAGTGGCATACATAGAGCAAAAGGGCGGCACGGCAAAGGTCTTATGAGCAATGTCGAGGTATATCCGATAACGAGTTTGAGCTAGAGGATATACCACAGGATACGCAGTGTATTCTTGTGCTTGGCGGAGATGGTACACTGATTCGTGCAGCCACAAGGGTGGAGACACTTGAGATTCCGCTTATGGGAGTGAATCTCGGCACACTCGGCTATCTGTGTGAGGTGGAGGAAGCTACGGTATTTGACGCTATTGATTCGCTCATGGCTGATAAATACATGACAGAGGACCGTATTATGCTCACAGGCATAAAAGAGGCAGTGAGACCTCGAGAGTTGCATTAAATGATATAGTCATCCATAGAAAGGGCAATTTGCAGATATTAAGCCTCAATGTGTATGTAAACGGTGAGTTTTTAAACAATTACCATGCCGACGGCATCATTGTTGCGACTCCAACAGGCTCTACAGGCTACAGTATGTCGGCGGGAGGTCCGATTGTGGATCCGAAGGGCGATATGATACTGCTCACACCGAATAATGCTCACAATCTTACGTCAAAGAGCATTGTGCTTTCAGGCGATGATGAGATAGAGATAGAGATTCTAAGCCGCAGGGAGCAAAACGATGAGCTGGCGTGTGTCAGCTATGATGGCGACACCGCGGCAGAGCTGGCTGTGGGAGACCGTTTTGTTATTTCAAAGGCAGCCAATCATACAAAGATCTGCAAGCTCCACCAGAGAAGCTTTTTGGAGATACTCCGCAAAAAGATGGGAAATTATTCATAACACAGATAAGGATTGTTATAATGAATAGTTACAAATAATATTTATGAGGTGACAGGACATGAAAACAAACAGACAATCCAAGATAATTGAGATAATCCAAAAGAATGAGGTAGAGACGCAGGATGAGCTCTCTGCGCTTCTTGAAAAAGATGGTTTTCGCGTGACTCAGGCCACAGTATCCAGGGATATCAGGGAGCTTAAGCTCACGAAAATCCCTACCGCAAGCGGCAGACAGAAGTACGCCGTGATAACGGATGCACCTGAGAATCTCTCAAAGAAATACGAAAGAGTACTCAGAGAGGGCTTTTTGTCAATGGATATGGCGCAGAATATCCTCGTTATAAAGACTGTATCGGGAATGGCAAGCGCTGTCTGTGCTGCAATAGATGCCATGAAGATGAGAGAAATCGTCGGTTCGATTGCAGGAGATGACACAATCATGTGTGCAATCCGGACTGTTGATGATACATATGCGGTGATGAAAAAAATCCGCAGAATTGTGGAATGATGTTACCGGAAAATAACATATATCGTCATGCCTGGGAGAGGAAGGATAAAATATGTTACAAAATCTACATGTAAAGAATCTGGCACTCATAGACGAGTGCGAGGTTGAGTTTTCCGACGGACTAAATATACTGTCGGGAGAGACCGGAGCAGGAAAATCAATCATAATAGGCTCTATCAATCTGGCACTTGGTGAAAAAGTGCAAAAGGAGATGCTAAGAGACAATGAAAAGCCTGCTTTTGTGGAGCTGATTTTTTCGGTTGAGGACCCAAAGATTATAGAGGCCCTAAGGGAGCTTGATGTGGAGGTCGAGGACGGATGCGTGATTTTAAGCCGTAAAATCACACAGTCGCGCGCTGTCGGCAGGGTGAACGGCGAGGCCGTATCTGTTTCGCGAATGAAGGAAATAGCCTCATATCTCATAGATATCCATGGTCAGCACGAGCATCAGTCACTTTTATCAAAGAAAAAGCATCTTGATATACTTGATGAGTACGCAAAGCAGTCGCTTGGCGATAAAAAGCAGCAGCTTTTTGCCTCATACAAAGCATACAGGGCGCTTAATGATGAGTATGAAAAGTCCAATATCGACAACGAAGATAGAAGTCGTGAGCTGTCATTCTTAGAGTACGAGGTGAAGGAGATTGAAGAAGCAGCACTTGTGCCGGGTGAGGATGAGGAGCTTGAGGCGCAGTTTAGGAAGTTTTCAAACGGAAAGAAAATCATGGAGGGCGTAAATGCTGCATACTCTGCCACAGGAGGAGAGATGGAGAGCGCATCAGAGCTTATTGGCAGGGCAGTAAGAGAGCTGTCACAGGTATCAGGCTATGATGAGGATGTGGAAGCCCTGGAGAATCAGCTGTCAGAGATAGACAGTCTGCTTTCTGATTTCAATCACGAGATATCAGGGTATATATCACAGGCTGAGTTTGACGAGGAGACCTTCTATGAGACACAAAAGCGTCTTGATGAGATAAATCATCTAAAGAGCAAATACGGCAGCTCAATTGACGATATACTGATAGCACTCAATGAAAAGAGGGAGCGTATCAGTGTCCTGAATGATTACGACTCTTATTTACAGAAATTAGAGCAGCAGCTTGCAAAGAAGGAAAAGGAGCTGGCACAGATATCGGATGAGGTGTCAGAAATCAGACAAAGAAGTGCTGTAAAGCTTGTGTCAGAAATTAAATCAGCACTTAATGATTTGAATTTTCTCGATGTACAGTTTGATATGCAGTTTGACAGATTGCCGGACTATACAGCAAACGGAATCGATGCGCCTGAGTTTCTCATCTCCACGAACGGGTGAGCCACTTAAGCCGCTTAGTAGGGTAGCATCAGGCGGAGAGCTGTCACGTATCATGCTCGGCATCAAGACAATCATGGCAGAAAATGACCACATCGAGTCACTTATCTTCGATGAGATTGATTCTGGAATCAGTGGACGTACAGCTCAGATGGTCTCTGAGAAGATGAATGAGCTTGGCCGCAACCATCAGATTATATGTATCACACATCTGCCACAGATAGCAGCTATGGCAGATGCACATTTCCTTATTGAAAAAGCAGTCGAGAACAAATCCACGGTTTCAAGGATTCGAAGGCTAAGTGACAATGACAGCGTGGCTGAGCTGGCCAGAATGCTCGGCGGTGCAAAAATCACAGATACCGTGATGGAGAGCGCACGCGAGATGAAAGAGCTTGCCATGGAGAAAAAAATCTGACGTTATCAGTTTACGGCGCGGTTGATTACCAGTATATCACTGGTGGTCAGCCGCACGTTTCCGTTTATATAGAAAAACACCTAAACTGTCAAACTATATTCGGTTACGAATAAAAGAAAAATGACAGACGCATACTAATCCAAATGGAGGTAATAGTATGCGGAAGTTTTTTGGAAAATTTGTGAGTGTCACGCTGGCTGCAGTAGTGATAGCTATGTTTGCACTAAGTAGTGATGATAAGTGGTGCAGCAGGGTAGATAAGGCATTTGATGAAAGTGCATTAGGAAGTTTTTTAAATGAATCAAAGGCCGGATATGGAAGATATGCGACAGGGCTTCCAGGACAGGCGGCCAGTGTATTGGCTGATTCGGGCGAGAATGGTGAAAATGGTGAAAACGTCGGAAACGGCGGAACCGAACAAGACATAGGACAGACAGCAGATACAGCATCATCTCACAGAGCTACTGACAGAGATTATGAAGAGACAGATAAAATAAGTGATGGAATAAGTGTTGAGGGTGTATATGCCTGTGGCAGGCTGACCGGCATATATGAGCAGACAGAGGGCGTGCTTGTAGTGAATACGACGGAGGTGACAGACGAGGATGGTAAAAAAGTCAATCCGGCAGATAAAAAGGTGCAGTGCGGTGATTATATCATATCTGTCAATGGACGCACTGTGGCAGACAAGGAGGAGCTTTCTGAAGCTGTGAATGATATCATGAAGGAATATGATGAAAGGCATGAAGATGAAAGTAATGAAGATAAAAGTACCGTAAACATTAAATTTCTTCGAGGCGGTGAGAAAATGTCAGCGGATATCACACCTGTCAGGATGGATGATGGCAGATACTATATGGGAATATGGGTGAAGGACGATCTGGCAGGAATCGGTACTATCACTTATTATACAAAGGACGGCCGTTTTGGAGCGCTGGGGCATGGAATAGGAGACGGAACGCAAAGCGGCAATCTCTTGTATGCAAACAGTGGTGATTTGTACAGTATGAAGCTTACCAAAATCAAAAAGGGAAAATCCGGCGCGCCGGGCGAGATAGGCGGAGTGGTATATTTTGGCAAAAAAAGCCATATAGGCACACTTGACTGCAATAGTAATCTGGGAATTTACGGACAGCTTGACAGCGATGAATTGTCGGAATATGCCGCAGAGGATACGTATTATCCGGTTGCCGGCAAGGATGAGATACACACAGGCCGTGCACAGATGATATCGGAAATATCGGGAAAACTGGAAAAATATAATCTGGAAATAACAAATATAGACAAAAAAGCGACAGATACAAACAAGGGAATGGAGCTTAAGGTGACAGACGACAGACTGATAGAGCTCTCCGGTGGCATAGTGCAGGGCACATCCGGAAGCCCTATCATACAGGATGGTAAAATAATAGGAGCAGTCACCCATGTGTTTGTCGATGATCCGACCGGAGCTACGGCATCTGCATTGATGAGATGCTGTAGTTACTGCTCCATCCTGCGAAGCTCCGGCAGCACTGTGCTAAGCATGGTTACAAAGCAGATGCTTCCGCCAATCACGTTTGATACAGGCTCTGCCATAAACACACCGTCGGTTCCCATACCAAAGGAGTATGCAGAATATATGTCAGCGGTACAACGATGAACACCTTGCGAAGCAGGGAAAAAAATATAGCCCGCTTCTTTTTGTTCAGTGATTTAAAGGTGGTCTGTCCGATGTACTGCAGATCCATAAATATGAATGCCGCAAAGTAGATATTTAAAGCCTTCACCGCATCATCCATAAGGGTGGCATCGGAGCTGAAAATTGCAATCAGGGCATGCGGGGCAAGTATGATAACGCTCCACATGGCTGCCGTGTATATAAGCACAAGAAGCCCCATCGTAAAAATGGATTTTCTCACCCGGGCAGGCCTTTTGGCGCCATAGTTGTAGCTTAAAACAGGAGATGAACCTCCACTATTGCATAAATTGGAGTCTCGACCATCTGCCTGATGCTTGATACGATGGTCATTACCGATATGTACAAATCGCCACCGGTCACTGAAAGCACATTGTTGCAGCATATAGATACCAGGCTGTTTGTGAGCTGCATGACACAGCCGGAGGTTCCAAGGCTTATGATGTCCTTTGCATAGCGCGTATTTTCACTGAATTCAGAGAGGTTCATAAGGCGCACCTTAAGCTCAGCCTTTTTCCTAAGAAAGTGAAGCACATAGACAGCAGACAGTATTTGTGAGATGACCGTAGCAATAGCTGCTCCTTTGATGCCAAAATTAAATCCAAATATAAAAAGCGGGTCTAAAACCAGATTGGCAACGGCTCCGATTGCCACAGACAGCATGCCGGTAGTGGAGTAGCCCTGAGCGTTGATAAAGGGATTCATGCCGGTTGAAATCATGGATGGGAGTGTTCCTATCAAATAAATGAGCAGGTATGGCAGAGCGTATTTGAGAGCATTTTCAGATGCGCCAAACACGATTAAAATAGGCTTTGCAAAAATCATGCACAAAGCTGTAAAAACGACTGCGAATGTGCAGACCATTGTAAAGCTCGTATTCATTATAGTATTGGCGGCTCTGTCATCACTCATGCCTCTTTTTATTGAAAAAAGCGGAGCACCACCGCTTCCAAAGAGATTGGAGAAAGCAATTGTCAGCATTATAATAGGAAAGCAAAGCCCCACAGCACCGAGTGCAGTGGTTCCCATATCCGGTATGCGGGCAATGTATATGCGGTCTACTATATTGTACAACAGGCTTAGAATCTGGGCTGCCAGCATGGCAGAGCAGCCTGCAATATGTTTTTCTTTATCGAATCGTTATCAAAATCTATTTTTTTCATAAGTTACCTCTTTCGGATTTGCTTTGTTCATTATATCACCACATTAAAAAAAATCAAAGACTCAGCAAGTTTTGATATAGATTTTACTTATGACAAACTAAAAGAAAAATATATTTTACAATGACAAAAAATTACAGTAATATATGGACTATGACATTAAAACTTATCAAATAATCATATATACCGGAGGATAACATGAAGATTACACAGATACATACAAACAAACCACAGTCACTTTCTTTCGAGATTTTTCCACCAAAGAAGGAGGAGGACTTTAAAAATATTGATGAGATGCTTGAGATACTCTGTGATTGTCATCCTGAGTACATCAGCGTGACATTTGGCGCAGGCGGCAGCTCAAACAATAACAAGACTATCGAGATTGCGAAGAAAATCAAGAACCAGTACAATGTGGAGCCGGTCGTACACCTTACATGTCTGTGCTATAACAAGGCTGAGATAGATGAGTTCACCAGACAGCTTTCATATGAGGGCATTGAGAATATCCTCGCTTTAAGAGGAGATAGAAATCCAAATGTGCCTGCAAAGGAGGATTTTCTCCATGCAAGCGACCTTATTAAGTACATAAAGGACACCACAGGTGATCAGTTCTGTATCGCAGGTGCGTGCTACCCGGACATCCATCCGGAGGCAGCTGATAAGGTAGATGATATTAAGAATCTTAAGAAAAAGGTTGATGCCGGTGCAGAGCTTCTTTTATCGCAGCTCTTCTTTGACAATGATACCTTCTTCAATTTTGCTGAGGACTGCAGGCTTGCAGGTATCAATGTGCCTGTTATCCCGGGCATCATGCCTTGTATCAATGCGGCTCAGATTCAGAGAATGGTCACAATGTGCGGAGCAAAGTTCCCGGAAAAGTTCCAGAAGATTGTGCACAGATACGGAGACAACAAGGCTGCACTTTTTGATGCAGGAATGTCTTACTGCGAGAGTCAGATAATTGAGCTTTTGGCTAATGATGTGGAGGGAATTCACCTTTATACGATGAACAATGTGAAGGTTGCAAAGCGTTTAACAGAGGGCATTAAGAACCTTATTTAGAGCTTTTATTATAAAAAATATCAACCATTGCAAAATGTACTCCGGATGATTATAATAGGTATATTAGATTTGTAAATGGAAACAATGTCCATATTAAATCGAAATTAAACTATATAATAAATAAGGAGACACTAGAAAATGAAAGAAAAATCAAGAAGCACTTTTTCCGGCAACATTGGGTTTGTCCTTGCGGCAGCCGGTAGTGCGGTAGGACTTGGAAATATATGGAGATTTCCGTATCTGGCAGCAAAGGACGGAGGAGGACTTTTTCTGTTGGTGTATCTGATACTTGTTCTGACCTTTGGTTTCACATTGCTTACCACTGAGATTGCAATAGGTCGTAAGACCGGACAGGGACCGCTTACAGCGTATGGTCTTATCAATCCAAAGGGCAAGTTTATCGGTGTGCTTGCATGTATAGTACCGGCTATTATTCTGCTTACTACTCTACTATAGGTGGATGGGTTTTAAAGTATTTTACTCTTTTTATTACAGGAAGCGGTAAGAATGCGGTTGCTGACGGATATTTCACAGGCTTTATCACAAGCCAGTGGGCACCAATCATATTTGGAGTGATTTATCTGCTTTTGACAGCAGCTATTGTCATTGGCGGTGTTAATAAAGGTATCGAGCGATTCAGCAAGGTGCTCATGCCTATCCTTGTCGTGCTTATATTTGCAATCGGTATTTTCTCACTTACGCTCAACCATAAGGATGCATCGGGCGCAGTAAGAAATGGTCTTGAGGGACTTAAGATATATGTGATTCCGGATTTCAAGGGACTTACAATGCAAAAGCTTGTCACAGTATTTGTTGATGCGCTCGGTCAGCTTTTTTACTCAATCAGTGTTGCTATGGGAATCATGGTTGCATATGGTTCGTATGTCAAGAAGGAATCAAAGCTCATGGGCTCAATCAACCAGATAGAGATCTTTGATACACTTGTTGCATTCCTTGCAGGTCTTATGATCATTCCGGCAGTATATGTATTCATGGGCAGAGACGGCATGTCAGCAGGACCGGGGCTTATGTTTATATCACTGCCAAAGGTATTTGACGCAATGGGAATAGCAGGGGATATCGTAGGCCTGATATTCTTCATGATAGTTGCATTTGCGGCAGTCACATCATCTGTATCTATTATGGAGGCTATTGTATCGAGTCTCATAGACAGATTTCACTGGAGCCGTAGGAAAAGTGCAATTCTGGTCACAGTATATAGCCTTATCACAGAGATAATCGTCTGCCTCGGCTACAATAAGCTCTATATGGAGGTTAAACTTCCAAACGGCACAGTCGGACAGATACTTGATATCATGGACTATGTAAGCAACAACGTACTCATGCCAATCGTTGCACTTGCTACATGTATCCTCATCGGCTGGATTGTAAGTCCAAAGGTGATAATAGATGAGGTGACACGCGGAGGCAGCAAGTTCACCAGAAAAGGGCTTTATGTAATCATGGTTAAATTTATTGCACCGGCATTCCTGCTTATATTATTGCTGCAGGCACTCGGAATCGTTACTTTTTAGAACAGATTTTACAGGATTCAGGACATCCATCAGGCAGCTTTTCGAGGTACTGAAGAATGCGTATGATAAGGAAAAAATGCAGGAAGTGCTGCAGAATGACGAAAAGTTTAGCAGGGTGGACAGAGAGACAGTCGAGGCAATCAACCTGTTTGCAGGAACGGATATAGACATAGATGAGAAAGAAGAGGTGATTGATATGTGTAAGGCGTGGGAAGAGCAGAAAAATGAAGGCAGAGAGTTAGGCAGAGAAGAAGGTCGAGAAGAAGGCAGAATTCGTCAGGCAAAAGTAACTGCTTTAAAACTTCAGAAAAAAGGTCACTCAATAGAAGATATAGCTGAATGTGTGGATTTTGATGAGGAAACTGTAAAAAATGGCTTGTGAGCTAATATTGTAGTGAAATGTAAATTAGAGGAAGCAATCTTCGGGCGAGAACTCGGAGGCTGCTTCCTCTTTATTGAGATAATTAATATTTTATTGCAATATACATGGAATCAATAGTATAATAAATACGACATCAATTTCCTTTAAAATTATGAAAATAATATGAGACTAG
>ENA-OQCP01000034-OQCP01000034.1-human-gut-metagenome-genome-assembly--contig:-NODE-34-length-49415-cov-6.649894_pt1 | contig 49415 bp, 52 predicted proteins | sample MGYA00242760_ERZ504583 | MGnify/ENA primary metagenome ERZ504583 (study PRJEB26092, sample SAMD00036308) | human gut metagenome | host: Homo sapiens | study: EMG produced TPA metagenomics assembly of...
TTCATCCTGAGCCAGGATCAAACTCTCATGTTAAAAAGTTGATCTCAGTCAAGTTAAACTTGGCTAATTCGTTCATTCAGATAGAATCTGAATTTACTGTTTTAAAGGTCTTCAATTTTCATTGAAGCGTTCTGATTGATTCTCAAAATCTTTCAAGGTTTCTCACTGTTCAGTTATCAATGTTCTTTATTTTGCTCTCTTGCGACAGCTTGTTTATTCTATCAAATCGCTGTTCGTTTGTCAAGCACTTTTTTTTATTTTTGAACTTTGTTTAAGTTCTCTGTCTTGCGACAGCTTGTTTATTCTATCAAAATGTTTTGCATTTGTCAAGAACTTTTTTTCATAACTTTTTTCAGCTTATTTTCAAAGCAATATCTATAAAGTCATGTCTGTAAAATGTAACTCACAAGCTCTACAACTCAATGTGTCCCGCGAGTCAGCTTTGATATAATATCATCCCGGCACACATATGTCAACGGATTTTCTGCAATTAATTAAAGTAGTAAAACTACCTCAAAAAACACAAATTTTCTAAATTGTCTGTTTATTATATACAATTCTCACAATTACTATCTGACAGCCTCTATCGCTTCCTTGATATTTGCCACACCGACAATCTCAATTCCATTAATATGCGACACTCCTGCAAGACACACTTTGGAACAATACACTTTTTAAATCCAAGCTTCTTTGCCTCAGCCACACGCTGCTCGGACATGGTAACTCCGCGTACCTCTCCGCTTAAGCCCACCTCTCCAAAGCATATGGTATCCTCACGCACTATAATATCCTTTTTGCTTGATGCGATTGCAAGCACTATCCCAAGGTCTATCGCCGGTTCGTTCATCCTTATACCGCCTGCTATATTCACATAAGCGTCACAGTCTGACAGTGACAGGTTGGCTCTTTTTTCAAGGACCGCCATGAGTAGATTAACTTTATTATAATCTGTACCATTTGCTGTACGCCTTGGATTATTAAAAAAACTGTGACATACAAGAGCCTGTATCTCGAGAAGTATCGGGCGGCTTCCCTCTATGGAACATGTGACAATTGATCCTGATGCTCCCTCGGGCTTACCGCTAAGCATATACTCCGACGGATTTTCCACCTCAACAAGTCCCTCCGCCTTCATTTCAAATACGCCTATCTCATTGGTCGAACCAAATCTGTTCTTAACGCCTCTAAGTATCCTGTACGACTCATACCTGTCACCCTCAAAATAAAGCACAGTATCAACCATATGCTCTAACGTCCTCGGCCCCGCAACCGCACCATCCTTTGTCACATGTCCTACTATAAAAACAGAAATACCCAGAGTCTTTGCAAGCTGCATAAGCACTCCGGTTGTCTCCCTGACCTGTGATACACTGCCCGGTGCCGACGCTATCTCCTCATTGTACATAGTCTGGATGGAATCTATTACAACAACCTCCGGTTTTTTTCGTTGAATCACGTCCTTTGCTATATCAAGACTTGTCTCACATAAAAGCTCCAGTGAATCCGTAAAATCACCAAGTCTGTCGGCACGCATCTTTATCTGATGCAGGGATTCCTCACCTGACACATAAAGTAATGGCACCTTTTTTTGTGAAAGTTCCCTGCATACCTGAAGTAGAAGCGTGGATTTTCCTATACCCGGATCTCCTCCCACAAGCACAAGTGACCCCCTCACAATTCCTCCACCAAGTACTCTGTCAAACTCGGCTATACCCGTCACTATACGCTCCTCTTTCTCGCTTTTTACTGCCGAAAGAGGCAGAACCTGTGCCGCCTTTGATTCTTTTTTTACTTTTCCCGACGAACTTATCGACTTTTTATCTACGGTTTCCTCTACAAATGTATTCCATTCCTTACAGGCCGGGCACTGTCCCATCCATTTTGCCGATTCATAACCACATTCCTGGCAGAAAAATACAGAGGTCTTTCCTTTTGCCATATTGTTCTCCTTTATAAAATACAAAAAGCCCGGCTTTCACCGGGCTAAAAATATGCTCTATTTTCTTGATACTTTGATATCGACTGAATCAACACCCTCAAGCTCTACGCTTAAGCTGAGCTTGCCGCCGAGATTTGTCTTCATAGTACCTGCAACAGCTCCAGCTATATCAATTTCGTACTCTGTCTCCTCTTCAAGGCCAAGAGTAATCTGAGCATCCTCAGGTCCCTCCACAGTAAATGTCACTGTATCAGCAGTCTCCTCGAAATCCATAACCGCTGTTCCCGGAACAGACTCGTATACAAAGAGTCCGTTTCTTTCGAGCTTTGTAATCTCCTTAAAGGTCTTTACCTTGTAGATATCTCCATCCTTCTCAAAATTGTCAAGTTTTGCCTTTGCAGCCAATGTATAATCTCCGAAGCTGAGCTTTCCGTTTTCCTCAGTACGGATTAATTCACTTATTACAGCCATTTTTATCCTCCCGTAGCTATATTGATATATTAATTATAAATCCAATTCTACTCAACAGTCAATGAAATTTGTTTGTTTTTCGTAGAAATTATTACCTTATTGCCGCGCTTAATTTTGCCGGTAATAATATCCTCTGACATACGGTCTTCAATCTCCTCCTGAAGTTTTCGTTTAAGAGGTCTTGCGCCATATTTTCTGTCATAGGCTTTGTCCACGATAAAGGATTTTGCACTGTCGCGCACTGTGAGCTCTATATCAAGCTGTTCTTTACAGCGTTTCTTAAGCTCCTTTACAAGAAGTGTCACTATATGCTTCATGTCATCCTTGTTGAGAGCTCTAAATACAATAGTCTCGTCGATTCGGTTCAAAAACTCAGGTTTAAATATACGGCGGACCTCCTCCATGACACTGTTCTTCATACGCTCGTGATCCTGCTTTTCGTCATCACCTGCACCAAAGCCAAGCGCTTTGGCTCTATAATAGAAGAAGCTCCTGCATTTGATGTCATGATGATTATTGTATTCTTGAAATCAACCGTGCGCCCCTGTGAATCAGTGATTCTACCATCATCAAGCACCTGTAAAAGTATATTGAACACATCAGGATGTGCTTTTTCTATCTCATCAAACAGTATAACAGAAAAAGGATTGCGTCTGACCTTCTCCGAGAGCTGTCCGCCCTCCTCATGGCCCACATATCCCGGTGGTGAACCAATCATCTTTGAAACACTATGCTTTTCCATGTACTCTGACATGTCAACACGTATCATGGCATCTTCTTTGCCAAAGACAGCCTCAGCAAGCGCCTTTGACACCTCCGTCTTACCTACTCCTGTCGGTCCCAAAAACAGGAATGAGCCAATCGGCTTCTTAGGATCCTTTAAACCAACACGGCCTCGTCTGACTGCCTTTGCAACAGCAGAAACAGCCTCCTCCTGTCCTATTACACGCTTGTGAAGTATCTGTTCAAGCTTTGCAAGTCGTCCTGCCTCTGACTCTGTAAGCTTATTTACAGGTATTTTGGTCCATCCCGATACTACATCCGCTATCTCATTTTCGCCGACTACAGGCTGATTTTTGGCTCCTGTGCGACGGTTCTTTCTGATAAGCTTCTGCTGTTTATTTTCAAGCACTTCCTTTTCCGACATAAGCGCGCCGGCAGCTGCGAGATCTCCTTTCGACAAAGCATTTTCCAACTGGTTCTGCTTATCTGTTATCTCTTTTTTCAGTGCAAGCAGCTCGTCAGATGATGTCAGATTCTTAAGCCTTATCCTGGCTGCCGCTTCATCCATAAGGTCTATCGCCTTATCAGGTAAAAATCTGTCATTTATATATCGTGCAGAAAGGTTTACTGCTGCTTTCACACCCTCATCTGTTATGATGACACCATGATGCTTTTCATAGAGTCCCTTTAATCCTGTGAGTATCTCCATTGTCTCATCCACACCCGGCTCCTCAACCATCACCGGCTGGAAACGGCGCTCAAGCGCAGCATCCTTTTCCACGTATTTGCGGTACTCTTCTATGGTAGTGGCGCCGATTACCTGTACCTCGCCTCTGGCAAGCGCAGGCTTTAATATGTTAGATGCATCTAACGAGCCTTCTGCTCCTCCTGCACCTATTATAGTGTGAAGCTCATCAATGAAAAGCAGTACATTTTTGGCATTTGAAACCTCGCTTATCACCTTCTTGATACGCTCCTCAAACTCACCACGATACTTTGATTTGGCTACAAGCCCGGACATATCAAGAGAAACCAGTCTCTTTCCCAAAAGAATATCCGGAACATTGCCACTGACTATATCCTGCGCAAGTCCTTCTACTATAGCGGTCTTGCCCACTCCCGGCTCTCCAATCAGACATGGATTGTTTTTGCCACGGCGGCAAAGTATCTGGATAACGCGCTCCATCTCCTTTTTTCTGCCTATAACAGGGTCAAGAAGCCCTGCCTCTGCCATATCTGTCAAATCTCTGGAATACTGATCTAACACAGGAGTCGCAGAATTGTATGATGTACTGTAGCTTTTCATCAGATCCCTGTATGCAGACGGATCCTCACCCATCGCACCAAGAATATCTATAAACATCTTCTGACTGTTAACACCCATGGTGTTTAAAAGTCTTGCAGCTGCACAGTCTCCCTGCAGTACTATAGCCATCAGCAAGTGTTCTGTACCTATCTCATTGCACTCAAATCTATCGGCTTCCTCCGATGCGCGCTCCAATACTCTCTGTGTCCTTGGTGAATAGCCATCCCTGTCCATCACTTCGATGTTATCCCCCGGTGAAATCAGGTCTTCAATCATCGAAATAAGCTTATCATATTCCACATTGCAGGCTGTTAGAATCTCAGCTGCCACACCGGTGCCCTCTTTTATAAGGCCAGCCAGTATGTGCTCTGTTCCAACATAGCTGTAATTCATTTTCTTTGATATACGTGCAGCCAAATCTATTGCTTTTTTAGCCTTACTTGTATATGGTTTCAAGTCATATCCTCCAGTCATATTCACTAATTTAAGTCGATGAACTGCAAATCATCATCTTCGCTGTCATCTTCATTATCATCCTTTGCACTGCTGTCTATAGTCTCAGACGGCTTATTTCCCTCATTGACAAAGCCATCAAGTGCCATTTGAAGCTGATTCTTTAAAGCATCCTCATCAGCATCGTTTTCTGTGTCAGAAACGTTTTCCTGCCTTGAATCGTCTTTTAAATCAAACTCAGAGTTTTCATTCTCAACAGCTTTCTTAGAATCAGGTGTAATTTCTACGGTTCTTCCGACATAGGATGCATTTGATATATTTTCATCCGTAGCCATCTTTTGCTCATCTGCAGCTTCTCCTGCCACTTCATCCACCGACTCTTCTGCAGCTTCTTCTGCCACTTCATCCACCGACTCTTCTGCAGCTTCTTCTGCCACTTCATCTAACGGCTCTTCTGTAACCTCTTCTTCCAACTCATCTGCTATCTCGTCCGCAGTTTCATCAGTTGTTTCTTCCAAAGCTTCATTTGATACATCTTCTGCTGCATCATCTACATCATCATCGTCATCATGATAGTCCATTGCCTTATATTTTCTGTTTTTCACAGCTGATACAATAAGCAACAGTAACAGAATAATGATAATAAGAACCAGTATTGCAGCCAAAACAAGATATTTATTGGCAATTCCCGGGACAAGCTCACTCTTTGTTGTATCATTTTCCTCCTGTGCCACTGTAGGTGTACTGAGCTTGGTTCTCATATATGTGCCATCTACGCTATCATATGTGTACCAGCCACTCTCACCATTGTCATTCATAGCGTATACGAGGTAAAAATCCTTTGTCTGATCATCGGTTTTTTCGACTTTGGTCTGGTAGGCTGTTGCCACACCCTTGCCCTCTATAGAGAGCGATATCTCATTATATCCTTCAGGCACATCATCCACCTTAGGCAGTAAAACCACTATAAAATGCGACTCTGAATTGATACGGACAAACTCATATGCTGCATTCTGTGCTGCATCATATACAAAAAGCCCATTGCCGCTTTCCGACTGTAAATACACAAGCGTGACATCGCCAAAGGTGCCATGAAGGGTATTGTATTCAAGTCCGTCAATCACTGTCTTTGAGTGCTCAAAGCCTTCAGGAACAACATCCTCCGGAATGTCATTTACCATAGTCCACTCTGTGCCATTTATATCGAACTTCTTCCAGTTATCCTGCTTATCTGCATTCTCCGGATCATCCTCGGCTCTTCTGGTAACAACTATATTGTATGTGCTTGTGCTGCCGTCCTCTGCTGTCACAACAACGCTGACCGTATTCTCTCCAACCTCAAGTGAATCATTGCCTGTGACTGATGTCACACTCGCCTTGGAATCAGCCGGATTTGCTGTAACCGCAAGGCTTGAACAGCTGTAATCTACCGTAGCTGTGTAATCCTTTGTCGCAGCAGAAAACTCAGGGGAAAGCGTACCTGCCGAGATAACAAGCGAACCAAGAGATGCGTTTGAGGATTTCTTTTCCTCTTTGTTTTCATTATCTTTATTTGCATTGCTGTCATTGCCGGTATTGCTGCCGGAATTGTCCTTGTTATCCTTGTTGCTGTTTGAATCGTTGTTTGATGAAGCACTTGTTACCGTCACCTTCGTGCTGGCACCGGTAATTATACCTCCGGCATCGTTGGCCTCTGCATCTCCTACAACTGTACAATATGCCTTTATAGTGCAGCTTCCTGCAGCCTTCGCCGTAAACGAAAATGACCGCGATGTCGGGTATTCCGGTCCCGCTGCATCACCAATATTTGCCACACCATCTCCACCGTTACTCAGTACTCCCTCGTCGGAGCTTGAGATAACTACAGTGCCAAAATATCCTGACGGCATAGAAACCGTCACCTTGACTGTTTTTCCAACAGCTACAGAGCTTGAGCTGACACTTAATCCAAGTCCCTGCGCATATACATGCTCGGCAGGTGTGAAAACAAGCATCACCGCCATAACAAGTGATAATATACATCCAAATAATTTCTTCATATTTTCCTCACATTTCTAATTCTGCGATATCTTTGATTTGCCCAGTATGTGTCTGTTCATGATTATCATATCAAGGGCATTTCCACCATCACCCTTTCTGTTGGCATCAGCTGCCTCCAGATAAGCACCTGTGAGTGTTCCCTTTCCTAAAATATGTCTGTTGAGCTTAATCATATCAAGGGCATTTACAGCACCGTCACCATTGATATCTCCATATACAACAATATCATATGTCTTTTTCAGGTTACCCGAAGCATCATAAACAGCCACTTTATTGCCTGTTGCAACCTTTCCGCTGTTTTCTGAGCCTGAGCTTGTCAGAAGCTTTACAGTACCTGATGCTGATACTGCTATATTCTTCACAAAATCAGCTGCACCGGTTCCAGCTCAATGCCTGTAATATAAGTACCTATACTGTATTTACCTGATGTTATGTTTACATCTGTATTATTTTGGTTATTATTGTTCTGATTATTATTGCCACCTGCATTATTTGCAGATGCCGCCTGCCTGTTTATATTGATAGTGTATGTTCTTGTATCACCGCTTTGCGACTTGCAATTTACCTTAATTGTATTATTTCCGACAGCAAGCGAATAGCTTCCTGTGCCTGAAACACCACTGTTTCCTGAAACTGCATCTGCCGAAACAGTCACTGAGCTTATAGCATTTGAAACAACTGCTGAATAGCTTGTTGTCGCTCCATTGAAGGCCGGTGTGAGTGTTACACCGCTTATCGCAAGCGACTGCAGATAGTTATTGGTATCGCCAGCTTTATCGAAGCCCACTGCTGACGATGGCATATTGTTGTATACAGGTATTTTAAATACAAAAGCCTGATTCTTGTCTGAATATCCTTTAGCCAGACTCTGTCCCTCAGTAAGAGCCGCTGTGGCATTGCCCATGTACTGATGGAAATACAGCGAGCTTGTATTTACTACATTAAACTTCTCAAAATACAGTGTATTTTGACCCTTATTTATATAATTGCTGCCCACCTTTACAGCTCCGCCGCTTATGGACTTTACTCTTGTATTCCAGCCCTGCTTCTTGGCAAAAGACAGACCATTTTTATAAATCTTATCCTTCGTGTTTCCGGTTGCATTAAAATTAAAATAATTATAATATCCTTCGTATCCGGAATATGTACCCGAAATAAGAGGACTCGTTCCCTTTTGTCCCTGCTCCTGCTTTAAACGCGATGCTATATGGTATGCACTTACTCCACTGCTCTTTGCCACATCCATGAATGTGCTTGCATAATTAATTTTCTCACCATTGTTGGAATAGGTCTTTGTTCCCTCCATAAATGTGCCTTTTACTATGGACTTGACACCTTCAAGTGCTCATTCGGACTGTATGCCAGACTCTGAAACTGAAAAATATTGGTCTCATCAAGAAAATTCCTTGGATCCATGAGATAAGCAATATAGGCACTGCTTGCTGACACCCATCCCGGTTCGTACTCAACCCACGTATTTGTTGACCAGTTATATGCTCCGGCAGCTGTGGATTTCTTGGAATTGTCTGCTGATTTGGATACCAGATTAAGTCCGTTTACACTTTCATTTTCAATCACCGTATCCCAATTCAAACCTGTATTTACAGCCTCAAATGTCCAGCTTGGATACTTATTGTGAAGTGCTGTAAGGTTTGGAATATAGCTGTCAGTAAAGCCTGCATTCTTCATAGCCGTGACAAAATCAGTATTGTCTCCGCTATTATTGTATGTCACCTTTATGTATGTACTGATAGTCCAGCCCGTAAATGCCTTGCCGTTTAAAGTACCCTTGACATTATACCAGACCACACCGTTTACCCTGGTCTCTCCAATTATGTCAACCTGATGGTTCCAGTTGAGTGAGACAACCTTGGTAGTGCCGGATGTGCCTGCTGCATTGCGGACATACACATTGCCACCTGTAATCGTACCTGTAGCATATGCTCCCGATGCGGTTGCAATGGCAAGCTGCTCCTCATTATTCTGCTGTATGGCATCCGCATTGCCGGTGTCTGCCGAAGCATCCCCTGTCTGCGCATTGTCTGATGCAGCTGTACCTGCTGATACAAAATCAGACCTTATATAGCTGACACACTCCTCGTTATTTGCTGCCAGATTGTACTTTGCCTTGTACCACACCTTGCCGTCTGCACCTGTGGTCTGCTCAAGAATAGTAATATCCTTGCCGTTTGAAAGCTTGTGCTCCAGCTCATACTCTGTTCCCGGTCCGCTTCTCGCCGCTACCCAGTATCTCTCATCACACACAACCTTAGCCGCCTGATCCGCATAGACTGCTATGCTGCTGTATGCCGCCAGGTCACATGCGGCTAATGACAATGTAACGACAGAGGCTGCCAGAAATTTATTTATCTTTATCATCAAATCCCATCTTTCTTATGTGCATTGTTTACATTAATCCATTATCCATTTAATTATAATAGAATATGACCTTTGTATCAATGTATTCGGCAGAAATTTATTATTTTTTTTAGGTATACATCGAATTGCATGCAAGCATGCATCGATGATACCTTTTGACCCTTTAATCAAAAAACTCCCTTCAACGTGCAGCCCGTGCTTACGTTTCAGGGAGTTGTCTGATTCATATTCTGCTTTTTCTTACTGTCTCCTGTAGCTTTTTCTAGCTGAACAGGGATTTTATCTTATCCCATAAATCCATGAAAAAGTTACCAATCTTTTCCCAGAAGCCCGGGTCATTTATCTTATCGCCAAGCTTTGATGCCCAGTCCTGTGCCTGGTTGATGACTGAATCCCAGTCGATATTGGCATCCTTAAGCTTCATAAGAAGCGATGTCAGCTTTGCAATATCATCATCAGAAAGCTTCAGGTCGTAATCCTTTGCAGCCTCCTTTATCGCATCCTTTATCTGGCTCTCATCCTTGAGCCTTCCATCGGCAAGCTGCTTCTTTAGGTCTGCAATCATTGCCTCGATATCCTGCGAATCGCCGTCAATGCTCTTGTTGAGCTCTCCTGTTGTGACAAGCTCATCCATCGCTGCGTCTGTCACCTTGTCGTCAAGCTTCTTGCCTGTCATCTCCTCGTATGCCTTTAGTGTGCCTACAAGTGCTGCCGTTCCGGAAATAGGGAAAGGTCCTGCGACTATGATTTTAGCATCAGCTATGCCTGCTGTGGCAAGCGCATTCTTGTACATTCCTACCGTACAGTAATTGATATTGTGTGTGGAAACACTAAGACCCGCACCTTTTTATCCTCTGTAATGAGTACTGAGGAAAGTGACCTTGTGCCAATCTCGCTCTTGCTGATGTATGAATCGAGGTACTTGTGCTCCTCATCATTATTTACATAGACCACATCGTATTTGTCCAGATCAGTGAGCTCGATTCCCATAAATCCAAGCACTGTCGCTCTCTGATCCGGTGTGAGGTCTGCTCCAAGACTTAAGTATGGCTTATCATTTTTGCTGATGGTCACCTTGTCGTTTGTCTCACTGCCGGCTGTCGTTGTACTGTCTGCAGTACTGTCTGTGTTACTCTTATCAGCTGCGTCACTGCCTGATACATCAACGCTTGAAACTGTATCAGTCTGCGTAGCTGTCTCTGTTGCAAATACAGCCGGATTCATTGTAAACAATGTCACCGCAGCAAGCACGCTACATACAATACTCTTTGCTTTTTTCTTTATTGATCTAATCATTTTTCCTCCAATCTACTGCTCTATATCATACGAAATTGTAAAGCTGCTTCCGTCGAAGCTGACATCTGCCATGCTTCCGCATACCACAGGCATCATCGGCGACATATGACCTATATCCAGATCCATGATGATTGGCACATTAAACTCTCTAAGCAGTGATGAAAGCGCCTGTCTGTGGTCTATGCCAAACATTTCCTCTCCGAAGTGCGCCGGGCGTCCGATAAGAAAGCCTTTACATTTGAAAACCATCCTGCATTTTTCATCTGCCACATAGCCCTTCTCATGCCCATCACATTAAGGTCACAAGCCTCAAGGAACCATATGATACCATCATCACTGTAGCGCTCATTAAATTCCCTTACATGGTCAAACGATGTACCAAGCAGATTGATAAGACAATCCATGCAGCCACCAAGCAGCCTGCCTCTCATGGTAAGCCTGCTTTCCTTTGCCACCGCAGGAATAGAGCTGATACACGACTTTTCAGTCAGGTTGTAGCCCACAAACGGGGCATTCTCATCCTTTATCGATTCCTTCTCCACATAGGGTAATTGGTAAATGAAAGCTTCCTGCCACAAAGCAGATTAAATGCATCGGTAAGTGACTCATGCCACACCTCCATGCCAAAGCTGCCCGCACACGGCCCGTAAATACCTGCTGTATCTGCAATAGTAGCCTCCAAAAATGTGAAATTAGTGTTGTCGGAATAGCCCATGTACCATTTCGGCTTTGACTGCTTCACGCGCTCAAAATCAATATAAGGCACTACCTCGCACATCAGCTCGCCACCACCACAGGATATAAGCACATCACTGTCAACAGAAGCATAGCTCTCGTTCAGCTCTTCTGCGCACTTCTTAGGTGTATTGCTGATACCTATGCCACTGTCGCACCTGCAGTTAGGTCCCTCTATCGTCTTATAACCCATGCTGTGAAACCTTTTAATGGCATTGTCAAAGGCACTCCTGTACGGCTCTGTTGTACAGCCCATCGAGGGCGCCACAAAGCCTATTGTTCCTCTATCCTTTAGAAATTCAGGGTATCTCATGTTTCTATCATCCTATCACTATTATTTACATATCTAAGCTTCTGTCTGAAGTAAAATATGTAGGATTTTATCATTTCTGTCCAGGTCATTTTACTGTCATAATTAAATGTCGTCGTGTACTGCACATGCTGTCTGTTGCACCAGTTGTATATATCATGCAGACTTATCGAATCAACATGCTTCATATTGTTCATAAACACCTTAACCTTTAAAAGCTCATCCTCACTGTCGATGTATAGATGAAAGATAGTATTCGGACATTCAATTATTATCTGCTGTTCCCCTATATTTTTCATCAATGTATCCTCTATTGAATAATGTATCCTGTGTGATTAAAAACATTATCGTCTGTCGCACCGGGATGTGGGTAATAACAAAATATCGTAACTGTTCAGTACCTTCACAGTTAAAAAATATCACATAACCATAGTACTACACCGCGTCACAAAATCCAGTCATTTTTGCCTGCCAATTCTTACTATTTTATTAAGAAAAACGGTAAATATCATACCCCCTCACAGTCAAATGCCGGGATGAAGCTGTCATTTGCCACGTCACCCTCCTGTATAAATGCATTCGTGATTCCTATTTCGAGGGCATAGTTAACAAGTCTTTCATACTCTCTCTTTGTCACTGTGCGGTTTATCTCAGGATAATCCTCTAGTGCAATCGGCGTAAACTGGCTCATCATGCTTATATATACGTGATCATGATATGTATCATACAGGTACTTAAGTACAGCCTTTGCATCATTCACATGTCCCGGCAGTAGAAGCTGTCGCACAATAACTCCCTTTTGTATGAGTCCTGTCGCATCGTCAATCACGACATCCGGCTGCTGCCTGACCATCTCTGAAAGCGCCTGCTTTGCGACAGACGGATAATCTTTTGCCCTTGAATACCTTGCCGAAAGTGTACTGTCCATATATTTAAAATCCGGAAGATACACATCCACTATGCCCTCAAGCAGCTTTAGCTCTGTCATATTTTCATATCCGCTCGTATTGTATATAATAGGAAGCTTCATGCCGTGGCTTTTGCATCGTTTACCGCCCACACTATATCAGGGATATACTGCCCAGGTGTGACCAGATTGATATTATTTGCGCCTTTGTCAGCAAGTTCTATGAAGATATCACTCAGCCTCTCTTTACTGATTACCTTTCCCTCTTTTCCGTCAGAAATCTCCCTGTTCTGGCAGAACACGCAGTGTAGGCTGCAGCCTGAGAAAAAAACTGCCCCACTTCCTCTTTTTCCTGATATGCACGGCTCCTCCCAGTAATGAAGTGCTGCTCGCGCCACCTTTATTTCAGATGAAACGCCACATACACCTGTTTGTCCGGTTCTTCTGTTTATGCCACATTTTCTGGGACACAATAAGCAATTTTCGTATTTATTCATATTTTTCATTTTAACCCTTGCTAAAAATAATGTTTGATACTACAATCTATATGATTAAAGGTCAAAAGGTATCATCGATGCATGCTTGCATGCAATTCGATGTATACCTTAGTGACCCGCACTACACCGAGAAAGTAGCAATTTGCTGCGGGTACGCAGGAAATTAGCGGATTTCGAGGTGTAGTCAGATTACGGGAATGCGTAGCATGTAGTAATCTGATTAATCATCATTTTAAATTATATCATAACTATTCTTACAGAAGAGAATAGTTAAAATACACAATAAGGAGATTACAATGAATCAGTCAAACTGTATCGTCGCCCAGTCAGGCGGCCCAACTGTTGCAATCAACGCAAGCCTTGCAGGAGTCATCGCAGGAGTAAAAAGCTCCGAGAAATACGATATCTGCTATGGCGCCGTAAACGGAATACTCGGCATATTAAATGAGAATTATCTAAATCTGTCAGATATTTTTGCAGATGATGCTAATCTTGAAAAGCTTAAGACCACACCTGCCATGTATCTTGCTCATGCCGTCACAAGCTCCCTGATTACAAGGATGATGATTCACCATATGTATACATCTTCCACCAGTTTGATAAGCTCTCCGTAAAGGCTTTCTTTTACATCGGTGGAAATGATTCGATGGATACCGTATTAAAGTTATCCGATTATGCAAAAAAAATCAACAGTGATGTGAAAATTATAGGGATTCCAAAAACCATCGACAATGATCTGTGCATGACAGACCACACTCCGGGATTTGGCTCTGCCGCCAAATATATCGCATCAAGCATGCTTGAGATAGCCCATGATACCTTTATCTATGCTGTTAAGAGTGTGACAATCGTTGAAATCATGGGACGTGACGCAGGATGGCTCACTGCCGCTTCCGCTCTCGCACGTAATGAGTACAATACAGCGCCTCAGTTCATATATCTGCCTGAGGTGGATTTCGACAAGGACAAATTTGTTGCCGATATAAAAGAAGCCCTTGCGCACACTAACAATGTAATAGTTGCCGTATCCGAAGGAATACATGACGCAGACGGCTCATACATTACATCATCAAATGCCTCATGCGACCAGTTCGGACACCAGCAGCTAAGCGGTGCCGGAAAGGCTCTTGAGTTCATTGTGAAAGAAAACATCGGTGTCAAGGTTCGCTCAGTAGAGGTAAATGTGCTCCAGCGCTGTGCCTCACATCTTGCATCATTAACCGATATCGAGGAATCTTTTGCTCAGGGTAAAAAGGGTGTCACTATTGCAGCAGAGGGTGTGACCGCATCAATGGTATGCTTAAAGCGCATATCAAATGATCCTTATCAGGTAGAATACACATATTCTGCTATCAAGGATATCGCAAACGAGGCCAAGTCTGTGCCAAGAGAGTGGATCAATGATGCTGGCAATGATGTGAAGCCTGAGCTTATCGAATACTTAAAGCCACTTATTCAGGGAGAAACCGCTGTAGCCTACAAGAATGGTCTGCCTGACTATATGGATGTGTCACATCTTCACAAATGTAACTGATTTTAGCTGCTGCCTACACCCCGGTGTGGGCAGCAACAGCATATCTCCAAGGAGGTCGATTTACATGAAGAAAAAAGTACTTATAACCTGCGCCGTTGTGCTTGGCGTGATTTTGACTGTTTATCTTGGCTTTGCCTTTTATTTTAGCAGCCACTATCTGTTCAACACAAAGATTAACTCTGTAAAATACGCAGGGAAAACCGCAAAAGAGGCAATAGAAAAAAATACAGCCCTAAGCCGCGACTATCTGCTCACAATCACTGATAGAAAAGGCAACAGCTTCTCACTTAAGGGACCTGATTTTTCCTATGAATATGTCTCAAACGGTGACGAGGAGCAAATCCTAAAAAGCCAGAATGCTTTTACATGGCCTGTCAGTCTTTTCAAAGCTCAAAACTATACACTAAAGGGTTCGTCCAAATATGACGATGCCGCTTTGGCGGAAAAGCTCAAGGCTCTTGATATTTTCAGTGATGACTACATTGAAAATCCGGAGGATGCCCACATCGAGATAAAAGACGGCAAATACGATGTGATTGAAGAGAAAAATGGCTGCAAGCCGATATATGACAGCATCCTTGCCGAGGTAAAGGACGCCCTGGACAACGAGCTTCCAAAGCTTAGCTTAAGTGATGACTGTTATGAAGCTCCAAAAATCACAAAGGAAAGCGATACAATCAAAAATGAAAAAGAAGCCCTCGACAAATACACTGCTTCAACCGTCACTTACAAAATTGAAGGTGCCGACGAGAAGCTTGACTCAGCCAAAATCCTTGATATGCTAAGCATCTCAGATGACGGCAGCGTGAGCATAGATGATGCCAAGGTCACTAAATATGTCCAGCAGCTTGCTTCCAAGTACAATACCTTCGGCCGCAAACGCTCATTCAAGACATCGTCCGGTGACACTATTGAAATAGGTGGTGGAGACTACGGATGGGTAGTCAGCAAGAAAAATGAGAAGGCCAAACTTCTTTCCGATTTAGAGGGAGGCAAGCCAGTGGAAAGAGAGCCTGTTTACGAGCAGACAGCACTCTACCGAGGCGCTGACGACATAGGTAATACATACATAGAGATTGACTACACAAAGCAGCACATGTGGTATTACAAGGATGGTGCTCTCCAGATGGAGTCTGATTTCGTATCAGGTAATCTTGCCCGTCAGAATGGTTCCGTAGATGGTGTATACAAGATTGTTTACAAGCAGAGAAATGCTACTCTTGTCGGTGAGGGTTACTCTTCTCCTGTCAGCTATTTCATGCCGTTTGCCTACAATATAGGTATCCATGATGCTAGCTGGCGTGATACCTTCGGAGGAACAATTTACAAAACCTCTGGCTCACACGGATGTATCAATGTGCCGCCTGCTTTTGCAGAGCAGCTGTTCAACGCTGTGGATAAGGGCACTCCTGTTGTTGCCTACTACAGAGAGGCTGTCACTCTGACAAACAATGCTGCAAAGATGTCCAATGCATACTCGTATGTAGCTCCTGATGCAGCGCAGTAAGTGTGGATTGCATTGTATCTTTTAATAATATGTTAAGGCGACCGGCGCACGGGGAATTCACCCCCGTGCGCCGGTCGCCTTCTCTTACTCATTGGCTATATTCATGCAAACTGGCTATTATAGAGGTTCGCATAAAATCCGTCCGCTGCAAGCAGGCTCTCATGATTGCCCTGCTCTATAATCTTTCCGTCTTTCATAACAAGGATAATATCCGCTTCCCTGATGGTAGACAGACGATGAGCCACTATAAAGCTTGTCCTGCCCTGCATCATGGTAAGGAATGCCTTCTGAATCTTAATCTCTGTACGTGTATCAATCGAAGATGTAGCCTCATCCAATATCAGCATAGGCGGCAAGCAGAGCATGACTCTTGTGATGCATAATAGCTGCTTCTGTCCCTGTGAAAGGCTGCCGCCGTCCTCACCGATTTCAGTATCATAGCCCTTCGGCAGACGTCTGATAAAGCTGTGGGCATGGGATGCCTTTGCTGCTGCAATGATTTCCTCATCTGTGGCATCAGGCTTTCCCATTATTATATTGTCACGGATTGTGCCCTTCTTGAGCCATGTCTCCTGAAGCACCATGCCATAGTTGTCACGAAGACTCGCGCGCGTGATTTTTTGGATATCGTGTCCGCTCACCTTAATTGTTCCACTTTTTACATCATAGAATCTCATAAGCAGATTGATAATAGTCGTCTTTCCACAGCCTGTCGGACCTACGATAGCCACGCGCTGTCCAGGCTTTACGTGGAGATTGAAATCCTCGATAAGCTTTTTATCCGGCACATATGAGAAATAAACATCCTCTATGTCCACACGGCCGTCTGCCTCATCGAGTGTTACCGCATCCGAAGCATCCGGTATCTCCTTTTTCTCCTCAATCAGCTCGAAGATACGAGCAGCACAGGCAAGTGCGTTCTGAAGCTCTGTGATGACACCCGATATCTCGTTGAACGGCTTGGTGTACTGGTTTGCATATGATAAAAAGCACGAAAGCTGTCCTACTGTAATTCCGCCGGTGAGTGCACTCATGGCACCAAAAATTCCGACTCCGGCATACACAAGACTGTTGACAAAACGTGTACACGGATTTGTAAGACTTGAGAAAAATGTTGCCCTCAGTGAGCATTTCTGTAATCTGTCATTTATCTCGTCAAACTGCTCAAGCGCCTCATCCTCATGGTTGAAGGCCTGTACGACCTTTTCATTTCCTACTATCTCGTCGATGAGTGATGTCTGCTCTCCCTTGTTCTTGTCTGCAGCTGAAACATGGAATATGTCTTTTTAGTTATAAAGCTTGCCACAAAAAGTGACAGAGGTGTGATGAGCACTACAATGCATGATATCTTCACATCTATTGTAAGCATGAAAATAAGCGTACCTGCTATTGTTGCAATTCCTGTAAAGAGCTGCGTGAAGCCCATCAAAAGTCCCTCTGAAAATGTATCTACATCGGCGATGATACGGCTGACCATATCACCGTGTGAGTGGCTGTCAATATAGGAAAGTGGCATTTTTTCAATGTTTAAAAATGCATCACGCCTTATATCCCTCACTATGTTGTAGGTCATCCTGTTGTTGCAGATATTTGTAAGCCACTGAGCTGCTGCCGCTATGACGACTATTATTGCTGCTCTTGTGAGGATGGCTGTCATAGCTGTAAAATCAACCTTTCCTTTTCCTACGATCAAATCAATTGCGCGTCCTGTGAGGATTGGAAAATAAAGCGTAAGCGCCACTGTAACAACAGACAGGGCAAGGGAAATTACAAGCAAAGGAATATATCTCTTCATGTATCTTAATACCTTGCGCATTGTGCCTGATTTATTCATCTTCGCATTATCCATAGCCATACTCTACACCTCCTTTTGTCTGGTCATATCCGACTCTTTTTTAAACTGTGAATCATATATCTCTTGTAGGTCTCGCATGTCTCAAGCAGCTTTCATGAGTCCGAAGCCAACCATCTGTCCGTCGTCGAGCACTATGATATTGTCCGCAAACTGGATAGATGAGGTACGCTGTGACACGATAAATATTGTCTTGTCACCATGCATGCCCTTTAATGCCGCGCGAAGACTCGCATCTGTAGCAAAATCAAGTGCCGATGCACTGTCGTCAAGTATCAGTATGTCAGGATCCTTTACAACCGCCCTGGCAATTGTAAGACGCTGCTTCTGACCGCCTGATAAGTTCTTGCCGCCCTGCTCTATCATGTAGTCAAGGCTCCCTCTTTGCCCTTTACAACCTCTGTCGCCTGTGCTATATCGAGTGCCTTCCACATTTCCTCCTCTGTGGCATCATTTTTGCCCCAGCGCAGGTTGTCGGCTATCGTTCCTGCAAAAAGCACTGCCTTTTGCATTACAACACCGATTTTATCTCGAAGCTGCACTGCATCGTAGTCATTTATATCATTTCCCTGAATCCTTATAGTACCTTTGTGGCATCATAAAACCTCGGGATAAGGTTTACAAGGCTTGATTTTCCTGAACCTGTACCACCGATGATTCCGATCGTCTGCCCCTTTTGCACTGTAAAGCTTATATCTGTGAGTGTCTCATCGGCCGCTCCCTCATAGGTCATGCAGACATGGTCAAACTCAACCTCAGGTGCGCCGTCCTTTGCATCAATGAGCTTAGGATTTTTCTCAGGAAGCTTTGATGGGATAGAAAGCACATCCGCTATACGATTACCGCACGCCACTGCCTTTGTCACCTGTACGATGAGGTTTGCAAGCTTTATCAGCTCGACAAGTATCTGTGACATGTAGTTTACAAGTGCCACAACCTCACCCTGTGTGAGGATTCCTGCGTATACCTGCTTGCCGCCTGATACGATAACTGCGATTGTTGCGATATTTATAATGATAAATGTCAGAGGATTGGTGAGTGCTGAGATTCGTCCTACAACCTGCTGCATATTGGTTAAAAATTCGTTGTCCCTGTTGAAGCTGTCAATCTCATCATTTTGCTTATTGAAAGCTCTTATAACCCTGGTTCCCTCTAAATTCTCCCTGGTGTGTGAAAGCACTGTGTCAAGAGAGCTCTGCACCTTTTTGTAAAGCGGAAGCTTGCAGCCATAACTGAGAATACCACTATTGAAAGCAGAGGTATAGTAACAACAAAAACCATTGCCGCTCTTACATTTACTGTAAAAGCCATCGCCATAGCTCCGAATACAATAAATGGCGAGCGAAGGAAGAGTCGAAGCACCAGATTGACTCCTGACTGCACCTGGTTTATATCGCTTGTCATCCTCGTGATAAGTGTCGATGTGCCCACTGTATCCATCTTTGAGAATGACAGTGACTCTATCTTTTCAAACAATATATGGCGAAGTTTTGTGGAAAAACCAACTGCCGCCTTTGCCGCAAAATACTGTGCTGTGACCGAGCTTACCAGACCAACTGCCGCAAGCAGCACCAGCACACCTCCCATCTTCCATATATATGGCTTGTCCGAAGCCGTAATTCCGTTATCAATGATTGCCGCCATGACAAGCGGTACTATAAGCTCAAAGGATGCTTCCAGCAGCTTAAATAACGGAGCACAGATGCATTCCTTTTTGTACTCCTTCAAATATTTTAATATCTGTTTCATCTTTTCCCCTTTCAGATTTTATGTCGCCGATTACAGCTTCACTATTATAGATGATTTTTCTCATATATACAAGAAAAACGATACACTAAAAAACCAGTACCCTGCGGTACTGGTTTCATATATCAGCTCTTATGTATATGCTTCTTGATTGCTTCAAAGCTCTCAGGACTGATGACATGCTCTATACGGCATGCGTCCTCTGCTGCAATCTCCTTATCAACACCAAGCTTCTCAAGACACTCTGACAAAAGCTCATGTCTTTCGTATATCATCTCTGCTATCTGTCTTCCTGACTCTGTGAGTGTGATAAATCCTGCATCACTAACTGTGATATTGTTCTTCTCTCTAAGGTTTTTCATGGCTATACTCACGCTGGATTTCTTATATCCAAGCTCATTTGCTATATCAACTGAGCGTACCACAGGAAGCTTCTTGCTGAGAATAAGTATGGTCTCTAAATAGTTTTCTGATGATTCATTGTTTCGCATTTCGAATACCCCCGTGAGTTTATTTTCGTTCGTTTTAATTCAGTTATATTATTATAACATACATTTTATTGTTTGCAAAACTTTTCTTTTTGATTTGTACGTGATTTATAAAAATCCAAAAAAATATCAAAATCCCATATTTGTTATTGACTTCTAATTCACGTTAGTGTATACTAACTATCGAATCAGAAAACAAACGTATGCATGATATATTTCTAAATCTTGTATGCCATAAATGTTTAATTATATCAGATAAGACCGGCCGATCACCGGTCTTATTTATTTTAAAAATGTACATATTCAGCTTAAACGAGAGCTCTCTTTAACCTTTCCAGCCCTTCCATAAGCACTGCCCTAGGGCATGCGATATTCAATCTCACAAAGTAGCGTCCATTGCCTCCAAACTCAGCTCCCTCCGACAGATAAAGTCCTGTCTTTTCGCGAATCATCTGCGTAAATGCCACAGAATCATCTGTGAGTGCACTGCAGTCAAGCCACATGAGGTATGTCGCATCGGCATCCACTACATGTATCTGCGGCAGATTTTCTGCCACGAAGCTACAGACTTTTTTGCGGTTTTCCCAGAGATATTTTCTGAGCTCCTCAAGCCACGGCTCACCCTTTGTGAATGCCGCAACTGCTGCCGTGATGGCAAATGCGTTTGGCTCCGCCACCTCGTCTGTATTTAATGCACGCCATACTTTGTGGCGCAAAAATTTATTTGGCACCATCACTGCCGCAGTCTGTAAGCCAGCCATATTAAAGCACTTGGTCGGTGCAATACAGGTGATGCTTATATCGGCGCAGTCCTCTGATGCTGCCGCAAACGGCACGTATGATTTTCCCGGTGCTGTGATGTCGCAGTGTATCTCGTCTGATATGACCGTCACATTGTACTTCCTGCAGAGTGCACCTATTTTCGCAAGCTCATCCTTTGTCCAGATGATACCGCACGGATTGTGAGGGTTGCAAAATATCATAAGCGAGGTCTGTGGATTGGAAAGGTCCTGCTCCAACCTGTCATAGTCCACAAAATATCTGCCGTTTTCGTATCCAAGCGGGCTTTCCTGCACATTTACGCCATTATTAAATATGGAATTAAAAAATATATTGTATACCGGTGTCATGATAAGCACATTTTCACCAGGTGTTGTGAGCTTTCGAACTGTAGATGATATGGCCGGTACGACCCCTGTGCAAAAAATCAGGCTGTCTCTTTCGATTTTAAGCCCATGACGTCTGTCCCACCACGAAATATACGCATCATTCCACTCATCCGGAATGATGGAATAGCCAAACACTCCGTGAGAAACACGCTCTGATATTGCATCTATTATCTGTGGAGCTGTCTTAAAATCCATATCTGCTACCCACATCGGGAGCTCATTTTCTGCCACATCCCACTTTAGTGAGCCTGTATTTCTTCTGTCTACAACGGTGTCAAAATCATACATAGATTATTTTCCCTCACATATTATCTTAGTCTTTGATGAGTCAACTCTGTCCTTTTCGATAGTCAGTGTGCCAATCTCCTTTGCCCTTATCACTCCGCTTGTCGGATTTAAAACACTGTCCACCTTACTGCAAATCTCTGCATCTACCGAAGAATACTCAAATGCCAATGTAGTGTTTATGAGCTTACAGTTTTTCATAACGAGGTTGTCGATGTAGCAAAGTCCCTGCAAGCTCTCGATTGTGCAGTTTATAAGTGTCAGATTCTTTGCGTTCCAGCCAAGGTATTCACCTGTAATAAATGAATCATAGACTGTGACATTTTCCGTATTCCAGAAGGCATCCTTTGAGATAAGCTTTGAATCGTGCACCTCTACATTTCTTGAGCCGTCAAACGAATAGTTGCCGACCAGCTGGAAATTCTTCATGATAAGATTATTTGTATTCATGCCAAAATAATCTCCCTTTGCCGAGACATTCTCGATATCGACATGATCACAGCTCCAGAGGGTCTCCTGGGCATTTGGAAATGTCACATTTTTAAGCTTTAGGTTATTGCAGCGCCTGAAGTTCTTAGGTGCCTCAACTATTGAATCAGTGACAGAGATATTGTCAGTATACCAGACACCTGCACGCGCCATGTCAAACCATGTACAGTCCTTTACAGCTATGTCACTACAGTACCATAGCGGATATTTCCATCTAAAAAAACAGCCTGTCAGGCTAATGCCATGGCTCTCCTTAAGAGTGACTCTCCGTCATCAAAAATTGTATCATATATATCCAGATCGTTACTTGCAAACAGGGCTCTTTCGCCTGTCAGAAACTCCTGATGGATTTGTTTTCTTTCGCTCATTATATATACTCCTTTTTCCCGGTAATTCTAAATAGTTATCTGCCATAAAATCAAATAACCGCCGAGCACATAATATATGCAGCCCGACAGTTATCATTATACCCCAAACCATACTGAATTTATAGTATTTTATATAAGTTTAATATTACAAAATTAATATTAAGAGCCTGATATTTACAGCTCAAGCCCGTCAAGTATGCTCTTAAGTGCATCAGCAGATCCTTGAGCTTTAAAGCTTCCTCACCGTTTAACTCGATTGGGATATCGCTCTCCACTCCGTTTGCTCCAACGATTGCAGGCATTGAGAGAACCACACCGTCGATGCCGTACTGTCCGTGCATCATGTGTGAAACAGGAAGAATAGACTTCTCATCACGCATGATTACCTCGCAGATACGTCTGACCGACATAGCGATACCATAATATGTCGCATGCTTTCTGTTAATTATCTCGTAAGCACTGTTCTTTACGTTTGCAGCGATTTCCTCTGTATTCTCCTTGTGCTTGTAGTGACCTCTCATCTCGCACATCTTGTGAAGCTCCACTCCGGAAACATTGGCTGATGACCATGCAACCACCTCACTGTCTCCATGCTCACCTACGATAAATGCATGTACGCTTCGGCTGTCCACCTCAAGGTGCTCTCCAAGCGCGTACTTAAGTCTTGCACTGTCAAGCACGGTACCTGAACCTATGACACGCTCCTCAGGAAGTCCTGAAAGCTTCTGTGCCACCTGTGTTAAAATATCTACAGGGTTTGCAACGATAAGTAAGATTCCACCGAAATTTCTCTTTGCAATCTCCGGAATGATGCTCTTGAAGATTGCAACATTTTATTTACCAGATCAAGTCTTGTCTCGCCCGGCTTTTGGCCTGCACCTGCAGAAACAACAATGATAGCAGCATCTGCCACATCATCATAACCACCTGCATATATCTTCATAGGTCTGGCAAAAGGAATACCGTGCTTATATCCATCGCCTCTCCCTCAGCCTTGTCCTTATCAGCGTCAATGAGAACTATCTCAGAAAAAAGACCGCTCTGCATAAGTGCAAAAACTGATGCCGAACCAACGAATCCACATCCGATCATGACAGCCTTTCTTGGGTTTGTCTTAACAACTGCGCTAGTTTTATTGCTCATGTACGTTCCTCTCTTTCTTAAACTATAATTCAAATAGTTGCTTTTTATTATAACTATTCATCCCAAACACAAATTCTCAATATCTGCTTTGTTATCGGTAGTTCTGAATAATTATCTTTTATTTATATTATACCCGCATTGTACATATAATCCGTTGTAAAAACAACAAATTACTTGATAAAATACAATCAATAGCCCATTGTTCCCATTTTTATACAATTTTAATGCAGATTTTTACATAAAAAGTACAGTAATAAAAAGCAAACCGGACCAATACAGCTGAATGAATTGTCATTTAGCATATTGATCCGGTTATATTAAAATGCTGTATCCGCTTATTTTGTGCTTGAATTTCTGTACTCAAGCGGTGTCATTCCATACAGCTTCTTGAACTGTCTGTTAAAATGCTCCACGTTCTGATATCCTGCCTCGATTGCGATATTCTCAACAGTTGTGATGCTGTTTCTCAGCAGTGTACGTGCCTTCTTCATCTTGCATTGGTGACCAGCTCCCCGAAAGTCTTGCCTGATTTCTCCTTTATGTACTTGGAGATATACGGCTCCGTCAGGTTGAACTGTGCAGCCATGTCTGCAAGCGATACTGTCTTGTAGTTGGCCTGGATGAAGTTGAGCATTGCAATATAGCGCTCATCCTTCACGTGACTGTCAGCCTTGGTGGCAAGGTAATGGTTTACCGCAACAACAAGCGCTCCGATTGATGCCTTGATGATATCCTCATCCACACCTGCGCCCCAGAACATACTGCCGTCAACTGTGATACCCACATACGCCATAGCCTTTGATGAAGATCCGTGTGAAAGCGAATGCTCCTCGTATACAGTGAGCTCAAAGCTGATATCAAAATACTGCTTAATTATATTGCTGACTGCATCGAGACGGCCGTTTCCATTGGCATCTACCTTTCTGGTACTGTCATTGTGTAAAATAACTGCCTCTGCGAAAATGCCGTTTACCTGCTTAAAGTGGCACTCCGGTATAGTGAAATATGGATGAAAATCCACATAATTGTCTGTAAAGATACTGTGTACCCACTCAGGTGAAAGCTCCTTGTGCTCCTCGTCCGATACCTGCTTGACCATGTATCCGACCTGCTCTCTCATCTGCTGTGGCACATTGATACCGAAGCTCTGCTTAAGGATATATGCCACTCCGCCCTTTCCTGACTGGCTGTTGATACGGATAACATCAGCCTCGTATGTCCTGCCGACATCCTTTGGATCTATAGGCAGATACGGAACCGTCCACTTATCAAGCTTCTTTTCCTCTCTCCATGCCATGCCCTTTGAGATTGCATCCTGATGTGAGCCTGAAAAAGCAGAAAAAACAAGGTCTCCCGCATATGGCTGTCTCTCGCCTACCTTCATTCTGGTAAATGTCTCATACTTCTCCCTGATCTCAGGCAGATTTGAAAAATCAAGCTGTGGATCCACTCCGTGTGAGTAAAGATTCATGCAAGTGTCACGATATCTACATTTCCTGTTCTCTCACCGTTTCCAAACAGCGTACCCTCTATCTCCTCAGCTCCTGCAAGCACACCAAGCTCTGATGTGGCAACACCGCAGCCTCTGTCATTATGAGGATGTAAGCAAAGCACTACTCCGTCTCTGTACTTGAGGTGCTTGTTGATATACTCTATCTGTGTGGCAAAAACATGTGGCATAGCATTCTCTACTGTGGTAGGGATATTGATGATGGCCTTATTATCAGCCTTTGGCTGCCATACATCAAGCACAGCGTTGCACACATCAACCGCATAATCCACCTCAGTGCCCGAAAAACTCTCCGGTGAATACTGGAAACGGAAATTACCGTCAGTCTCTGCTGCAAGGTCTCTCAGTAAAACAGCTCCGTCAACTGCAAGCTGCTTTATCTCTTCCTTTGACTTCTTAAACACCTGCTCACGCTGTGCAACAGATGTGGAATTGTACAGATGTACAACTGCTCTCGGTGCTCCCTCAAGTGCCTTGAAGGTCTTCTTGATGATATGCTCTCTGGCCTGTGTCAGCACATGTATAGTGACATCATCAGGAATCATATCCCTCTCAATAAGAGCTCTCGTGAAATTGAACTCTGTCTCAGAGGCTGCCGGGAAACCTACCTCGATTTCCTTAAAGCCTATATCTACAAGCATCTTAAAGAAGTCAAGCTTCTCCTCAAGACTCATCGGCTCGATCAGAGCCTGGTTGCCATCACGTAAATCAACCGAACACCACAGTGGTGCTTTATCTATATAATCCTTCTTAACCCAGTCATAAGTGCATTCAGGAGGCAGAAAATAACTGCGCTCGTATTTTTCATATCCTTTCATCTTAAAACCTCTTTTCGTTTGAACTGATATAATTGTAACACATAAGCGCAGTTATTGGAATGATTATATTTAATCACTTTGATTGATGTAATTTAATTTTTTATAAAAATATAATCAACTTTATTGATTTTGATTATTCTAATCAGATATTTAGACTAAAATATCCGGCTAATCCTCTCTCTTATTACCCCAGAAAAACAATGCAACTGTTCCCGGACCTGTGTGGCTTCCTATAGTCGTACCGATATCATTTATCTCTACTTTTCCATTCATCTTAGGGAAGGCAGCCTCTATCAGATCCGCTACGGCTTTAGCATCCTCATAGCATGCAGAATTTGATATATAGACCTTATCCGAATAATCGGCACCATCCTTGCAGAGTGCCTGCATCTTCACAAGCATCTCCTTTATTGCCTTCTTTTTGGTGCGGATTTTCTCACGCACAATAAGCTTTCCCTCATTGCTCACATTCATGAAAGGACAGATATTAAGCACATTTCCCACGAATCCCGCGGTCTTTGAGATACGACCGCCCCTGATAAAAAATGTAAGGTCTGATGAGAAGAACCAGTGATTCACCTCAAGTCTGTGCTCCATGGTCCAATCAGCCAGTGTATCAATATCCATGCCGCTATCCCTAAGGTCAGCGAGCTTATCCATCAAAAGACCAAAGCCTGACGATGCTGCCAGCGAATCAATCACATATATCTTTCTGTCAGGGTATTCCTCCTTAAGAGCCTCCTTTGCAAGCCTCGCCGAGTTGACTGTACCTGATATACCTGAGCTTAGTGTACAGTGAAGCACATCATATCCCTCATCCAGAAACTGCCTGAAGTACTCCATGTACTCCTCCTGATTGATCTGCGAGGTCTTTGTCATGGCACCTGCCTCCATTGCCTTGTAGAAATCCGGCAGTGGCATGGACTGTCCTAAATCATCCATATACTCTTTACCGTCAAGCTCATAGTGAAAGCATGCGTACTTAATATTTCTCTCGAGCATATGCTCCCTGGTAAGATCTGCTGTTGAACAGCAGCTAATCACATAATTTGACATATTATTTTCCTTTACCTTTTGACCTTTTATCATTATATGTAGTCAGATACATATGGTATCTCATGATATAAAATATCGTCAAGCTTTGCAACAGCATCATACGTAGCCTGTATTTTGCCCATCTGCAAAAGCTTCTCAGCACTCTTGTAGCCTAAAAGCAGTGTGGTAAACGTGCCAATAGACATGCTAGGTGATGCTGTGGCTTTTTGTCGGTGAGAGCACAGTGCCCTTTCTCAAAATCAATGACAAATGTGCCATTGTTCCACGGCAGAAGCTCATCTTCTATCTCGAAGCTAAAGCAGCCGCCCGGGCCATCCGGGTCACAGTTATACTGTGATATAAACTGCGCCACGTCGATGATTCTGCCCATGGCGTATGGTCTTATTGTCTCCTTTATATCACTGTCATCGAGCTCAAAAGCGATTGGCTCGCTGTAATAGTTGTTGCCTCTGACCTCATCAATCATGGAATCGTGCGCATGAATGTACTCCCACAGACCAAGCTGCGCCTCACGGTTTAAGTAGATGAGCTCCTTGATGTGCATGACATCGGAGCTGATAAGATACACCATATAGCCACACGGTTCATCATCCTCGTTATAGTAGATGGCGACCATCGTATCGTCCTCATCCCAGCGGAAGTACTCCTCCCAAGCCAGATTGTTTCTGTACAGACAGCCGTGAGTCTTCGCGGCAAAGTGAGTATGAAGCTTCTTAAACTGCTCGTCATCCCACTGCACACGGCGCACATAGCCCGGCTCCTTAAGCTTTGTAGGAATCTGTCTGTCCTTTATCACATATGTCATCTTGTTTGAGATAATCTCCCAGCCAAGCCCTCTGTAAAGAGGTATGGAGTATGGATACAAAAGGGCAAACGACTTGTTGCTATCGCGCATCCTCGTAAGACTCTTTCTCATAAGCTTCTTCATGATACCATGGCCTGTGTACTCAGGATACGTGCACACACTTGTGACAAAGCCTACCTCGTAGCGCTCACCATATATATTCATATCGAGCGGATATACCGCAAACTGAGCCACAAGCTCCTCTTTTTTGTCTATGATATTGAAGCAGCCAAGCACATCAGCTCTCTCAAGCACCGGAAACTTCGACTGCTTGATTTCATCATCCTTCCAACCGGTCTCGGCAAGATCTGCCTCTGTTACCTGAAAAGCATAACGAAGCAGTGCATTGTATTCCTCCGCATCGTCCTTTGTCAATACTCTTATCTTAAATTCATCTGATTTAAAAGAATGCATAGTGTCCTTTCTCACCTGTCTTTACTGTATGACCATACATATTTTCCGAAATAATCCTAAAAATATAATAGTCCCAAATTCCTAAAAAGTCAATCTTTTGACTCAATAATGATAAATTTACCTCTATGGATATCAATCACTGCATGGTCATCAATTATTTCATTGGATATGCCAAGCGATGTAAATCTGTCAAAGGAATAATCCGTAACAGGATACTTAAATCCTCTAAGGCTCACCTCATTGTCGTCTGTCACTGCTATAAGCGAGACAAACCTGCCATACTGGGCTGATTTTTCAATGGTTACGGCTTATCCGCCATTCTTATACGGTTGTTTGTATCGATAATGCTGATATCAGTTCCACTTTCCAATCCTATTCCCAAAAGTGAAATATTGCCGAGCACATGGTCTATTCTGCTTCCTGTTGCCCCAAGCACTACTATGCTTCGTGCACCCTCTCTTATGGCAAGTCTTATGGCATACTCTGTATCAGTATCATCCTTTATGGGATTGAGCCTGTGTATCTCGGTCTGTCCCTTTCTCTCAAAAAACTCCAATGCCTTTGTCGTGGCTGAATCGAAATCACCTACAATTATATCAGGCGTGACACCGTTTTCGTACAGGAAATCCATTCCGCTGTCAGCCGCAATTATGGCATCTATTCCGTCAGTCTTTATCTCATTTAAGCCGAATTCCTTATCTATTTTTCCACCACATACAATCAAATACCTCATTTTATCCACCTTCTTATAAATAACATATCCACATTTGCTACAGCCCCGGAAGCATTTCCGTTTTAACCTGCATCTGTTACATCATGATATTCAGAAAACCATTTACATTTTCTTCTATATCTCCGTTAAACACCGCACTTCCCGCAACAATGATATTGGCTCCTGCCGCAAGCAGTGTCTCCACGTTCTCAAGATTAACACCACCGTCCACCTCGATATCCGCCTTATTTGCGGTTTTCTCAAGAAGTGCCTTTAAGTCGCGCACCTTGTCTACAGTGTACGGAATAAGCTTTTGTCCTCCAAAGCCAGGATTTACAGTCATGATAAGCACCATGTCCACCTTAGGAAGCACATACTCTATGGCTGAGAGCGGAGTAGCCGGATTTAATGCTACACCTGCCAGTATGCCCTTTTCCTTTATTGCCTCGATTGTCCTGTCAAGATGCTTACATGCCTCCGCATGGACTGTGATGATATCTGCTCCTGCTGTCGCAAAATCATCTATATATCTGATCGGCTCATCTATCATCAGATGCACATCAAACATACGCTCTGTGCACTTTCTGATTGTCTTTATGACCGGCAGTCCTATTGATATGCTTGGAACGAAGCTGCCGTCCATAACATCTATATGCACATACTGTGCTCCTGCCTCATCAAGCTGCTTAAGCTGCTCTCCGAGTATTGAATAATCCGCTGATAAAATTGATGGTGATAAACAGTTCATGTTTTCCTCCGTTTGATTATGCTTTAAATTAATACTTTTGTCTGTTTTTAAGCTCCTCATATAAAAGCTTATAATTATCATACCGCACCTGCGATATTTTCCCATCTGCAAGAGCTTCCTTCACGCCGCAGTCCGGCTCATTTATATGACTGCAGCCCTGAAACCTGCAATATGGCTCATACTCTACAAACTCCGGATAACATGTCCACAGATCTTCCTTTTCAAAGCCCGGCACATCCATCGAGCTAAAGCCGGTGTATCCATGATATACGTGCCATCCTTTATCGGGATAATCTCAGAATGTCTGGTCGTATGCTTTCCGCGCTCTATTTTCTCACTTATATGTCCGGTCTCCATCTGCACATCATCCTGCAGACAGTTGATGATAGATGACTTGCCAACTCCCGAGGGACCTGCAACCGTGGTCGTCCTTCCCTCTAAAATGTGCTTTATCTCATCTATGCCCTCACCTGTTTTCGTGCTGGTAAAAAGCACTCTATAGCCAGCCGGCTCGTATATGCTTTTAAGCTCCTGCTGCTCTTTAGGTGTGATTAAGTCCTTTTTGTTGAAGCATATGGTAACCGGGACATGCTGGTACTCCATCATACACAAAAACCTATCAAGCAGGTTGAAATTGGGATCCGGCTTTGCGGATGCAAAAATAACCAGGGCCATGTCTATATTGGACACAGCCGGCCTGATAAGTTCGTTTTTCCGTGGCAGTATACGCTCGACATTGCTATGTGCTTTTCATCATCGAGGACTGCTATGTCGACTATATCGCAACCAGCGGCTTTATCTTTTGTTTTCTGAAGGTGCCTTTTGCTTTGCACTCGTAGAGAGTGCCGCCTGTGGCAGTTTCTTTTGCTTCTTTGGTTTCTTCTACGTAGACGTAGTAGAAGCCGGCAATTCCTTTAATAATTTTTCCTGTCATGGTTTTCCTTGTGTGCTTTTGTATTTGCAGGAGTCACGCTTTCGGCGGGGTGCATGCCGCGCTTTGAGGTTGTGTGGGTGGCGGGGGCAGGCATATATTCCTCTTAAAAAATATGAAGCCAGCCCCGGGCTCTCCTACGGACAGGCTATGGCTTGCTCTGCCCTGTTCTTTCCTCGGTAGGTTTATGGCACCCCGGGGCAATTCATATTTTTTTCTCGGAACACATGCCTGCCCCGCTATCCACAGTCCTTCTCCGCGAGTTCAGGTTTTCGTCCGCGGGTTGGGGTGGTTGGGGTGCGGATAGCACCACTTCGTGGGTGCTATCCGGTGGCTTACTGTACTTCTACTGTTTCTGTCTTTGTCTGAATTTCACCCTCAACTTCATTTCCATCTCCATCCAATGATGGAACTGTATATTTCCATGTTACCGTTAATTTACCGGATGCACAATTCATTGTTCCGGATACTGCAACCTCTGCTGAAGTTACTGTTCCACTTGCGTATGTCTGTCCATCACTTCCTTTTAAGGTATATGAACCATCTACTACCTTTGCATTTTCTATTCCAAGTGACAATGTCTTATTTACGCTCTTTGAAACCTGCTGCTTACCCTTACTGAGTGTAAGTGTGATTGTGGTGCCTGCGGCTACGGTTTCGCCGGATTTGGTCTGGCTGATTACGCTACCGGCTGGTACGGTGTCGCTGTACTGGGAGTCGGCGTAGGTGTACTTGAGGCCTGCTCCTGCGAGGGCGCTTTCTGCCTGTGACTGTGAGGCGCCTACTACGTTTGGCACGGTGATTGGCTTCTGGCCCGGTGAAAGGGTGACTGTTACTGTGCTGCCCTTTGCGGCCTGGTTCTTTGCTGATGGTGACTGTGCTGTTACTACATCTGCTGCTACACTGTTATTGTAATCTCCATACTCGAAGGTGACACTAAAGCCTGCTGACTCGAGTGTACTCTTTGCCGAGCTCTTGGTCTTTCCGATTACACTTGGTATCTTGACCATCTCTGATGTACTATCACCTTTTCCTGCGATAACTACATTAATCTGTGAACCACGCTTTACTGTATCTCCGGCCTTGACATCCTGATCAAGGATTGTGCCGTCCTTTTCATCTGACTGCTTTGTCTCAAATGCAAATACTGTGAGGTCAAGCTTTAAGCGGTCTACTGCCTTCTGAGCATCATCCACTGACATGCCTCTGATGTCAATCATCTGGCCCTCTGTCTCAGTCTGTGTCTCTGACTCTGATTCAGACTCGGTCTGTGTCTGTGACTCTGTCTGCTGTGACTCTGAGTTCTTTTTGCCGCCAAACTTAAACACTCCTGCCACTGAAAGTGCAAGATATATGATAACTATTACAATGATTACGGCTGTTACTATACCCATGATCGTGATTGCTTTATCCATCTTTGGATTTAAAAGCTTGCCGTCATCATCATCGTCATCGTCTTCTTCGTCATCATCGTCGTCTAAGAGTGACTCATCATATTCATCATCATCGTCTTCACCGTCAGCATACTCATCATCATTATCTGCATCGGTATCATCATCGTTTAAGTCCTCTGCGACACCTCTGCCCTCTTTTATCTTGTCAAGCTCATCGCTTATAACCTTGGTCTTGCCACCGTCAACGAGTGGTGCTATTGTGACAAAATCCTCATCAGGATGCGCAAGAGAGCGCCTTATGTCTGTGAGAAGCTCCTCAATAGTCTGGTATCTGCGATCCGGTGTCTTTTGTGTACACTTTAAGATGATTTTCTCAAAGCTGATCGGCAGATCCGGTGCGTAGATGCTTGGCCTTGCAATCTCCTCCTGTAAGTGCTGCAGTGCAACTGCCACTGTGGTGTCACCGTCAAACGGCACACGGCCTGTAACCATCTCAAACATTACGATTCCCAGTGAGTAATATCACTTCTGCCATCGACGAAGCCGTTTCTTGCCTGCTCCGGAGATGCATAGTGTACTGAGCCCATCACATCTGAGCTTATTGTATTTGAAGATGTAGCCTTTGCAATTCCAAAGTCTGTCACCTTTACCTTGCCATCTGTAGAAATAATGATATTCTGTGGCTTGATATCACGGTGAATGATATTTTTATTGTGAGCGGCCTCTATGCCCCTTGCCACCTGGATTGCAATACTTGCAGACTCCTTGAATGACAGCTGGCCCTTTTTCTCGATATAAGTCTTAAGTGTGATACCCTCGACATACTCCATGACAATGTAGTACAGACCATTCTCGCTGCCTACATCATAGATATTTACGATATTCGGATGCTCAAGTCCTGCTGCTGACTGTGCCTCAGCACGGAACTTGGTCACAAATGAACTATCCTCCGAAAACTCCTGCTTTAAAACCTTTATAGCTACAAAACGGCTCAGTATATGGTCTTTTGCCTTGTATACATCGGACATGCCGCCTGCGCCAACCTTGCTTAGGATCTCATATCGATCCGATAAAAAACTTCCTATCTCTAACATCTGTTATTACCTCGTCTTAAAATGGTTTAATAATCATTACTGTGATATTATCGCGGCCACCGTTTGCATTGGCCATGGCGACAAGCTGTGACGCTGCTGTCTCGATATTATCATTTTGCCTAATAGTATCGCATATTTCTTCATCTCTCACCATATTGGTAAGTCCGTCTGTACACAGAAGAATCCTGTCATCCTCACATAGCTCGACCTCAAAGAAATCTGCCTCCACATGATCTGCTGCCCCGACAGCTCTCGTGATGATATTCTTGTCCGGATGAACTCTCGCCTCGTCAGCATTTATCTCACCCATCCTGACCATCTCATCAACCAGTGAATGATCCCTGGTAATCTGTCTGATCTGCTCTGTGCCACCTACAATATAAAGCCTGCTGTCACCTATATTGGCCACAAAAAGCTTGTTTCCTATAATAGTTCCTATGACCAAGGTGGTACCCATTCCACGCTTAGCTTCATCCCCACGAGACTCAGCCACCAAAAGCTCATTTGCCTTGTTGATAGCCTCTTTGATGATGGATACCGGTTCATCCCCGGCATTTCTCGATACCGATGCAACCACACGCTCTATAGTGTATCTGGAAGCATAGTCACCGGCTTTGTGTCCTCCCATTCCATCTGCTACGATGAAAAGATTCGGAAGATTTCCTACTGCAGTGTCAGACGAGAAATAAAAATCCTGATTCATCTCACGAATAGCACCTGCATCCGTAATGGAAAACGTCTTCATCTAGTTTATTCCTCTCTCCTTATCTATATGCTTCTTGCGAAGCTGTCCACAGGCACCGTCTATATCTCTGCCCATTTCCCTTCTAATAGTAACATTAATTCCGTTTTTTTCAAGCCTATTTTTAAAAGCCTCTATAACACCCTTGTTGGACTGCACGTAGTCGCGCTCCTTTATCGGGTTTACCGGAATCAGATTTATATGGCAGTTCATGCCATGTACGAGTGCCGAAAGCTCTGCTGCATCCTCGGCTGTATCGTTCACTCCGCCTACCAGGCTATACTCAAAGGTGACTCTGCGGCCGGTCTGTGCAAAATAATATTTACATGCATCGACCACATCATGTATATCATAGCTGTTTGCAACCGGCATGAGAGCTTTTCTCTTTTCCTGGTTGGAGGCATGCAGTGAAAGCGCCAGCGTGATAGAAAGCTTTTCATCTGCAAGCTGTTTCATGCGCGGTACGAGACCACATGTGGAAACTGTCAGATTGCGCTGGCTGATATTGATACCGTTTTCATCAGTAAGAAGCTCTATAAAGCGCAGCAGATTGTCGTAATTGTCAAGTGGCTCGCCTGTGCCCATGACAACCACATTTGATATGCGCTCCCCTATGTCCTTGCCTATCTGATAAATCTGGTCAATCATCTCGGACGGCCTAAGCCCCTGACGAGACCGTCAAGAGTGGATGCACAGAATCTGCACCCCATCCTGCAGCCGACCTGCGAAGATATGCATACAGAGTTTCCATGCTTGTACTTCATAAGCACACTCTCTATGACATTGCCATCGTCGAGTGCAAAGAGATATTTTCTCGTGCCATCGAGCTTTGACACCTGCACCTCCTCTTTTTTTAACGAGATGAGTATTGCATTGTCCTTTAATACCTGTATGAACTTTTTTGAAATATTGGTCATCTCATCAAAGCTTTCCACATGCTTCACATGAATCCACTCATATATCTGCTTCGCACGGAATTTCTTTTCTCCGAGCGATATGATAAACTCTGTGAGCTCATCCATATTCATTGATTTGATGTCAGTTAGTTGTTCTTTTATCTGTTCCATATTATTTTTATTAAATCTGCATTTAACTATTGTTTTATAATTCTACTAATTCGAACCAATTTGTATTTATTAATTCATGATTTACTTTAATATCATAATTTGCTTTTTATAAATCTTGCAATAAAGAATCCGTCACTTCCATGCTCACCGGGCAGTATCTGTTTCATTCCGGTGCCTTCCGCAAAGTTCTTATCAAGCTCAAACTCCAGATGCTTTTCAATAAACCACCTCACATTGTCCTCGTTCTCAGCCTCATCTATCGTACATGTACTGTACACGAGCACTCCGTTTGGCTTCACGTATGTATGCACGGTATCAAGTATCTGTCTTTGAAGAGCAGCAAGCTCATCTACAGACTCAGGTGTCATCTTGTAGCGGATGTCCTTCTTTCTTCCGAGCACTCCAAGCCCTGAGCACGGCAGATCACAAATCAGTATATCTGCTTTTCCTGCCGAATCAGCATCAGGTACGGTGGCATCCCACACCTCTGCCGACATATTTTTAAGGCCATGCCTTTCTATATTTTCCTCAATCATATCGACCTTGTTATCGGTCAGGTCACGCGCGAGCACATGACCGCTACCCTGCAAAAGCTCAGCTATATGGGTGCTCTTGCCACCCGGTGCTGCGCATACATCTATCACATAGTCGCCCTTCTTTGGAGCAGCCGTCTGTGCAACAAGCATTGAGCTTATATCCTGCACATAGAAAAGCCCGTCTCTGAAGCTCTGCAAGCCATTCAAATAATCAAATCCAGATATAACAAACGCATAATCAAGCTCATCAACCGCTGTGACCGTCACACCCTCTGCCTCAAGCATCGCACGAAGCTCATCCGGAGTACACCTGGTCAGGTTTGTCCTGATGCTTATTGTGCTCTTATTGTGAAAGGCCTTGAAAATCTCCTCTGCCTTTTTCTCTCCGTATGCCGCAACAAATCTGTCCACTATCCACTGTGGCATGGAGTATCGGATGCTTAAGGTATCAAACTGTACTGAATCTATATTTCTTGCAATATTTCTGAGAACACCGTTTACAAAGCCCGAAAGCTGTGCAAACTTATGCCTCTTTGCAAGCTTCACCGCCTCATTGCATACAGCTGAATCCGGCACCGCGTCCATGTACTTTATCTGGTAGACGCTCATGCGAAGAAGGTTTCTGATGAAGGGCTTCATCTTCCTTACCTTTGTCTTTGAAAAAGAGTCTATGATGTAGTCGAGCTGCAGCATATACTCAATAGTGCCGTCAACAAGCCTCGTCATAAAGGCTCTGTCCTGCTTTGACAGATACTGATACTTGTCAAGCACACTGCGAAGCACGATATGCGAAAAGGCTCCACGCTCATTAATCTCAATAAGCATCTCAAGGGCAAGCTCACGCGTATCCACAGAGTGCTCATTATGCGCTGCCACATTTGATTTTGCCGGTCTGCCCGGTATATTATTTTTGTTTATTTGGCTATTTTTATTGTTATGATTATTTTTACTATGATTATTTATATTCTTATTCGATGTCATATAGTTTAACCTACTTGCAGCTAAAACAGTATCAGTCGTCCCGTCTGCGTCCGTTTGTGATAAGTATTATACGAAGGAGCTGTAAAATAGCAGCCGCCGCACTGGCTACATAGGTAAGTGCCGCTGACTTGAGCACCCTTCTTGTGTACTTAAGCTCGTCATCTGCAAGTATGCCCTGTGTACGAAGCATGACAAGCGCACGTCTTGAAGCATCAAACTCTACCGGCAATGTCACGAGCTGGAAAAGCACTGCTGCCGAAAACAGCAATATGCCTATATCAATAATAAGCCCTGACGAGCGTGTGTTAAAGAACAAGCCGATAAGTATGACCGGCCATGCAAGCATTGAGCCAAAATTGGCTATAGGCACAAGTGCACTCCTGATTGAAAGAGGTGCATAGCTTTTTGCATGCTGTATAGCGTGTCCACACTCATGGGCTGCTACGCCAAGTGCTGCGACCGATGTGGCATTGTACACAGGATCAGATAAATTCACTGTTTTTGTGCGCGGATCATAGTGGTCCGTCAGACTGCCGGACACATGACGCACCTGCACATCATATATGCCTGCCGCCTGAAGCACTCTCTGAGCTACCTGTGCGCCATTCATGCCTGACATGCTTCTTAGCTGCGAGTATTTATTAAATGTACCTTTAACTCTTGCCGATGCAATCATACATATCACTGCACCTATCACAACGAGTATATATGTCGGATCCCAGTAATAATATCCCATGTATCATCTCTCCTTGCTGCTTATTATAATGCGTATAGTAGTTTGTCAATAGTTACTTATAATGAATAACTATAATGTAAAAAACGAGCCCTCTTCCACATGACAGCCTCTCAAAAATGAACCTGTATCCATGCGCTTCTTGCCCTGGAGCTGTACCTCTACTAAAGATAATGCTCCTTTTCCTGTCTGTACATACATATCATTTTTTCCGATATGATAAATGCAGCCCGGCTCATAATCATCGCTGCCTTCAATCACCTTTGCACTCCACACCTTAAATGTCTTACCGTTTAAGTGGGTGTATGCGCTCGGCCATGGATTAAGCCCCCTTATAAGCCTCTCAATCTCAACAGCCGGCTTTGTCCAGTCGATAAAGCCAAGCTCCTTACTGATCATTGATGTATGTGTGGCCTCCTCGCTGTTTTGAGGAGTATACTCTGCAGTGCCATCCTCTATCATCTTCATGGTCTCCACACACAGCTTTGCTCCCTCTGCTGAGAGCTTATCAAACAGCTGCCGCCGGTCTCATCAGGTGCGAGTCTGACTGTACTCTTTGCAATCATATCGCCGGTATCGACGCCCTCATCCATCCTCATGGTAGTGACACCTGTAAACTCGTCACCGTTAATCACAGCCCACTGGATAGGAGCCGCACCTCTGTACTTTGGCAGAAGTGAAGCATGCACATTGATACAGCCGTATCGAGGCATATCAAGAATACTCTTTGACAGAATCTGTCCAAAAGCAACCACAATTATTATATCTGCATTAAACTTTCTGAGATACTCTATATTAGCAGTCTCTCTTATTTTAACCGGCTGGAATACCTCAATACCGTGCGAAAGCGCACACTCCTTGACCGGTGTATACTGCATTGTCTTGCCGCGGCCCTTTGGCTTGTCGGGCTGTGTGACAACCAGTGCACCTCGTGCCCTGCCTCTATAATTGCCTCAAGTGTTCCCACCGAAAAGTCCGGTGTTCCCATGAAAATTACTCTCATCTTACTGCCTCCCAGATATTTTCCAAGCTCAGATAACAAATGTCATCCTAATGATTACTCCTGTGTATCCTCATATGTCACATCGTGAAGTGCGCCCTCAACCTTCTCCACATAGAGATGTCCGTCGAGATGGTCAAGCTCGTGGCAGATACATCTGGCCAAAAGCTCTTCTCCCTCTATCTCATACTCATTCATATCCTCACCCATGAAGCGGGCCTTTACATGATTCGGGCGTGTCACCTGTCCGGCCTTTCCCGGTACTGAAAGACAGCCCTCATCGCCGGTCTGCTCTCCGTCAGACTCGATAATTTCAGGATTAATCATCACGATTGGACCCTCGCCCACATCGATAACAACGATCCTCTTTAATATGCCAACCTGTGGTGCGGCAAGTCCTACACCATTGGCCTCATACATAGTCTCAAGCATATCATCAATAAGTGTTACTATCTTTGGAGTCACCTCCGTAACCTCTCTGCAGACCTTGCCAAGTACAGGGTCTCCCTCCACTCTAATAGTTCTAAGTGCCATAATTGCCTCCTTCTATATCTATCAAAATCCACTCATCGGATTGAAATCAAATGAGATATTAGCATTTTTCATTGCCGTATCAGCTTTCACAGCCTGCTCTATGCCATCCTTTATGGAAATGAGCGCCGCATAGTCAGATGTCTTCATGTAAATCACCTTGCGGTATATGTCATTTACCTTGGCGATGGTCGCATCCGCAGGACCGATGAGCTGAATCTGATGCCTATCATCCGGGCTTTGATTTTCATCTACATGCGATATCATCTGCGACGCTATATCGTACACTTGCTGTGACATGCTGGCGCACTCACTCTCATCAGGTGATGTGACATGGACTAAAAGCATATTCCATACAGGTGGATAATGCATAAACCTCCTGTACTCTATCTCCTTATCGTAAAAAGCCTCATAATCCTGCTCTTTGGCAGTCCGGATGGCATAATGGTCAGGGTCGTAGGTCTGGATAACCACATTGCCGGGCAGCTTTCCTCTGCCGGCACGCCCTGCCGCCTGGGTCAGCAGAGCAAATGTGCGCTCCGCCGCATGAAAATCATTCACATGCAGTGACATATCCGCCGCCAGCACACCAACCAGCGTGACATTTGAAAAATCATGCCCCTTTACAATCATCTGCGTACCGATAAGTATATCGGCCTCATGATTGGAAAATGCCTGCAGAATCTTCTCATACGCATCCTTCGCCCTCGTGGTGTCATAATCCATGCGCAGTATACGCGCCTGTGGAAAACGCCTTGCCACCATCGCTTCTATCTTCTGTGTGCCGGCCTTAAAGCCGCTAATGTACTTCGAGCCACAGCTCGGACACACCTTAGGTACCGGCTGTCTGTAGCCGCAGTAGTGACAGACCATCACTCCGCCGCTATGCTCACTGAGTGATACATCGCAATGAGGACATTTTACCACAAAACCGCACGCTCTGCACGACATAAATGCCGATTTGCCCCTTCTATTTAAAAAAAGCATGGTCTGCTGGCCATTTAGAAGCCTCTCCTCCATAAGCTCCTGAAGCCTGGTGGAAAGAATCGAGCGGTTTCCCTCACGAAGCTCCTGCCTCAAATCGACAACCTCACACTTTGGAAGAGGTCTGTCGTCCACGCGCTTATCCAGCTCCAAAAGCCTGTAAACGCCTGTCTTTGCCTTGTAATAGCTATCCACCGACGGTGTTGCAGAGCCAAGTACCACAATAGCATCGGACATGCGCGCATACTCTATCGCCACCTCCCTGGCATGATAGCGCGGCACCGACTCGCTCTTGTATGAATTCTCGTGCTCTTCATCTATTATGATAAGTCCTAAATTTGAAAAAGGTGTGAACAGCGCCGACCGCGGGCCAATCATGATGTCAATATCACCATTCTTAGCTCTCTCAAACTGGTCATAACGCTCACCATTTGAAAGTCTTGAATTGATTATCGAAACCCTGTTCCCAAATCTGGCAAAAAAACGCATCACGGTCTGGTAAGTGAGGGCAATCTCGGGAATCAGCACAATCGCCTGACGCCCGGACTGTATACAGTGTGCTATAAGCTCCATGTACACCTCTGTCTTGCCGCTTCCGGTAACGCCCTTAATCAGATAAGTATTTCTAAGGCCGGCGGCAATGTCGCCTTCTATCGCATCAACCACACTCTGCTGCGCGGCATTCAGTACCTTATCATAGGTGTCCACACTCATATGCTCCACAGGATTTCTGTAGCCGCTCTGTGTGATGACATCGATAAAACCTCTCTGCTCAAGCGCTCTTATAGTGGCAGCCGACACCGAAAGCTTGCCTGTCACAAAGGAATACTCAAGGCGCGCCCCATCATCAGCATCAATCAGCGCACGAAACAGCCTGGCCTTTGCCTTTTGTTTTTTTGCCTCGCAAAGCGCAAGCTGTGCCCTTGCCTTTACCTTGTCTATTTTCAGTGCAATACTGCGGCTCACCTGCTCCTTAGCCTGCTTCTTTACAGGTATAACAGTCTTAAGTGCCTGATTCATGGTAGAGCCGTAATTGCGCCGTATCCATGCCGCAAGTGCGATGAGCTTTGCCTCCACAGCCACAGAGTCTGCCTTTATCCCGATAAGAGGCTTTGTCCTTGCCGGGTCGTACTCAGGCTTATCCGTGACCTCAATCACATAGCCTGTGATAGTGCGGCTGCCAAATGGAATATCCACGCACACACCCGGACGGATGTCGCATAAAATCTCATCCGGGATGCTGTACTGAAATGTCTTATCCAGTTTTTCGTGGGATATATCCACAATCACGTTGGCATACATAACTGATACTATTTAACTCCTTCGTATTTCTCCTCGCAGTACTTGCAGCGGTAGATTTCGTTTTTCTCATCGGAAAGCACGAAAATCTGGTCAAGTTCCTGCTCAATTGAAGTAATGCATCTTGGGTTTTTGCACTTGATGACATTTTTCACCTGATGAGGCAGCTTAAGCTCCATCTTGTCCACAATCTTGTCACCCTTTATCACATTTACAGTGATATTGTGGTCGATAAATCCAAGGATATCGAGGTCTAATGACTCTATCGGACACTCTACCTTGATAATATCCTTCTTGCCCATCTTGCTGCTCTTTGCATTCTTTATGATTGCAACTGTGCAGTCTAGCTTGTCAAGCTTTAAATCCCTGTAAATCTGAAGACTCATACCTGCCTTGATATGATCGAGCACAAAGCCCTCATGTATTCCACTTATATTCAGCATATTATCCTCCTTTAGTCCTCAGCCAATCCAAGTAATGTCAGAATAAGCGCCATACGCACGTAAACCGCATACTGTGCCTGCCTGAAATAGCATGCTCTCGGGTCATCATCCACATCAACAGAAATCTCATTCACACGTGGGAGCGGATGAAGTACAATCATATCATCCTTTGCAAGCTCCATCTTCTCCTTTGTCAGAATGTAGAAATCCTTCAGACGCACATAGTCCTCCTCATTGAAGAAACGCTCCTTCTGGACACGTGTCATGTAGAGCACATCAAGCTCTCCCATGGCATCCTCGAGCTTTTCTACCTCCTTGAACTCGATATTGTTGGCACGAAGCACATCATCGCGCACATAGTCAGGCACCTTAAGCTCCTCAGGCGAGATAAGCACAATCCTCACATTGTCATATCTGATAAGTGCATTGATCAGTGAATGCACTGTACGTCCAAACTTTAAATCTCCGCAAAAGCCGATTGTGATATTATTCAATCTGCCTTGATGGAACGGATTGTAAGGAGATCAGCAAGTGTCTGGGTAGGATGCTGATGACCTCCATCGCCTGCATTGATTACAGGGATACGCGATTTCTCTGAAGCCACAAGCGGTGCACCCTCCTTAGGATGACGCATGGCACAGATATCCGCATAGCAGGAAATAACCCTGATAGTATCTGAAACGCTCTCGCCCTTTGACGCAGATGACGAATCAGCACTGTGGAAACCTAACACCGAGCCTCCCAAATTAAGCATGGCAGCCTCAAAGCTAAGCCTGGTTCTTGTGCTTGGCTCGTAAAAACAGGTTGCAAGCTTCTTTCCATCGCACTTGTGTGCATATTTCTCAGGATGAGCCTCTATATCATTTGCAAGATCCAGAAGCTTGTCCAACTCTTCTACAGAAAAATCCAACGGACTCATTAAGTGACGCATAATTTGCCTCCATTCTTTTTCGCGTAACAATTTTTTTACATTTTTTCTATCATATAATAACTTAGCGCAATATTCAAGTTGGCTTTTACACTTTTTTGTTGTAGAATATATGTCAGAATGCAACTGTTCTGAATGCTTAGCAATTGTAGTGAAGTTTTCATACAATTACGACAATTTCAACATCAAAAAGGAGAATAATATGTCTGTAAATGAATCACAAATCAAAAACACCACCGCCGGCGCAATCGATGATGACGATGCTGTAATCTTTAAAGAGAGAAAGAGACTGCTGTTTCTCGGTCTGCCGTGGACTTTCACAAAATATACCGTCACACCGTCCTTTATCACTGTAGAGTCCGGACTCTTAAGCACCACAGAGGATGACTGCTACATGTATAAGGTAGCTGATGTAAAGCTTACCACATCACTGATGGAGCGCATTTTTAAGCTCGGCACCATAGTCTGCTACACAGGCGACGTTACAAACCCTGAGCTTAAGCTCGTTCACGTAAAGCACTCACGCGAGATAAAGAACTATCTGCTAAAGCAGTCTGAAGCCGCAAGACTTAAAAGACGCACCTTAAACACTGTGGATATCGGTGCACACGGAGCAGACATGGCAGATTTGGATCATGATGGTATTCCGGATTCTATGGAATAATACAGCCATTGCTGCGCAGCTGATTTTGCTCATATATGTGTGGATCTGAATAGTTACTCATGTCCATAAATAAAAAATGCGGTCGTATGACCGCATCTTTTATTTTTCAGGTAACTATTCAGAATAATTGCACAGATTAATATACCAGTCCATCGTTCTGCAAATAACCAGCACAATAACTTGCATGAATTTCCATCTGTAACATCAGAAAAGCTTGACATCTAGCAGCAGAACATCTGCCAGCAAAGGAATGTGGCTAGCAGACTGCAGCACTCGCTGCCCCTGCCACTAGGGCGTCCGTATATGTCTCCCATATCCGAATACCACGAGCCACCATTTTCAATTATCTGCATAAACTGGCGGTACTGCATGTTGTTTGGCTCAAGCGACACAGCTCGCTGTATGTGTTCTATGGCTGTCGCTGTGTTTCCGAGCTTTTGGTTTGCGACAGCACTGTAGTAGTACCACCTTCCGCGTCTCTCAGCAAAAGGTACCTCCTCAAGCACCTTCAGTGCCTCATTGTAGTAGCCGTTGCTGATGAAATTGCCTGCTGCACGCACCTTTGGATTGTCATCCTGTGCACTGCTGCCTGCATTATTGTAGGTATATCGGCCATAGAAACCGCCAAACGGTCCACCTGCTCCAAATGGATCACCTGCTCCCGGTCCACTACCATATGCTCCACCATAGGAGCTGCCTCCGTATGAGCTGCTGCTTCCCGCACCGCCATATCCACCGGCTCCGGCAGCACCGGACTGCTTTTCCTTCATTATCTGGTCATATGCCTGCTGCACCTGCTTAAACTTCTCCTCAGCCTGATCCTTGTTAGGATTGTTGATATTGGCATCAGGATGATATTTTCTGCTTAAGCTCCTGTAGGCCTTTTTTATTTCATCGTCACTTGCACTGCGGCTGACACCGAGCACCTGATATGGATCTATCATTTATGTTTCTTCCTTTTCTTCATCTGAATATACTCATACTTGCTCCACACACCGGAGTATAGAACATTTCTGATTATATCCGCATGTAAGAGAATTGGCAACCTCTCAAATATTTTTGCTGCCTCTGAAAGCATAGATGTCATCATAAGCCGACAGGATTTGTCAAATTTTTCCTGATCATTATTGCAGCAATGCATGAGCTGTATAAGTGGATTATATGATTTCTTTTTCACATCATTCCCTATGTCCTCATACGCATCCATTATATAAATAAATTTGCCCATGTAGCAGCCAAATTCCTTCAAATCCGTCTGCCACTCATCCTGCTTCCACGCAAAAAGTATGCCGAGCATCTCCCCTGTCAGCCCCGCAACTGCATCAATATTGGTATCATTGCTCTTCTCGCACTCTGTAAGCCTTGCAATGTAGTCCTCTATCGCCTTAGCCTGTACCGGATAGCCTTTTTTGGCCTTCTCAAAGTCCTTTTTCAGCATCTCTGCGTATGTCTTCTTCGGCAGGCTTTTATCGTCCTTCCAGTCATCTATCAGATTGTAGTATGCAAGCAGTATGTTCATAGCTGCAGCATACTCTGTAATCTCATTGGTGCGAAGTGTACGCTTCTTCGTAGGGTGCACGCTGCATACAAATCCATCCCGCGTCACACTATCCGGCTCGTACAAGCCTGTCAGAAGCACTATAAGAAAAGTCATGTCATAGTTTAGTGCCATCTGTGCACGCCTGCCATACTGCGACTTCATTGTCTGGCACAGCCCGCAATAATAGCTTTGATATATTTTTTTATTTTCCTCGGACAAGGTGTCCTTATTGACAGTTATATATCCAAACATTTCTCTTCTCCATGCTCTTATGTACAAGTATATATTGAGATACTAGCTGCGTCTCACGAACTGCTCTCTGCACTTCGGACAGGTAATACAGATCTTGCCATGTCCTCTTGGCACCCTGACCTCCTGCTTGCACATAGGGCACTTGAAGAACTTGTACTGCTTTCTCTGTGCAAAACGCTTTTTCCTGCGCTCTGCCTTTACGGTCCACTCATACCTGGCATTTAAAAACTTCTGATTCTCAGCATAGCGCTTGTTTACATTCCTCGAAAAAACGCGAAAATACATATGTATCATCAGTCCTATTGCCAATATATCAAGTATTGCCGACCTTGTAAATATTGAAACCAAAAGTAATATCATTACTACCCATGACTCAGCCCTTGCAAGCTCGTCCATCCCGTTTCTTCCATTCATAAATCTGATAAATTTTTCTCTCATATTACCGCCTCGCCCTATATTTTCATTATAGCCAAATTCTTACCTCATACAGTGTCCACGCTATGAATTTGAGGTTTTAAATCGCTCTTTACATTATTAAGATAATATTGAAGATAAAAACCGTCAATAGACCTATCGTCTTTTAAGAAACATTTTATATTTCGTTTATTAAAGTTGGTAAAAGGGCTTGATTTTTGGAAAAATGCTTGGTATATTAAATAAATATGCAGGACAGGTGATCGCGGCTGCAGGTGTCGAAAGACCGCAGGTGAGGAAAGTCCGGGCTTCATAGGGCAGGATGCCGGTTAACGGCCGGTGGAGGAAACTCTAAGGACAGTGCAACAGAAATATACCGCCACTTTTGTGGTAAGGGTGGAATGGCAGTGTAAGAGACTACCGCCTCACTGGTAACAGGGAGGGCACATGTAAACCCCATCCGAAGCAAGACCGAAACAAAGCTTTGACGTGGCCCGCCAGCTTTAGGTAGGTTGCTTGAGGCGTCTGGCAACAGGCGTCCTAGATAGATGATCACTCAACGACATAACCCGGCTTATCGTCCTGCGTATTTTAATAATCTAAAGCCTATTGGCGTTTCGTAAAATAACTTATCAGTAACGTGCGCCGCAAGGTGCACCATTAAAAATGCAACTGAGATTTCTCAGTTGCATTTTGTTATTAGTTTTAAACATTAAAGCAGCTTCCTCCTACAAACTCACGAAGCAGTGAATTGTTTGGTATGCCGTCAGCCGGCATCGGAAGAAAGTAGTCTAAGAGCTTAAGCAGCCTCTTTGCCTCGAGATACTCCGGGCAGTCTCTTTCTATGCCAAAAAGCAACGGCTCCGCATACACCTTGAGTACCGCAAGCTCATACACAAGTGCAGAGTTGAACATCACATCCGCCTGTTCCTGGAAAGGAAAGATATTCTCCCTTTCACCCTTTCTGACAGACGGCCACATAGCGATGGTCTCCATGGCATTGGTACCTCGTGTACGCGCATCACGCACAATCCGGCGTATAAGTCTTTCATCTGTGGTGGAAAGAGGATTGTGCTCGTCAATATTGAGCTGTGTAAGCGCTGAGATATAGATTTTGAACTTGTGCTCAGGCGGGATAAGCTGTGAAAGCCTGTCATTTAGGCCGTGGATTCCTTCTATAACAAGTATATCATCAGCTCCCAGCGTCAGCTTTCTTCCGCGGTACTCTCTCTTTCCTGTCTTGAAATTGAAGGAAGCATATCAACAGCCTCTCCTTTAAGAAGCCTGTTCATATCCTCATTGAACAGCTTTATATCAATAGATTCAAGGCACTCAAAATCAAAGCTTCCGTCCGGATTCTTCGGGCAAAACTCCCTGTCCACATAGTAGTCATCCAGACTTAACGGATGTGGCTTTCTGCCCTTTGCGATAAGCTGGATTGACAGTCTGTTGGCAAACGATGTCTTGCCTGATGATGACGGACCTGCTATCATGACAAATTTCTTTTTGTCATCCGAAGCAATCTGCGCTGCAAGATTTCCTATCTTCTGCTCCATCAGTGCCTCCTGAAGCAGCATGATTTCCTGTCCCCTGCCGGCTGCAATCGCATCATTTAGTGAGCCTATCGTGCCTATTCCAAGCATCTTGCTCCATTCCCTGGAATCATCCAGCGTGTGAAACAGCTATTTGATGTCACAAGCGGCTCAACGCTCCTGCTGTTGGCACCCGGAAAAAGAAGCACGAAGCCACTCTCATACGGCACTATATCAAAGTATTTGAGCATGCCTGTCGAGGGTGCCATAAATCCGTAGAAATAATCCACCACCCATCCAGCTCATAGAGATTGACTCTGGAGCTTCTCCTGTAGTGCAATAACCTCTCCTTATCATGCTGCCCTTTTTCCTTGAAAAGCTGCTCCGCATACTGTGTTTTTGCACTGTGCTTGGTAATTGGTAGGTCTTTTTCCACAAATAAGTACATGCTGCATATTATCCTGTCGATATCATGCTCTGTCACGCTTTGCACACTGTTTTCGCTGCTTCCTTGGTTATCAGAACTATGCTTTTCCTGTTGGCTGTCCGCACACTCCTCTGCTTTCTCAAGCTGACAATAATAGCCTTCTCCGAGCGAATGCATCACATGAAGCTGTGTCATGCTGCCATATACATCGTATATAGCCCTCTGCAAAAGCAGCACAACACTTCTTCTGTATGTACGCCTGCCATCCCTGTCAGCTGTCGTCACAAAGCTAAGCTCACAGTCACTTTTTATTTTCTTATTCAGTTCACGAAGCCTGCCGTTTACAATTCCAAGGATTATGTCATCCTCATAATAATCCTTGAATCTGTCTGCTACAGCTTCTAAAGTATCACTTTCTGATGCTGTCACTGCCATGACCTGTCCGTCCGGCAAGGTCACCTTCACACTATATTCCTGCATTTCTTATTGCCCCCATAGTCGAATATGCTGCCTCATTGTATGCCATCATCTCGTTTATCTGCTCGATTCTGTCCATGATGGAATCACTCATCTCCTGTGTCCTTAGCTGCTGCATGATGGCAGCCAGCTTGTGGTGTTCCCTGACAAGGAACTTCCGAAGCACCGGATTACCGTTTTTGATAAGTACAGGTCCGTACAAATCGCATACAGTAACCGTCGTCTCGTCCATATTGTCCCATGCGGAATTGTCCGCACACGGCACACATCTGAACATCGGATAGTATTTTCCGTCCTCCAAAATCATATCCTCATCAACTATCTTATAGCCTGTGTTCCTTACATATTCACGGACTTTGCTCACTTCCGACTGTGGCTGCAGAATCAGCTCCTTTGCCGACCTGCACACTGTCTCCCCTGCGGTTAAAATGTGAATAACAAGCTCTCCTCCATTCCTGCTATGACAATAGAGTCAACCTCTCCGTCGTGTATCGCTTCAAGCCCATTGGAAAGCCTTGTTGTAATCTGCTCTGTCAGACCGTTTGCCCTTATATGCTCATTGGCGCGCTCAAGCGGTCCCTTATTTATATCAACAGCAATTGCCTCGGTATTATATTACCCTGCACCAGGCAATAGGCACATAGCCATGGTCGGTTCCCACATCACACAGCGTGTAGCCGGCCGTGACCATTGATGCCACTGCCTTCATTCTTCTGGATAGCCTAATCATCTTACTCTAAGTAGTCCTTAAGCTTTCTACTTCTGCTAGGATGACGAAGCTTTCTTAGTGCCTTTGCCTCAATCTGGCGGATACGCTCACGAGTGACGTTGAACTCCTTACCTACCTCTTCAAGTGTTCTGGCTCTGCGTCCTCTAAGCCAAAGCGGAGTGTGAGTACCTTCTGCTCTCTCTCTGTAAGAGTTCCAAGCACCTCCTCAAGCTGCTCCTTAAGAAGTGTGAATGCTGCCGCATCTGCAGGAACCGGTACATTATCATCCTTTATGAAATCACCAAGATGTGAATCCTCCTCCTCACCGATTGGAGTCTCAAGCGAAACAGGCTCCTGCGATATCTTGAGTATCTCACGCACACGATCTACCGGCATGCTCATCTCCTTGGCAATTTCCTCCGGTGAAGGCTCTCTGCCAAGCTCCTGAAGGAGCTGCCTTGACACACGGATGAGCTTATTGATCGTCTCAACCATATGCACAGGAATACGGATTGTTCTGCCTGATCGGCTATGGCTCTTGTGATAGCCTGGCGAATCCACCATGTGGCATATGTAGAGAATTTGTAGCCCTTCTTGTAGTCGAACTTCTCAACTGCCTTGATAAGACCTAAGTTTCCCTCCTGAATCAGGTCAAGGAAAAGCATTCCTCTTCCCACATATCTCTTTGCGATGCTGACAACAAGACGCAGGTTTGCTTCTGCAAGACGCTTTTTGGCATCTGCTCCCTTGTCCACATCCCTCTGCAGTGTCTTTATCTCTTCCTTTATCTCAGCCTTTTCCTCTTCCGATGCACCATCAAGGCGGCCTTTAGTACATTGATCTTCTCGATTGCTACCGCTCCGTCCTCCATATTCTGGCGAGCTCAATCTCCTCATCTGCTGAGAGAAGAGGTACCTTACCGATTTCCTTAAGATACATACGGACAGGATCCTCGACGCTGACGCCCTCCGGTACTGAGAGATCATCTTTTCAACCTC
>ENA-OQCP01000035-OQCP01000035.1-human-gut-metagenome-genome-assembly--contig:-NODE-35-length-48925-cov-2.933112_pt1 | contig 48925 bp, 59 predicted proteins | sample MGYA00242760_ERZ504583 | MGnify/ENA primary metagenome ERZ504583 (study PRJEB26092, sample SAMD00036308) | human gut metagenome | host: Homo sapiens | study: EMG produced TPA metagenomics assembly of...
TCGTAAGACGGGTACGTATCTTACTTCCACGTAAAGCTTATCGCCTTTTATGCACATATTTCTCAACGATTTCGCCTAAACGGCCACGGAATATCAGGTTATGCCATTCGGTACGGTCCGGAATCTGCGTACCATTCTGCAAAGTGTATCCTTTCTCCGTAGTGGCCAAAGAAAGCTGGGCAACACAGTTTCCACCTTCATAATAGGTTATTTTAGGGTCTTGTCCCACATTTCCTATCAATATCACTTTATTTACTGACATAAGCTTCTATTTTATTAATTTGCTGCCAAAATTAACGAGAATATTCACACCATGCAAGAATACAAACAACTTTTATACATATTTCTCCAAGAAAGCATGTATAAGGCGGGGCACCGCATAACGGCCCAAATCTTCGACTGCAACCCGTTGGTAACTTGAGAAGGAGCTCGATTTATCGGGCAGAGTAACCTCGTAGAAGTTGGTGTAAATCACTCTGTGGGACAATACATGCTTCACCCCCCGAAGCAGTGTACGGACCATCCGCACCTCTCCCTCTGCAAACAGCGCATGAAACTGCGGACATGCCAGAAATTCCTCTTCGGATAAATCTTTTTCCGTTTCAACCAGAGGCAATTCAAAGAGATTTTTCCAGATATCGTCCTCCGTCCTCTTATGTATCAAGGTATGCGCGCCCATGCGTACATATATATAATTAAAATAGCGGTTGGTGGTCTTGGTTCTGTGCTGCTTCACGGGCAGTTGCTGCACTTTTCCTTCAGACAATGCCCGGCAGCTGCCGGACAAAGGGCAAAACAGACAGTTGGGCGACTGCGGCGTACACTGCACGGCTCCGAAGTCCATAATTGCCTGGTTATAATCTGCCGGCCTGGATTTATCGAGCACCTCACCCGCCAAAGCGGTAAAAGTCTTTTTCCCTTCAGTAGAATCAATGGGAACATCAATGCCGAAATAGCGGGAAAGCACCCGATACACATTCCCGTCGACCGCCGCATAAGGCATGTCATAGGCAAAGGAGCAGATGGCCGCTGCCGTATAATCCCCCACTCCCTTCAAAGCACGTACCTCTGCATAGGTTTTCGGAAATGTCCCCTTCATGCTTTTGGCTGCGGCATGCAGGTTGCGGGCACGCGAATAGTACCCCAGGCCCTGCCAATATTTCATCACTTCGTCCTCGGACGCAGCAGCCAGCGACACCACATCCGGGAAGCGTTTTATGAAACGCAGAAAATACTCATACCCCTGCGCCACTCTTGTCTGTTGTAAGATGATTTCAGAAATCCATATCAGATAAGGGTCCGTGGTATTTCGCCACGGAAGGTCGCGTTTGTTCTCCGCATACCAGTCCAACAATGTTCCGCTAAAAATATTCATGCTGCAAAAATACTTCATTTTCAGCCTAACAAAGCTTAATGCCAAGACTTTTTTAGAAAATTGTCCGAAATATATTTTTTAGAGCCACGGAAAAGCTATATATTTGCAGTCCAAAAAATTAGGAAAACTATAGTAATAATATTTTTTTTAAAGAAAAATGACTAAAGCTGATATTGTAAACGAAATTACAAAGAACACCGGAATTGATAAGACAACCGTACTTACAACCGTTGAAGCATTCATGGACGCAGTAAAGGCATCTTTATCCAAAGATGAAAATGTTTACCTCCGCGGGTTTGGTAGTTTTGTAGTGAAGAAAAGAGCCCAGAAAACTGCTCGCAACATCTCCAAGAACACTACAATAATCATTCCGGAACATAACATTCCGGCATTTAAGCCTGCAAAAACGTTCACCCTCTCAGTGAAGAAATAATAAACAATAGTATTAACCCATAAAATTTTGAAGCTATGCCAAGCGGAAAGAAGAAAAAAAGACATAAAATGTCTACGCACAAGCGTAAAAAAAGACTAAGAAAGAACAGACATAAAAGCAAAAAGTAATTTTTAGTCTGAAGGACAAAATAAAGAACAAACTTGTGAAGCAAAATGTCTCGCGGGTTTGTTCTTTGTTTAAGTAGTAAATTGAATCATTTAAAAGCCAATTATTGTGACAAGCGAACTCGTTGTAGACGTACAGCCCAAAGAGGTATCCATTGCACTGCTTGAAGACAAGCAGCTGGTGGAACTCCAGAGCGAAGGAAGAAACATCTCCTTTTCGGTGGGCAACATGTATTTGGGACGCGTCAAAAAATTGATGCCCGGCCTGAATGCCTGCTTCGTGGACGTGGGTTACGAGAAAGACGCTTTTCTTCATTATCTGGACCTAGGTCTCAATTTAACTCGTTAGAGAAGTACGTAAAGCAAACTTTAAGCGACAAGAAGAAGCTGAATCCCATTACCAAAGCAACCATACTTCCCGACCTTGAAAAGGACGGAACGGTTTCCAACACACTCAAGGTGGGACAAGAAGTAGTGGTGCAAATTGTCAAGGAACCTATCTCTACCAAAGGGCCGCGACTGACTTCCGAGCTTTCCTTTGCCGGAAGATACCTCGTGCTGATTCCCTTCAATGACAAGGTTTCCGTATCACAAAAAATTAAATCGAGCGAAGAGCGCGCACGCCTCAAGCAACTGCTGATGAGTATCAAGCCGAAAAACTTCGGCGTCATCGTCCGCACCGTGGCCGAAGGAAAACGTGTTGCCGAACTCGACGGAGAGCTTAAAGTATTACTGAAACATTGGGAAGATGCCATTACAAAAGTACAGAAGGCCACCAAATTTCCGACACTGATTTACGAAGAAACCAGCCGTGCCGTAGGACTGTTGCGCGACTTGTTCAATCCTTCCTTCGAAAACATCCACGTGAACAACGAGGCTGTGTACCACGAAATCAAGGATTACGTAACCCTCATCGCCCCTGAACGGGCAGGAATCGTGAAGCTGTACAAAGGTCAACTCCCCATTTACGACAATTTTGGTATCACCAAACAAATCAAGTCGTCATTCGGCAAGACCATTTCATACAAAAGTGGTGCCTACCTGATTATTGAGCATACTGAGGCGCTTCACGTAGTAGACGTGAACAGCGGTAACCGCACCAAGAATGCCAACGGGCAGGAGGCCAACGCACTGGAAGTGAATCTGGGTGCAGCCGACGAACTGGCACGCCAGCTCAGACTAAGGGATATGGGTGGTATCATCGTGGTGGACTTCATCGACATGAATGAAGCCGAAAACCGACAGAAGCTTTACGAACGTATGTGTGCCAACATGCAGAAAGACAGAGCACGTCACAACATCCTGCCGCTCAGTAAATTCGGACTGATGCAGATTACACGCCAGCGTGTACGCCCGGCTATGGATGTAAATACGACGGAAACCTGCCCCACCTGCTTCGGTAAAGGCACCATCAAATCGTCCATCCTCTTTACGGACACCTTAGAGAGTAAGATTGACTACCTGGTCAACAAATTGAAGATAAAGAAATTCTCGTTACACATCCACCCGTACATCGCAGCCTACGTCAATCAGGGACTCGTCTCCCTGAAACGGAAGTGGCAGATGAAGTACGGATTCGGTATCAAGATTATTCCAAACCAGAAATTAGCATTCCTGGAATATGTATTCTACGACCTGCAAGGGGAAGAGATAGACATGAAGGAAGAAATCGAAATCAAATAAAAAAGACGGCGAAGGGTATTTATCTTCGCCGTCTTTTTTAGCTCTTGCTTTGGGGGAGCTCTCCCCAAACATGCCTTTCGTTATAAAGCCAAACGATAGATTTCCCTGCAATCAGTCATGGTCAGCTTCACGTAGTTGCCAAGCAGTTCGCCTTTATTGCGCCGCAGACTGACGAGCATACGGTCTATATCGGGATGCTCGATACCCAACTCCTTAAAGCTAACCGGCAAGCCCATGTAACGGAAAAAGTGTTTCAGTCGGGCAGTACCTGCCAAAGCCATCTCTTCCAAATCTTCGGACTTGGGTATATCAAAAACACGATGGGCAAACTGGGCTATCTTTGCCGGATTATGTTCCGCCATAAAAGCCATCCAGGCAGGGAAGATTACAGCCAAGCCGGCACCGTGGGCTACATTATAGATAGCACTGATTTCATGTTCCAGTGCATGGGATGCCCAGTCTTCCTCACGCCCTACCCCACAAGTTCCGTTATGCGCCACAGTGCCGCACCACATAATGTTGGCACGCGCGGCATAGTTGTCCGGTTGCTGTTTCACCCGGTAAGCTTCTTTAATGATAGCTGTCAAGGTACCTTCACAAAGCCGGTCGCTGATTTCCACATCCGGTGTATTCGTGAAGTAACGCTCCATGATGTGAGCCATCATGTCGGCAATACCACAAGCCGTCTGATAAGCCGAAAGGGTGTAGGTCAGTTCAGGATTCATGATGGAAAATACGGGACGCAAATGCTCGGGGGCACAGAGCCCCAGCTTTTGGAGTGTCTCTGTCTTGGTAATTACCGTATTGCCCGAACCTTCGCTTCCGGCAGCCGGGATAGTCAGCACCACGGCTACTTTCAACGCTTTCTCCACCTTGGCACGACCGATAAAGAAATCCCAAAAGTCACCATCATAGAGGGCTCCGGCAGCAATGGCCTTTGCCGTATCTATGACCGAACCACCTCCCACAGGAAGCATCATATCCACCTGCTCACGACGGCAAAGCTGAATACCTTCGTATACCTTCCCGTCAATGGGATTGGGCTGGACACCTCCCATTTCGCAATAAGCCACACCGGCTTCCTGCAAGGATTGCTTCACTCTATCCAGCAGACCACTCCGTACAACAGAACCGCCTCCATATACTATCATCACTTTTTGTGCACCATACTTACGCGCCAATGCACCGACTTGCACTTCAGTATTCTTGCCAAAGACAAACTCTGTAGGACTATAAAAAACAAAATTATTCATTGTATACCTTATTTAATGTATCGACTGTATCTTTCAAAGAAGCGTCCGAACGCTCCCCACTTCATCAGTCCTTTCTCAAAAACAAAAATACCCAGCAATGCACAAGAGATGCCCAGCATCACATCAATCAGATAATGGTGTCCCGAATAGACAGCCGTCCACCAGATACCGACCATAATCACCGCAAACAACGCTATCAACCACTTTTTGCTGCGGTCCATAACCGCGTAGGCCAAAGCCACCACCATATAGGCGGCATGGAGCGAGGGCACTGCTGCAAATACATTGGCATTCCTTCCGTAAATGGAGTTGAAGATGGAGCATCCCAGCAATTCGTCAAAGCGCCCTAAGCCTGCCACATTGCCCGGAGTGTCGAGTATCGGCTCGAAACCATAATTCATGGCATACCAGGGCGGAGCAGCGGGATGGATGTAATAGCCGGCAAAACCGATGAGATTAACCAGCAGGAACACCATCGCAAAACGAAGATATACCTTACGGTCACCCTTCAGATAGAGCCACAACCCGAATGCAATGGGAACCGGTACCCAACAGAGGTAGAATATCCCGGCAAAGAAATCGGCAACAGGACAATGGTTCAAAGCAAAATACTCACAAGGGATAAGGACAGCACCGTCTACAGACAAGCCAAAAAGGGATTTTTCTGCCTCATAAAGTCCTTTTACATCAATGGGATTCACCTGGTAATTGGGATATACGCGCATCCAGTCATACGAAATGCCGAATATGAAAACGGCAACAGCGCCACTGCCAACTTACGGGTTGTCTGTCCGGCAAAGAACAATACCAAAAATACACCCGCCATCAGGAAATGTTCCGGACGAAGCCCGATACAGACCGCTGTCAGAATCAGGAAAAACGCTGTGATGACAATCACCAGCACCGCCTCTCTCACAGAGGGAAACAAACTATTTTTCATTCCTTGTCTTTCAGTAGTTTATAGCAATGCGCCAAGCGGGCAAATGCCGTCAAATTCGCCAATATGGCAATCACCGCCATAGGCACAATCAGTATCAGCATCGGGTCGAACAAGGTACAATCACCAAAGATACCGCAGAACATGGCACCGAGGGCAGTCAGCACAACGCGTTCGGGACGCTGCATGAAACCCACTTTACACTCCAGCCCCAAACCTTCGGCACGGGCACGCACGTAACTCACCATCAGCGAACCTATCAGCGCAATGAATGTAATGATGGAGCCCCACAAATAGCCTTGCAGCATCAGGTAATAGAAGATGCCGAACAATGTCACGAGCTCGCTGTAACGGTCGAGTACGGAGTCGTAGAGCGCACCGAAAGTAGAACTCATTTTACCCACGCGTGCCACGCGTCCGTCCATCATATCAAACAACCCGGCAAAGAGCACAATACCGCCTCCCCAGCCCACATAGGCCAGTTCACCACTTTTGTACACCCCGGCATACACAAACAAGGCAGCCGCCACGATATTCAGTACCAGCCCCGTAGTCGTAATAAAGTTAGGCGTAATGCCAATTCTAATCATACCATGCACCACAGGGTTGATAATCTTGTATATCACCTGCTGCAACCAATCTCTATAATTCATATTCGTCTTTTTTGTTCTCTAAATAATGTTTCAGAAAGCCTTTTATATTGTGATTACGATAAACGAAAAAACGTTGCAGATGGTAGTTCCAAAAAAAGCTACCAGCACTGCTACTATTATCTTTGACAGAATAAATACATTGTCTATATAATATCCCAACAGCCCATTGACCCATGTCATGCCCGTAAGCCACTCGGTCAGTGCAAAAGTGCCCCAGGTATTCAGTATAATGCTGCCTCCCCAGACAAAGAGATATTTCACGGCAACATGCGTTTTCTTACAGTCTTCGGCATGGAACACCCATCCGTAATTAATGGCACAGTTTACAATGCTCCTACCACGGAACCCGTGAATGTGGCATAAAGATAAAAAACAGCAAAAGCCTTTACCAGAAGGATAGTCACCAGAAAATCGACAAAGCTTGCGAATTGCGCAGAAATCTGGGCCTTGAAGAAGATCCAGACAGAATGGCGCCACGACACACCTTTGCCATTTGATTTCAACTGATTATCCATCTTGCCACAATCAAAATTATAAATCCGTAGACTCCAGACAGAATATCGTCCATCATTACCCCGATTCCACCCGGCAGACTTTCCATACGGCGAATGCCCAAGGGCTTGAATATATCAAACAAACGGAACAAGACAAATGCTCCCAATGCATACCATACATGTCCGGCGGGCGCCGCAAGCAAGGCAATCCACACACCGACCATTTCATCGACCACCACGCGCGAAGGGTCTTCGCCCCAAGATGCCTCCAGGCGGTTAGCAGCCCAGATACCGGCAAGTGTAAATACCAAAATCAATGCTACTGTCAGCCACAAAAGGCAGGCACTTGAAACCAGATAAGACAACCCGAACCAGATAAGCGTAGCCAGCAAAGCTCCCGCAGTGCCGGGTGCAAAAGGAGAAAAGCCCGAGCCAAAGCCCGTACCGATAATGACTGGGAGGAGGGAGGGTTTCTTCATCAAAAAAGTAATGAGGTGATAAATGCGATAAAAACGGTAAAGTGATAAATGCAATAAAGTAATAAAAGTGATAAAGTGGTAAAGTGCTATCACTCTATCACCTTACCACCTTATTTTTATCACCTTATCACTGTTTTTTTAATCCAGATAACTCGGTGCTGTTTCACCCACCATGTTGCGGAGAGTCTCTTTCACCATGCGCCATTGCTGGAACAAATCGTGTACCGGCTCATGCTCGAAATCGTGCATCGGGCTCTTGCAGAAGAAAGACAGCCACGTCTGGATGCCGCACATGCCTGCACGCAATGCCAAATCACTGAAAATAACCAAGTCGAGCGCGATGGGAGCAGCAAGAATGGAGTCACGGCACAGGAAGTTAACCTTGATTTCCATCGGATAGCCCATCCAGCCGAAAATATCGATGTTGTCCCATGCTTCCTTGTTATCCTTACGAGGAGGATAGTAGTTGATGCGTACCTTATGATAAACATCACCGTACAAGTCAGGATATTTCTCCGGTTCGAAGATATTGTCGATAACAGACAGCTTGCTGACCTCTTTTGTCTTGAAGTTCTCCGGTTGGTCGAGTACCTCGCCGTCACGGTTACCCAGAATATTCGTAGAGAACCAGCCGCTTACACCCAGCATACGGGTCTTGAACATCGGAGCAAGCACCGTCTTCATCAAAGTCTGGCCACTCTTGAAGTCCTTACCGGAAATGGGCACATTCATTTTCTTGGAGAATTCCCACATAGCCGGAGTATCCACACACAGATTAGGAGCACCCATAATAAACGGAGCGCCTTCTGCAATGGCAGCATATGCATAGCACATACTCGGAGAGATAACTTCAGTATTGTTTTCCTTCATTGCCTGCTCCAAAGCAGCGAGAGATTCGTGCTCTTTGGACAGCGGAATATATATTTCGGTACTTGCAGCCCACAGCACAGCAATACGCTCGCAGTTATTGGCTGCCTTGAAGTTACGGATATCCTCACGCAACTGCTCTGTCATTTCCCAGCGAGTAGCAGCCTTCTTAATATGCGTACCGTTCAAACGTTTGCAAAATTGTGGTCGAATGCAGCAGGCATCGGCTTGATGGCTTGCAGTTCGTCTTTTACCAAATTCAAGTCTTTCTCTTTCAAAACCTCGGCATACATAGCAGCTTCGTAGGCGTTGTCCGGGAAAATGTCCCAACCGCCGAAAACGATATCATTCAAATCAGCCAAAGGCACTATGTCTTTGATAAGTTTTTCTTTGCCATCCTGCATGCGCATAGCAGCCATTTGTGTGATTGAGCCTATAGCTTTTGCCAAGCCCTTGCGAGCAGCTAATGTACCGGTAATCATGGTGGTTGCAACCGCACCACCTACTCCGACTACCAGCACGCCCAAGCGTCCGGTTGCCGGCTTAATGTTTTCTTTCATTGCCATTGTATTATTTAGAGTTTAAAAAATTGCTCAAATTTAGGGTATTTTACTCAATTGGGATTAGTCATTTTATCCGATTTAATGTCCTATTAGTAAGATTTAAGTTAAAATGTCATGTGTAGACTGATTCTGAGCCCGGATTTGTCTACATCCGGTAAATTTCGGTAAGTCAGACGCCATACATAATCGACACGCAACACCTTGAAAATATTTTCAATGCCTACACCTGCCTCTACGTATGGCGTATGTCCCATGGTGGTACTTCCAGCAGGAAAACGGAACAAATCCTGCTGAAAAGCCGGATTATTCTTATCACTCAAATTCCCATACAAGCCGCGGCAGGAAAGTACTTCACGCCATTTCAACTTTTTCAACAAAGGAATACGGTTGAAGAGCCAGCCGTTCAAGTAATAGGTCACATCCCAGGAAGCGTATTCATCGTTCATGAATTCCATGGCATTCATCAGTGAATAGGACTCGGGCTGTATGGTATAGGACAAGTTCGCGTTGGGAATGACGAGCAAAGGGAAAGGAACCTTATTCCAGACTTTTCCGGCTTTCAGGATAACGTCCGTATAACCGAATGCCGAGAACCAGAAACGCTTTTGAAAACCCGCTTCCGTATAGTGATAGGTATAGTCTCCTCCAGTACCCCTTTGGCAGCCATGGTATGTGTAAGCGAAAAGACCGGAGCATCCAGCGAAACGGGGAAACGGTTCCATTGGGTCTGGAAGAATTTCTCGTTGGGAGCATAGCGCAGCTTCAATTCCAGCTCACTGGTCGAAATACTTTTTACATACGTATTACGGTCATCCTGCTTGACGAAAGGAATCAGATGGGATGATTCATCTTTACGCAGACGCGTCGTCATCTGTACGGAAAAACCGGAATGGAACTCATTGGTATAGGTCAGTTCCGCCTTCCGCTGATAACCGATACGGTCATCCTTCTGACGTTTCAAAGCAAGAAAAACATTGTCCTGACTGGTATAAAGATAGTGTTGTCCATATTGATTGACGTCTGACAAGTAACGGAGCTTCAACGAATGTATAGGAAATTCATTGGCATACTCCTTCTTCTTATGAAAAGAATATTCCAGTTCGGCGAGTCCCTTTACACGATGGTCACGAAAACCGTATGCCATATAGCCCCTGCCGAACAAATGCGGATTGAGCCATGCCGTCGTCATACCGCCGGCACGCAAGCGCACCCCTTCCAATGTATTTCCGCTGATAGTGGTATTCATCATACCGATATAGAACAAAGGTTCTTTTTCCTTCGGAGCGGGAATATACCCGTGAACAGCACCTTCAGCACTTTCTCCGTCCAGAAATAAACGGGATAGCTGCGCAACTGGGCCATCATCTTGTCCACCGAAGTCTCTTTCTTGCTGACTTCCACCTGGCGGTTGGCATCCCAATATGCTTCCGAATAGCCGGAAGCCGATGTCTCTTCAATCACCTTTTCCGCTTTTCGGAAAGCCTGCAGAGCCTTGTCATCCGGTTCATACTGATAGTTTCTGTAATACACATCCCGCTTGGCATAAATACCGTCACTATTGTCCACCAACTTGAATTCCGTAGTGATACTCTCATTGAGCAACTGCCTCGTACCGTCCTCCGCGCGGTCAAAATTCTGTTCAATCTTCATGTAGTCCACAAAGTTCAGATTTATTTTCTGAGGAAAGTTCATGACGGCACGCTTTACAAAATAGGTACTGTCCAGCATGACGTACAAATGTCCCGTAAAACCGAACGACTCGGAGTTGAAAGGGACAAATGTCAAGTCAACACAAGGCTTTCCGGCAACGGTAAGCGTATCCATCAGATAATATTTGTAGAAAGACGGCCCAAGGAGGATAGCGGACTGACAAACTTATTGGTGAACAAGGTGATGTTGTTCTCATAAAGGTCCACATCGGTCATGGTGACACTGATAGCCTGCTCCATACCCTGCTGCGAAAGCATTTCGTCCACTCCTGCCTGCCTGCGGGCGGTGACCCACTGTTTCCGGCTATGCGGAGACTTGCGGTAATAGTCTGTGGCAAGCAACTCACGGTTGGAGATGGCCAGTACCGGCCTGCCGGTAACAGCAGAGGTATCGACATAATCCGTCAGAAACTTGAACTTACGGTAAAGCCACTTCTGCTGCTTCAGGCTGTCGAAGTTATTGATGGCAAAAGTCATCTTTTCATAGCGGTCACGTTTCCAGAAGTCGCGTTCGTCGGGCGAATAGTCATCCCGATGCTCTATCATCTTGCGTACAAACTCCACTGCGGGATTATCCTTTTTCTTATACCGTTCACGTTTCGGCTTCACCACCACCTCATCCAATGCATAAGTGGCTGGCGAAAGAGCTATATTGAACTTAGAAGACTTTGCAGGATGAATCAGCCGGACATATTCATTATATCCCACGGCCGAAATGACCAGCGTGGCCTCCGGGCGATAGGTCTTGAAGGAAAACGGCCGTTATTGTCCGTCATCCCTCCCTCCGTAGTTCCTTTCAGATAAACTGACGTATAAGGCAATGGCTCCTTCGTCAACGAATCGGTGACAACGCCTTGCACCATATATTGTGCTCTCAATGGAAGAGTAACCAGCTGGATAAGCAGAAATACCCTAAAAAACAACTTCATACCTTGTTTTACCTAATTTGGATGGCAAAGGTACGGAAGAAAACTTTTTCTTAAAGTTCGGTTTTACGGAATAAATGTTCTAAAAAACTCCTTTTGTATAAAACACTTCCCGTTAAAAGCCGTTGTATAGCGAAACGACGCTCCAGAAAGCATCGGAACAACCAATATATAACCTAAACAACTTGATTATGGAATGGATTTTCAACCAGCTCAGGGAACGCCCCGAACTTGCCATTTTCCTCACTATATTCCTGGGATTCTGGCTGGGGAAACTGCGTATCGGTAAGTTACGCTGGGCACAGTGACCAGTGTACTGCTTGTAGGCGTACTGGTAGGGCAACTGAATATAGCCGTACCGGGTCCGATAAAGTCGGTATTTTTTCTGCTTTTCCTTTTTGCCGTGGGCTATAAAGTGGGTCCCCAGTTCTTCCGCGGACTGAAAAAGGACGGATTGCCCCAAGTGGGCTTTGCCGTACTGATGTGTGTATCCGTACTGTTAGTGACCTGGCTGCTGGCCTGATGATGGGCTACAATGCCGGTGAAGCTGCCGGACTGCTGGCCGGTTCGCAAACCATCTCCGCCGTCATCGGAGTGGCAGAAGACACCATGGCCAATATGGGACTGGACGAGGCCCAACGACAAAGTTACGTCAACATCATTCCCGTATCCTACGCCGTCACCTACATTTTCGGTACGGCAGGCTCGGCATGGTCCTATCATCCATCGGTCCCAAGATGCTGGGCGGGCTGGAAAAGGTGAAAGCCGCCTGCAAGGAGCTGGAGGCGAAGATGGGCAGCTCTCTGGCTGACGAACCGGGATTCATGCCGGCGGCACGCCCCGTCACTTTCCGTGCCTACCGGGTCGAAAACGAGTGGTTCAAGAATGGAAAGCGGGTGATTGACCTGGAAGTCTACTTCCGGCAGCACGACAAACGTCTATTTGTGGAACGCCTCCGCAAATCCGGAGTTGTGGTGGAAGTCAGCATGAACATACAGATAGAGCCGGGAGACGAAGTAGTGCTAAGCGGACGCCGCGAATACATCATAGGCGAAGAAAGCTGGATAGGGCCGGAAGTACAAGATGCCCAGCTCCTGGATTTTCCTGCCGAAAAGTTACCGGTTACAATCACACGCAAGACGGTTGCCGGCAAGACGGTTGCAGTTATCCGAAGGGAAAAGTTCATGCACGGTGTCAGTATCCGGAGTATCAAGCGCGCCGGAATATCCATTCCCGTGCTGGCACAAACGGTAGTAGATGCCGGCGACGTCATCGAAGTGGTAGGTACCAGGCAGGAAGTGGAAGCAGCAGCCAAACGTCTGGGGTATATAGACCGCCCTACCAACCAGACGGATATGATATTCGTAGGCCTTGGTATCCTTGTCGGAGGTTTGTTCGGAGCACTTTCCGTCCATATCGGCGGCATCCCCATCAGCTTGAGCACAAGCGGCGGCGCATTGATTGCCGGCTTGTTCTTCGGCTGGCTCCGCAGTAAGCACCCCACCTTCGGGCGCATTCCCGAACCTTCGCAATGGGTGTTGAACAATGTCGGTCTGAACATGTTCATCGCGGTAGTGGGCATTTCGGCAGGTCCCAGTTTCGTGCAGGCTTCCACGACGTAGGTATCAGCCTGTTCCTGGTGGGAGCAGCCGCCACCACCCTGCCGCTGATTATCGGCTTGCTGCTGGCAAGGTATGTTTTCAAGTTCCATCCGGCACTGGCTTTGGGCGTCTGCGCGGGGGCACGTACCACTACGGCCGCTTTAGGCGCGGTGCAGGATGCCGTTGAGAGTGAGACACCTGCTCTGGGATACACCGTGACCTATGCCGTGGGCAATACCTTATTAATAATATGGGGTGTAGTCATCGTTTTGCTAATATAAGACGATTCTGTACCAATGCTTACTAATCCGGAGCATTCAAAGAATTATTGCCGGAAATGCAAGCGACTATATACCCATTCACTAATAGCTATTCGTCCGACAGCTGTCGGACGATAATTCAACAGTTGTCGGACGATGATTCAACAACTGTCGGACGAAAAGGAAACATATATCGGACGATTAATTTCAAGCAAGGAAAGAAATAGTATACCGCATGAACAGAGATTATTCGCCGAATGACTGAAAACAATAAATAACGAACCTAAACTTGAGCTTATGGATACAAAACTTTTAGAAAAGAAAATGGAATCTATCAGTCCTTTCGAACTGAAGAACCGCCTGATAGACATGGCAGACGAGAGTCTGAAGAAAACCGCCCGTACCATGCTGAACGCAGGCGCGGCAACCCCAACTGGATTGCAACCGCTCCACGCGAAGCCTTCTTCCTGTTGGGAAGCTTCGGCCTGGAAGAGTGCCGCCGCATCATGGATTTGCCCGAGGGAATTGCAGGCATCCCCGAAAAAAAAGGCATTGCTCCCGCTTCGAAGCCTTCCTGAAAAAGAACAATAACGTACCGGGCGCCAAATTGCTGGAACAAACCTACAACTACCTGCTGATGCAGCATGCCGCCGACCCCGACAGCCTTGTACACGAATGGACCGAAAGCATTGTAGGCGACCAGTATCCCGTGCCCGACCGCATCCTTCATTTTACAGAAATCCTTGTGCAAGATTACCTTTCGCAAGAGATGTGCGACAACCGTCCTCCCGGGGTGCTATGACCTGTTTGCCACCGAAGGTGGAACAGCCGCCATGTGCTACATCTTCGACTCCCTGCAGGAAAACTTCCTGCTGAACAAAGGGGACGGCATCGTCCTCATGGTTCCTGCCTTTACCCCCTATATTGAAATCCCACAACTCAGCCGCTACCAGTTTCGAGTGACCAAAATACATGCCAACCGCATGAATAACGAAGGGATGCACCTCTGGCAGTACAGCGACGAAGACATAGACCGCTTGAAAAGCCCTAAAATCAAGGCCCTCTTTGTCACCAATCCCAGTAATCCGCCCAGCTACACACTCAGTCCGGATACAATGGCGCGCATCGTGAGCATCGTCAGGAATGACAACCCTAATCTGATGATTATTACAGACGACGTATACGGTACATTCAGTCCACACTTCCGTTCGTTCATGGCAGAAATTCCCTACAATACGCTTTGCGTCTATTCATTCTCCAAATACTTCGGTGCCACCGGATGGCGCAATGCGGTCATTGCCCTGCACGAATTCAACCTGTTCGACAAGCTGATAGCCAAACTGCCGAAAGAGAAACGGGAGATTCTGCACCACCGCTACTCCACCCTCACTCTGGAACCTGAAAAACTGAAGTTTATCGACCGTATGGTTGCCGACAGCCGTCAGGTGGCACTGAACCATACCGCCGGACTGTCATTGCCACAACAGATGCAGATGGGCCTTTTCGCCGCCTTTGCCCTGCTGGACAAGGAAAACAAATACAAGCAAAAGATGCAGGAGATTATCCGCCGCCGATTGCATGCCCTTTGGGAAAATACCGGTTTCACGCTGACGGAAGACCCGTTGCGCGTAGGTTATTATACAGAAATCGACATGCTGGTTTGGGCAAAGAAGTTCTATGGGGACGACTTTGTAGAATATCTGAAACGTACCTACAGCCCGCTGAACGTAGTCTTCCGCCTTGCCAAAGAAACCTCTCTGGTGCTGCTGAACGGCGGTGGTTTTGACGGCCCCGAATGGAGCGTACGCGCCTCACTCGCCAATCTGGACGAGAAAGACTATGCAACCATCGGCCAAGGCATTAAAAAGATACTGGAGGAGTATGCAAAAGAATTCTTTAAAAATGGAAAGGCGAAAGGTAAAAATTGAAAATTGAAAGGTGAAAGGTAAAACTTTCAAATTTCAATTAAATAGTATACGGAAGCGGGTCAATCCATCGTTGTAGGTACGTAAGGAGAACGTGCAACCATGACGGCTCAAAACTTCCCGGATAAACACCAGGCCAATTCCCTGCCCGTTCGGCTTGGTGGAAAAGAAGGGGCTGAAGAGTTTAGCTTCGGTCTCTTTACTTATCCCCGGACCATTGTCAACGACTTCGACAGAAGCGGGGGCAGTGGTCCTTACTATTATCTCACCTTGCTGTCCGTTTTCTCCGGCATCCCCCTCTATACTTTCGGCAGCATTCTTGATGATATTCACAAGCACCTGCTCAAAAAGAGAAGCATCCATACGCACCATTCCCACCTCCGGGTCGCATTCCAGACGTAGCTCTATATTGCGGTCATTGCACATTCCTTCCATGAAACGCTTGCACATGGACACCAACTCATTCAGTTGGACGGGTGCCAGGGTAGGTTCGGGTATCTTTACCACATCTGCAAAACGGGTAATGAAACGGCTCATCGAGAAACAACGCTCCGTACAGACGCGCATCACGTCGCAGATGTCCTCCATATCATCTTCTGTAGAAAGTGCCTGCTCCACTGTATCGAGTGTGGAAGTGATGCCCGCAGTGGTATTGTTCACTTCATGAGCTATCATGCGGATTACCTTTTCATAGGCACGCTTCTCGGCACGCATCACTTCTTCTGTCATACGCTCTATCAAGAAAAAAGGATGTTTGAACCCTCTGTCAATAAAAGAAGAATGGGTGCATTTATAAATATTCGCGTCATTGAGACGGACCACTGCCGTCTCGTCTTTGGGAATGGACGAAAGTTCGGCAGCCAACGGAGAGTCCATCTGGTCCAGCCGCTTTGCCATCGCCTCCTCCATACGGACACCGAGCATCTTTACCGCCATCGGATTCAGTTGAGACACTTCATCGTCCATTGTCAGGATAACAACCCCCATTGGAGATGCCTGAATCAACAAATCCAAGAAGTGATTCTGCTCGCGCATGCGCAACCGTTCATTCTTGAGCTGCTCCATCATTCGGTTAAAGATATTCACAATGCGGTCTGCTTCGTACTGCCCTACCCGGCTGAGAGACTACTGAAATCCTGCTCGCGCAGCAACTCCATACCGCTGCCTATGGTGTTCATCGGCTTCACTATCTTATTATAGAATACTATCAGATAGATAAGGATAAACCCGATGAGCCCCTCCAATACGTACAGATACAAAAGCGGCTTCCCACTCAGCAAATATACCAACATTCCACCCAGACCGAGCAGAAAAAGGACAAGTATGAAGAAAAAGAATTTTATGCGCACGGGACTTGAATATTATATTTTTCCAAACGTCTGTAAAGCGCAGCGCGGCTGATGCCTAATGACACTGCCACCTGACTGAGATTCCCTTTATGCTGTTCCAACGCCTGCAAAATAGTCTGCCGCTCTATTTCATCCAAGGTCATACCTGCAAAAGAAGTACCTTCGGCAGCTTTGGCCGGTTCGTCGTGACGCAGATATTGGGCATCGAAATCCGTGGCATCCAGCACCGGCTTGCCGCTGACCAGAATGGTACGCTCCACCAGATTCTTCAACTCACGAATGTTGCCCGGATAAGGCAGGCGGGAAAGGAAATTCAGAGCGTCGGCCGAGAAATCCGTACGCGGCAAGCCGTTCACCTCTGCCTGACGGTCGGCAAAGTGACGTGCCAGCAAAGGAATATCTTCACGGCGCTCCCGCAAGGAGGCAGTTTTACGGTAATCAGGTTGATACGGTAAAAAAGGTCTTCACGGAAAGTACGTTCGGACACCATCTTGCGGAGGTCTGCATTAGTGGCGGACACAACGCGTACATCGACTTTGCGGGGACGGCTATCGCCCAGCACTTCGAATGTCTGGTCTTGAAGCACGCGCAGCAGTTTCACCTGGCAGGAAGGGTCGAGGTCACCAATCTCGTCGAGGAAGATAGTACCTTTATTTGCCATTTCAAAACGCCCTATACGGTCGGCGCTGGCATCGGTAAACGCCCCTTTCTTATGGCCGAACATCTCGCTCTCGAACAAGCTCTGCGAGATGCCACCAAGGTTCACCTTGACAAAGGGCTGCTTCACGCGTTGGCTGTTGATATGGATGGCTTCGGCAATCAGCTCCTTGCCCGTTCCGCTTTCGCCCGTAATCAGCACCGAAGCATTGGTACGGGCTATGCGAGCCACTGTGTTCAGCACTTCCATCAGCCCTTTGGACTTACCTATAATATGGCTGCGATTCAATGCGGTAGTCTGCTCTTCCGGCACCTCTTTCGGGGCGGCCGTAAGCTCAAGGGCCGTCTCGATGCGCTGCAAAAGAGCAGCATTGTTCCAAGGCTTGGTTATGAAATCGAATGCGCCGGCCTGCATCCCCTGCACGGCAAGCTGGATACTTCCCCATGCCGTCATCAAAATAACGGGCACATCGGGACGGAACACCTTTACCTGCTTCAATAAGGTAAGTCCCTCTTCTCCGGTAGTGGAAAGAGTGAAGTTCATATCCATCAAAATCAAGGCGGGAGCTTCGGCCCTAACTATATCCATAGCTTCGCGAGGGCCCGGAGCCGTTTTCACCTCATATCCGGCACGCTTCAGCATAAAGCTGAGGGAAGAGCGCACAGCACTATCGTCGTCTATTATCAGTATCATAAAAATTGTAGTTTGTTTCCCGCAAAAATAAGTAAAAAAGCAGAGTTATGAATGATAAGTTATAAGTTATTTACCTATAATATCGCATATACGGTACTTTACCGGCAAATAACTCATAACTTATCACTTGCAACCCGTCGACTTATCCTCTTACCACCTCTTCAAAATCAGCTTCCAATTCCGTATCGCGTTCAAAATCCCAAAGGGTCAAGCTGCGGAGCTGATAGAAGTAATACCAATAGTAGTACAGCTCTGAAATATGCTTTTGACGGGCTTCGTCTTTAGAGTTCTGTGCATCGTTCAGGTCCAGGGTGCTGATTTTACCTATCATAAAGGTCTCTACACTGGTCTTGTAACGCTTCTCAGCAATGACATCCGCCTCTTCGGCTATGTCCAGCTGTTGCGCCTGGTTGTTGAAGTTAGCCACCAGCAAAAAGATGTCCTGATTAAAGTCCATCTGTTCCTGACGGATTCTGGACAAGACCACTTCACGGTTGCTCTTTGCCACCCTTACCTTGCCGCGGCGCTTGCCCCAGTCAAGGATAGGAATCTTGACGCCTACCTGCACAATCTGATTATCAAGCAAGTCCCGGTAGGCTGAAGAGAATTCATGGTTCTGCCCCGTATAGCCCACACTGGCAAAGAGGTCGATGCTGCGCAAGTTTCCGCGTGCCGTTGCCACTTCATAATCAGCTTCGAGCTGGCGGCGGCGAATGTTCTGTGCAAAGGAGTTGCGTTCCAGTGCCTTGTTCAGCACACGGTCATACTCCATCTTTATATCGGGAACAGTGGCGGGCAACACCGGATTCAGGCTTTCCTGCTCGGACACCCCGAGGAAAGAACGGAGCTGGAACATTTTTGCATTCAGGTTGCTCTCTGCCTCAGTCACGTCGGCCTTGCCCTGCAATGAATTCAGTTTAAGCTGCAGCAAATCATTCTCGGATATCTGTCCCATCTTACGTTTGGCTATGGCCACTTCATAAAGGCGGTCGGCATTCGTCTTGTTCTGCATGGCGGTAGCGAGCGATTCTTTGGCCAGCAGCAACTCAAAGAAATAAGTGATGGTTTTCATCGTCACCTCTTCCGTAGCTGAAATGAACTCGGCCTTTGCTCAGCATAGCGTACGGGCTCTATACGGCGGTTCCACTTCAAGGTATTCACTCCGAAGACCGGCTGCGTCAACTCCAGGCTCACGGGGACTGACATGAACTGCTTCGCTCCTCCGGAACCCAGTTGTTTGAGATAATCCAGCGAAGAAGTCAGTGACAGCTTACCCCCCGTAAACCAAATGTTCTGGTCTACCGAAAGCTGTCCGGACAGCCCCAGTGTATTGTTGCGGACAAAGCTATAGGAGCCGTCGGAATTCTGGTAGGTACTGTAGGACTTGTTATAGTTGGGTAGTGTACCGGTGAAATTCACTTCCGGCAACAAGTCCGCACGGAATGTACGGTATTCCCAATACGCGGTTTTCAATTCATTCAATGCCACAGCAGCATCCACAGACTGCGTACGGGCCAGTACAATGGCCTCCGACAGCGTAATATTGCGTTCATGTCCCAAAGTATCATTCTGCGCCATGGTTGCCAACGGCATCAAAAAACAAACTGCAAGTAAAATATTCTTTTTCATGTTCAATCTTTAAAATTGTCGCAAACAGAAAAGCAAAGAGTGTGCCAAGTGGCCGGAAAGGTTTCATAGAGGGGTAAGTGTTCATTTTCGGACAGTGGGGATGTCCGTTAGCGGACGATATCAAGAAAACAACCGGTCTCTATCTAAAGTCTGAAAAAATCCTTCTAAAGTTCAATTAACCATTAATTAATTGATGAAAAATTTCTTTATTAAGGAAGAATTCTCTTTCTTTGTGCTGCTTTATACCTTTATTAAAAAGGATACAATACTAACATTAATTTATATAGTTATGAAGATTTCACACATTGAGCATCTGCATTGCCGTTAAGAGCATTGAAGAAGCCCTTCCGTACTACGAAAACGTTTTAGGTTTGAAATGCTACAACATCGAAACCGTGGAAGATCAGAAAGTTAGAACCGCTTTCCTGAAAGTGGGCGATGTAAAGATCGAATTGTTGGACCTACTTCTCCCGAAAGCACAATTGCCAAGTTCATCGAAAAGAACAACGGTAACGGTGGCATGCATCATCTGGCATTTGCCGTTGAAGACGGAGTGGCCGGTGCGCTTGCAGAAGTCGAAGAAAAAGGTATCCGCCTTATAGACAAAGCTCCCCGCAAAGGTGCAGAAGGTCTGAACATTGCATTCCTGCATCCGAAGTCAACTCTCGGTGTCCTGACCGAGCTTTGCGAGAAACCGGAATAAGCAAGACTGTAAAATCATCAAATCATAAATTGTATAAACACTTAAAGAATATAAATTCATGAGTAATCAACTTGAAAAGATTAAAGAGCTTATAGACCGCCGCGCTGCAGCACGTCTCGGTGGTGGTGAAAAAGCGATTGCAAAGCAACACGAGAAGGGTAAATATACAGCTCGCGAGCGCATAGCCATGCTTCTCGACGAAGGCAGTTTCGAAGAAATGGACATGTTCGTAGAACATAGATGCACCAACTTCGGCATGGAAAAGAAACACTACCCCGGTGACGGTGTAGTAACCGGTTGCGGTACAATCGAAGGCCGTCTGGTTTATATCTTCGCACAGGACTTCACAGTTTCTGCCGGTTCACTGTCCGAAACCATGTCTCTGAAAATCTGTAAGATTATGGACCAAGCCATGAAAATGGGTGCTCCGTGTATCGGTATCAACGACTCGGGCGGTGCACGTATTCAGGAAGGTATTAATGCCTTGGCTGGCTACGCTGAAATCTTCCAACGTAACATACTTGCTTCGGGTGTCATTCCGCAGATTTCCGGTATTTTCGGTCCTTGTGCTGGTGGCGCCGTTTACTCTCCTGCCTTGACAGACTTTACTTTGATGATGGAAGGTACATCCTACATGTTCCTTACCGGTCCGAAGGTAGTAAAGACTGTAACCGGAGAAGACGTAAGCCAGGAAAACCTGGGTGGCGCGAGTGTTCACTCCACCAAATCTGGTGTTACTCATTTTACTGCACAGACAGAAGAAGAAGGTTTGGCCCTTATCCGCAAACTGTTGAGCTACATTCCCCAGAACAACCTGGAAGAAGCTCCTTATGTAGACTGCACAGACCCTATCGACCGTCTGGAAGATTCCCTGAACGACATCATTCCTGATAACCCGAACAAACCGTACGATATGTACGAGGTAATTGGCGCTATCATAGATAATGGTGAGTTCCTCGAAATCCAAAAAGATTATTCAAAGAATATCATTATCGGTTTCGCACGTTTCAACGGACAGTCCGTAGGTATCGTTGCCAACCAGCCGAAGTATCTGGCAGGTGTGCTCGACAGCAACGCATCCCGCAAGGGCGCACGCTTCGTCCGTTTCTGCGACGCCTTCAATATTCCTATCGTATCATTGGTAGACGTACCGGGATTCCTTCCGGGAACCGGCCAGGAGTACAACGGCGTCATCCTGCACGGTGCCAAACTGCTGTATGCATACGGTGAAGCTACTGTACCCAAGGTTACCATTACACTGCGTAAGTCCTACGGTGGTTCGCACATCGTGATGAGCTGTAAGCAGCTGCGTGGCGACATGAATTATGCTTGGCCTACTGCTGAAATCGCTGTAATGGGTGGTGCAGGTGCTGTAGAAGTATTATATGCCCGCGAAGCCAAAGAGCAGGAAAATCCGGCTCAATTCCTGGCTGAAAAAGAGGCTGAATACACCAAGTTGTTTGCCAATCCTTATAATGCAGCTAAATATGGCTACATTGATGATGTTATCGAACCGCGTAACACACGTTTCCGCATCATTCGTGCCCTGCAACAGTTGCAAACCAAGAAATTGACTAACCCGGCTAAGAAGCATGGTAATATTCCCTTGTAATCAAGCTTTTCACACTAAAACAAGAACGATTATGAATAAAACAAAAATCGGAATATTCCTTTCATTGATGCTGGTGTTGGGCTTTTGCTCTTCTTGCAAAGAACAGAAATCGAACAACAAACTGCTGCTGAATGAAGTGCTGGTCAACAACGAGAGCAACTATCAGGATGACTACGGTGTGCACAGCGCATGGATTGAAATATTCAACAGATCATACGGCAGCGCCGACCTTGCAGGTTGCTATCTGAAATTCAGCAGCCAGCCGGGTGATACTGCCAGTTATTTCATTCCCAAAGGTGACGTTCTGACACTCATAAAACCACGTCAGCATGCACTTTTCTGGGCTGATGGAGAACCAAGACGTGGTACATTCCATACGAACTTCAAACTGGATGCCACAAATGCCAACTGGATTGGGTTGTATGATTCCGGCAAGAAATTGCTTGATCAAGTCATAGTGCCTGCCGGTACTTTAAAAGCCAACCAATCCTATGCCCGTGTCAGTGATGCAGCCGACCAATGGGAAGTAAAGGGTGGAAGCGAAGATAAATATGTCACTCCGAGTACCAACAACAAGACTATCGACAGCAATGCCAAAATGGAAAAATTCGAAGAGCATGACAGCGTAGGTATCGGTATGGCTATTTCTGCCATGAGCGTTGTATTCTGCGGGCTGATATTACTCTACATCTCCTTCAAGATTATAGGTAAAATATCAGTTAACCTCAGCAAACGCAATGCCATGAAAGCTAAAGGTATTACTGATAAACAAGAAGCAAAAGAGAAACAACTGGGGCAGGCTCCGGGAGAAGTTTTTGCTGCCATTTCAATGGCCATGCACGAATTCCAAAGCGATGTACACGATGTGGAAGACACGATACTTACCATTACCCGTGTAAAACGCAGTTACTCACCGTGGAGTTCAAAGATTTATACGTTGCGTGAGACTCCTCACAAAAAGTAAGTCACCCATAATAAAATAAAACGATGAAAGAATATAAATATAAAATTAACGGTAACGTATATAAAGTTGCCATTGGAGATATTGAAGACAACATCGCTCATGTAGAAGTGAACGGTACTCCCTACAAAGTTGAAATGGAAAAAGCACCGAAGGTAGTTGTTAAACCGGTAGCACGTCCGGCAGCCACATCCGCTCCTGCTGCTCCTGCTACTCCGGTAGTAAAACCGGCCGCTGCTTCTACCGGCAAGTCAGGTGTAAAATCTCCGCTTCCCGGTGTAATCCTCGATATCAAAGTAAATGTCGGCGATACAGTAAAGAAGGGACAAGTTATCATCATTCTGGAAGCCATGAAGATGGAAAACAATATCAATGCTGATAAAGACGGTAAGATTACAGCCATCAATGTAAACAAAGGGGACTCTGTTCTCGAAGGTACTGACCTCGTAATTATTGAATAATATGGGAGAATTTATCACATTTTTAGGAAACAACCTTGCCGACTTCTGGACTTATACAGGTTTTGCCAATGCAACGGTAGGACATGTGGTAATGCTTCTGGTAGGTTTGTTTTTCATATACTTGGCTGTAGCCAAGGAATTTGAGCCGATGCTATTAATTCCTATCGGTTTCGGTATGCTGATTGGTAATATACCTTTCAATATGGAAGCCGGATTAAAAGTCGGTATCTATGAAGAAGGTTCCGTACTTAATATTCTGTACCAGGGAGTAACCTCCGGTTGGTACCCGCCACTCATATTCCTGGGTATCGGTGCCATGACGGATTTCTCTGCTTTGATATCGAACCCCAAATTAATGTTGGTTGGTGCAGCAGCCCAATTCGGTATATTCGGTGCTTATATGATTGCCCTTGCCATAGGATTTGACCCGATGCAGGCTGGTGCAATCGGTATCATTGGTGGTGCCGATGGTCCGACTGCCATCTTTCTCTCTTCCAAACTGGCTCCTAACTTAATGGGTGCCATTGCGGTATCAGCCTATTCATATATGGCATTAGTACCGGTGATACAGCCGCCTATTATGCGTTGGCTGACCAGTAAAAATGAACGTCTTATCCGTATGAAACCTCCCCGTGTGGTTTCACATACGGAAAAAGTAATGTTCCCGATTATCGGTTTGTTACTAACCACATTCCTTGTACCATCCGGTCTGCCTTTGCTGGGTATGCTGTTCTTCGGTAATTTACTGAAAGAAAGTGGAGTTACACGTCGTCTGGCAAACACAGCCAGTGGTCCGCTGATTGATACCATTACTATTCTGCTTGGTTTGACAGTAGGTGCTTCTACGCAAGCATCCGAGTTCTTAACCCTTGATTCAATCAAGATATTCGGTCTGGGCGCCTTATCATTTGTCATTGCCACAGCATCCGGTGTCATCTTCGTGAAGATTTTCAACCTCTTCCTGAAGAAAGGCAACAAGATTAATCCGTTGATCGGTAATGCCGGTGTATCTGCCGTACCCGACTCTGCACGTATCTCCCAAGTAGTAGGTCTGGAATACGATCCTACCAACTATCTGCTGATGCATGCCATGGGCCCGAACGTTGCCGGTGTAATCGGTTCCGCTGTAGCAGCAGGTATCCTGCTGGGATTCTTAATGTAATACATTTATTCATTCCGTTATCCGGATTGAATTCCGAACTATTTTAAAGCCCCTCCATCATTTTTGGAGGGGCTTTTTCGTTAATCTATCTAAAACAGATTACGATTATTTCGTAAATACATTCTTTTTAGTAACTTGCAGTCAGTTTAACCTCATATAAATGATATACTGTATGCGAAAGCTTTTTATCTCCTTATGTTTCAGTGCATGCTGTTCGCTTCTGGCGGCACAGACCACAAATCCCATTCAAGAGGCGATGGCCAACTACGATTATGAAACAGCCTTGATGCTGATCGATCAAGAAACCCCGACCGTCCCCCTACTCTACCAAAAAGGGAAAGCGCTGAAAGCTGGGCAATAACCTTGAAGCTCTGAGCGTATTTCAGGAAGTCGTAGCTCAGGATTCTCTCAATCCCCGGGCATACATTGAAGCTGCCGAATGCTGCAAATCACTTGCCAAATATAGCGAGGCACTGGATTACTACCAAAATGCGCTCCACATAAATCCGGACAATAAATACGCACGCATCCAGTATATCAGTCTGCTGATGAACATGAAGAGATACCGTGAGTCTCTAAAGGAAAGCAACCTGCTGGCAGAAAGGGACAGTTCCGCCTATGTACTACACCTTAGAGCCGAAAGTATGGGGCAAGTCTATGACAACACAGAAATCATGCATGTGATAGATGCCTACCTGGACATACAGAAAAGATATCCCAATGATTACCTGTCTGCTGCCAAACTCGGCAACATCTATGTAGCAGGCCACCAGTATGAAGACGCCATAAACATAACGGAGAAATACCGTTCCATAGACTCCACCAACGTCCTTGTGAACCGCATCAATGCCCAAGCCTATTGCCTGAACAAAGATTACCCCAAAGCAATAGAAAGATATGAACAACTGTTACAGGAAAAAGACAGTTCTTTCCAAACCTGCTTCTACGCCGGAATCAGCTATTATGCCCTCGAAGACTTCTACCCAGCACACGACCTGCTGGAAAGGGCTCTTAAAGATGACAATACCAACATCAACGTTCTCTATTATCTGGGACGCGCCTGCTCCAAGACATCATGGAAAGAGGATGGAGTGACTTATCTGGAAACTGCCGTAAGCCTCGCCATGCCCAGCGACAGTGTCATGTCCCGCCTATATGTGGGGCTTGCGGACTGCTACAAGATGGCATTTCAATACACCGACCAGGCGAATACCCTTCTGACGCAATACGAAAAATACGACCGGCAGAAACACAAACTGCTCTACGACGCAGCCTTTATCTATTATTACTATCTGAAAGATGTGTCCAAAGCAGAGAGATATCTGACGGCCTACCTGAAAACCCGTCCGAAAAACAGCAAGGACAAAGTGCAGGAAGTAGATGCGGACGGAGTTCCCATCATCGGAGAAGACAACCGATACAATGCCGCCGAAAACTGGCTGAAGGACATCAGAGAAAAGCGCAAGAAAGAGGACTTCTTCAAGGGAAAGGTCGATACCGCCAGCGTAACCCCCATCAAATAGCCCAATGAAAACGTTTGCATAATATAATAAAGTACAGTAACGGAGAAAGATTAACTTTCTCCGTTATTTGTTTTAAATTAGCGCAAAAATTAACCGTAAAGTTACTATCATGAAAAAAGTATTCTTAATCTTGGGAACACTCTTACTCTCCCTCAGTACGTATGCAGCTATGAATGTGAACAAAATCGACCCTCCGTTTTGGTACACCGGCATGCAGAACCCGGAACTCCAGCTGATGGTCTATGGCGAAGGCATCGGCAACGCGGCAGTATCCGTCAATTATCCTGCGTCTCATTGAGCAGCACCGTCAAGCTGGAAAGCAACAACTACCTCCTGGTCTATCTGAAACTGGACAAGGATGTAAAACCCGGCAAATTCAACCTCACCTTCACTGAAGGAAAAAAGAAACTCGTAAAGGAATATGAACTGAAGGCACGCAACAAGAAAGGTTGCGAACATAAAGGTTTCGACGCCTCCGACGCACTGTACCTGCTGATGCCCGACCGCTTTGCCAATGGCAATCCGGACAATGACCAGATTGCGGGCATGGCCGAGTACAAGATAGACCGCAATGACCCCAATGCACGCCACGGCGGTGACCTTGCCGGCATCGAACAACACCTGGACTACTTCTCCGACCTCGCGTCACAGCCCTCTGGTTTACTCCGGTACTGGAAAACAACATGACCGGCGGTTCCTATCACGCTATGCCACCACAGACTACTACAAGGTAGACCCGCGCTTCGGTACCAACGAAGAATACAAGCAACTGATTGAAAAAGCCCATGCACGCGGCATCAAAATCGTAATGGACATGATTTTCAACCACTGCGGCGTAGAGCATGTATGGATTAAGGACATGCCCTCCAAAGATTGGTTCAACAACCCCGACCACGAAAACAACTTCGTGCAGACCTCCTTCAAACTGACCCCGCACGTAGACCCTTATACTTCCCAGTACGATGCCGACCAGATGAACGACGGCTGGTTCGTACCTTCCATGCCCGACCTCAACCAGAAGAACCCTCACGTTTACCGCTACCTGGTACAGAACAGTTTCTGGTGGATTGAATTCGCCAACATCGACGGCATCCGCATGGACACTTACCCGTATGCCGACTATGATGCCATGAGCAACTGGATGAAAGAGCTCAACGAAGAATATCCCAACTACAACACCGTGGGCGAGACCTGGGTTACCGAACCCGCCTACACCGCCTGGTGGCAGAAGGATTCCAAGCTATCAGCCCCCAAGAACAGTAACCTCAAGACCGTTATGGACTTCAGCTTCTTCGACAAGATAAACACCGCCAAGAATGAACAGACCGAAACTTGGTTCAAGGGACTGGACCGCATATACAATAACTTCGTATACGACTTTCTCTACCCCAACCCCGCTTCCGTACTGGCATTCATCGAAAACCACGACACCGACCGCTTCCTGGGCGAAGGCGACAACCTTCCAATGCTGAAGCAAGCCTCTACCTGCTGCTTACCACCCGCCGCATTCCGCAACTCTACTACGGAACGGAAGTTATGATGAATGGCGTGAAGAGCAAGAGCGACGGCTATGTCCGCAAGGACTTCCCCGGTGGATGGACCGGTGACGCAACAAACGCACTGACCCCAGCCGGACGTACCAAAATACAGAACGAGTGCTACGACTTCTACAAGACCATCCTGAACTGGCGTAAAGGAAACGATGTGATTGCCAAAGGCAGCATGGTGCAGTTCATGGTACAGAATGGTGTTTATGCCTACGCACGCCAGTACGAAGGCAAGACGATATTCGTGATGCTGAACGGTACAGATGCAGAAACCACCGTTCCTTTGAAATTCTACAAGGAAATCCTGAAAAACAGCAAGCAGGGAAAAGATATTCTTAGCGGCAAGGCCATCACCTTCGGTGAAGAGCTGAAGATGGGCCCCAGAGAATCATTAGTGATAGAATTATAACGCGCACTCCACACAGAGAGCTCATTCTTGCAAATCTCCCTTGCAGATAGCTGGCAGACACTTCTCCTGCCAGCCATCTGCAAGGGATTTTTAGTATGGAACAGGTGTCACGGGGATATGCTTTTCACCGGTCTCAAATATAGCTAATCTGTTAGTTCATAACGGTGAACACTTTGTTCCAGTATAGAGAAACAAAGTGTTCGGATATGTAGAAACAAAGTGTTCTTACGTATTGGAACGAAGTGTTTTTGCATATTGGAACAAAGTGTTCTCTTTATTGAAACAAACTGTTCAGTTAAGGGAAACAGACTGTTTTGTTAAAGGAAACAGACTGTTGTACACGTTGAAACATCCGCTTCTGAAATAACCGGCAAACTTAACCATCCCACAACACCGGCCTATATACAACAAGTCAGCCCTTGCAACATCAATATTGCAAGGGCTGACGCTATATTCGGATTATCTTTCGATTAGTCCAGTTGAGCCAATTTGTTCTCTGAACCAAGCACGTTGATGATTTTATGCTTGTACAGTTTTTCCATATTGTCACGAGCCGGACCCAGATACTTACGCGGGTCGAATTCTGCCGGTTTTTCAGCAAATGTCTTGCGGATAGCAGCTGTCATAGCCAGACGTGAGTCAGAGTCGATGTTGATTTTGCAAACAGCAGACTTGGCAGCCTTACGCAACTGCTCTTCGGGGATACCGATAGCAGCTTCCAGCTTACCACCATACTTGTTGATAGTATCAACTTCTTCCTGAGGAACTGAAGAAGAACCGTGAAGAACGATGGGGAATCCCGGAAGTTTCTCCATTACAGCATCCAGAACGGCAAATTCCAAAGGAGGAGGAACCAGACGACCGGTAGCAGGGTCAACGTGGCATTGTTCGGGTTTGAACTTGTATGCACCGTGAGAAGTACCGATTGAGATAGCCAGTGAATCGCAACCTGTACGGGTAGCGAAGTCAATAACTTCTTCAGGATTAGTATATGTATGGTGTTCTGCAGAAACTTCATCTTCTACACCGGCCAATACACCGAGTTCGCCTTCTACAGTTACGTCGAACTGATGAGCATAATCAACTACCTTCTTAGTCAGTGCAACGTTTTCTTCGTACGGAAGGTGTGAACCGTCAATCATTACTGAAGAGAAACCAGAGTCGATACAGCTCTTGCAAGTTTCGAATGTATCTCCGTGGTCGAGGTGAAGAACAATTTCAGGATGTTTGCAACCCAATTCCTTAGCGTACTCAACAGCACCCTGAGCCATGTAACGCAACAGAGTAGCGTTGGCATACTGACGGGCACCCTTAGATACCTGAAGAATAACCGGAGACTTTGTTTCAACTGCAGCCTTGATGATAGCCTGCATCTGTTCCATATTGTTGAAGTTGAATGCCGGAATAGCATATCCACCTTTGATAGCCTTAGCAAACATCTCTCTTGTGTTTACCAGTCCTAAATCTTTGTAATTAACCATTTTGTTTAAATTTTATTGTTAGTGAATTAAAATTCTACGCAAAAGTAATCATTATCCTTTAAAGTAAAGAACTTGAGAGGAATAAAATATCCGGCTCATCCTACCAAATCCATTCTATTTTAAAGCTATTGGCTTCATTTAACAGATTATTGTAATCTCTATATTACAAACTCTTTGCATTTATCTCTGCCAGCCATACTTTTGCCATCTATACTTCTATCAACAAAAAAGCCGGAGAACATGTTTGCTCTCCGGCATCTGTTTACACATTATTATGTAATACTAATTTTTCAGATAGATGATGGTCGGCAAATGGTCACTGTAACCGTTCAGCCAAGTCCTGCCTCCATGCGTACGCAAGGGGGAACCTTTGTATTTGCCATCCTGCTGAATCAGATAATCGCGGATGAAAACTTCATTGTGATCATAGCGCAACCCTTTCTTAGCCTTCAGCAACGGTTTCGAAATGACAATCTGGTCAAACAAGTTCCACTTGCCCCGATAGAGCAATGTCCCCACTCCCTTGTCTTCCAGTGTCTCCCACCAGGGATTGTAGAATTCGCCTTTCTTCACCTGCTTCGGATATTTGCGTGCACCCAGCACCTTCATGCTTTCATCCATCGGGTCGTCATTCATATCCCCCATCACGATGAGTTTCAGCTTCTTGTCGCTACGCATCAGAGAGTCCTTCAAGGCCTTTACCTGCCTGGCTGCATGCACACGCACCGGTGACTTTGCCCCACGGGAGGGCCAGTGGTTCACTATCACGCAGACACGCTCTCCCGCCAGTTGCCCGTCCACAATCAGGAAGCCGCGCGTCAAGTGCAGCGTATCCCCCTCAAAAGGAGTAGAAAGCACCAACTTTGAGTGGGTAACGCTAAACTGCTTCGGGTCGTACAGCAAGGCACAGTCTATACCCCGTCTGTCCGGTCCTTCATAATGCACGAACTCATAATTGGAAATGGCCGGCTGCTTCACGAGGTCTTCCAGCACCCGGCTGTTCTCCGCCTCTGCCACACCGATGAATGCCGGACCTTCCGGCACTAAATCACGCGAAAGGGAACCCAACACTTTGGAAAGGTTCTGCAGCTTGGACTCATACTTCTTTGCCGTCCATTGGTAACTGCCGTCGGGCAGGAACTCATAGTCATTCTTACCTGCATCATGAATCGTATCAAACAAGTTCTCAAGATTGTAGAACGCAACACTATACAGTTTCCGTTCCGCATTTTGTGCCCCCAGCGTTGCCACGCACAGCCAGAAAGAGCATAAGACAAGTAGTTTCCTCATAAATTCACAAGATTAAGTCCTGCAAAAATCAGAAATAAAATGCGATAAACCTACTAAATAAAAATAAATCTGAATTTATTTTGTAGAGTCTCCAACTTGCACTATCTTTGCGCTCTGAAAAGAAGACCATTACACTATTTATTACCAAAATAGTAACAGAATATAAATTTTTAAAAGAAAATATCAAAATGAAAAAAAGGTATTCATCCTGAAAATTACCGTCCGGTAGTATTTAAAGATATGTCAAATGGTGATGTATTCTTGTCTCGTTCCACTTGCAACACGAAAGAGACTATCGAATTCGAAGGTGAAACTTATCCGCTGGTAAAGCTGGAAATCTCCAGCACTTCTCACCCGTTCTACACAGGTAAGTCTAAGCTGGTTGACACTGCCGGTCGTGTTGATAAGTTCATGAGCCGTTACGGTAACCGTAAGAAATAATCAGTTTCAAGCAAACTGAAAAAAGGGAGTCTTTCACTGAAAGGTTCCCTTTTTTGTTTCCGCCTCCCACTGCAGGACCGATAAATAGGGAATCTCCTATCACAGAATAGGGAAAAAAACGAGAAAGGAGAAAAACACTTCCCTATTTTTGTATCATCAAAACCGAAAACATATACTAATCATGAAACGACTCGCCACCCTATTCATCCTGACAATCCTTGTCGCAACGGCAGGATTTGCCAAGCCCAAAAAGTACAAAGATTTAAGCGGAAACATCGCTGTCAAAGGAGAATTGACAAAAGAGTACCGGCAATCTCCCGCCGGTACACCTGTCATTATCCGCCGGGTTGTCAAAATGAAGAATCCCGGTGAAAGCAGCAACAACATTTGCTATGCTGTCGAAATGAACGGCATACAAGAGACCATTCCTTTGAATGAGATGGGGCACATTGCCATATCCGCTCCGCAAACCGACCGGGAATTCTGGCAGCAGATATACTTGAAAAACCATCTTTACGAATATTTCAGCGACCGCGGCTACAAGCACAAACTGCGCCAGGAAATCGACGAAGAGTGCCTGGAGTATCTCGACAAACTGAATGAGATAGCCTATCAGGAAGATTACATCGTTTCGTACGTGCAGGGAGTGTTCTCCAAGTTGAACGCCACCACCATTGACAGCAATCGCGGGGAGAGTCTGAACATACGTATCATCCAGTCGCCCGAACCAGATGCCTTCATGCTTCCCAACGGCTCCATGGTTATCAGTACGGGCCTCCTCTGCACTCTTGATTCCGAAGACGAACTGGCCGCCGTCATCGCATGTGAGCTGGGACATTTCGTCCTCGACCATCAGGTAAACAACATTTACCGTGCCGAGCGGCGTGCCAAGCGTGCTAGCTTTTGCAGATGTCTTTGCCACTACCGCCAGCGCAGCCCTCGATGTGGCCTACTGGGACGATAATGAAGATGCTTATGCCGTCAGTCTGGTGGCAGATATCGGAGCCATCGCTTCCCTTTTGAGCATTCCGGCAACGGACCGGTTGGGGATGAAATACAAAACTTCCCAGGAAATCTCTTCGGACCGCCTTGCGCGCCAGCTTCTGGCATTCAAGGGCTATAATCCCGACGGAATCGCATCGGCCCTCGGTAAAATTATAGGGTATTACAACCTGCACCAACGCAACAAGGACATTCCTCGCTACGGCAGCATCGGCAACCTGCAAAAGCGTATAGAAAAGGCCGGTGAATCCCATAGCCTGAGTGCCCGCCCCTACCTACGGACCACCAGCGATGTCGTTTCTTTCAACGCAAGTATGAACTACGCCAACAAGCGCTATAAGGAAACTGCCCGGCTGATACGCAAGAACATTGACAACAGACTAGCCACAGACAATGACTACATCATCCTGGTAAAAGCGGAAATGGCACTGTCTAATACGGAAGAAGTGAACAACCGCTGCCTCGCCATGCTTGATAAAGCCCAGGAGATGGCAGGAACAAGCCCCAATCTGGACATATATAAACAAAAAATACTATTATTGATGCGCATGAACAAACAAGCCCAAGCCGCCGATATACTGAAAGAATATATCACCTTGCTTTCGGCCTACGAAGGCCAGGGCATAGAAGGAACCGAAAAGGAATGGACCAATAAAGAGATAGGTTGGGCAAACCAAATGCTGGACAGGATAAGCAGAATATAGAGAAAGGAATAACTAAGAATGAAGAATTTGACTGCGCGATGATGCCGCATGACAAATTCTTCATTCTTCTTATTTTAGTTATTCATTCAAATTACTGTTTGCGGAACGGCGGCTTCACAACCACAGCTTTCAGCTTACGTCCCCGCATGTCAATGCAGATTTCCGTACCGACTTTGCTGTACTCGGGTCTGATATACCCCATTCCGATACCAATCTTGCGGGTAGGCGACATAGTTCCGGAGGTAACCACACCGATGGCAGTACCGTCTGTACTATACAGCTCGTAACCATGACGGGGGATACCGCGGTCTATCATTTCAAATCCCACCAACTTACGGGTAGTGCCTTCCGCTTTCTGTTTTTCCAGCATCGGGCGATTGGTGAAGTTCTTTCCCTCCACAAACTTGGTAATCCATCCTAAACCCGCTTCAATGGGCGAAGTGGTGTCATCCAAATCATTGCCATACAAACAGAAGCCCATTTCCAGACGAAGCGTATCGCGCGCACCCAGACCAACTGGCTTAATGCCGAACTCCGCGCCTGCCTCGAACACGGCATCCCAAATCTTCATGGCAGCCTCCGGATAGAAGTAAAGCTCAAAACCACCCGCACCGGTATATCCGGTATTGGAGATAATGACATCCTTTTCTCCCGCAAACTCACCGTGGGTAAAGGTGTAATAAGGAAGGTCGGAAAGATTGATGGAAGTCAGCTTCTGCAAAGCCAGAATAGCCTTCGGTCCTTGCACGGCAAGCTGTGCCATGCGGTCGGAAGCATTTTCCAATTCAGCGCCTTCCGTGTTATGAGACACGCACCAGTTCCAGTCTTTCTCAATGTTCGACGCATTCACTACAAGCAGGTATTTCTCCGGCTCATAATGATAGACAAGAAGGTCGTCCACAATGCCCCCGTCTTCGTTGGGGAAGCAGGTGTACTGTACTTTCCCCGGTGTGAGGGCAGCCACATTGTTGGAAGTCACTTTCTGCAGAAAGTCCAAAGCATGGGGACCTTTCACCCAGAATTCTCCCATGTGTGAGACGTCGAATACACCGACACCCCCGCAAACAGTGAGATGTTCGTCAATGATGCCGGAATACTCGATAGGCATATTATATCCCGCAAACTCGTGCATCTTGGCACCCAGCGAGACGTGTTTTTCGGTAAACGGAGTGGTTTTCATGGAACTATTAGAGTTATGAGTTATGAATTATCTATTTGCTGGCTACGAGCTCGGCAATCTTGACGATGACGTTCATGGCTTTCTCCATGTTCTGGATAGGCACGAACTCATAGCGGCCGTGGAAGTTCAACCACCGGCAAAGATATTGGGACAAGGCAGGCCCTTGAAAGAGAGCTGGGCGCCGTCCGTACCTCCGCGAATGGCTTTTACACGAGGCTCTACACCTACCGCCTTCATGGCGGCAAAAGCGGTGTCGATGATATGCATCACCGGTTCAATCTGCTCGCGCATATTATAGTATTGGTCGCGAAGTTCCAGAGTAGCGGTACCCGGACCGTATTCTTCATTGATTTTTGCCACAAGACGTTCCATCTCCTTCTTGCGCTCTTCAAAGCGGGTGCGGTCGTGGTCACGGATAATGTAAGAGACTGTTGTCTGCTCCACCTCGCCGGTAATGCCTATCAGATGATAGAAACCTTCGTAACCTTCGGTATGCTCCGGAGCCTCGTCAGCCGGAAGCATGGACATGAAACGGTTGGCAACGCGGATAGAGTTAATCATCTTATTCTTGGCATAGCCCGGATGCACATTCCGTCCCTTGAAGCTTATCTTGCAGAGGCCGCATTGAAGTTCTCGAATTCAAGTTCACCCACTTCTCCGCCATCCATGGTATAGGCCCATTCGCAACCGAACTGCGCTACATTGAACTTATGGCGCCCAAACCGATTTCCTCATCCGGATTAAAGCCGATACGAATTTTACCGTGCTTGATTTCGGGGTGCTCCTTCAGATATACCACCGCCGATACAATTTCGGCAATACCGGCTTTATCATCGGCACCAAGCAAGGTCTTGCCGTCGGTCACAATCAAATCTTCCCCTTGATGGTCGAGCAGTTCGGGGAACTGGGCAGGAGAAAGAACCACATTCTCTTCGGCGCAAAGAACAATGTCCTTACCGTCATAATTCTGCACGATACGCGGAGAAACATTCTTGCCACTCATATCGGGGCTTGTATCCATGTGGGCAATAAAGCCGATGACGGGCAACGGCTTGTCTGTATTGGCAGGAAGAGTGGCGAACAGATAACCATTTTCGTCCAACGTGATTTCTTCCAGACCCAAAGTTTCCAATTCTTCTTTCAGATACCGGGCAAACACCATTTGCCCCGGAGTACTCGGAGTAATCTCAGTCTCTTCACTGGACTGAGTATCGAAGCTTACGTACTTTAAAAAACGTTCTACTAAAGTCATGATGAATAATGATTAGTGACTAATGGTTAGTGATTAATGGTCAGTGATTAGTAATTGGCGAAAAGCATTATCCAAATGGCATTAATCATTAATCACTAATCATTAACCACTATTTTGTGCTGTAAAGATAAAAAGGGGCGTGAACTGCCAAGCAATTCACGCCCCTTTTTTATTTCTTAAGGACAAAATGTCAATCAAAAATGGCTGCTACCATCAAAACAATGCGTACATATCTTACACTTAGGCAATCCGATAGCCTCAACCAGAGTTTCCAACGTATTGAACTTCAAGGATGAAAGTCCGAAACGCTCGCGGATAACGTCCACCATCTTTTCGTATTCGGGTGAGCCGGTAGTGGCATACTTATCGAGATTCTTATTCTCGTCACCCTCCAGTTCCTTGATGACACGACGGGTAATCAGTTCCATGTCGCTTTTGGAAGCCGTGAATCCTACAAACGGGCAGCTATATATCAATGGAGGACAAGCAATCCGGATATGCACCTCCTTGGCACCATACTCATACAGCACCTTCACATTGTCGTGCAACTGGGTCCCCCGGACAATAGAGTCATCACAGAACAGCAGACGCTTACCCTCGAGCATGGCACGATTGGGAATCAGCTTCATCTTTGCCACCAGCGAACGCAATTCCTGCTTGCTGGGAGTAAAACTACGAGCCAAGTCGGAGTATATTTGGAAATGGCACGATGATAAGGAACTCCTTTACCTTCGGCATACCCAAGCGCCATACCTACACCCGAATCAGGAATACCGCAGGCACAATCCACCTCTGACTTATCTGTCTGTGCCATCTTGAAACCGGAGGCAAAACGCACTTCCTCCACATTCTTACCTTCGTAGCAGGAAGTGGGGAAACCGTAATATACCCATAGGAAGGAACAAATCTGCATTCCCTCATCAGGCTTGCGCATCTGTTCCACACCATCGGCACGCAGGCGAACAATCTCTCCGGGTCCCAAATAACGGTCTATCTCATAACCAAGATTCGGAAAGCTGCTCGACTCACTTGTGGCGGCATACGCTCCGTCTTTCTTGCCAATCACAATCGGAGTACGTCCCCAGCGGTCGCGAGCGGCAATGATGCCGTCTTCCGTCAATAACAGCATGGAGCAGGAACCTTTGATATGCTTATACACATTTTCAATTCCTTCGACAAATGTCTTTCCTTGTATAATAAGGAGGGCGATAAGTTCCGTCTGATTGGTTTTGCCCGAACTGAGTTCGGCGAAGTGCATGTTTTGGGCCAACAGTTTTGTTTCCAGTTCTTGCAGATTTACTATTTTGGCTACCGTTACAATGGCAAAGCGACCAAGGTGGGAGTTGAGGATAAGGGGTTGAGGGTCTGTATCGCTGATGATTCCTATTCCGGAATTTCCTTTGAACTTGTCCAGTTCATCCTCAAACTTCGTGCGGAAATAAGTGCTTTCCAGATTGTGAATGGAACGGGTAAACTGCTCCGTTTCTGCATCGTATGTAGCCAACCCACCACGTTTTGTCCCTAAATGTGAATTATAATCTGTGCCGTAAAACAAATCCGCCACACAGCTTGTTGCCTTGGCGACTGTTCCGAAAAAACCTCCCATAAGTTCTGTTTTGTTATTGGTTTCTAAAATTAACGGATGCAAAGGTATGAAGAATTTGCGAAATTCGGGCAGATTTGAAATGAATAAAAAGGCAATATATTTCTTGCCCACAATAGAAGTTATATTATTGGAAACATATACTTTTGTGATCGAAACCAAACAACTGTATAATGGGAGAAACCGCAAATATTATAATAGCCGATACTCTTCAAGGTCTGGGGACGGACGCATACAGTGGCTATCTTGCACACGCCCTCTGTCTGTCAGGAATCTGCCGATTGAAGTACAATGGAGAGGAACGCGAGCTACGTGCCGGCGACCTGATGATTGTCCGCAAAGGAAAACTGGTAGAGAAAATTCAACCTTCAGAAGATTTTCGCGTAAAGGTCATCTATATCGCATCGGGCTTTGTGGTGCTGAGTACACCACAGAACAACTACGGCATGAAAGGGCAACTTTCCCTATTTCTCAATCCTATCATGTCCCTGACTACCGAACAGCAAGAGCTATGTCTCCGGGATTTTGAACAAGTGGAATACAGACTCCGGAATACAGACCATCATTTCCATCGCGATATGCTTATCGCCTCCACACAGATGTTGATACTCGACTTCTTCGATTTCCACTCCCATCTATATAGCGAGGACAATATCTCTGTACAAAATGCTTCCATCATGAGCCGTTTCCTCAACATGCTGGAGAACGGAACTTTCCGCGAGCATCGTGAAGTGACCTATTATGCCGACTGCCTATGTGTCACCTCCAAATATCTTTCGGAAGTTTCCAAGAAAGTAAGCGGTTATACAGCAAACTACTGGATAAACCGTTATACCACACTCGACATCTCGCGTTTGCTGCGCGACAAATCACTAACGTTCGTCCGTATTTCCGATATGTTCGGTTTTTCCTCTCCTGCTTATTTTAGCCGTTACGTACAACAACATCTGGGTGTAAATCCGACAAAATACAGAGGTTAATGATTATAGTTTTTGATTGTTTGCCCGTTTCAGATCTATTAGCGAAATATGCTCATTACGATAGCGGGCATTGGGGTTCTTCTCCGTTCCGTCAGGAAAAGAGCCATCTTCCTGCTTTATGAACTGAATAGCCTTCTGCGGACAATTCTGTATGCAGGCAAAACAGAACTCGCAGTCACCGGACGTCTTCACTCCTCTCGACGTCAGCTCATAATTGCCGCGCGGACAAACGTAGGTGCAGATGCCACAGTCAATACAAGCATCAGTCACGGTAAAGAACTTCTCGCTTTTCATCAGGAAGCCCACCTCGGGGTCGAGTCCACTCCGCTGCATAAAACCTTGGTGCTGTTGCCGTTCCTCCTCCGTCACCGGTTCGTGCCAATGCTGCCGACTGTTGATATCTGCCGTTATCTTCTGCAAGTTCTCGGGGATGTGCTTGTCTATCTTGAGTTGCTCGTTCATGTCGAAGTTGGGTAGCCAGTTATCCACCATGATGATAGTGTTGATATAGTCGAACGCATTGTCGGCTTTACGGGATATACGGTCCCAAATCTCTACCGCATCGCACTTCCTTGCACCATAGGTGAGGACAGCAAACTTGTATTCTGCCTTCAGTTTTGCTTTCTGAATGAACTGCCGTACCATATAGGGAGGCATATGACCGTAGATGGGATAAACGATGCCGATTTCATCTGCCTCAAATTCATACTTCCCCCGTTTCACCATCTGAGGGATACTCAACAATTCTGCGTTCTCTCCACCAACTGACGGGCGATGTAAGACTGTTACCCGTTCCGGTAAAATAAAAGATGATACGCTTACTCCTTTTTGTTTCGCAGGATGCCAACGAGAGTAGGCCGGAAGATGCGATAGCACCGCTCATCAGGCAAATCCCATACGCTTTAAAGCCTCCCGACGACTGATTTTCTTATCCGTATTCATATCTCTGATTTTTAATGATTATGCAATCTGTCATCTGAGTGCAAAAATAAAGGTTTCCCCAAAGAACGGACTTACCAAAAACTCGGGTCTTGATACTATTTTTACGGTATAAGAATGAGCTTACCCTAACACAAAAAAAGCCCCGCAAAGATTGGACTTCTGCGGGGCCTCACTAATGCCTAATAAAAACTCTTTCTACCCTAAATTATCTCCACTTCTTCACAGCTTTCTTGTCAGCCGGAGTCGCTTCAATCAAGCTCAATGCAAAACCACGCTACGCGCTTCCTTCACGGACATTTTGGTCTTGCTGGTTACGATACCCTTCTTTATCTGATAAGAAGTAGGGTTCTCCTTGTAATCAGCATCTTTACCGTCGGCATAGAGAGTGGCTACGTATTGCTTGCCCGGTTCAAGGAAGTCGAGCGTAAAGTTGGCTGTACGTGCATTCTCGTCTGTAATACCTCCAACAAACCAGTTGCCGGTTCCTTTTGCCTTACGGGCCACGGTAATGTAATCACCCGGTTCTGCTTCAATGTACTTGCTGTCGTCCCAGTCTACTGCCACATCCTTGATGAATTGGAAAGCATCCATGTGCTTTTCGTAGTTCTCAACCAAGTCGGCAGCCATCTGCAACGGGCTGTATAAAGTTACATACAGAGCGAGTTGCTTAGCAAGTGTAGTCTGCACTTGTCCGTGGGGCAAATCGCCCATAAAGTCAAGTTTGGTATCGAAGATACCCGGTGTATAATCCATCGGACCGCCAATCAAGCGGTTGAATGGAAGCAATGTGGTATGGAACGGTTTGCTACCGCCGAATGCCTCATATTCAGTTCCTCGTGCAGATTCGTTGCCAATCAAGTTAGGATAAGTACGGCACAAACCGGTAGGGCGTACAGCTTCGTGCGCATTTACACAAATTTTGTAGTCGGCTGCCTTCTTCACGGCATAGAGGTAGTGATTGTTCAGCCATTGCCCATAATGATGTTCACCACGGGGAATCATATTACCTACATATCCGCTCTTCACGGCATTGTAGCCATTATCCACCATAACTGATAGGCCTTGTCCATGTGACGTTCGTAGTTGCGCACCGAACCGGATGTCTCATGATGCATCATCAGCTTCACGCCTTTGCTCTTGGCATATTCATTCAGCATCTTCACGTCGAAATCGGGATAAGGGGTCACAAAATCGAATACATAATCCTTGGATTTGCCAAACCAGTCTTCCCAGCCTTCATTCCAGCCTTCTACCAATACTTGGTCCAGACCGTGCTCGGCTGCGAAGTCGATGTACTTTTTTACATTTTCGTTAGTGGCACCGTGACGGCCGTTGGGCTTCATTTTGGAGTAGTCCACTTCACCCAGTTTGATGGAGGGAAGGTCGTCTGTATATGCCCAGGTGCTCTTACCTGCAATCATTTCCCACCATACACCTACGTATTTCACGGGCTTAATCCAGGAAACGTCCTCGTAAGCACAAGGTTCGTTCAAGTTCAGCGTGATTTTAGAGGCAAGGATGTCACGAGCATCGTCGCTTACGATAACCGTACGCACGGTGACGTGCAGGGAGCTTGCAGATAACCTTTATCGCCTACTGCATCGGGAGTAAGCCAAGATTCAAAAACAAAATTCTTATCATCCAGATTCAAGTGCATGCAAGAGTAATCCACCAAAGCAGCTTCGTGCAAGTTGATGTACAAACCATCAGCAGTCTTCATCTGCAAAGAAGTCTGAACACCGGTGGGCGAAAACGGGGTTTGCGAAGAGTTAGGCGTAATGGCCCCTTTCATCAGCCGCGGATTTCAGAAAGTTTGGATTCTGTGTAGTCATATTCCTGCGTATCGTAGTCGCCCGGAATCCAGAAGGCAGTGTGGTCGCCAGTCATGGCAAACTGAGTACGCTCCTCCTTAATCACGAAATAGTTTAGGTTCTTCTGTAAAGGGAATTCATAGCGGAAGCCCATACCATCGTCGAACAAACGGAAGCGGATAATGATGTTCCTATCCTGCGCCTTTTGGTTGAGCGTCACAGCCAGCTCATTATAGTGGTTACGGATTTGCTTTACTTCACCCCATACCGGTTCCCAAGTCTCGTCGAAAGTGGAAGTCTTTGCATCCTCCATCGTGAAGCCATTCATCAGACCGGGGTCGTTCTTCAGTTCGAGTCCTAATTTGGAAGGGTTAATCACCGGCTTTCCTTTGTAAGAAAGTTCGTAAACGGGTTCGCCTTGCGCATTTACCGAAAAATTCAATTGAAGTTGTCCGTTGGGAGAGGTAATACTCTCTGCCATGCTACGCCGCTCACCAACAAAACGAGCAGGAAGCAGGCTAATTTTGTACAGATTGCTTTCATGTTTCTCATGCTATATTTATAAATTATGTTCCAGATGCAAATATAGGCAGGAAAGAAATACACTCTGACGCAATTAAACTAAAATGATAGATGATTTGTCGGCAAACGTTTGCATGAAAACCAACTTCCCTTGAACAATATCCTGCCTACAAACAAAATAGAAGGAGAAGTATCGCTACGAAAACTTCGCCCTCCATATTTTTACAACTTTAATCGTGCACTGGAATTATCCCAAAGGATTTTCACCTTGGTCCCCGTCATTGCCTCCCGAAGGATTGGAGTTATCCCCTCCACCATTGCTACTTCCATCCGTATAGTCCGTATCGGGAACCACCATCTTGGTGACGCTCATATTGCCCAACATTTGACTAAAAGCTTTCCCCGGAAAAAACAGAATACGTTTACGGACAATGTTACTGGCCGAAACGCCAGCCTCCGTATCAGTACTCTTCCCTACAAAAGAAGGGCGGAACAATCCGAATCACCTAAACGAACAGTCTTTCCATCGTCTATTTCTTCCGACATGATGTCCACCAGTCCTGCAGCCACTAAGTCCACCGTCTTTCTGTGAATACCAAGAATACGGCTCACTTTGGCACACAACTTATCAAAATCCAATTCACCCGCTCCTACGGATTTAGCTACATACTTTACATTTTTGTCCTTGTCAAAACCAAAGATTCTCTTTGCCACTACATACTGAAGTCCCATAATTTTTAATGTTTTAGAAAGTTAATATAATAATGTAATAAATAGGCCGAAGCCTTTTCCTCTCTTTCAAGAAGTGGAGATCCATCGTGAGGCCTCAACGATAAACTTTCATTCTCTTGAATTCGATGTTGCAAAGTTAGGGTGTGAATGACGGGAATACAAGGAAATGACATCTACAACCAATTTCGTTAAAACTCTAAAAAACAACAAATTAAAAACAACCCTTCTCTACAAGTGAAGAAAGAAAGGCAGGAAGAGAATGAGAAGGAATGGATACAATCTCTACAGCCAATGAAAATAAATCGCTGATTATCAAGACAAGGTTCTAGAGAGGTCTCTACAATATGGCATTTGAACGGTTAAGACCTCAATTTCAAGAGTGGCTCAAGTTTCACAAGTTATTACCGTATCCAAAAATACAGACAAACCAGTCATCCTTCCAAAGCCCCTTCTACTCGTTTACTAAAATCTCCCGGACATTTTACTAAATCTCCGGCAACGATTTACTAAATCTTCCTCCAAGATTTAGTAAATCGCTTCTGCCCCATCACGAACTATCCGGAACCAAGATTGGCAATCACTCATATCAAATATCAAAATTATATACATCCCGCCAATAACTACTTCCTCCAGTACAGAATCGCTTTATGAAATTTCGGGCTATGATTTACTGAAATTCCTTTGTCTTCACTACCTTTGCAGCCAAAACCAACCCCAGACAACCTATGACTAGACTACTGATAGCTATATTCCTTGGTGGCGGTACCGGCAGCGTACTGCGCTACTGCGTGCAGATGATGCTCCACGAGCGCATAGTCCCCTACTCTTTCCCATGGGCTACATTCACAGTCAATATCCTCGGAAGTTTCCTCATCGGGCTATTCTATACCTTATCCGCCCGTTTCAACCTTTCTACTGAGGTACGGCTGTTGCTGACTACCGGTCTGTGCGGAGGATTCACCACCTTCTCCACTTTCAGCAATGACGGACTGATTCTGATAAAGCAAGAATTCTACGGAATGTTTGCCTTATATACCTTATTAAGTATCACATTAGGAGTCCTGGCAGCCTTCGCCGGCGGCGCTTCGGACGCTGTATATAACCCAAACACCCCTATGAAACCCAGCAAGCCTTTTGTCATGCCTCCCGTACGCATCATCTCCTACCTTAGAGGGACAAAGTGAAAGTTCCAAATCATTGGAAGAATGGCTGAATACGGAAGAAACTGTCAGAGACCTTCACTTCGGTAAACGGACAGAGGAACACATGGAGTATTCCTACAAAAGCATCACCAACTGTACTTTCAGTCATATCCAATTCAGCGCCTGCAAACTGAAATCCTGCCATTTCACTGATGTACGTTTTGAACATTGCGACCTTTCCAACATCTCATTTGCCGAAAGTTCTCTGTTCAGAGTGGAATTCATATCCTGCAAACTGGTGGGAACCAATCTGCCGGAAACAATATTGAACCATCTGGCAATGAAGGACTGCAATGCCAGATACCTCAATCTTTCCATGAGTAAAATCAATCAAGCCCGCTTCACCTCTTGTGACTTGCGCAACAGCGACGTCAATGACTGCAAACTTGCCTCCATCGCCTTTGAAAACTGTGAGCTGGTAGAATCCGAGTTTTCGCACACCCCTCTAAGAGGTATCGACTTGAGCGACTCGCACATAGGAGGTATACTCCTCAACCTGCCCGACATACGGGGAGCCATCGTCAATACTTCCCAAGCCATGGAGTTGACTGCTCTTTTAGGCATTACAATAAAGGATTAAAAACGAAAAACAATTCCTTGTTTTCATTTGTTAGTAAGATAGTTTATAATTAAAATTGACTGAATATGAAAATAGAGAAGATTATCGGACGTGAAATCCTCGATTCAAGAGGTAACCCAACTGTAGAAGTAGACGTAACCTTGGAATCCGGCTTCATAGGCCGTGCATCTGTCCCGTCAGGAGCATCCACGGGAGAACACGAAGCACTGGAACTGCGTGACGGCGACAAAAAACGTTACGGAGGCAAAGGTGTCCTGAAAGCCGTGAACAATATCAATAATATCATTGCTCCCAAGCTCATCGGTATGTCCGCCCTCGACCAGATGGGTATCGACCATGCCATGCTTGCACTGGACGGAACCAAAACGAAAGCCAATCTGGGTGCCAATGCCATCCTCGGCGTATCTCTTGCTGTAGCAAGGCTGCCGCCGCTTACCTTGACATCCCACTCTACCGATATATCGGTGGTACAAATACCTATGTGATGCCTGTACCGATGATGAACATCATCAACGGCGGTTCACATAGTGACGCTCCCATTGCTTTCCAGGAATTCATGATACGCCCCGTAGGTGCCACTTCCTTCCGCGAAGGTCTGCGTATGGGTGCCGAAGTGTTCCACGCACTGAAGAAAGTCCTGAAAGACCGTGGCCTCAGCACAGCAGTAGGCGATGAAGGAGGTTTTGCTCCTAATCTAGAGGGTACAGAAGATGCCTTGAACTCCATCATTGCCGCCATCAAGGCTGCCGGATACGAACCGGGCAAAGACGTAATGATTGCCATGGACTGCGCTTCTTCCGAGTTCTACCATGACGGCATCTACGATTACACCAAATTCGAAGGTGAAAAAGGCAAGAAACGTACTGCCGACGAACAGATTGACTATCTGGAAGAGTTAATCAACAAGTATCCCATCGACTCTATCGAAGACGGCATGAGCGAGAACGACTGGGACGGCTGGAAAAAACTGACCGACCGTATCGGTAACCGTTGCCAGTTGGTAGGAGACGATTTGTTCGTCACCAATGTGGACTTCCTTGCAATGGGCATCGAAAAAGGCTGTGCCAACTCCATATTGATTAAAGTAAACCAGATAGGTTCGCTGACCGAAACACTGAATGCCATCGAAATGGCACACCGCCACGGATATACTACCGTAACTTCCCATCGTTCCGGTGAAACGGAAGATGCGACTATCGCAGACATAGCCGTAGCTACCAACAGCGGACAAATCAAGACCGGTTCGCTGAGCCGCTCAGACCGTATGGCAAAGTACAACCAACTGCTTCGCATCGAAGAAGAACTGGGAAGCAATGCGGTGTATGGATATAAGAAAGTTATAAGTAATAAGTGATGAGTTATTTGCCGGAAGGCGGGGCTTATAAAGAAGAAAGCAGAAGGGGCGAACCATCACGGTCCGCCCCTTCTCTTTTTAACCTTAAATCAACAATCAATCTACTACCTTAAAGAAAACTTCTTCTCCACTTTGGCTATCCGGTGCCACCCAAAGAGCAAAGTCTCCGGCTTCCACCGTCTTCACCATATCTATATTCCAGAAAGCAAGTTCACTTATCGGAAGTTCAAACGATACATTTTTCTTCTCACCCGGCTTCAATGTGACGCGAGCAAAGCGTTTCAGCTCTTTCACCGGACGGGTCACCGAAGCAAACTTGTCCTGCACGTAAAGCTGGGCTACCTCGGTACCTTCATACTTTCCGGTATTCTCAAGGTCGAAAGTCACAGTCAGCACATCTTCCTTCTTCAGATTGGCAGACGAGAGTTTCACATTATCATATTTGAACGTCGTATACGACAGACCGTAGCCAAACGGATACAGCGGATCGAAACCTGCATCCATATAGAAAGAAGTACATCCCAACGAAGTCTGCCCCGCTTCTAACGGAATGTCATTCAGCAAAACCTCATTCCGCGTAGCCGGACGTCCGGAACTGTTATGAGCATAATAAACCGGTATCTGTCCTACCATCTTCGGGAAAGTCACCGGAGTCTTGCCACTTGGCACAGCCTTACCCCACAGCAAGTCGGCCAATGCCGGTCCTCCCATGGTTCCGGGATGGAACGAATAAAGTACAGCTGACGAGAGTTCGACTTCCTTTCCTATGGTCAACGGACGCCCTGCCATTACGACAGTAACCACCGGTTTTCCTGTTTTCGCCAAAGCGGCAATCAGTTCGCTTTGCGCACCTTGCAGGTTCAGGTCGGCCAGGCAATGCGCCTCTCCTGAAAGAATAGCCTCTTCGCCTACAAACGCCAAAATAACATCAGCACGTGCAGCGGCAGCAGCGGCTTTGGCAACACCTGCCATATTCTTGTCACGGCTATAAGTCAGACCCGGCTCGTATATCACCTGCACTTTGTCCCCCACCAGTTCCTTGATAGCCTTCAACGGTGTCACGGTTTTTGTCTTGTCACCATCAAATATCCAGGTACCCAATTGGTCATAAGGTGCATTTGCCATCGGACCTACCACAGCAACCGTCTTTACCGAAGATTGCAAAGGCAATGTCTCCTTTTCGTTCTTCAACAAGATGACCGATTCCACAGCAGCTTGCTTGGCAGCCTCCAGATGAGAAGGAGCATAAAGTTCCTCTATCCGTTTCTCATCCACATAAGGATTATCAAACAGTCCCAACCGGAATTTGATACGCAGAATATTCCGCACGGCATCGTCTATAGCAGACTTCTTGACCTTACCTTCTTTTATCAATTCCGGCAATTCCTTGACAAACGTATAGCTGACCATCTCCATATCCACACCAGCATTCACCGCCTTCATTGCTGCCTCTTTAGAATCGGCAGCAAAGCCATGTGCCATCATTTCGGCTACCGAAGCCCAGTCTGACACTACTATTCCATCAAATCCCCATTCACCACGAAGCACATCTTTCAAAATAAAAGTGTTTCCGGTAGACGGTGCTCCGTCATTGTCATTAAACGAAGTCATGAAAGTAGCTGCTCCTGCCTTGGCTACAGCTTCAAAAGGAGGAAGGTATACATCCCTCAAACGACGCTCCGGAATGAAAGTGGAATTATAATCACGCCCGCCCTCGACAGCGCCATAACCTACAAAATGTTTAGGACATGCGGCTATGGAAGTCGGACTGTTCAGCGAATCTCCCTGGAAACCTTCGACCATAGCAACACCCATCACCGAAGTCAAATAAGTATCTTCGCCACATCCTTCGGCCATACGCCCCAACGGGGATCGCGAGCCACATCTATCATCGGTGCAAATGTCCAGCGGATACCCACAGCAGAAGCCTCCACAGCCGCTACCCGTGCACCATCCTTAGCCACCTGCGGGTTGAAAGATGCCGCTTGTCCCAAGGGAATAGGGAATATGGTCTTGAAACCGTGGATCACATCACGCGCCATCAGCAAGGGGATGCCCAAGCGGGACTCCTCCATTGCCACACGCTGCAAGGCATTGACACGCACCGGATCTACTTCATTCAGGATAGACCGACTTCACCTTTCTTTATCAATCCGCTCATATCCTCTATGTTGCCATAAGAAGAAATCTGGTTCATCTGCCAATTTTTTCCTCCAATGTCATACTGGACAACAGCGTTTCTATTTTCTGCTCGATGACTGCATCATTTTTGTATCCTGCACTTGAGTACAAGATATAAAAGGAAGCAGCAATAAACAAGCAGAGAGCATTTTCATTGTTTTCATCTTTAATCTATTACTTGAAATGGAATATTTGCTGTTGAGACAAAGCCCGTATTATCAAGTACATATACGTACAAGCGATATTCTCCGGGAACTTTAATTGCAGTCTCATACACATTTTTATCTGACATAGCCACCTCACCGACTCTTTCCGGACGCGGTTCATAAGAACCTCCAAAGCCCAGCACTGTAGCTTCTTTAAGCACTTCCCAAACATAAGTCAGAGAATCATTTTCCTTGTCTATGGCCGCAACCTCTGCTTTCAATGAAGCACCTGTCTTGATGCGGACATTATCAATAGCACTCTTCCCATTGACAGTCATCATACCCAGAATTACCGGAGCCGTTTCATCCAATTCTTTGCCGGTCCACACTCTTTGCATGGCCTCCACCATGGGAGTTTTCTCTCCTTTCAATGGCAGTGAATCCACCTTATCCTCTACAAACATACTGAACCAGGTAGGAGTACGTTCTTCTTTTGTCCCCACAAGAATACAAAAGAGCCCAAGCAACGGGGATTGGCAGAAATATATTGCGTATAACGCTCTTCGTATACCTGCCGTTTTTCTTCACTGGTCTGCTCTATGGGTGCCTTCCACTCGGTTGACGCTGTTTCCCACCAACCGGTCGGTCCCCACTCGGTAATCATAAATGCACCCTTGTAGTCCGACTTGTCAACAACCATCTGTACCTCTCCCATCGGACCATATACATTGATGCCCACATAATCGAGAGACGGAGCATACTTTGCCACAGAGTCCAATGCCGACGGATTGTAGGAAATCACTGTCGAAACCAGATGACGCTTGTCTATCGACTTAATCAGCTGTGCCAGTTCTTCCACAAAATTCCATGCGGCAGCTATATTGGCATTTCCCAACTCAATTTCATTGCCAATACCCCAAGCCAGCAAACTCGTATCATTCTTGAACGTTTCTGCCAACAAGCGGACTTCTTCGCGCATCTTGTTCTTATATTCATCATCGTAATAGCGTATAGAGTCTTTGGTCATGCCTATTCCCTGCATTACGTACATGTTGTGCTCCGAAGCCAATGCCAGGCTCTTCTTTATCTCCTCCACATTACCTCCAGGTTCTGAAGGCATTGGCACCACTCTGGGCGGCAATGTCCAACCGATATGTGCCGCCTACGCCTTTAATATAGGTTTCTCTTCCGTCAATGGAAAGTTTATAACCGTCTGCCGCTTTCTCTATCACAATACCGTCTAAAGAAGAAGGAGAACAGGCAGACAACAAAACTAAACAGATAAAAATAAATATTTTTTCTTTTTTCATTATCAATTGTCCTAAAGCATAAGGTATTTATGTTATAAATAAAAAACATTCAGCTTCATATTTAAATAAAATTTAAATATGAAGGCTCTATTTTTTCTGAAACACGCGTACATAGTCCACCTTCATCCTCACTGGAAGAGCAGACTCGTCCACACCGTTCATTCCACCCCAATCACCGCCCCAAGCCAGATTCAGAATGGGATAGAAAGCATAATGGAAAGG
>ENA-OQCP01000036-OQCP01000036.1-human-gut-metagenome-genome-assembly--contig:-NODE-36-length-48612-cov-3.384923_pt1 | contig 48612 bp, 70 predicted proteins | sample MGYA00242760_ERZ504583 | MGnify/ENA primary metagenome ERZ504583 (study PRJEB26092, sample SAMD00036308) | human gut metagenome | host: Homo sapiens | study: EMG produced TPA metagenomics assembly of...
TTGTCCCCGTCGGGAGTCTCGCCCTCAACGCGGATACGGTACTCGCCTCATAAGGGAGAAGCATTTTGATATCAAGGCCGTTCTCCGAGTTTGCGGTAACGTCAATTTCTTTTCTGAATGCGGAAGCCGGAGCATCCTCTATATCTCCCCCGTTGAGCCATGTCACAACAGCCTCGCGCACACTGCCCGCCGGAAAAAAGTTTCTGCCGCCGAAGGGGCGGATATGTATAGTGCTCTCCTTTTCGGTCCCGATGACCTTCGGGAACACATCGTAAGTCCAAAGTTCGCTTCTTCTGACAAAATCTGCCATCTCATACTCTCCTTTACGAAAAATTTTATCAATTTATGATAGCATAAAGCAGCCGAAAAAACAATCAAAAGAACAGAAAATATTAAAAGGGTCTGTCACATCCGAACAGACCCTTTTCTTTAATATCCGCTGTCGTCGTAGACATAGCCCTTCGATTCGAAATACGAAATCGATTCGTTGCCGTCCTTAATTGTGAATACATATGTGCAGTCGCCCGCAAAATATATATTTCCGCCCCGAAAAGCGAGGTCAGATACCGTATATTATCGCAAAACCTGGTCATTACGGTAAATCTGCCTGTGGCGCCAAAAGCTTCTCTGCTCGGATGTTGGCATAGATGCTTCTGTCATCGTTTATCAGATGGTGCGCGCCCTGCAGATACTTGCAATAGAGCAGATTCTTTCCGTAGAGCGCTATAAGCGCCTCGCCGTTGGATTCCTCCGCATCGCCGAGAAAAATCACGGACGCGTCGTCGAATATTATCTGAAACACGGTGGTGGTCTCGTTCATGCCGCGATATGCGCCGCCGTCCCTTGCCCGGATAGACAGCGGAAGTATATCCTCGTGTGTTGTAAGCACCTCAAGATACGAGTCCGGAAAATGTACCGTCTGCCCCGTATGCAGCTTCAGATATTTTGCGTTAGGCGCATATTTCTTGAGTCTCTCGCGGAGCCTGTCCGTACAGCCGCTGCTATAATCCAAAAGCGTTCTTGACGGGAAGTTGAACATAACCCTCTCGACGCAGAGAACGTCCTTCTCGCGCTTGAGCAGCTTCGTAAATACATCCATATGGTCATCGTGGTTATGGGTGCAGATCCATGCGGCAACGCGGATTTTCCCGCCCTTTTCGGTATTTGTCAGATCCTCAAGACGGCGCATAAACTCGTCGCAGGCCTCCTCTGTCGCCTGTTCTATCTCGCCGCCGTCGATTATTATAACCGAGTTGTCGCGCAGTCTCAGCACATAGAGCATTCCGCAGTCGCAGCTGTGATAGCGAACCATTGAGCCGTATTTTAGCGAAAACTGCATGAGCGCCGTATCTCCACGCACATCCGGCTCGTTGTCGTTCATCTCGGAAAGCGGACAGCTTGCGTTATCGATTATCACCCTCGCCTGCTCGCTTCGCGGGTAAAATAGGTGTATATGATTCTGTTTTCTTCGGCAAACTCCGAAAAGATATTGCCGTTTACTTCGCGGTGAAATGTCTCCTTGCGGCCGCTTAATGCCAGAGATGCGAGAAAATCGCGAAACATTTTTGGCGTGACATCGCCGATGACGACCATATACGAATCGTCCGCGCCGCCGCTGACGCTGTCCTCAAGCTCAAGTCCCGCGCCGCAGTTTATCGGCTCGCCCGTCTTTGTCCCGAATGCTGCAACACCGAGGGCTTCAAAAAAATCACTGAAGTTCACATCTTATCCTCCTCATTATAAATTTGTCCGCTAACAATTATATATTCAGCGACGCGCAGTGTCAACATTATTGAAAAAAAGTCCGAAACTACTGTAAAAACATAAAAAGATATGATACTATAATGGCGTACCGTTTTCGGCTGAAATGCCGAAAAATATTAACCCGGAGGCGAAATAAAAATGCTGAAAGTCGCACTTGTCGGCGTAGGCGGAATAAGCGGAGCGCACATTCCCGCGTGGGAGAGCATGGACGACGCCGAGCTTGTCGCCATATGCGACATCCGTCCCGAGAGAATGGAAAACTATCCAGACAAACGCCATTACACCGATTTTGATGAAATGCTTGAAAAAGAGGATGTTGATATTCTCGACATCTGCCTGCCGACATTTCTGCATGCAGATTTTGCGGTCAAGGCGATGGAGAAAGGCATCAATGTCATATGCGAGAAGCCCATATCGCTCAAGCGCGAGGATGTTCAGAGGGTATATTCGACCGCTAAAAATAACAATGTCTGCTTCATGATAGCACAGGTGCTCAGATTCTGGCCGGAATACGAAGTTGTCAAAAGCATATACGACAGCGGCAAATACGGAAAATTGCTTTCTGCATCGATGCGCAGGCTCGGCGGGATACCCAAATGGAGCTGGGACGATTGGATGAGAGACGAGAAGCGCAGCGGCCTCGTGCCGTTTGATCTTCATATACACGATCTCGATTTTATTGTATACGCTTTCGGCAAGCCGGAGAATTGCACCACGAGAAGAATAAAGAGACCCGAGCAGGACTACATAACCGCGACATATGATTTCGGTGATTTCTTTATTTCAACCGAAGCAGCGTGGTTTGCGGGACGCTACCCGTTCTCGGCGCGCTTCATGTTCCAGTTTGAGGATGCCGTTGTGACCTGGGAGAACGACGAGATGACAATATATGAGTCCGACGGCGCAGAACTTCACCCAGTGACACAAGACGGAGAGGACACCGGAGACATTGGACTGCCCAAGAGCAACGCATATGCAAACGAGATTCGCTACTTTGCGGACTGCGTAAAGAGCGGTGTTTTCCCGGACAAAGTCAAGTCCGAAGAGCTCGAAACCGTTATTGACCTGCTAAAATCCCTGTAATTTCAAAAGCCGCCGGATAAAACCGACGGCTTTTCAGTGTGTTATTTTTATTCTGTAAACCGCTATATTCCCGTTGTCGTTCTGTGTCTTTGCAGGCGGCGCGGGAATATTTTTATTCCGCCGACTGTTTATTTGCAAATCTGTGTGACGGACGATAAATAAGGAGCGCTATGAATATCAACAGCGCCGTTGCGGCGAGGCTTATGGGATAGACCGTCATTATCGTTTCGAAGTTGTGATTTTTTGGGAAGACGAGTTCTATCCACGCTATTCTTATTCCGCAGACGCCGATCATTGTCAGCACTGCCGGGACGAGCGAGACGCCGAAGCCGCGCAGATAGCCTGACATTATCTCATAGAGCATACTGAAAGTATACGCCGAGAAGACTATCACGAGGCGCGTATAGCCGATTTCTATAACCTGCGGGTCGCTGTTGAATACCGAGAGCAGGAATCGGCCGACAAGAAGGACTATTCCGATTGCTGCGCCGGAGGCTATCGTATCTTCTATCAGCGTCAGCCACAGCGTGCGCTTGCAGCGTTTTATCTGACCCGCGCCGTAATTCTGCCCGACGAATGTCGTGCATGCCTGGCTGAACGAGTTCATGACATCGTAAGCTATAACTTCAATATTGACGCCGCGCTCGACGCCGCTATAACGACCGTTCCGAGGCTGTTTATTGCGGACTGGATGACAATATTCGAAATCGAGAACACCGCGCTCTGAATACCTGCCGGGAGCCCTATTTTCATTATCACTCTGAAGCTGTTCCAGCTGAAGCGCATCTTTTTGGGCTCGATTTTTATGTACTTATCCGACTTTACAAGGCGCACAAAAAGTATAATCGAGCTGACTGCATTCGAGATAACTGTCGCGGTTGCAACGCCGCTGACGGTCATTTTGAGAACTATAACAAAGAAAAGATTGAGAATAACATTGAGAACGCCTGACACGGCAAGCGCTATAAGCGGCACTTTTGTGTCACCAATGCTTCTGAAAATCGCCGCTTCGAAGTTATATAGCAATATGACGGGCAGACCGATTAGATATATTCTGAAATATATAACCGCAAGGGGCAGGACATCATCCGGGACATTGAGGGAGCTGAGCATCCTGCCGACAAAAAATTCGGCTATCACTGCGACTATTGTTCCGCCGACGAGTGCGAATATTATCGAAGTATGTACGGCACGCTGAACGGATTCTTTATTGTTCCTGCCCATGGCGTTTGCGATAACGACATTTGCGCCGAGTGAGATGCCGATAAGAAAGTTCACTATAAGTCCTATAACGGGACCGTTTGCGCCGACCGCAGCGACTGCCGCAGTGCTCTTGTCGCCCGCAAAGTTGCCGACGACGGCGAGATCGGACGCATTGAAAAGCTGTTCGAGTATCGCCGTTGCCGCAACCGGGAGCGCGAACAGCGGCAGCTTGTTCCAGATAGAGCCGTTGAGCATATCTATTTTCTTTGCGCCTGAGCGTTTCATTTCGTTCCCCGCTTTCTTTGAGAGATTTCATGTGTTAGAAAAGTGTTAGAAAACACCTGTTTTGCAAAGGTTGGAGCACAAAAAGAGAAAGACTCGACAATCACGAAAATCGTTGATTATCAAGCCTTCTGCGCTGGTGCGGATAACAGGAGTTGAACCTGCACCGAGTTGCCCCGACTAGAACCTGAATCTAGCGCGTCTGCCAATTCCGCCATATCCGCATTTGTACTTCCTAAATTTTACACGGCGGAAGCTACCGAGGGTGAAGCTGAACGCTTTAATCACCGATAAGTTTGGCGGGCACCCTAAGGAACCCGCCATGGTGCGAGAGACGGGACTTGAACGTACGGGATTACCACACGCCCCTCAAACGTGCGCGTCTGCCGATTCCGCCACTCTCGCAGGTCTGTTCTGAATCGTTGTCTTTGTTCCCTCAGAACGTTGACTATTATAGCAAAAGGGGTTATTTATGTCAAGCCTTTTTTCAAAGTTTTTTCAATATTTTTTCCTTTATTTTTAAGCGGCGTTTGACTTGGGATTATTCACTTTCTAAAGCTGTTATTTTGTCGGCGATAGCCTTGAACACCGGGGCGCAGTCGGACGCGCCTCCGCTTCCCCTCTCTTTGAAAACCGTTATGACATAGCGAGGATTTTCAACCGGGAACCAGCCCGAAAACCATGTGTTGTATAATTCCTCTCCGTTTTCAAACTTTCCGGTCTGCGCGGTTGCTGTCTTGCCGGCGGCGGTAGTGTTTTTAGGCTTTGCTCCCCTGCCGTTTCCGTTTTCGACTGCGCTTTTGAGATATTTTGAAAGTATCGAGGCAGTATTACCGCTCATAACATACTCGCCCGCACGCTTTTCATGTTCAAAGACAATGTTTGTCCCGTCAACAGCTTTTTCGACAAGGTACGGGGTGTTGTATGCGCCGCCGTTTGCTATGCAGGACATGTAGGCGCAGACGATGAGCGGAGATGCGGTAAGCGTGCCCTGACCGAACGCAAGATTGGCAACAGCTGCCTTTGAGTCGAGCTCGGAGACTTTCGGCAGATATCCCGATACAGAAGTTATGCCGTCGCACAAGTCTATAGATTTGCCAAAACCGAGATCGGAGAGAGTCGATATCATCTTTTCTCTGTCGAGCTTCTGCGCAATGTGGATAAAATAGGCGTTGCAGGAACGCTCAAGTGCGCCGCACATATCAACGACTCCGTGAGCCTTATGCTCATAGCAGCCGAACTCGACACCGCCGACTTCCGTCACGCCCGTGCAGTCATATTTTATTGACGGAGATATCCCCTGTTCGAGCGCGGCAGCGGCGACGGCAGGTTTGAACACAGAGCCTACCGCAAAAGCGCAAAAAGCGCGGTTGATAAACGGAGAATTGCTGTCCGAAAGGCTCTTCGCCGGGTCGTTTGAATCGAACACCGGTCGGCTCGCGCAGGCTCTTATCGCACCGGTTTTGGGGTCGAGGACAACAACTGCGCCGATGTCCACTCCGCACTCGTCCATGCAGTCTTCGACAATCTGCTGAATTTCGAGATCGAGCGTTAAATATACGCCCGACTCGCCGTATTTTCCGTCGGTGCGAGCGGTTATGTCCGCGCCGGATATAACACGTCCGTAGGCATCGACCGGGAACACCGCGCTGATACTCCGGCGGTTATTTTTAAATATGCTTTCAAATGACTTTTCTATCCCGCAGACTCCGCCGTCGGAGTTCGTATAGCCGACGATATGCGCCGCAGGCTGGCGCGGAGAATATCGTCTTTCAACACCTATTATTTTCACATCTTCGCATCCGCTCTCGCCGGACGGCACTCTTACAGCCACGGGACTACCTTTTGAAAGCTTTTCGCGAGCCTGTTCAAAGTCATCGTCATCGAGCATTTTCTGAAGTTCGGAAGAGCCGCGGCAGTCGGTCTCGCGGCGGCAAAATATTCGGTATATACGTTTGTTATGAGCCGACCGTTGCAGTCATATATCGGCGCGCCCAAATCAGACAGTTCTATGCTTCGGGTATTTTTCACCGCTCCTGCGGCGGTGTCGAGCCCGGTTGAAACGCTTATCAGTTGGAGACAGACCACGCTCATGAGCAGGCAGAATATAAAAAACACAACGACTGCGCGTTTGGGCATAATATCATCTCCGACGGTTGATAAATTTATCATTGACCGTTCGGCGCGATAAAATGCAGCGCACAGCCGCTAAAAATTAAGTTTTATTTTTCGTCGGTGCTTCGGCGGATAAACGCGCCCGCCGGAACATCGGCATCGCAGTCAAAAGTGAACTCTGCCATGGGATTTGGGGCATTGTCGACGCTTTCGCCGAGGGAATTTCTGAGATTCCTGACGGTGATAGCCGTCGGTTCTTTTCCCCTGTTCATTATTTCAAGCTTATCGCCCTCAAAAAATCTGTTGCGCTGGCTGACGGTAAGAGTTCCGTTTTCGCTCTTCACGCAATCGCCGCCACTTCCCAGCTGCGGACATAGCCGCCTTTATAATATATCTGGCATCGTCGCGCGGAGAGCCGAAAAAGAAGCCTGTGCAGTAGTCTCTATGACTTATTTTATAGACTTCGTCCACCATCCACTGTGCGGGTTTAAAATCATTTGACGGCGCGGCGAGATAGGCATCGACAGCGCTTCTGTATGCGTTAGTCACAACGGCGGTGTAATATTCGGTCTTTGCCCTGCCTCGATTTTGAAGCTTGATACGCCGGCTTCGATGAGCTCCGGGATATGCTCGATCATGCACATATCCTTTGAGTTCATTATATATGTGCCGCTCGCAGTTTCTTCAACGGGGAAATATTCGCCCTGACGGGTGCGCTCCATGAGGCTGTATTCCCAGCGGCATGGCTGAGAGCACTCGCCTTTATTTGAGTGCCTGTCGGTAAGATAGTTTGAGAGCAGGCAGCGTCCGGAATATGAGACGCACATCGCGCCATGGACGAAGCATTCGAGCTCCATTTCTTTGGGCATTCCGGCTCGGAGGTCGGCGAGCTCATCGAGCGTGAGTTCACGCGCGGAGACACTCTTTCCGCGCCGAGGTCAAAGAGCATACGCGCGCTCTCGGCATTGGCGACACCTGTCTGAGTGGATATATGAATCGGCACTTTGGGCGCATATTTTTTTGCATAAGAGAGCACGCCGAGGTCGGTTATTATCAGCGCATCGACTCCGGCAGCCGAAGCGGCTTCAAGAAATTCCGGCAGTTCTTTGAGCTGGGCAGTATTTGGAATAATATTGCAGGTAAGATAAACTTTAACACCGTTTTCATGGGCAAACGACACGGCTTTTGCAAGCTCATCGTCCGAAAAATTCTTCGGCGCAGCACGCATACCGAAGCGCGTTCCGCCAGATAGACCGCATCCGCGCCGTAATATACGGCGGCTTTCAAGCGTTCCGCATCTCCTGCGGGCGCGAGGACTTCGGGTCTTATTATATCCATTGCGGCACTCCTTTTCATAGATAAGGGAGCAAGCGTTTTGCCTGCTCCCTGTGATTCAGTTCTGGCTGAAAGCTTGAGCACATTGGCGTCGTGCTCGCTCTTCGTCCTCGCCATATAGATATTTCCGAATTTATCGTGGCAGAAATAATAATATTTGGTGTTTGACGGATAGAGCGCCGCCTTTATTGCCGCCGCACCGGGGTTGCATATGGGTCCGGGCGGAAGTCCCTGCGCCGAATAGGTGTTGTATGCATCGGCATACTTGTTGACGAGATTGACATCGGTTATAGGCGTAACATACTTCTTGATATAATCTTTAGTAGAATCGCACTCGAGTCTGCCGGCAGTCTGAGACGGGTTCTTCAGACGGTTGTGAATAACAGAAGAGATAAGCTTCATCTGTGTATCGTCCGCCGCCTCACGCTGGATTATCGAGCTATAGTCAGAATCTCGTCGACGGAATAGCCGAGCTCCTTGGCGCGCTTGTCATAAGCGTCAGTCCAGACATCAGAGAAAGCGTCGAGGAATCTGCGAATTGCTATATTTGCGCTCTCACCCTGGAAGAAATCATAAGTGGACGGGAAGAGGTAGCCCTCAAGGCGATAGGTTCTGTTCTCGCTGTTCTTTATCGATGAGAGGAACGAATAATCGAACTGTGACTCACTGATAGCCTTGATGAAATAAGCGGAAGTACAGACGCCGTATTCCTCGAGTCTTGCGGCTATCTGCGGGATAGACCAGCCCTCGGGGAACAGCAAAGTTACAGTATTGGGTCCCGCCTGAACGGCGCGGCACTCATAGAGCATACCCTCAACGCCCATACTCGGCTGAAGATAATAGACACCGCTTATATATTCCGGCTCGGGAGGGCCGACAAAGAAAACTTTTATCTTATATCCGAGCTTCTGTATCTTGTTGAGTCCGCTCTTCATTCCCGTGCCCTTGGCTGCGGAAGATACTTTGTAGAACATCTTGCAGAAAGTTTTGTTGGAAATGAGATCGTTATCGTCAAGAATATCGATTATCTGATTTGTAGTAGCGTTCTGCGGGATATTGACCGTGACTATATCATTGCCGCGGTTTATCGCGAGAACATCGTTTATGCACGAGATGGCTATAAACGAAAGCACGACGGATATGGCGACAATAACAAGTATAAAAGCGGTCAGTACAAGTGCGTCCGCGGTCTTATCGGTTTTTGTCTTGGTCTTTGCGGACGCTCCGCCGGAGGATGAGCGAGAACCTGCCGAGCGTTTTTTAGCGGGGCGGCTCGAGAAATATACCTCACCCTTATAGACGGCACATCGTCCTGCGCTGAGTCGATGCATTGTCGTCCTCATCGATATGGACAACGAAGTTCTTGACTTTTTCGCGTCTGTCAGGCGTGCCGGGCGTTCCGCCCTGGTCGCCGCTGTAAAGTTTAAGCGTTCTTTTCATATGTAGCTCCTCTCAGCCGTTTGAAATTACCCTTTTTTCCGTCACTACGACATCGGCGTATCTGTCAAATCTTCGCGCGGAAGCCGATTGCTTATACAGCACTCGTAGCATATACCCGCGTATCCCCTTTGAAGCGGGACAGAAATCTGTCATAGTATCCCTTGCCGAAGCCGAGGCGATAGCCCTGTTCATCAAACGTGAGTGCTGGTATAATGCACAGTCCCTCGTTAAGATTCACGAGCTTCTCACATTTTGACTTTATCGGTTCGAGTATCCCGTAAGCGCCCTTTTGCAGGTCGTCAAACGAGGTTATATAATAAAACTCCATCTCATGAAGTCCCGGTATACAGCGCGGAACGGCGACTCGCTTCGAGCGCTTCAGCGCGTCTTCGATAAGGGCGTGAGTATCGACTTCTATATCATTCGAGACATAGGTCAGAAGCGTACCGCATTCCCTGTACCGCCAGAGATTCGTCAGGCGGTTGAAAATACGCGCGTCGAGGCTTTTCTTCTCCTCTGCGGTGAACTGCGAGCGCAGAAGCCTGCATTTGCTTCTGATAGCCGCCTTTTCTTCGCGTATATCTCTCAGGAGCATTGGAGCGACTCCTCGATTTTCTTCATCTTCGCTTCGCCGACAAAAGCCTCGCCTATTGCGATTCCGAATTTCACGGCGCTGCCCATGCCTTTGGCTGTTATTATATTGCCGTCCGTCACAACAAACGAATCTGAAAGCTCTGCGCCTTCAAGTTCGCTCTCGAAGCCCGGGAAGCAGACTGCCTTTTTGCCTTTGAGCATGCCCTTGTGGCCGAGTATCGACGGGGCGGCGCATATGGCGCAGACGATCTTTTGGTTTTCATATGCATGGTCAACAAATGCGTTGACTTTAGTAGAACGTTCGAGATTCAGCGTACCGGGCATTCCGCCGGGCAGAATAACGGCTTCTATATCGTCGCCGGGTGTCAAGTCGCTGTCCACCGCGTCGCACACAGTGCTTATCCCGTGCGCTCCGGTTATGACGTCGGAACCGACGCGACTATTTTCACTTTCAGATCGGCTCTGCGCAGAACATCGACCGTCGCAAGAGCTTCGACCTCTTCAAAGCCGTTTGCAAGAAATATATATATCATATCTTTTCCCTCCGTTTAACCGAGAGTAAGTCCCATATAGGCGTTTTTTATATCTCCGAGCGCCGACTCCGAATCTGCGTTAAGCGGCATGAGCATGGCGTTGTTGCGGGTCGTGAACGAATCCGCAGAGAGCGGAAAATCAAGCGGAAGTCTGAACGAAAATTCGCTGCATTTGCTCACCGAGAGCAATGCATGCGTGAGCAAGGGAACGCATCCGCGTCTTGCGGCACATTCTCTGATTATCGCTGTTTCGCCTTCTTCGTCAAATAGTGCATAGGCAGAGCTCCTGCCTGATGAAGATGCGGCAACGCTCTTGCAGCCGGCGTTGGCGTTTTCGTCTATTGCGTATTGCAGATCATCGATATTCCAAACAAAGCAATCAATGCCACAGAGGCAGGCGTTTCTGACCGTCTGCATATTTTCGGCGGTGAGCTCTTCAATCTCAGCGTTGCGTCCGCGATAAGTTCAAGATGGCTGCGGTCGATTTTCAGAAGTTTTTCTTCAAAAGCCGGACGGTAGCCGAAGCGGGAATAGTAATCAAACAGGCTGTCCTCCGCCGGGACGAGGCAGATATAATCAAGTCCCGAATCGCGGCACAGCGACTCGGCGGAGCGAAGCAGCTCACCCATATATCCGCGCGAGCGAAAATCCGGATGCGTGCAGGCGGCATATAAATACGCCGCGTCAAACGCCTCCCCGGCTATTCTCACTTTACCGTCAAGCAGATAGAGCGCCGAACATATCTTCCCGTCCTCGCGCCCGATGAGCGTGCGCTCGGGTACGAAGCGGCTGCGCATAAACGCGCCGATATAATCATCGTCATCGCCGAAGCAAGTCTGCCACAGGTCGGTAAGTTCGCCGATATCTTCTTTTAAAGCAGTTGAAATGATCATTTCTTGACCCTTGCCATATATTTTTCGAGCAGGATATCTGGGCAATATGAGAGCTTTGCCTTGCGCAATCCCTCGGAGCCGGTATCATCCTCGCGGTTGATGTATTTATACTGCGAGAGAGCGTTTGCGGCAAACTCGCGGTTTATCATCGGATATGCTCCGCGCACATCGGCATAGGCTTTTTCAATATGGGTGCAGAAAACCTCGGGGTTCATCGCCTCGCCGAAGGTAAACGCGACTACTTCGCCGTTCGCTCTGAGCAGTCCGCCGACAAAGCCCAAATCAAAGTAGTTTTCAAAGCTTATATTTATTGCGTCAAGCTCATCGTCCATCGCCTCGGGGTCTTTTTCCCTGTTTCTGCGCTCCCACTCGGCGTTCATCGCTCTGCACTCATCAAGGTTGTCCGCGGTTATTGCTCATAGCTCCACTCATTTTCGCGCATAAATGCGGCGATATGATTTCTCTTGCCGTGGAACTTCTTGCCGGGCAGGTTGATAAGATTTTCGGTGAGGTATATATAATCAAAGCTGTCTCTGAGCGGCTCAAAATCGAACTTGCCGGGGAACAGCTCCTCGACCTTTTTCACACACTCGTTGTTGAGACCGAACATCTCGAGTCCGTAGCCTCTTTTGGCGGAATCTTCTTCAATGAGTTCAATCGCTTCTTTCAGATTCCCCTCGCCGACGGGAAAACCGTAAGTCGGTCTTTTGATACCGTTGTCGTCATCGGTGCCGTTGATTAGAAAGAGAAGCGTCATGCGACGCGATTCTGATATTATAGACATGCTGCCAGATAAACATATCGCCGAAGCTGTAGTCACAGCCAAAGCGTTTTGCGTGGCTGATAATGGGGGCCACCCACTTTCTGTCCTCAGTTACCGGAGGGCGGAAATCCAACATAAATAACAATCTCCCTGTTTTCAGTCTGCGCTGAGCAAACTTCCCGAATTTAGGATTCAAATAATTATAACAAAATCATACAAATTTTTCAAGAGTCCGAAACGCCAACTGAAATCGAATCGAAAAGCATTTTTAGTACGAAATGCAGAGAACAAAGATATTCTTGACAGACCTGCGGACTTTATACTTCGCCAAAAGCCAAAAGGAGCGTACCACATTTCATATAACACCAAAATTTTCAGGCGTTACAGAATACGAAGTACGCTCCCATATATCAAACCGCGGACGGAGCAAGCAGCAGAGGTTCAAGCTGCACGCCCGAGAGCGCGGTAACGGCTGCATCGTAAGTTTTTGAAAAATCGGCGACAATGGAATTCGGCTTTTTTATATGATCGTCCTGGCGCATCGGGACGAAATATATATGCTTTGTGTTGAGCAGTCTGCCTATATTGGCGGCCGCCGCGCCGAGTGCGTCGTTTGTGGAGACGGCGAGCAGCACCGCTCCCCCGTTTCTGATATGCGATTTTGCCGCAAGAGTCACCGGGGTATCGTTTATTCCGTTTGCAAGCTTTGCAAGGGTGTTCCCTGTACACGGCTCAATGATAAGAATATCTATCATTTTTTAGGCCTATCGGCTCGGCATCGGTTATGGTATGGATAACGGGTTTTCCGCAGATATTTTCTATCTCGCGAACAATTTCCTCCGCTTTTCCGAATCGGGTATCAACAGAATATGCGTTTGCGGACATTATCGGAAGAATATCCGCGCCCTTTGCTTTTAGCTCCCGCATCTCGGCTATCGCCTTTGAAAGCGTGCAGAACGAGCCGCAAAGGGCAAAGCCCACGCGCAACTGTTTCATCAACTCCCCTCCTTTATAATATTGAGTATAGCATCCGCTATTATTTCTCCTGCCGTTTTGGGCGCGTCTTGCCTGGCAGAGAACCGGGAACTATAACATTGAGCCGAGTTCACGCGCACAGGCAAAGTCGGTTCCGTAAGGGGCTGAGGCGATATCTATTACAAGGCAGTCGCGGCGGAGCGCGGAGAGCGTTTTGCAATCGAGTACAAGACTCGGAACGGTATTGACGAGCAGGTCGAGCTCCGGCGCCGTTTTCATAAGTTCGGAGATATTCACGCATCGAGTCCGCCGGTTCTCGCCCATGCGAGATCGCTGCATTTTCTCGCCGCGACCGTCACGCGGGTACCCAAAGCCGCAAGCATATCGGCAAGCACTTTAGCTGTTCTGCCGTAGCCCGTGACGGCGCATCGCGCACCGTGCAGGGTTATCTTCATATTTTCCATGGCTATTTTTATAACGCCCTGCGCCGTCGGCACGGCGTTGTTGACAGCGAGTTCCTCGCGCTCAAAATAGTCAAACACGCGGATACCTTTTTGAAAAAGCTCGATTTGAGCGCGCCGTCCATCATTCCTGCAAAAACGGTCTGACCGCGTTCGAGGGTGTCGGAGAGCTCGTTCAATGTAAGCGGGCTTGAGTTGAGGTGAACGCCGTCGCGGCTGACGGGCAGAGGCAGAATGACCGCATCGGCACGCGCGGCAGCCGAATCTATACTTTTGTCACCCGTCGGGCGCATATGTTCAAAGCCTGCGGGCGGCGAAGGCGCGAATATTTCAACATCGAACCCTTTTTCCGCAAGGCTCTGAGAGGTATAGAGCATACGCTCATCCCCGCCGACGGTCAGAAGTTTTCTGATATTCATCATAGGCTTTCCTCCTTTGCCTCATCCCAGTATATGAACCGCCGCTCGGCTATGTCATAGCTTTGTAACAAAATATTTATAAAAATATATTATATTTTTCTTGTCAGTGTATTATAATACAAATCGAGCATTTATAATTTATATGTATGTATATCATGAAGCATATTCTGATTTTGGCTCGTTTTTGAATATGCTGACAAATTCGGAGGCTTGTTAATTATGAAAGAAATAGACGAGGTGCTCAAGAAAGTAAAGAGGGTTCATTTCATCGGCATCGGCGGCTCGGGAATGTGTCCGCTCGTTGAGATACTTCATTCAAAAGGATATGAAATAACCGGCTCGGACAACAACGAGAGCGACACGCTCAACCGCGTCCGTGCGCTCGGTATACCCGTAACACTAGGACAGAGAGCCGAGAATATTGAGGGCGCGGAGATGATAGTCTACACCGCCGCTCTTCTCCCCGACAATCCGGAGCTCTGCGCGGCAAAGGCATCGGGAATCCCGACCTTTGAGCGCAAGGAGATGCTCGGCGCGATAACGAGAATGTTTGACGACTGCATCTGCGTCTGCGGCACTCACGGCAAGACCACGACAACATCGATGCTCACCCAGATATTCATCCAGGCGGGCGAAGATCCGTCGGCTGTTATCGGCGGAAAGCTTCCGCTCACAGGCACAAACGGTCTTGTCGGCAAGAGCGAGCATATGCTCTGCGAGGCTTGCGAATTTGTCGACACCTTCCTCTCGCTCTCCCCCGACGTGTGCGTTCTGCTAAACATTGACGAGGATCATCTCGACTACTTCAAGACGCTCGACAACCTCATCGCTTCGTTCACGAAGTTTGCTTCGATGACCCGCAAAGAGGTCATATATAACGGCGACGACGCAAACACGCTGCGTGCCATCGCGGGGGTCAAGGACAAAAAGTTCATCACCTTCGGCCTCAAAGAAGGCAACGATTTCAGAGCCGACAACATCGTGCTTGAGCACGAGTTTGCAAGTTTTGACATAATCAAATACGGCGAGAATGTCGGCAGGATAAGCCTCGGCATCCCCGGCGAACACAATGTATACAACGCTCTTGCGGCTATTGCTGCGGCGGACAATGCGGGCATACCGATGGATAAGATAATCGCGTGCGCCGAAGCTTTCCACGGCGCGGGCAGACGTTTGAGATACTCAAGAGAATCAACGGCATAACCATTGCGGACGACTATGCCCACCATCCGAGAGAGCTTGAAGCGACGCTCACGACCGCTATGGGCATGGGCTTCAACAGAGTCTGGGCAGTGTTTCAGCCGTTCACATATTCGCGCACGGCAATGCTCTTCGACGATTTCTGCCGCGTTCTGAGCATTCCGGACAAAACGGTTCTAACCGAGATAATGGGCTCGCGCGAGAGAAACACATATAATATCTACACCTCGCAGCTCGCCGAGAAGATTCCCGGAAGCGTATGGTTCAACACCTTTGAAGAGGTTGCCGACTATGTTGTCAAGAATGTCGAAAAGGGCGATCTTGTGATAACACTCGGCTGCGGCGACATATACAAAGCCGCCAAGCTGATGATAAAGAAACTCGAAAAGCAGGGATAACATGAGTTCTCCGTTCAAAAGACTCAAGGAAGTATATGCGCGGACATACTCGCTCGACACAGGGCGCGACGCAGATTTTTTTGACTGCGTCAATGACATATATTTTTCGCCCGAGGTGCAGAGTCTGAAAAAATATCCGCAGCACGACAAAATGGACAGACTCCAGCACATAACGAGCGTTGCATATCTGACATTCCGCGTTTGCAGACATTTCGGGCTCGACTACCGCAAGGCGGCAAGAGCCGCGATGATGCACGATCTTTTCTACTATGACTGGCACGAAAACGACTGGAGCCACCGTCCACACGGCTACAGGCACCCGAAGTTCGCCGCTGCGAATGCAAAATTACTCTGCGGCGGACTTGACAGAAAAAGTGAAATGATGATAATCCGGCACATGTGGCCTCTGACGCCGCTGCCGCCGACAAGCCCCGAGGGAATGGTTCTTTCGCTCGCGGACAAATACTGCGCATCGAGAGAGATGAAAATAGCCAAGCAGAACGCGAAAGGCTGATATCCGGCGCAAGCATGAACCGATCAACGAAAGAGAGAGAAGTTTATGAAAATTTTTATGACGATAGTTACATATGTGCTGTATTTCTTCTTTTACAGTGCAGTCGGCTGGCTCGGCGAATCGATATACTGCTCGGTCGGCGCGCGCAAATGGGTCAATCGCGGATTCTTAAAAGGTCCGATGTGCCCGATATACGGCACGGGCGCGCTCGCGATGGCGATAACCCTGACACCGGTCAAAAATCTCGACATCAGGGTTCCTATGTTCGGTCACGATGTTCTGATAACTCCCCTGCTCGTCTTTATTGCGGGCATGGTAGTCTGCGACATTGTCGAATTCATAACGAGCGTGCTTATGGAAAAGCTCTTCCACGCGAGATGGTGGGACTACTCGAACAAGAAGTTCAACATCCAGGGACGCATCTGCCTCGGGCACACATTCTACTGGGGCATAGCCTCGCTGCTCTTCCTTTATCTCGTGCACCCGATAGTTGTATATTGTTTCTCACAACTGCTCGATTCGGCCGCGATAGCTATCTTCGCTGCGTGCTTGCGGTGTTTCTTGTTGACCTCGTGTTCGCCGTATACAGAGCGCTCGACGTCAGAAAGGTCATGGATAAGATAAAGGCTTCTCCGACACGCTGAGCAATTTTGCCGGCACGATAAAAAACGGAGTTTCAGACAAAGTTCCGTCGCTTGACGAGACAAAGGCAAAGCTTGAGAGCTTCAGAAGAGACGCAACGGCACAGCTCAGGGATGCATTCCACTTCACTCCCTCGTCTGACAAAACCGATGACGAGAGCACAGAGAAAGAGAGCGGCAGAAGCAAGCTGAATGTAAAACTCAACCGCCACTTCACAAGCTCTTCAAACCTCCTGCCCTATGCCAAAAAGCAGATAAAGAGGCTTGAAGAGATGTATGACGAAATCAGAAGGGCGTTTTATGACGACGATGACGACGACCTTTACTGATAAATAAAATAACAGCCGCAAAAGAGCGTCTCGGTCAAGGGATAAATCCTTTTCCGGGGCGCCGTTTTTGCGGCTTTTTTAAGCTTATGCTATGTGTTAATTTTGAGGATTAGACTTATTTTTCGTCCCGGCTCTTTGCCGCAGCCTTTTTCATCATCGCTTTCTTATAGAGAGCGAGCAGTCCGCTGCAGCCGAGGTTGAGGAAGATGCTTCCGAGAAGAAGCGAAAGAAGATATACGGGAAGCTTTTCAACCGCCGCTTTAGCTTTATAAGCGAGATAATGAAATAGCAGAATCCGACGTTGTTGAAAAAACGGGAAGATAGGGATTAAGCAGAATCAATGCGGCAATGCAAACCGTGAGCGGAATCATTACAGCTGCAAGATGGGGAACTCCGCTTTTCACGAGCAGAACATCAACAGTAACGAGGCCGGCTGCAAGAAGAAGTCCGACGGCTCCGCCTATAAGCGTGTGCCAGAAACGGGCTTTATAGGTAAGCTCCTCCTGCATGAAGAAAATTGTTACGCTGATGAAGAAGGCCCAGTTTGCAATCGGCATATCGTGCCAAGCGCCGTGAACAGCTTGATAGATAAAGTTCCAAAGAATGATCCATGCGAAAACGATAAGCAGGCCTTTCATCTTTCCCTTGGGCGGTTTTGCGAAGAATTTCAGATCGTGTAGTTTTTCCATAAAAGTCTCCTTTATTTTGGTTTTTCCAACGCAGTGTTGCCCGTGTATGGTATCATAGCACCCTACGCCCGTCAACATTTCTAAAACACATTTTATAATGCTAAATGTTTTGTTAGATATATAATATAACCGTTGATAACCGGTGATTTTAACGCATTATATATTTTGGGCAAATTGCAATATGCATCACAAGCTCGCCCTGATAAATCAAATATGGTTTTATATAGCAAAAAGCCGCCGCAAACCGAAGCTTGCGGCGGCAACTCTGTTAATTTGATTATTTGTCCCAATTGAATCTGACGACTGCGCCGTCGACCCAATAGTTCTGACCGAGGACATAGCCGTTATCCTCAAGTCCTCCGGCGAAAGCCTTTGCCATCTCTTCGCTCTTGCAGGTGATGGATGCTCTCATCTCGAAATCGGAAGCCGAAGTAGCGGTCAGCGGAGCAAAGCCCGTCAGCCACCAATGGCTCTCATCCTCGCGGTGGAAGAAGAGTTCACCCTTCTTATAGAGGTCGAAAGACATCTTCAGGCAATCCTCATCAGATGCGCAGGCATAGAACTCAACAGGATTCTTGGGAGACTTGGTGTAAACGCCGATCTCCGCACCGCTGGTGATGCCGTACTGACCCTTCCAGACCTGAATCATCCAATTCTTGCCCTCGTAATCGAACTTGTAGCGCTGAGTGTTGTAGAACATCATGGTCGCCGGAGCGCACTTGTCGTATATCTCGCAGAAACCGAAATATCTCTGCCAGGGATACTTGGGGTTATAGAATATACCCTGCTTCGAATCGAAATCGAAGCCGATATAGAGAAGTCCGTGTCCGTCAACGCCGTAAAGGAGTCCGGTGTTCGGGTCATAAGCAATACCCGCGCCGATATCCTTTATCTCAGCCGCCTCTGCGGGCAGCTCTTCCTTCGGGATGAAGACTACTTCGCCGTCGCTGACGGTGATGTTCTCATCCTTGATTTTCTTCTCGGCGATCTCGGTGAGTGTTTTTGTATCCTCCTCCGAGAGAACCTTGACATTGTTCGCGGTGTCCGCGACATCAGTGGGAGCGATCGACTCCGTCACCGGCTTCATCGAGGTCATTCCCGGGGCGTCAGACCCACCTGCACTCTGGGTGACTTTGACAACAGTCGTTTTGTTCTCGGGCTTTGCGTCCATGACCTGGCGGGTCACGCCTGCCTCAACACTGTCCGCAGCGTCGGAAGTGCCGAGCTTGACAGCAGTAAAAGCAAACGCCTGAACCGCGAGAACAAGGGCGAGCACAGCCGCAAGAACAGCAATACTCTTCTTTCCTGATCTCATAAAAAATTGCCTCCGTTTCTTTTTTCGTGCTGGCACAAGTGTTATTATTACACATTCAGAAACAAAAGTCAACGATTTGTTTAGAATTTGTTTAAAAATATTTTTGTATATATAATTTTATACAAACAATATACACCTGTGCACGACTACAAAAAATAGTATTATACAAACGGAGGCAATTTTATTCCGAAAATTTACAATTTTTTGCCGATTACATACTTCTAAGCGCGTCGATGGGTTGCATCTTTGCGGCTCTGCGTGCGGGATATATTCCGAAGAACACGCCTATTGCGGTAGAGAATCCAACTGCGATAACTATAGTCGAGAATTTCATCTCAATCGGTATATTCATATAGCTCGCCACGGCGAACGCGCCGACAGATCCCAATATAAGCCCTATCAATCCGCCAAGCAGGCACAATATGACCGACTCGGTCAGGAATTGGAACAGTATTGTGGAGGTCTTTGCGCCGAGTGCTTTTCTGATACCGATTTCGCGCGTTCGTTCCGTTACGGTGACGAGCATTATATTCATAACGCCGATACCGCCGACGAGCAGCGATATCGCGCTGACCGCCGCGATGAAGGTTGTGAACACATTGATAACGGTATCAAGAAGGTCGATATAAGTTGCCATATTTATGAGCGAATAGCGTTCTTGCCGAAATTGCCGTGGCGGGTATAGAGCAGGTTCATTGCAGCGCTGCCCGCGGCGTCAAGCTCGGAATCGGATTTCGCCATGATATAGCACATCTCGTATCTGCGCCGAGTTGCCGTTGAGGGCATCTGCGAGGGTTGCTGGGATTATTATGCTGCAGCCTGTCTGCGCATCGCTCATATAAGACGACATTGTCTCAGACATATTCGAGCTTGAGCCCGAGAGCATAGATGCATCTATTATACCGATGACTTTTATCTGCACCGTCTGGTCGCTGACTGTGAAGCTCAGCTTCTCCCCCACCGGGTCGGAATAACCGAACAGGAGCTTTGCGCTGATAGAATCAAGCACGGCGACGCGCGCGCCGGACTCATATTCCTCCTCCGTGAAGAAGCGTCCGCTGAGCATCCCGGCGGACATCATATTGCCGAGATCGGAGTTGCCGGCTATCGCGAGTCCGAGGCTCTCGTTATGCTTAGTAGTGACATTGCCGACGGACATCGTGACCTGTGAGACATATGCGACGCTGTCAAGATTCTTGATAGCTTTTATATCCTCTGCGGTTATATAATCGGAGGCGTTGGTCTCCTTGCTGTTGATTGAGATATTGATAACGCTCGAACCCATATTTTTTATCATGCCGACGATATAATCGCGGCCGCCGTTGCCGAGCGTTATAATAGCGATAACCGCCGCGACGCCGATGATTATACCTAGCATAGTCAGGAGCGAGCGCATGAGATTCGTCTTTATCGAAAATATCGCTATTCTGATGTTTTCTTTTATATTCATCCCTGACCTCCGGCAATTATTTCGATGTTATCACTTTTACCTTATCGCCGTCGGCAAGAGTTGTTCCTGTCGGCACGGAGGTTATGACTATATCGCCCTCGTTGCATCCGGAAACTATTTCATATCTGGTGTCATCGGAGATACCGAGCTCGACCTTTGAGAAGGTTATTCTCTTCGTCTTCGGATTGTAGATATACACATATGTTCCGGTGCTGTCGTTCTTGACAGCCTCGCTGGGCACGACAAGGACATTGTTCTTTGAATCGACGTCAATTGATATATCGACATCGAGACCGATTATAACGCTCGAAGTGGGATTATCTATAGTCACTTTTGCATCGACGCCGTTCGCGGAGCCCGAGCCGATGAGAGAAGAGATATCGACTCCGCTCGACTGCGTGGCGACGGGGCTTATATAAGTAACTACGCCGTCAACAACTGTGTCGTCTGCCGCAGTGATGCGGCACGGCATATCGAGGCTGACTTTGAAGATATCCGCCTTTCCGAGGACGAAATCGACCACGAACGGATAATATTCAACGGTTATGCCGCTCTGTGTCTGACCGAGAAGAGCGTTGACGATATCGGCGACATTTGTGTTGCCGCTCGCGAGGTCGATTATCGAAGAGATATCAATATTCGCGCTCGCCGCCGAACGCAGGTCTCGCCGGGAGTTATATTGACCTCGCTGACGATGCCGTCATATTCTGCTATCCAGCCCTTTTTGAGCGAAGATATAGAGGCTGTGAGCGAATCAAGCTCTTTCTTAGAAGCTTCCATAATCGTCTTATATGTGCTCTGGGTTATCGTGCCGGACTGAGCTTCGAGAGTGACTTTTTTGAGCTCGAGCTGCATTTTTTCCATCTGAAGCTCGGAGACGCCGGAGCCGAAGATATTGGAATTGCCGCTGTTGAGCAGCTCGTCGAGCTTCTTGAGCGCAGCGTTTATATCGTCCATGCCGAGAGCCTTGGAGACAAGCTCCCAGAACTTATTTGACGCATCGCTGTCAGTCTTGTTCTGGTCATTTTTATTCTGATTGTTGTTCTTGTTTTGCTCCTGTTCCTGCTTTTCGAGCTCTTTGTTTATCTCGGCAAGGCGAGCGTTTATTTCTTTGAGCTGGGCAGACGAACTCACGGCGGTATTCTTCGCGTTGTTATAGTTTTCAACGGCGGTCAGATACGCCTGCTGCTTCTCCGCGAGGGCAGAGTTGAGCGACGATGTATCAAACGTTGCAAGCACATCGCCTTTTTTGACATACTCGCCGACCTTGACGTTGACAGTAAGGACTTTTGTGCCGTCTATCGGGACAAAGTTCCCCTTCTGCGATGACGAGACCTTGCCGGACATATCAAGTGTCTGGGTTATCGAACCCTTTGTCACCTTTGCGGTCGAGACCTGCGGCAGCGGATCGGGTTTGAAGAACATATACAGCACGCCCGCGATAATCGCGGCGCACAGGATCACAAGGATCGACACGAGCACTTTCTTTTTTGTTGACCACTTCTTTGTTTCCATGCGTATCCTCCGTCTCAAAGTTTTGAAAAAGCGCAAAGCGCATACATATAATAGAGAAATTGTACAGGCAAAATATAGACCTGTTGCTATATAAATTGTAAATATTTTTTTGAATTTTAATCAGTATAAACTTTTTTTGATATTTTTTCAAGAACCAGGGCGGCGTTTCAGTCTGATAAAAGCAAGTTTTACATATAGATATATACGCCCGGAATGCGTATACCGTTTCTTGGTGAAAATCACAGCGACATCGGAGGAACGAAAATGAAAAGGATCGCAGCAATTCTGCTCGCCGTTCTCGCTCTACTGCTCAGTGCGTGCTCGGTGCAGAGATATTCCGACGCGGCGATGTTCTGCAGGCGGTTCAACAGAGAATATAAAGAATCACTGCTCGATATTGAAACGGCGACGGTCACAGAGACGGACGGATGCACAGTGTTTAGTCTGACACCGGACGAAAACATTCTGATATCTCTGTATACGGACAGCGACGGAGTGCGAATAAAACGAATAAGCATAACGGCGCACGGAAATGTCGAGGAGATGCAAAACGGACTTTTCGCGCGTTTTCTGGCATTCTGCAAATGCGCAGTCCCCGCCTATTCAAACGGCGAGGACACATACGAAAATATTTCTGCGAAGCTCAACATACCGAACGAAAATGAATATGCAACCGCGATAACACAATATACGCAGGGTGAAGCGGTCAGATATGCCTATTCAACCGATGTCGCAGGTGCATTTTTTTGCATGGAAAACAAAAGTCTGTGCCGCACGGACGAAGAGCACCTGACTCTCCGCAACGACGGCACAGACCTCAAAAGCTGACTTGCGGTCTTATTCTTTTATTATCTTATATGCAATATCCGGCGTGTCGCTGATTATTGCATCGGCTCCGATATCGTTGAGACGCTCTATCTCGTCGGGGTCATTTATCGTCCAGTACTGCACGGCGATATTATAACGGTGAGCGTAATCTACTATTTTCTTCGTTCCGAGACGGACGACACGGTACTGATTGGCGGGAATCTGGAGCGCGCTGTATTTAATCGAATCCTCATCGAGGTTGAGATTGAGAAGCGCCGCGCCATAGAACTTGAGCACTTCGGATACACCCGCGGAACGGAGCATATCGGGGTGCTTTTCATCGACATATTCGGTAACCTCGCCCTTGAAGGTGCCGAAGATAACGCGGTCGAGAAGTCCGCGCTCCTTGAGCACATCATAGAGAATATCAACGCCGCGCATACCGTCCTCGCCGCCGTCTTTTATCTCAATAATATAGCTGTATTTGCCGTGGGATTCGAGCTTGTCGAGCACATCCTCGAGCAGCACCGCGCGCAGATCATCGGGGATTTTATCGCCGCGCAGGCCTCTGTAGGGATAGCTGCCGTCCTCCGCCTGGAAGTTTTCACCGAAGTTTAGCTCGCGCAGCTCGGCATATGTATGGTCAATGGGCTTGACATCCTCATAGCCGAAATATTCGACTGCGTTGGTGGTTCTGTCAAGTGTATCGTCGTGCAGGAGGATAAGCTTGTTATCCTTTGTGATATGCAGATCAAATTCAAAGATATCTGTATTGAAATCCTTGCTGTTCATGCATGACTCGAACGCGAGCATCGTGTTTTCGGGCATGATTCCACCGCCCGAGCGATGTGCGGAAACGAGCGCGGCATCAGCAGTGATATAAGGATTAATCTCGCCGCTGTAAGTCGTTGCCGCAGGCGTCCACGCCATGAGCGCGGCATACACGCCGACAAAGACGACTACAACAGCTAAAATAATACCAATAACTTTGAGCACGGTTTTCTTTCCACTCTTCTTTTTCTTTGACATTTCAGTTCTCCTTTTTCGGCAAAAGCAATGCCTGTTGTGATTGTGTATAAAAACATACCACAACAGGCAGAAAAATGCAATGAATTTTACATAATTTGTCTATTTGTTTTCTTCTTTCATGCTTTTGTACTTCTCGCGGGTAGCAAGTCCGCCGCGGATATGGCGCTGAGCTTGTTTATATCGAGTATCTCGCGCACCTCGCTGTAAAGCTGGGGATTAAGACTGCGGAGCCTGCGCGCGACATCCATATGTACGGTCGACTTTGAAACTCCGAACTGTTTTGCCGCCGCCCTGACAGTTGTCTTGTTTTCAACTATATACTCAGCAAGCTCAACGGCTCTCTCCTCTACTATTCCTTTCAAAACGAACCCTCCCGTTTTTCAATGTCGCTAATAGATATGCAAAACGGGAGGGCTTTATTCACTTATTGCAGGGCTTGTTTTAAAGAATAAGTACAAAAGTGCCGGCGGTTATCAGCGCGCCGCCGAGAACGGTAGTCCAGGTGACCTTTTCGTGCAGAATAACGAACGCAAGCACGATGCTTATAACGACGCTGAACTTGTCTATCGGCACGACTTTGACGCCTCGCCGAGCTGGAGGCATGGTAATAGAACAGCCACGACAGACCGGTTGCAACGCCGGAGAGGATAAGAAAAATCCAGCTGCGTGTGCCGATGCTGCTGATACCGTGATGTGCGCCTGTGGCGAAGACTATACCCAAGCGAGAACGAGCACGACGGCGGTTCTTATTGCCGTGGCAAGATTGGAATTAACTCCTTCTATGCCTATTTTGGCGAGAATCGATGTCAGCGCGGCGAATACTGCCGAAAGCAGCGCGAAAGTTACCCACATAAATGCTCCTCCTTTTTTTTCCGGACTTTTTTTTCCAAGGCATATCACCTCTTCGCAGCCGTAGAAGGCGGTCGCTGTATTTTGTTTTATATCCTCGTGTCGAGAAGATCCGTGTATTTTTCCTTGAATTCGGCGAAAGTACCGTCCTCAAGGCTTTGGCGTATCTTCTCCATGAGGTATTGTAGAACCAGAGATTGTGCATGACGCACAGGCGCATGGCGAGCATTTCGCCGGACTTGAACAGATGTCTGATATAAGCTCTCGAATGTCTGCGGCAAGTCGGGCAGGAGCACTCGGGATCGATCGGGCGCAGGTCGCGCTCATACTTTGCGTTGTTGAGATTGATTATGCCGCCCATGGTGAAAAGATGTCCGTGGCGGGCATTGCGGCTGGGCATAACGCAATCGAAAAGATCGACACCGCGCGAAACACCCTCGAGGATATTTCCCGGAGTGCCGACGCCCATAAGATAGCGCGGTTTATCGGCGGGCATATAAGGCTCGACAGCCGAAATTATGCGGTACATATCCTCCTTCGGCTCTCCGACGGCAAGACCGCCTATGGCGTAGCGTCGAGATCGAGAGCGGCTATACGCTTCATATGCTCTATGCGCAGGTCGTCGAAAGTGCATCCCTGATTTATGCCGAAGAGCAGCTGATTTTTATTTATCGTATCGGGCAGAGAATTGAGGCGCTCCATCTCCGCCTTGCAGCGCTCAAGCCAACGCACCGTGCGTGCGCAGGACTGCTCGGAATACTCGTATTTCGCGGGATTTTCAACGCACTCGTCAAATGCCATAGCGATAGTCGAGCCGAGGTTCGACTGTATTCTCATGCTCTCCTCGGGACCCATAAAAATCTTGCGTCCGTCGATGTGCGAGGAAAAATAGACACCCTCCTCTTTTATCTTGCGGAGCTTTGCGAGCGAAAAGACCTGAAATCCGCCGCTGTCCGTGAGTATAGGCCCATCCCATCCCGTAAACTTGTGCAGTCCGCCGAACTCCTTTACAAGCTCGTCGCCCGGGCGTAAATGCAGATGATATGTGTTGCAAAGCTGAACCTGACAGTGTATATCCTTGAGGTCATACGACGAGACGGCGCCTTTAATCGCGCCGCAGGTTGCGACATTCATAAAAGCCGGAGTCTGCACGGTTCCGTGGACAGTTTCAAACACGCCGCGGCGGGCTGTTCCCTCTTTTTTTATAACGGTAAACTTCATTTTTATTCCTTTCGGTCGGTGTTTATTCAATGAGCATGGCATCGCCAAAACTGAAAAATCTATATTTTTCCTGAACCGCAATTTTGTACGCATTCATCGTGTTTTCATATCCGCAGAAGGCGGAGACGAGCATTATAAGCGTGCTCTCGGAGATGGAAATTGGTTATGAGCGCGTCGATGCACTTATACTGATATCCGGGATAGATGAATATATCCGTCCAGTCATCGTCGGCACGTATCTCGCCGCATTTAGTCGCGACGCTTTCGAGCGTGCGGCAGCAGGTAGTTCCCACGGCAAAAACGCGTCCGCCGTTTTTCTTCGTATCGTTTATGAGTTTCGCCGTAGCCTCCGGCAGCATATAATGCTCGGAGTGCATATGGTGATCCTCGACATTCTCCGCCTTGACGGGTCGGAATGTTCCGAGACCGACATGGAGGGTGACGAATCCGACGCCGACACCCTTTTCGCGCAGGGAGTCAAGGAGTTCGGGAGTAAAATGCAGCCCTGCTGTCGGTGCGGCGGCGCTACCGCGCTCGCGGGCATAGACAGTCTGATATCTGTCGTTATTTTCGAGCTTCTCTGTTATATAATGCGGCAGAGGCATCTCTCCTATCTTATCGAGTAGCTCAAAGAATACGCCGTCATATGTGAACTTAGCAAGGCGTTGCCGTCCGGCAGAACGTCAACAATCTCGGCAAAGAGCATATCATGGAAGGTGAACCTATGACTTGCGTGCCTTTTTGCCGGGACCTGTGATAACCTCCCAGATGTCATCGCCCTTGTTGTTAAGAAGAAGGAACTCGACCACAGAGCCTGTGTCTACTTGTGCCGTAAAGGCGTGCGGGAAGAACCTTTGTGTCGTTTAGAATAAGGCAGTCGCCGGGCTCGATATACTGCGCGATATTATGAAAAATATCGTGCTTGACGGCGCCCGTTTTTTTGTCGAGCACCATGAGTCTCGAACTGTCGCGCGGCTCGGCGGGATGCTGTGCAATGAGTTCCTGCGGCAGGTCGTAAAAGAAATCGCTTTTTTTCATTATTTTTCCTCAGCTTTCGTGTCCTGAGACTAAAAAGTATTTGACTTGCAATATCCGTTGGTGGTATTATTTTAATGTTATATCCTGACGGAGCTTCTTTTCAAGGTCACACACTATTATATTGCAAAATCTCTGTCAATACAACAATTTTTTCACTCAAAAACGTTTTTCGGAGGAACTTTATCATGAAGCATTTCAAAGTAGGTATCATAGGCGCAACAGGTATGGTCGGTCAGAGGTTCGCCACCCTGCTTGAGGATCACCCCTGGTTCGAGGTCTGCGCGCTCGCCGCGAGCTCGCGCTCCGCGGGCAAGACATACGAAGAGGCTCTCGGAACCAAATGGTGCATGAAAAAGCCCATTCCCGAAAAGTTCAGGAACATGATAATCATGGACGCGGAGAAAGATGTTGAAAAAATCGCATCGATGGTCGATTTCGTCTTCTGCGCGGTCAACATGAACAAGGATGAAATAAAGGCGCTCGAGCTCAAATATGCAAAAGCCGAATGCCCCGTTGTTTCAAACAACAGCGCAAACCGCTTCACTCCCGATGTTCCGATGATAATCCCCGAGCTCAACCCCGATCACGCTGACATAATTAAGGCGCAGAGGGAGAGGCTCGGCACAAAGCGCGGATTCATCTCCGTCAAATCGAACTGCTCGCTTCAGAGCTACGTTCCGGCGCTGTTCCCACTTTCCGAGTTCGGAGTCAAGGATGTTCTCGTCTGCACATATCAGGCGATCTCCGGCGCGGGTAAGACATTTGAGACATGGCCCGAGATGATAGATAACGTCATCCCCTACATCGGCGGCGAGGAAGAGAAATCCGAGAGAGAGCCGCTCAAGATATGGGGCAAGATAGAGGGCGGCGAGATAGTCCCCGCGAAGAGCCCGAACTTCACCGCGCAGTGCCTGCGCGTTCCCGTATCGGACGGTCACATGGCGGCGGTATTCGTAAGATTCGAAAACAAGCCACAAAAGAACAGATACTTAAAATCTGGAAGGATTTCAAGGGATATCCTCAGCAGGTCGGGCTGCCCAGCGCGCCCAAGCAGTTCCTCAACTACTTTGAAGAGGACAATATGCCTCAGACTCGCCTCAACAGAGAGCTTGAGGGCGGCATGGCGATTTCGGTCGGCCGTCTGCGCGAAGATACCCAGTATGATTACAAATTTGTCTGCCTTTCACACAATACGCTCAGAGGCGCCGCCGGCGGAGCCGTGCTCATGGCGGAGCTGCTTTGCGAAAAGGGATATATGGACAGATAACATAAAAGCCGCCCGGCTGTCTGTCCGGGCGGTTTCCGTTTTTTAGGAGGCCGGCTTTATGAAGAAAGCTGTTTTCACGGGAGCGGCGGTCGCACTCGTCTCGCCGTTTCATAAAGACGGAAGTATAAACTACGGAAAGTTAGAAGAGCTTATAGATTATCAGATCGAAAACTCCACGGACGCCATAGTTGTATGTGCAACGACCGGCGAGAGCCCGACATTGAGCTACGAAGAGCACGAGCAAATCGTGCGCCGCTGTGTTGAACATGTTGCCGGAAGAGTTCCCGTCATTGCGGGAACGGGCAGCAACGACACAAAAAATGCGCTAAAGCTTTCAAACGACGCGGAAAGAGCCGGAGCCGACGGTCTGCTTATGGTCACGCCGTACTACAACAAGACATCGCAGGCAGGACTGATAGAGCATTTCAATTTCATTGCGGACAGGGTCAGCACACCGATAATCCTCTACAATGTGCCAACCGCACGGGGCTGAACATAAGACCCGAGACCTATTATGAACTTCGAAGCATAAGAATATAGTGGCGGCAAAGGAAGCAAACGGCGACATTTCCGCGCTCGCGCAGACTGTAAAGCTCTGCGGCGACGAACTGACGATATACAGCGGAAACGATGACCAGATAACGGCGTTCATGTCGCTCGGCGCCAAGGGAGTTATCTCAGTGCTCTCAAATATCGCGCCGAGGGCGGTACACGACATGGTCAAAATGTATCTTGATGGCGACACCGCCGCGAGCACCGAGCTTCAATTAAAATATCTCGACCTTTGCAGCAGCCTGTTTTCCGATGTGAACCCCATACCCGTAAAAGAAGCGATGAACATGATGGGCATGGAAGTCGGCTCATGCAGGCTGCCGCTGGCGCAGATACAGCCGCAGGCGAAGGAGAAGCTCAGGAGAAGCCTCTCCGCTCTCGGAATGATATAAGCCCGAAAGGAACGGCACATGGGTGCCGTAAGGCGAAATAATGCTGAATATTATGCTAAGCGGTTGCTGCGGAAGCATGGGCAGAGCTGTCACCGCTTTTGCCGACAACCGCGACGATATTAAAATAACAGCGGGAATAGACCGCGAGGGGCGCGAATGCAGATTTCCGACATTTGTCTCGCCTTTCAGCTTCAACGGAAAGGTCGATGTTATAATCGACTTTTCATCCCCTGCCGCCCTGCCGGGTCTGCTCGAATATGCGGTCAGCGCAAAACTCCGGCAGTCATTGCGACAACGGGTTTGAGCGAGGCGCACATCGCGCTTATCTATAAAGCGGCAAAAGAGATACCGATATTTTTCAGCGCGAACATGTCGCTCGGAATAAATCTGCTCTGTGAGCTCGCGAAAACTGCGGCGAGAGTGTTGGGCGGCACATATGACATAGAGATAGTTGAGACTCACCACGCGCAAAAAACAGATGCGCCGAGCGGAACGGCACTGATGCTCGCGGACGCGATATCATCGGAGCTCGAGCGCAAGCCGTACTACGAATATGACCGCCATCTGCGGCGCACAAAACGCCCGCACGATGAAATAGGCATACACTCAATACGCGGCGGAACGGCGGTCGGCGAGCACGAGATTATATTTGCGGGCTATAATGAAACGATAAAGCTCAGCCACTGCGCGCAGAGTAAAGAACTGTTCGCAGCGGGAGCCGTGAACGCCGCGAAGTTCATACAAAATAAAGAACCGGGGCTCTACGGCATGAGCGACATGATAGACAGAAAGGATGCGAAGAAGTGAAGATAATCGAATCGATAAGCGTGAGCGAAAACGCGACTCTTTTTTCGCTCAGTGACTCCCCCGCCGACATAAGCTTCATTGCGGGCATCTTCGAAAAAATTGCCGAAGCGGGAATAGACGTTGACATGATCTCGCAGTTTCTGCCGAACAGTTCTCATGCGGGGCTTTCGTTTACGGTCAGCGACGACGATTTCGGCGGAGTGCTCGAGATAGCGACTCAGCTCAGAGCCGAAAACAAAAAGATAAAAATAAGCGTCAGCTCCGGTAACTGCAAGATATCCGTAAGCGGAGCTGAAATGGAGGGACGTCCGGGCGTTGCGGCGCGGGTATTCAAAGCCGCCTCGGATGCGGGGTGCGACATAAGAATGATAAACACATCGGAGACCGAGATATCTCTGCTCGTTGTCAAAGCCGATGTTGACGCGACGGTCGCGGCGATAAAAAAAGAGTTTGAATAAAAATAACAAGCATAGAAAAAAGCTGCATCTTACGATGCAGCTTTTTAAAATTCAAATCACACGCTCAGGAGTCCTGCGTCGAGCACGAACTGAGAGCCGGTCACATAGCGCGCCTTGTCGCTTGCGATATAGAGAACCATATTCGCGACATCCTCGGGCTCAATCCACGGCACGGGCAGAAGGTTGCCTGCGGAACGCTCGGCAATTTCAAGCGGAGTCGAATGCTCGAGAGCCGCAAGACCGTCGTTCATGGGAGTGTTAACTCCCGTCGGGTGGATGCTGACAACGCGGATATTATAGGGTGCAAGCTCGATAGCCCATGCTTTTGTCAGACCCGTGAGTCCCCATTCGAAGCGGTATAGTGCGAAAGCCTGTTGCCGCCGCGCAGACCCATGACGACGAGTTATTGATGATAACGCCGCTCTTTGCCTCCATCATGTGGGGAACGACTCTGCGGGTAACTATAAACGGACCTTTGAGGTTGATATCTATCATCGCGTCCCACTCTTCGTCGGTCATCTTGTCGACCGTAGCATAGGCGCAGATACCTGCGTTATTGAAAAGTATATCTATCTTGCCGAACTCGGCGATAGCTCTGTCAACGGCATCGGTGACGGATTTGTCGTCTCTGACATCGCCCGCAGCGATAAGGCATCTTCTACCGAGAGCTTCCACTTCCTCTTTCAGGCTCTTGAGCTCATCGCTCGTGCCGAACGAGTATGCGGGATATTCAATCTTCTTCGCCACATCAAATGCAACGATATCGGCACCCTCTTTGGCGAGAGCGAGAGCGGTGGCTCTGCCCTGACCGTGTGCTGCGCCGGTTATAAACGCAACTTTGTTTTCAAAATCAGACATTACGGGTATCTCCATCTTTGCGATATTTGTAGAGCACTTCGTCGAGCGGAACTTTTGCAACGGTATTGAACAGATTCGTTGCGTACATTATGCCGGCAAAAGCGATGAGAAGAACTATCTCTTCAGTTGAAAAACGCTGGGAAAGCTTATTGTATATCTCGTCGGGTATGTTGTGCGGATCTTTGCAGATAGCGCCGCCGAAATCGACGAGCAGCTTTTCGGTATCCGACAGATGCGGATTGTCCGGATCGTCGCCGGAGTCAATAAGTATTTTTCTGAAAAAGATCGAACATATCAGGCACTCGTTGCCCTCGGATATAGCGTGGGAAAACAGCGATATTGCGCGGTCGCCGATGACCGGCACGAGCTGATCATAGAGCGTGTACCACTCCATATACGCTTTGAATGCAGGGACATTGTGAAGCAGAGTACGCTTCATATTGGTGATGCGTCCGTGCTTTGCTATCTGATCTTCGTACTCCCTCTTGACCTCTTCCGATGAACTTTCATACTCTGTCATAGGTAAAAAGCTCATGAAATTTTCCTCCTTTAAACCATTAAAGCTTTTATTCAAGCAAAAACCGGCACAATGATGTGCCGTCTTTTTGTTATGTTGTTTTTTCTGTCTGCGCAGATACAGACTTTTTCTTAGAGCGACGGAGATTTTTCTCCGCCTTTCCCGTGAGCCTTATCTCCTCGGGGTCGTCCTTTATCTTATCCATAATGACAAACAGTAGCGTCATCATCAGAAGATACGGAACGGGGCTGAACAAGCCCGGATTGACAAGTGACATCAGCTGCATGCCGATATATGCGATAAAAATAAACTTGTTTGTCAGAGTGTTGCGGCGCGCAAAATAGACAATACGCGCGACGAATATATATCCGTAAGCCGCGATGCCGACTATGCCAAAGCTGCCGATAACCTGGAACGGCGAGGAATGATACCAACACAGCGCGCCTTTTGCGGAATGATGGACATCCCTGTTGCCAAAATATCCGAGTCCCCTGCCGAAAACCGGATTCGAGAGAAAATCCTCAACGGCGCGGCGCATGAGCCTGACTCTTATCTCGTTATCGTCTATCTGGAGAAGTCTCAGGAGCATATCGCGGAAGAAATAGATGAGATCCCAGAAGAACACGAAGAACATCACAATACCGACAGAGATTATAATGATATTATGTATCCTGTGGCGTTTGTCGAAGCAGAGAAGCGCTATCATGCACATCATGACTTCCGCAGTGCCGACTATTGCACCGCCGCGCGATCCGGTTATCATCATACATCCGTAGAACAGCATGCCGACCCAGAACCAGCCGTGATTGCCCTTTATCGAACGCAGGAATGCAAACGGCAGAGCGAAGACAAGAAAAGTTGAGGCGTTGTTGCGCCACTGGAAAGCGAGAAGCCCGTGAGTCGAGAGCACCTTATCGAGATGCTCACCGTAATATTCGAGGATCATGAAGCAGCAGAACAGCCCATGATTATCATTATTTTTGATATCTTATCCGGCAGAGAATAGTTTTCTCTCAGGCGGATGTGCGAATTCATGAGATTATAGAACAGCAGCATACCGAAGCCGAGACCGAGAGTGAAGAATATCGGCATCAGGCTGAAATATTCTTTGGCGGTTATCTTGCCGAGACCGCCGAGGGTAACTGCGACGGAGACTGCAAGCATCGGCCAGAACAGCTCGCCGTGAGGCAGTTTGCGCTGATAATAAATGAAATGGAAAATTATAGCCGCCGCTGCCGGGACGGCAAGCCAAACCATTTTGATGAACTCGTCATAAGAATTGTTGCACTTTATAAGGCAGAGGCAGAGCAAAAGAAACGGTTCAAGCGCAATTATAACATCCTCGCAGAAAACAAGTATGGCGCAAATGATCGCTGCAAAGATAAGAAGCCCTATAGCCTCTACACGCAAGACGGTGATAAAACAGGCTATAAGGAAGCAAACCCACATGAACCAATCAGTGGAAAGATAATGTTCAATATTTTTTCTGACGCTTTCAAATTTCGCGTTTTTTGTCAAGTTCATGCTCCTCGTTGACTCTCCGATCGTCTGAAATATTTTCACAATACATCAAACGAGCCGGCTGTCAAAAATACTGCCGAAATCCGCAGGTACAGTCCCCATGTTTAGCAGTTTATTTTATCACAAATTCATCAAAAAATCAAGAAATAACAATTAATCGAGCTGCATTATTTCCTCCGCCAAGGCACTTGCCGCGTCAAATAATTCTTGGCGGCAGGAAAGCTGCAATTCGTCCATACTGTGAGTTCCGTCAGACGACACAAAGAGTTTCTCTATTCCGAGCGCGGCAGGGTCGGCATCGTTTGACGCACACCCGCATACGGCGTAAACTTTTGCTCCCGCTTTGGCAGCTCTTCTGCAGACTCCGCTCATCACTTTTCCGTTGACGCTTTGAGAATCAAATCTCCCCTCGCCCGTTATAACTATATCGGCATTTGCGGCAAGTTTGTCAAATCCGGATTCGTCCAAAACTATATCTATGCCGCTTCTGAGCTCGGCATTCAGAAAAGCTGACGCGCCCGCGCCGAGACCGCCTGCGGCACCTGCGCCGGGAAGATTTTCAGAATTGAAGTTGAGGTCTCTTTTGAGTATATCGGCCATATGGTGCAGCCCTCGGTCTAGCAATCCGACCTGCTCTGCATTCGCGCCTTTTGCGGCGCAAAAACATAAGCTGCACCGTCAACACCAAAAAGCGGATTTGTGACATCGCACGCGGCGACTACGGGAATATCAACCGGCTTTTCGGGCGGGATAATATGTTCGACATCTATCAGCGTTCCACCGACAGGAACAAATGAATTATTATTTTTATCGAGAAAACGAAAGTCGAGCTCCGACGCCATACCCGCGCCGCAGTCGTTGGTTGCGCTGCCGCCGAGACCCAAAACAATACGCTTCGCGCCGCGATTTACGGCATCGCGTATAAGCATACCGACGCCCGCAGTAGTTGTAACGGTCGGGTCGGCTCTGTCGCCCGCAAGCGGCAGTCCGGCACAGGAGGCGGTTTCAATAACAGCCGCGCCGCTTTTGAGCATATAATACTCGGCGCGCAAAGATAAGCCGAACGGGTCTTTGGCATCGGCAGATATCCACTCGCCATCGTTAGAATTTGCAAAACTTGAACAAAGCCCCTCGCCGCCATCGGCAGCGGGGAGCTTTATCACATTGCAATCAGGTATTCTGTTTCTGAGCGCCGACTCTATAATATCACAGACCTCCGAAGAAGTCAGCGTGCCTTTGAAAGAATCGGGAGACAGCAGAATATTCATATCATCAGTCTTTTGTAAGCATTCTTATGTATCTCTTGAAGAAAGACACGCCTTCGTCGAGAACCGCAACGGGGCAGCGCTCATCGGTAGCATGGGTGCAGAGAAGGAGCTTCGTGCGCACATGGAACGGAGCAAAACGATAAATATTATCGCATATAGGCTCATAGAAGCAGGCATCGGTACCGCCCATAACAAGATAGGGCGCAACGATAACCTCAGGATCGGCTCTGACGCAGATCTCCTCAATGACCTTGAAAGCTCTGGAATCGGTCGAAGAGAACTTGGACGCCTCTTTATGCTTGAGGCACTTTATCTCAACATCCTTATTCTTTATGACCTTGCGCAGATGCTTCTCGACATCTTCTGTGGTTGTGCCGGGCATCATTCTGAAGTTTGCCGTAACAGATGCTCCTGCGGAAGAACGTTGGCGACAGGCTGCCCTCAGCCATGGTGACGCCGGTAGTGGTTCTTATGAGCGAAGCCGTCGGCGGAATCTGCTCCATGATAAACTTCGCAAGGGGCTTAAGCAGCCAGAGGTTGCAGGCGACGACTCTGACGGGATATGTGGTTCTTCTGCCGAGATTGGAGAAGAGTTTGAGAACAAACGGCTCGAGTTTTGACTTGACTGATGGTTTTCACGTCTTTGACGACATCCGCTATTTTGCCTATGGCGCTGTGCTTCGGAGGCTGAGAAGAATGTCCGCCCTTAGCTCTAACGCTCATAGAGAAATCGGCATAGCCCTTCTCCGCGATGCCTACGCCCGCAAGATTGCCCTTGAGAACATGCTTGACATTGACGGGCAGTATGGCTCCGCCCTCATCTATGACGCTGTCGAGGTGAATACCGCGTGACTTGAGGGTTTCCATGATAGCCTTTGCGCCGGCATCCTTTGCAGCGACGACTTCCTCATCGTGACCGAAGCAGAGATAAACATCTCTCTCGGGTTCATATCCCTCTTCAAGAAGAGTCTCAACGGCTTCCATGACGCAGATAAGGTGGTTCTTCATATCAAGAGCGCCTCTGCCCCAGATGAACTCGCCGTCGTTATAGCCGCTGAACGGCTCATGAGTCCAATCACCCTCGGTGCCGGGCTCAATCGGGACGACATCCTGATGCGAAAGCAGAGCTATAGGCTCAAGATCTGGATTCTTGCCCTTCCAGCGATAGAGCAGGCTCGCCTCGGCGATATCCTCGCGCTCGAGAGTCTTATGCAGCAGAGGATACGACTCCTCAAGGAATTTGTGGAATTTTTCAAACTGCGACCAGTCGACCTTATCTTTTTCAGGATAAGATACGGTGGGAATCTGAATAGCACCGCTCAGATGCTTTGCAACACGCTCAACATCAACATTCTCTTTTTCAAGAGGCTTTGTCTCCCTCTTCTTGGGGACAAAGAATATGGCTCTGATAAGAGTTATGACGATAAAAATACCGAGAGCTATCAGAATGCCGTAAAGTATTTTGAGTCCCATTGTTTTTCTCCTTTCACGCCACGCGGCGAAATAAATTAATATACACTTTGACGCGGTAAAGCCCGAAGTCAAATATCTACATAATAATATCAGAAAATCGCTGTTCAGACAATAGCCGAAATGCAAAAATTTGCCCCAAAAAACATAGAAATTTTATATGATTACATGTCAAAAAGCTTATCTGCGTGGTTTTCGGAATATCCTCAAGCGCACCCGCCGCTTCGAGAGCCTCGATAACAGTCTTGGAAACACTCGCGCGTCTGCGCAAATCTTCGACGGATAGGTACTTGCCCTCGCCGTCATCGCGCGCCGCGGCAAGCTGCTCCGCGGCAACGCCGCCGCATCCGCCGAGAGCGGAGAACGGAAGCCTTATCTTGCCGTCCTCGATATGGTAGACCTTGGCATCGGAATTATAGACATCGACCGGAAGGAACTTCACTCCGCGCGCCATCATCTCATTGACGACCTGGAGAGAAGTGAACATATTCTCCTCCTTGGCGGTGGCTTCCTTCATGTTCATCTTTGTCTTGAGATATTTCATCTTGTTCTTGACGGCTTCCTGACCTGCATGATGGACACGGTATCAAGGTCTTCGCCGCGGACTGTCATATATGTCGCGTAGTACTCGACAGGATAGTAGAGCTTATACCAAGCAAGACGCATGGCGGCGATAACATACGCTGCGGCGTGAGCTTCGGGAACATATATTTTATTTTAAGACAGCTGTCGATATACCACTCGGGGACATTGTTCGCGCGCATCGCAGCCTTGTGTTCATCGGTAAGGAGCTTTTTCGCTTTACCCTTACGGGTTATCTCCATTATCTTGAACGCCATGCTCGGCTCGACGCCTTATGTATGAGATAGGTCATGATGCTGTCTCGTGTTCCGATAACATCGGAAATGGTGCAGGTGCCGTTATCTATAAGGTCTTTTGCGTTGCCGAGCCAGACGTCGGTGCCGTGGGAAAGTCCGGATATCTGGAGCATATCGGAAAAGTTCTTAGGTTTTGAGTCAAGAAGCATCTGACGCACGAACGGCGTTCCGAGTTCGGGCAAAGACAGCGTACCTGTATTGCAGTCGATGTCCTCCTCCGTTACGCCCATTGGCTCGGGAGACAGAAGCATCTCATAGAGCTTCGGGTCGCAGACATCGGCATCCATGACGGAAGTTCCGGTCAGATTTTCAAGATGCTTATAGAATGTCGGCACATCGTGGCCGAGAATATCAAGCTTGAGTATCGTATCATGGAGCGCATGGAAGTCGAAATGCGTTGTCCGCGTGCCCTTGTCGGGATCGTCCGCGGGGTGCTGAATAGGCGTGAAGTCCTCAGCCTCTTTATAGTCCGGCACAACGACCATTCCGCCGGGGTGCTGACCGGTTGTGCGCTTTATTCCGACACAGCCTGGACGAGTCTGTCTTCCTCCGCGCGCTGAACGGTCATGCCTTTTTCATCGAGCCATTTTTTGACGAAGCCATAGGCGGTCTTATCGGCGAGAGTACCGATTGTACCTGCCTTGAAAACGTTCTTGGCGCCGAAAAGGGTCTCGGTATACTTATGCGCCTGCGACTGGAAATCACCCGAGAAGTTGAGGTCGATATCAGGCTGTTTATCGCCGTGGAAACCGAGGAATGTTTCAAACGGAATATCGTGACCGTCGCGGACGAGCGGTTCGCCGCAAATTTCACAGTTCTTCGGCGGCAGGTCGAAGCCCGAGCCTATCGAGCCGTCCATGAAGAATGTACTCTTCTTGCAGTGTTTGCACAGGTAGTGCGGCATAAGCGGGTTGACCTCGGATATCTCCGCCGCGAAGGCGACAAACGACGAGCCGACCGATCCTCGCGAGCCGACATAATAGCCGTGATCCATGGAGAACTTGACGAGTCGCTGGGCGATGATATAAAGCACGGCGTAGCCATGTTCGATAATTGAGCTGAGCTCCTTTTCAAGGCGCTTTTCGACATATTCCGGCAGAGGATCACCGTAGATATCTTTCACATGCTTATAGCATATCTCGCGCAGTTCTTCATCGGAGCCCGGAATTCGCGGAGGATATGTACCGTCCGGTATGGGCTGGATAACCTCGCACATATCGGCTATCTTATTGGTGTTTTCAATAACAACCTCGCGGGCGGTCTCCTCGCCGAGATAGGCGAACTCGTCGAGCATCTCCTGCGTTGTTCTGAAATAGAGCGGAGCCTGCTGAGCGGCATCGGTAAAGCCCTGACCAGTCATGATAATCTCTCTGAAAACGCTGTCGCTCTTGTCCATGAAGTGAACATCGCAGGTAGCGACGGTAAGCTTGCCAAGCTTGTCGGCAGTGGCGATTATCTTTTTGTTTATATCCTCAAGCCCCTGATCATCCTTGACTCTGCCCTCTCTGATAAGGAAAGCGTTGTTGCCGTTGGGCTGTATCTCCAGGTAATCGTAAAACGAGGCGATTTCAAGCACTTCATCGTCGGATTTTCCGTCGAGTATAGCTCTGTAAACTTCGCCCTGTTCGCACGCGCTGCCGACGATTATACCCTCGCGGAACTCTTCTATAACCGAGCGCGGGACGCCGGGCTTGCGGCTGAAATATTCGAGGTTAGATTTTGTGATTATTTTATAGAGGTTTTTAAGTCCCACATAGTTCTTTGCAAGGAAGATTATGTGGTTATATTTCTTTTTCTTCTCGGCAGGATCGACGACGCGGTCGTCAAAATAATAGCCTCCATGCCGTAGAGTATCTTTATCTTGCCTTTTGCTGCGGCGCAGGCCTCGGGGAACGCCTGAACAACGCCATGGTCGGTTATGGCTATTGCCTTATGTCCCCACGCTATAGCGCGCTCAACGAGCTTTGTGGCACTCGAAACGGCGTCCATGGCAGACATTGTGGTATGCAAATGAAGCTCGACGCGTTTCTCGGGCGCATCGTCCTTCTTTTCGATAATGTCAATTGTCGTTATGGCTCGCGCGTTTATGCAGTCGCACTTCATATAGGAATCGTAGTTGACAACGCCCCTGACCATAACAGCGACGCCGTCTTTGATATTTTTGAGCAGGCTTTCGCAGTTCTCAGCGAGCTCGAATATCTTGACGGAATATGAATTTGTCTTATCTGTAATGCAGAAATTGATTATCTTTCTCTTGCCGTCGCGTGTGTCGCGCGACTCGAAAGAAAAGACGGTGCCCCAGACAACGACCGAGCCCGAGTCGGAAGCTATCTCGCTCAGGGGCATGGGCTTCGTTTTTATTATAGGTCCGTAGATTGGGACGGAATATTTCGTCGAAAACGGGTATTCGTCATATGTTCTCGTGAGATTGCTGAGGTCTTTTTCCTGCGAAACTTTGTCGGCGAATGCGTTGCGTATTCCGCTGTCAAGTTCTTCCTGATACTGCATGACTTCGCCGTCATCAACGGGTGCGCCACTGTCAGTGAACTCAACGCCGACATCTTCGCCGAAGCGTTCGAATATCATCTGAGCGAAGCGCTTGGGTGCGCCGAGATTGTTTATGACATCCGCGCCGCTCTTGAGCTGGACAGACACCATATCGCCGAGCACAAAGCATTTTGCATCGTTTAAAAATCCGTTCGCGGCGGGAAACTCCTTGCGCAGAGAAACGAGTAATTTGGCAAGCCCAAGTTCGCTCATCGGCTCTTTCGGAGCATCTTCGCGTTTTTCTTCTTTGACCGAGCAGTTTATCACTGCGGCATTGAGAGTGAACGCTTTTATGAGCGAAGTTTCGACGGCTCTCAAAATAAGCTTGCCCGGCGCAGCAGCCGCCGAGCAAAGCAGTTCAAGCTCCCTGCGCTCGACATTCAGCCTGATATCGTCAAGCTGAATGTTTTCAAGCTCAGAGAGCAATTCGGAATCATCAATATATTCTTTTACAAAATCAACTAACTTCTTGCCGGACATCATTGTCTCCATTAAAGTTTATCTATCTCTTCCATAAGGCTGTCAAGCACCTCTGACTCAGGTACTTTTTTGATTATCTGGCCCTTTTTGAATATCAGCGCGCAGCCGTCGCCGCCGGCGATACCGATATCAGCTTCTCTCGCTTCGCCGGGTCCGTTGACGGCGCAGCCCATGACCGCGACCTTTATCGGCTTGTTGCACGACGCGAGCCGCTCTTCGACTGCGTTTGCGAGGGGTATCAAATCTATCTTTGTTCTGCCGCAGGTCGGGCACGAAACTATCTGAACGCAGTCCTTTTTTGCGCCCGTTGCGCGCAGGATATCATAGCCCGCCGCAACTTCTTTGACCGGATCGTCGGTCATTGAGACACGGATAGTGTCGCCGATTCCGTGCAGGAGCAGAGAACCGATACCGACGCTCGACTTGACAAGGCTCATTTTCCATGTGCCCGCCTCGGTTATGCCTACATGGAGCGGATAATCGCAAATCTGCGAGATAAGCTCATATGCTTCGACAGTCATCGGGACATCGGAGGACTTGAGCGAAATAACAATATTATTAAAATCGCACTCCTCAAGCAGGCGCACATGTCCCATTGCGCTGTCCACAAGAGCCTGTGCGGTGGGAGTGCCGTATTTGGCGAGAATATCCTTCTCGATAGAGCCGCTGTTGACGCCGACTCTTATCGGGATACCGTTATTGGCGCAGGCATCGGCAACAGCCTTGACTCTGTCTTTCGAGCCGATGTTGCCGGGATTGATGCGTATTTTATCAACGCCCGCAGAGATGCTTTCGAGCGCGAGTCTGTAATCAAAATGTATATCCGCGACTATCGGCACTTTTACTGCCTCTTTGAGAGCCGGGATAAGCTTCACCGCATCCATATCGGGTATTGCGGCGCGGATTATCTGGCATCCGGCTTTTTCGAGAGCCTTTGCCTGCTTCACGCTGCCCTCAATATCATGCGCGGGGATATTGAGCATCGACTGAACGGCTATCGGAGAATTGCCGCCAATAGTCAAATTGCCTATTCTGACTTCTTTGCTTTTTCTGCGTTCAAATGCCATAATTCTAACCTCTTATCAAACTGACAATATCTTTGAATGAAATCACAGCCATAAATGCGAGCAGAAGTATCATGCCGACCGCATGAACCCACTTTTCGAATTTCTGCGGGATGGGTCTGCGGATGATAAGCTCGATGAACATAAAGAACAGTCTGCCGCCGTCAAGCGCCGGATGGCAGAAGATTGAACAGACCGATATTAATAGCTATCAGCGCCATAATAGTCAGAAGCGGAGTCCAATCCATTGAAGTAGACGAAGCCGACGCCGCATCCGCGACATAGTTTATAACACCTATCGGTCCCGAGACTTCGCTGAGTCCGTATCTGCCCGTTATCAAATCGAACAGGCTTATCCAAACCATGCGTCCTATTGAAATACTTTCAAGAAAAGCGTTCTTTGTGACGCTCAGAAATGTCGGTTTAACGCCGACGATAATGAAATCATAGTGGATGCTTATAAGATTCTCCTGACCCTCTATCGGGCTGGTCTGAAACCTGACATCCTTGAGTTCAACATTTTTGCCGTCTCTTTTGACGACGAAATCCATGACACCGTCATCGTCGCGCATCATGAGAAATGTTATATCATACTGTGAATAGACGCGTTTGCCGTTTATTTTGACTATCTTATCCCCTGCTTCGAGTCCGCTCGCGGCACTTGTTGCGTTGTCATAAAACGAGCGAATCTGAGTGGTGCCGATAAGATCGGACTGGCAGAGCATAATGGCGACGATAATGACGCCCATGATAAGATTGACAGTAGCTCCGGCGGCAACGATTATCATGCGCTGCCACAGGGGCTTGTTGTTGAATGCGTGCTGATCCTCGCTGTCCTCGTCCTCGCCTTCCATGCTGACATATCCGCCGATTGGCAGAATGCGCACGGCATAGTCAGTCTCACCCTTCTTCTTTTTGAAGATGGCGGGGCCCATGCCGATAGAGAACTCGTTGACCTTGACCTTGAAAAGCTTTGCAAAAAGGAAATGGCCGAGTTCATGGAACATTATGACGATGCCGAAGAAAAGTATAGCCACAAGAAACGGCCAGACTTTGCTCCAAACTGCCGAAAACGACAGCGCGGTATTCAAAAACATAAAAAATATCCTTTCAGCCCGTGAAATCAGCAGCCGAACATCTCATGCACCTTTTCCCTTGCGCGGGAATCGGCGAGAAGAATATTCTCAAGGCTGTCACACGGTGAAAATTCGGTTGAATCGAGCACTCCCGCCACTGCATCGGCGATATCAAGGAACTTTATCTTTCCGTCCCTGAACAGCTTATTCGCCGCTTCATTAGCGCCGTTTGCCGATGCGGGATAGATGCCGCCCTTTGTTATCGCCTGCCTGCAAAGGTTGATGCAGGAGAATGTATCATAGTCGGGCTGCTCGAAAGTGAGCGTTTTCCAATCCTCGAGGCGGAGCTGCTTTGCGGGGCTCTCGTAACGCTCGGGATAAGTCAGCGCATACTGTATCGGCACGCGCATATCAGGCACGCCGAGCTGGGCTATAACTGAATTATCGACATATTCGACGAGCGAATGAACCACGCTCTGGCGGTGAACAAGAATGTCTATTTTATCGGCGGGCATATCAAAGAGCCACGCCGCTTCGATAAGCTCAAGTCCCTTGTTCATCATTGTAGCAGAATCGATGGTAATTTTTGCGCCCATGCTCCAGTTCGGATGCTTGAGCGCCTGCTCGACGGTGACGTCTTTCAGATCATCGCGTGTTCTGCCGAAGAACGGACCGCCGGAAGCGGTCAGAATAAGGCGTTTGACGCTCTGTTTTCCGGGGCTTCCCTGAAGCGACTGGAATATTGCGGAATGTTCACTGTCGACCGGGAGAATCGCCACACCCTTTTCTTTGGCGCGGGTTGTGACAAGCTCGCCGCCGGCGACAAGGGTCTCCTTATTGGCGAGGGCGATATCATTGCCTGCTCGATAGCGGCAAGGGTCGGCTTGAGACCGGCTATGCCGACAATACTATTGAGCACCTTATCGGCATCAAGCTGAGCTGCGGCACATATGCCTTCTTCGCCGCCGAGCACTTTTGTATCGGTATCGGCGACTTTTATTCTGAGCTCCGCCGCTCTGCTTTCATCGGCAACAGCCGCTATTTCGGGCTTAAACTCCTTATCTGCTTTTCGAGCAGGTCGATATTTGAATTCGAGGTCAGCGCTTTGACCGTAAAATTCCGAAGTCTTGCGACATCGAGTGCCTGGGTGCCTATAGAACCGGTAGAGCCGAGAATGACCATGCTTTTCATAGGATCACGCTCCCACGCTGAGAATCAGCGAAATAATGGCGTAGAGCATCGGCATAACGAAGCTGTAGCTGTCGAATCTGTCCATGATGCCGCCGTGACCGGGGAAGATGGTTCCGAAATCCTTTTCGCCGAAGTTCCTCTTGATAACGGACGCCGAAAGGTCGCCGCCGATGCTGATAGCGGAGAGGAACATCGATGTTGCGGGAATCATCCACCACTTTATTGTGTCGTTCTTGAAGAAGAAATAATCAAAAATGAAGAAGAAAGCGAGGTTGAAGAGCATAGTTATAACTATTCCGCCGATTGCGCCCTCAACACTCTTTTTCGGGCTGATATTCGGAGCGAGCTTATGCTTGCCGAACTTTCTGCCGACAAAATACGCAAATGTGTCGTTGAGCCATGCGGACAGCAGCGCCGTAAAGATAATAAAGAACACATGCGACTGCTGGAACAGATCCGGACGGCTCAGGCAGAGATTTCTGAGCAGGGTTATTGTCGACATAACATACGGCACGATAACGCCGCAGAACATCGACATAACGACATCTTCAAACTTTGTTTTCTTATAGTTGCCGAGCATGATGAACATCATGATTATGACATAGACAATTGCAATGACATATGTCGGGAACGGCAGCTTCGAAAAGAGCTTATATTCATAGGCAAAGGGCATAAATGCGGCGAGAACTATGTTGATTATCATGAGAAGCTTGTTCTCGATCTTCGCAACATGCTGTATCTCATAGGACGCGATCAGCGATACGGCTGCTATAACTATGCCAAGAACAGGGGTGAACATAAAGGCAAGGACTGCAAGTCCGAAAAGAGCGCCTAAAACTCCGGTAATAACGCGCTGTTTCATCTTTCTCTCATCTCACTATAAAAATTATTTTCAGACCCCTCCGAAGCGTCTGCTGCGGTGTGCGTATTCCTCAAGAGCGGCATCAAAATCCTGCTCGGTATAATCTGGCCAGAGGATATCGGAATAGATAAACTCCGAATATGCCGCCTGCCAGATAAGGAAGTTGGAAGTCTGAATTCTCCGCTTGGGCGGATTATAAGATCGGGATCGGGCTGACCCGCCGTATAGAGATTGTCGGATATATCCTGCTCGGTCAGGCTCTCGGGTGTGCGCTCCCCTCTTGCGCACTGCTCGGCAAGCCGCTTGCAGGCGGACAGTATCTCATTTCTGCCGCCGTAGTTTATCGCGATGTTTACAGTCGTTCTGACCTTGTCTGCGGAACCGCGCTCAAGCTCGTCAACAAGCTCGAGAATATCGTCCGCAAGACCTTCGCGCTCTCCTATATATCTTATTCTGAGACCTTTCTGTGCATTCTCCTGCTCGCGCTCCTCAGCCTCGCGCAGGTACTCACGGAAAAGATCCATTATGCCGCTGACTTCTTCTGGCGGTCTGCGCCAGTTTTCCGTGGAAAAAGGCGTAGAACGTCACATAGCGTATGCCTCTGTCTGCGGCGTATTCGCATATTCTTTTGAACACCTTCGCGCCCTGTTTGTGACCCTCGCCGCGCGGAAGTCCGCGCTGCTTCGCCCAGCGGCCGTTGCCGTCCATGATTATGGCGACATGCTTTGGAAGATGTTCGTTTTCAGGTGACTTTGTCATAGCAAAAATCCCTTTCTGTATTTAGGCAAAAAGGCATGACCGCCCGAAGCGCCCAGCCTTTTTGCTTCAAGGATCCGAAACAAATCAGATCGCCATTATTTCCTTTTCTTTCTCTGCGGCTACAGAGTCCGCTTCTTTGACGAACTTATCGGTTATATCCTGCATTTCTTTCTCGCCGTACTTGAGATCGTCCTCGGTTATCTCGCCGTTCTTCTGCATCTTCTTGAGCTTATCCATGCAGTCTCTGCGGATAGAGCGGATGGCGACCTTGCAGTCTTCGGCAAGCTTCTTGACATCCTTGACTATCTCGCGGCGCTTATCCTCAGTCAGAGGCGGGAAGGTCAGTCTGATAACCTTGCCGTCATTCTGCGGATTGATGCCGAGATCTGAGGTCTGGATAGCCTTCTCGATGGGGTGAAGGGTCGAAGCATCCCAGGGCTGGATGCAGAGGATTCTCGCCTCAACCACGGAGATAGCCGCAAGCTGATTTATCGGAGTGGCGGTGCCGTAATAATCAACGGTTATCCTATCGAGAACCGCCGCGGTAGCTCTGTTTGCTCTTATTGCAGCATACTCGCCCTTGAGGGAGCTGATGCTCTTACCCATTTTATCGCGTGCTGTTTGAAATACTGTTTCCATAATTTCAATCCTTTCTTGAAGAGAAGATCATATTTTCATCGGTCTTTCGCCGATCATTTTACAACTGTTCCGACATTTTCGCCTTCTATTGCCTTAACGATATTCTGAGGATCGTCGAGATTGAAAACGAGGATCGGGATAGAATTGTCTCTGCAGAGAGATGCCGCGGTGCCGTCCATGACCTTGAGGTCGTGGCTGAGAATCTCGTCGAACGAGAGGGTATCGTACTTCTTCGCATCCTCGAACTTGTGGGGATCCTTATCATAGACGCCGTCGACATTCGTTGCCTTGAACATGATATCGGCATCTATCTCGAGCGCGCGCAGAGCGGCGGCAGTATCGGTGGTGAAGAACGGATTGCCGGTGCCGCAGCCGAAGATAACAACTCTGCCCTTTTCAAGGTGGCGAACCGCCTTGTTGCGGATATAGGGCTCGGCTATCTGCTGCATGGCGATAGCGGTCTGGACTCTGACGGGCACCTTGAGATGCTCAAGGGCATCGGCGAGAGCGAGGGAGTTCATGACGGTGGCGAGCATACCCATATGATCGGCTCTGGTTCTGTCCATATCGCCGCTCGAACGTCCGCGCCAGAAGTTGCCGCCGCCGACGACAAGACCGACCTGAACGCCCATATCGACACATTCCTTGACTGCGGAGCAGATATTGAGAACGGTATCGTAGTCAATACCCATACCCTTTCCGCCGGCGAGCACCTCGCCGCTTATTTTCAGAAGTATACGTTTATACGTAAGCTCCATGTTACTGCCTCCATTCAAAAAAACATAATTTTCCGCTACTATTTTACTTTATTTTACGCAAGCTGTAAAGACAAAAAGACAAATTCACAGCAATTTAACAAAAAAAGAACACGGGAGACAAGATTCGCTTTTGTCTCCCGTGTTTAAGTCTGCGTTACTGCCTGCCGAGCGCCGCCTGAGCCTCGGATGTAAGCTTCGAAGTCTGGCGCTGAGCCATGACAAGATTGTAATAAATGCCGCGCTTTTTAAGAAGCTCCGTATGCGTGCCGACCTCGGCGATTCTGCCGTTTTCGAGCACAACGAGCCTGTCCGCATGGCGCAGGGTCGAAAGCCTGTGGGCAATGGCTATTGTTGTTCTGTTCTGAACCAATCTGCCGAGTGCTTCCTGAATATGGCTCTCGGTCTCGGGGTCGAGCGCGCTTGTCGCCTCGTCGAGAATGAGTATCTTCGGGTCGCGCAGTATCGCTCTCGCTATCGCCACGCGCTGACGCTCGCCGCCCGAAAGATTATAGCCGTTTTCGCCGACGACGGTATTATACCCGTCTTTTAGCTCCATTATAAATCCGTGGGCGTTTGCCGCCTTTGCGGCGGAGAACACCTCTTCCGGGGATGCGTCCGGCTTTGCATAAGCGATATTGTCATAGACGGTGCCGGAGAAAAGGTACGTCTCCTGGAACACGACGCCCATATTCTCGCGCAGATAATACTGGTCATAATCGCGGATATCCCTGCCATCTATTCTGAGCGTTCCGCTGTCGACATCATAGAGGCGCATGACAAGGTTTATCATAGTGGACTTGCCCGCTCCCGAATGACCGACAAGACCTATCATCTCGCCCGGTTTTATCTTCAGATTTATATCCTTGAGCACCGGCTCGTAGCTTTTATAGCCGAAGCCGACGGAATCGAACTCGACTTCGCCCGTTATCGGATATTTGCCGGCGTTTCTAGAATCGCGACCTGCGGCTTTTCATCGAGAACCTCATAAATTTTTATAAGGCTCGTTGTGACCTCCGCTATCCAACGCGGCATATTGGCAAGCCAGTCGAGCGGCTTATAGATATACGAGAGCAGAAGCACAAAGCTCCACAGCTCGCCTGCGGTCATCGTGCCGTTTATAACCATTCTGCCGCCGAAATAGAGCACAAGGAAGTTGCCGGAGTTCATAAAGAAGCCTATTACAGGAAAGATAATCGCCCACATTCGCTCGTTACTCACGGAGATATCGGCAAGAGCCTTGCTCGCGGAAGAAAACTTTGCAACCTCGCGCTTTTCGCTGCCGAAGGTTTTGACGACACGAATGCCTTGATTATATCGTGAAGTATCGAGTTCGCGCGGCTGTCATACCGCCACTGCTTATCGTAGCGCAAATGGATATAGCGCTTGAAGCCGTTGAGTGCGATAATGCACAACGGCGCAGGCAGGACTGCGAGAAGAGTCAGCAGCGCTCATGCGCAGCATGAATATGCCGACGACGATAAAAAGTATAATCTGTTCGAGCGCATAACGACCTTTATCGACAAAGAAGTTCTGCACCGTGTTTGTATCGCGCGTGACGCGTTTTATAAGATCGCCCGCAGTTTTGCGCGACATGGACGAGACGGACATACGCTGGACTTTGTCATAGACAACGGAGCGCAGGTATTTTGAGAATCCGAGTCCTACGCTGTTCGCGGTGCGCCCCGAGAATATCTGGAAAATGTTTTCGAGCAGATAAGTCAGTGCCATGCGACGCCGATAATAATAACATTCTGCTTTGCGGAGAGTCCTCCGGACGAAAACGCCGACGAGAAGCTGTCGACAAGCTTGCCCTGGAGCACGGGCTGCGCCGCAGACATAAGATTTGCAAAAGTGACGAGCACGCTCGACACGATAAGAGTCGGCATAAACTGCCGAAGCATTTAAATGTTCTGCGCCATATGTAGCTCTTATCAACGCAGAACATACAGACATCGGTGCCTTTTGGATAGCGTCTGCCGCAGACCGGGCATCGGTCGGCATTGTCGGCGCTGAGCTGCGGTTCTTCGCCGGTTTTTATATAGTGGTTGACTGCCTTGCAGAATTCACCTATATCCTCCGCGGCACTCATGGAGAAGCGGCAGACAGTGATGTTCCCGGCGCCGTCGTAATCCGAGCCGAGCTCATCCGCAAACGGCGATATCTCGATGCTTCCGCAGCCGACATCGGTATACTGCACAAGCTCGCCGACATTTTCGAGCGAATGCGAAAACACCTCTCTGCCGTCTTCGAGCGCATAGACTGCGCCGTTCTCATACCGCAGGACACCGCGACACGGCTTGAATTCAAATCAAGGTCATATTTTACCTCGGTCATATTTTAAACCATACGGCGCACAGCCGCTCCTTTCTTCAAAATTCATGCAAAAAATCAAT
>ENA-OQCP01000037-OQCP01000037.1-human-gut-metagenome-genome-assembly--contig:-NODE-37-length-48260-cov-3.501735_pt1 | contig 48260 bp, 56 predicted proteins | sample MGYA00242760_ERZ504583 | MGnify/ENA primary metagenome ERZ504583 (study PRJEB26092, sample SAMD00036308) | human gut metagenome | host: Homo sapiens | study: EMG produced TPA metagenomics assembly of...
CTTTTCTTTTTTATGCAATGTCCGTTGGACACAGTCATCGTTATTATTTTCCGCTCTCTGCCTTGGCTTCATCCCAGAGTTCGTCGAGCTTTTCAAGCGGAGCGGACTCCATATCGATGCCGCGCTCGCGCGCAAGCTGTTCAACGCGGATAAAACGGGCTATAAACTTATCGGAAGCCGCAGTCAGCGCCTCCTCGGCATCGCACTTGACAAAGCGCGAAACATTGACAGCGGAGAAAAGCAAATCGCCGAGCTCCTCGGAAACATGCTCCTTGTCACCCGATTCGATAGCCTCGGAAAGCTCCTTCGCCTCCTCGAGCACTTTCTGCTGAGCGCCGGAGACATCGTCCCAGTCAAAGCCGACTGCCGCCGCTTTTTGCTGAATCTTGGTCGCTCTCATAAGCGCGGGAAGCTCACGCGGGATGCTGAGCATAGGCTCGCTCCCCTTTTTCTGTCCCTTTGAGCGGCGTTTTATGGCGTCCCAGTTATTGAGCACATCGCCGACACCGGAGACCTCGACCTCGCCGAAAACATGCGGGTGGCGCTCGATGAGCTTTTTGCACACGCCGTCGGTGACATCGCCGAAATCAAAGTTGCCCGCCTCCTGCTCCATCTGAGCGTGGAACACGACCTGCATGAGCAGATCGCCGAGTTCTTCGGTCATCAACTCCTTATCGTCCTTGTCGATAGCTTCGATAACTTCGTAGGTCTCTTCGATAAGGTTCTTTCGGATGCTCATATGAGTCTGCTGTGCATCCCACGGGCAGCCGCCCGGAGCACGGAGCAGACGCATGATCTCAAGGAGATCGTTTATATCGTATTTTTCTTTCTGCTTAAAGTCTACCATATGATCCCCTGTCTGATTTTATCGGCAAGAAATATTCTAACCCAAAAGTTCATATTTTTCAAGTACTTTTGCAATTTTTTCGCCTGCGGGCAAAGATTCTATATCCTCGCGCACGATGCCCTTGAAGACGATGATAGCTATCGCATACACCATAACGGCGATTATGATAGCGGCGAGCAGCGCGATATCCGCGCCGTGGCTGACGCTCTTGAGCACATAGTTGCCGAGCAGACCGTAAGCCGCCCACGCCGCGAGACCGCACATGGCGGCGGAGATAAGCGGTTTTATCAAATCGGACATTATATCAATGCGGACTTTAGTGACTTTTATAACGGCGATGACATTGAGAATGACATTTATAACATAGAACAGGACTGTTCCGATAACCGCGCCGTTGAAGTTGATGCCCGGTATGCCGACGAGGGCGAAGTTGCAGATTATTTTGACGACAGCGGAGACGAGCATTGTTTTTACAGGGATATCCGTTCTGCCGACCGCCTGAAGGAGGTTCGTAAGCGGGGTCGAAATGGACATGAACGCAGTCGTGAAGCCGAAGACGGCAACCATGGGCGCTATCATCGGGATATCGGCAGCCATTCTGCCGCGGCCGTAGATAAGAGTAAGTATAGGCTCGGCGAGCACGCCCATGCCGATACCGGCGGGCAGAGCTATGAGCATGGAGACTCTTATAACGGTATTGACGGCGCTCTTGACAGCCGCCTTGTCTTTCATCGTCCACGCCTCAGCGAGGGCGGGAAGCGCGCTGACACCGAGGGAGACGGTTATCATCGGGACGAGGTTCTTGAAGTCCACGGCGGTGTTATATGCGCCGTAGAGATAGCTCATGAAGCCCTTGCTGTCTGAAAGATTCAAGGTACCGCTCGCGACATCGGCATCGATGCACTGCTTATATAAATTGTATATTGTATCCTGACCGCTCTCGATAGCGTGGAGCAGGCGGTTCTGGATGGTCACGGCGTCGATAAGGTTCGTGGCGTTGAGAACGAGCGAGCTCAAAAGAATCGGCACCGCTATGGTTATCATGTTCTTGGCTATGGCATGATTTGCGGGCGGCTTCGGGGAATTGACGAGCTCGAGGCGGGTTATACCGTCGCCCTTTGTTCTGTGGCGGATACCGAGATAGATAAGGCTCAGGAGCGAGCCGAGGGTAACGCCGAGTATTGCGCCGGCGGCAGCCCACGGATATGTTACGCTGAAAGCCTCGTTGAGGGACGAGACCTCTTTGCCGAACACTGTAGCGGTAGCCGAACCTGCGGCAACGGCGCTGTTATAGGCGCTCTCGCCGTAGGACATGATGAGCTTTGCAAAAACAAGTCCGATAACAAGCTTGCCGAGAGCCTCGATGACCTGCGATATGGCGGTCGGGATCATGTTGCGCAGACCCTCGTAATATCCTCTGTAAGCCGAGACATAGCAGCAGAAGAATATCGACGGGGCGACGGCTATCATCGCGGGCAGGTTTCTTATATCCGAGATGAACGCGGCATATGGAATGGAGATAATGACCATGAGCAGCGTGCCCGCGGTTCCGACGAGAAGGAATATCTTGCGCGCCGTTTTTAGCGTCATGCGCGCCTCGCGGTAATGATTTAATGCGACATCCTCCGCGACCATGCGCGACACCGCTATCGGCAGACCCGCCATGGAAATTGAATAAATGGGAGTATAGATAGCATAGACCGAGGTGAAATATCCGTATCCCACGAGGCCGAGCATACTGCCCAGCGGCATCTTGAAGCAGAGACCTATCACCTTGACCACGAGGTCGAGATGACAAGGATTATTGCGCCGTTCAAGAGCGACTGTTTCTTTCTTTCTGCCAAGGGTAAACCTCCTTGCTGTTCGTTTCTTTCTTAAAACCGTTCCTAATTATATCGTTTGAGGGCGATATTATCAACAATATGCTGAAAAATTTAACAATTGTTTAATCCATAAATTCGCGAAGCAGCGAGTTTTCGGGGATAACATCGACCGGCAGAGGCTCGAATCTCTCAAGGCGTTCTATCATCATCTGCGCCTCGTCATACCACTCGCTGCCGCTCCCTACACCGGTCAGCATCGGCACGGCAAGGGCACGGAACACGCACGGCTCATAGGCATGGAGCGAGTCTATCTTCTCCGCCGCCAAGTGGCTGTAAGGAAGATATACTTATCCTCGCCGCGCTGAACGCTCCCCCAGAGGTCATATGTCCGCTCTACGCTGCTCGCGCGGTGGTAATAATCCCGAACGAGGCGGCGGACAAAGCGCAGATCGCGCTTCGACATAAGCACATCCCCGTCCTCATCGACGATACGGGACGAGACGCTGACATAGAGCTTCATCAAGTTTTCACTCGGCAGAGAGTCGGTTATAACCGGGTTCAGGGCGTGGATACCCTCGACTATCAGCACATCGTCCTTGCCGAGCGTTATAGGGTCGGAGAAGCCGTTCCGTCTACCGCTGACGAAATCGAAATGCGGCAGTCTCGTTGTGCCGTTTTTGATGATATCCTCAAGGCACGAATCAATGAGCTCAATATCGAGGGCGTTGACGGTCTCATAGTCGGGCTTGCCGTTTTCGTCGAGAATGGCATCGCGCTGATCATGATAAAAATCATCGAGCGAGACAGTGAAAGCCTTTGCGCCGCGCGATTCGAGCCGCGAGGCGATGAGCCCGGCGGTGGTCGTTTTACCGGACGCGCTGGGACCCGCGAGCATGACTATACGCTTTTCGCGGTCGGAGAATATACGCTCGGCTATTTCATCGAGCCTGTCTGAATATCGCTCCTCGGCTTTTGAAACGAGAAAAGCGGGGTCGTTTGCCGCCATTGAGTTTATTTTTACGAGAGATTTCAACCTATCACCTTATTTATCCGCAGACGACTGCGAACCGAATATTTCCGAATAGAACTCCGATATGCGTTTCTTGCGCTCCATCAGAGTGTCAAACCGGGCATTATATTCATATGGATATTTGTAGTTAAAAATACGCTCGATATAGTTGCTGCCGGGCTTTTTGAGCTTTGTTACCGCGCCCGCTCCGGCGGCGAGGACAGTATGCGTCTCCTCCATCATGAAGACATTGTATCTGCACTCCGTACCGGGCTTGCACCAGCCGACATTTTCGAGGTTGCCGACGCAGCGGCTCTGGCGATACATATAATAAGGAATATAGCCGTTATCGAAGAGAACGGAGTGGGAATAATCAATCATCTTCCCCGCCGTCTCCCCTTCGCTGACCGCGTGACCGTGTTCTCTGAGAGTGGATGCGGATTTCAGCGCAAGGGCATGGACGGTTATATTCGCAGGCGCGAGCGAGACGACTCCGTCAACGGATTTTTTGAAGCTTTCGAGCGTATCACCGGGGAGTCCCGCGATAAGATCGACATTTATATTTTCAAACCCGCTCTTCTCGGCGAGAGCATAAGAGGCGAAAAAATCCGCCGCTGTGTGCTTTCTGCCGACCGCTTCGAGCACGGAATCGTTGAGGGTCTGGGTGTTTATGCTTATTCTGTCGACCGAATGATCGCGCAGGACATCGAGCTTCTCCTGCGTCACGGTATCGGGTCTGCCGAGTTCGACGGTATATTCGCGGACAGCGGACAGATCGAAGCTGTTTTCGACTGCCGAGCAGACCTTTTCCATCTGCTCCGCGCTGAGAATACCGGGTGTTCCGCCGCCGATATATATACTCTCAAGCCGCAGTCCGATATCGCGGACGATTTTTCCCGTTATTTCAAGCTCTCTGCACAGGTCGTCAACATAGACGGGCAGAAGCTTTGCGGCATTGGCGTTGGTTATCGAATGGGAAACGAACGAGCAATAGCTGCACCTTGACGGGCAGAACGGTATCGCGATATAGAGGCTGAACGAGCGCTCGTCGCCGAGGGCGGCTATCTCCTGCTCCGTGCCCGCGACGCTCTGCGCAAGGCGCGCTTTAGGCTCACTGACAAGAAGCTTTTTTGTAAAATAGTCATACGCGCCCTTTTCGCCGAGAGATTCAATGAGCTTCAGCATAAGCTTGGACGGGCGCACACCTGTGAGTATGCCCCATGGCGGGACATAGCCTGTGACGGCGCTCAGAGCGGAGAAAAGCTCGCGAGCATGGTGCGCTCGCACTCGTCCTTTTCGGGTTCGTCAGTCTTCGGGACTTCTGCCGAGCGAGTCTCGGTCTTATCCCCGACATTGACGCGCACGCGCACGGAATATCCGCCGCTCGCGCCGTCGAGATATGTTTCGACCTCGGGCGCTCCGCTTTCGGGCAGAGTGTCCGAGACTGTTATCTTTTCGTTCGGGAAGAACACGCGGCAAAGATTCTCCATCTCATAATGGAAATCGTGACCGCAGATATATAGAATCATAGGCGTTTCCTTATAGCTCTCCTCTGGGTATTTTTCTTAAATATCTGTTTCTGACCCGCTCCTCGGAGAGCGTTGTGGAGCGGTTATGTCCGGTGTAGACGGTATATTCGCCGTCAAGGGCGGCAAGGCGTTTAAGCTTTCGGCCATAGCCTGCCAGTCCCCGCCGGGGAGGTCGGTTCTGCCGACAGTGCGGCAAAAAAGAGTATCGCCCGAGAACATCACGCGCTCGGTCTCTTCGAGATAGCACACACCTCCGAGGGTGTGGCCGGGGGTATGAATAGTATGGAGAGTGATATCCCCTATCTTCGCTTCAAAGCCCTCTTCCGCGAGCAAGTCATAATCGACATATTTCTGGATGCCGTGATCAACATGGGTCGCGAGACTGATATCCTCGCACTTGAGGCAGGCGCTGTCATAGGGGTGGATGGCTATTTTCGCGTCCGGGTAGTCATCTTTTATATGCGCGACGCCGAGAATGTGGTCATAGTGACCGTGGGTGAGAAGAATATACTTGAGATTTTTCACCTCGTCGCGAAGGACTGATTTCAATTCGTCCGTGTAGTCGCCGGGGTCTATAACCGCCGCCTCGCCGCTGTGTTCGTCTATAACGACATAGCAGTTCGCCTGAACGGGTCCCATGGCAGAGTGTGTATCTTCATCATTTGTCTTTCCTCCATATATCGGTATCGAGCATGATGGTGACGGGGCCGTCGTTTGCTATATCGACCGCCATATCCGCGCCGAAGATGCCTTTTTCGACATTCCTGACTCCGTTCGCGGAGAGCTCGGAGCAGAACAGCTCATATAATCTGTTCGCTTCATCGGGCGCGGCAGAGAGCGTAAAAGACGGTCTGTTGCCCTTTTTGCAATCGGCGCAGAGAGTGAACTGCGAGATAGCGAGAATCTCGCCGCCGACATCGTTGACGCTGAGATTCATTTTTCCGTTTTCGTCCTCGAACACGCGCAGACGCGCTATTTTGCCGGCGAGCAATATTGCCTGCTCATCGGTGTCGCCCTCGACAACGCCGAGCAGGACATTGAAGCCCTTGCCTATCTCGCCGACGGTCTTCCCGTCAACGGAAACTTTTGACGATGTGACGCGCTGAACAACAGCTCTCACGGTGATTCCCCCTTGGACTTGCGATATCTAAAAATATAATTGGCATCAGGTTGCGGCTCTCTCGACGCTGAGCACGCCGTCGATTCGCTCGATTTTGGCGGCGACGCTCTTGAGATGCTCGATTCCCGAGACGGTTATGGTCATAGAGAACGTGCTTCTGCCGTCCTTGAAATTCCTTGTGTTTATATCATTTATCATAACGTGCATATTGGCGAGCTGGACGGAGATATCCGCGAGCATACCGACCCTGTTGAGGCAGGATATCATGAGCGTTGCGCGGAAATCCTCTTTTATGGCGCTGTCCCAATATGCGTTTATCCATCTGTCTTTGTCGCCGCAATGCTCGAGATCCTTCGGGACGTTGCTGCAGTCGCGCGTATGGATCGACACGCCGTGGCCGCGGGTAATAAAGCCGATTATACTGTCGCCCGGGAGCGGATTGCAGCAGCGCGAGAACTTGACAAGGCAGTTGTCGATGCCCTCGACTATAACGCCCTCGCTGCTCTTGACGCGCTTTTTCGGCTGGGTGAGCACTATTTCCGGCGGAGCGGACGCCTTGACTATCTTGTTATACTCATCTTTTATATGCGGCATCATGCGGATGAGCGACACGCCGCCGTAGCCGATAGCGGCATAAAAATCCTCGACCGTGTCGAAATGCTGGCGCTCCGCGATGCGCTGGAGGAACGACTTCATCTCGTCATCCGGCAGGCGGATAAAGCTGCGTCTGAACTCGCGCTCAACCTCCGCCTTGCCCTCGGCGATATTCTCATCGCGGCGCTCTTTCTTGAACCAGTTGCGGATTTTGCTGCGCGCTCGCTCGTCTTGACTATCTTGAGCCAATCGCGGCTCGGTCCCTTGCCGGGCTGAGACGAAGTTAAGACATCGACTATCTCACCCGTCTTTACCTGATAGTCAATCGGCACAATACGCCCGTCGACCTTTGCGCCGGTCATGCGATTGCCGATGGCGGAGTGAATGGCATAGGCGAAATCGATAACGGTCGCGCCTATGGGCAGGTTTATAACATCGCCCTTGGGAGTGAACACAAACACCTCTTCAGGGACGAGGTCGCTCTTTATCGTTCTGACGATATCCTCGACATCTTCGGAATCACTCTGGCTCTCGAGCATCTGGCGAATCCACGCAAGGCGCTTATCGAAGTTGCCGCTCGCGGTGCCGCCGCCGAGCTTATACTTCCAGTGCGCGGCGATACCGTATTCAGCCGTCTGATGCATTTCCCAGGTTCTTATCTGAACCTCGAATGGTATTCCCTCTTTGCCGATAACGGTGGTATGCAGGGACTGATACATATTCGGCTTCGGGGTCGAGATATAATCTTTGAAGCGGTTCGGGATCGGGCGGAACATATCGTGGATAACGCCGAGGCAGTTATAGCAATCGATAACAGACTCGACTATTATTCGGACGGCGTAGATATCATAAATCTCATCAAAAGTCTTGCCGCCGATATACATTTTGCGGTAGATTCCGTGGACGCTCTTGATTCTGCCCTCGACCTTGCAGCCGGAGACGAGCGGATCGACGCGCTCCTTTATTTTCTCGATTATGCTGTCGAGGAACTCCTTGCGCGATGCGCTCTGGGAGTTGAGATAGTCCTCGATCTCTTTATACGCGACGGGGTCGAGGCAGATAATGGCTCTGTCCTCAAGCTCCTCTTTTATCGTTCTGATACCTAAGCGGTGAGCGATGGGGGCATATATCTCGAGAGTTTCAAGGGCTGTTTCGCGGCGCTTCTCTTCGCGGACATAGCTGATGGTTCTCATATTATGCAGTCTGTCGGCGAGTTTTATAATAATAACTCTGATATCATTCGACATCGCGAGGAGCATCTTGCGGATATTTTCCGCCTGCGCCTCTGCCTTTGTCTCGGTCGGCACTTTAGCGAGCTTTGTCACGCCGTCGACTAATTGAGCTATCTCGTCGCCGAACTCGCGCTCGATATCCGCCTTTGTGACATCGGTATCCTCGACAGTATCGTGCAGGAGAGCCGCCGCCACCGACTGGCTGTCCATGCCGAGGTCTGCGAGAATCGAGGCTACAGCTATCGGGTGGATTATATACGGCTCGCCGGACTGGCGGAGCTGGTTCTTATGATGTTCCTTCGCCACATCATAGGCGCGCTTCACCGTTTCAAGCTCGTCATCGCGGTACATGGTCTTTATTTTTTCGTAGAGCTTGTCGAAACCGTCGTCAAAGGAAGAGCTGCCGTCGGTGAAATCCGCCTGACGGTTCATCTTCTTCTCCTCGGTCTCGCCGTTTATTTTTTCTTCCCACGATCTCATCGGATCACTCCTCATTATCTTGCCGCTGTTTATAAAAAGCTTCTTATATGTTTCATCAATTGTGCGTCCTCAAGGTTCACCTTGGGGCTCTGTTCGTTGACAACGATGCTGCCCGCGGGCGAGCGGTTGAGAACTCCCGTCTGCACCATAACTTCGACAGCGCTTGCGACGGCGCATATTCTGTCCTCCCCGAAGCCCGAGCGCAGGCAGAGCATCTCATACTCGGCGCTCCATGAGCCGCGCCGTTTTATCTGGGTATACACCGCGCCGCAGAGGCTTCTGTCCGGCAGAGCGGCTCTCGCCTGCTCAGCAGTCAGCTCCTCGCCGTGCATGACGCGGTCAAAGAGCCGAAGCCCCTCAAGCACTTTTATATCGTCGCTGCCCGCCGGGCGCATATTCCTGATATATACACCGATGCGGACACTCCCCTGATACTCGTTCCTGTCGAGATTGACGGCGAGGTCAACTGTATCGCCGACGCTGTAAAAAAACGAGCGCTCGGTCATGCCGAAATACATGGCGAAGATGCGCGTATCGCCCTTTGAGACGGTTATTCTCATATGCTTGCCGTTACCGACGGGAGAAAAGCCCTCTATCTTCATGCCGTAAAGTCCGAAGACCGGTTGGGGGTTGCCCGCTCCGAACGGTTCGAGGACGAGACGGCGTCAAGAATATCCAAAGATATATGCGCGGGATTGATTTTGAGATCTATATTCTGAACCGGAAACGGCATCTCGGTATTAAGCGAATATTCCGTTATCTCCGAGCGCAGCTGTTCGATATCCTTCGCCATGAGCGAGAGTCCCGCCGCCTGAGTGTGACCGCCGAAATGGGTCAGCAGATGCTTTGAGTTTTTTATTGCATCATAGAGCGAGAAGCCCTCGATGCTGCGTCCCGAGCCGCGCGCCGTGCCGTCCTCTGTATTGCGCGAAATTATTATGCACGGTTTTGAATATTTTTCCTGAATCCTCGCGGCGACAATGCCGATAACGCCGTTATGCCAATCGTCGCCGTCAACGACAATGACGGGGGCATAGCGTATCTCCGGATGCTCAAACAGCTTCTGTTCGACCTCGGCAAAAATCTCGCTTTCAATCGCCTGGCGCGTTCTGTTCGCCTCGTTTATCTCCTGCGCGAGCCCGTTCGCGGTCTCGGGGTCGTCGCTGAGCAGAAGCTCGAGCGCGCGGTTGGCGGAGCCATTCTGCCCGCCGCATTGATGCGCGGCGAAATTGTGAACGCCACTGAGGTTGCGTTGACATATTTATTGCCCGCTCCCGCGACATCGAGAAGTTCGTTTATGCCGGCGCGCGAGCGGTTGTTGACGCTGCGGAGTCCCGCCTTGACTATCGCGCGGTTTTCGCCGGTAAGATTGACAACATCGCTTATAGTGCCTATTGCGGCGAGGTCTGCGAAGTCTTCGATAACGGCTGTATCGTCCTCGAGTTCCATGGCACAAGCCAGCTTGAATGCAACGCCCGCTCCGCACAGCTCCTTAAACGGGCTGCTGCAATCCGCGCGCTGAAGATCGACTATCGCCTCGGCGCGTGGCAGAACATCGGGAACTTTGTGGTGGTCGGTTATAACGACCTCCATGCCGAGCTCATATGCGCGCTCTGCAGCGTCCGCGGCACTGACACCGTTATCGACCGTCACTATCAGCTGAGCGCCATATCTTTGAGCTTTTCGACCGCGCCGACGCTCAGACCGTAGCCCTCGGTCAGCCTGTCCGGGATATACCACAGGACATTCGCGCCCTTTGACTCAAGATATGTATATAGAAGAGCAGTTGAGGTGACGCCGTCGGCATCGAAATCGCCGAATATCGCTATGCACTCGAAATTATCTATCGCGCGGTTTATGCGCTCGACCGCCTTGTCCATATCCGGCAGGGCGAACGGATCGAGAGTAAAGAACGGGTTCGGGTCGAAGAAATCTTCTATCTCTTCGTTGTCGCGAAGTCCGCGTATAACGGCAAGCAGCGCGGCGATAGGATTGAGGCTGTGTTCCTCGGCTATCTGAGCCGCGAGATCCTTGTCATATGAAGCTGCAAGCCATCTTTTACGCATAGGGTTACCATTCCTTTCGATAATAGTTAATTATACCATGTATATAGCGGTTTTATCAAGAGTTTCGGCAGAAAGTTCGGCTTTTCGGCACGGGACAAAAAAAGAGCAGGCCGGCTGACCGGTCTGCTCCGTGGATCGATATTTGTTGTTTTATGCTTTTGCCACCGCAGACTTTCTCGCGGTCAAAATAAGATTCAGCGCAGCTATGAGCGTGAAAGCGATGAGCACGGGATAGAAAACGCCGTAATCGCTCATGATATATCTCAGCCCATAAAACGCGGTAAGCGGCGAAACGACAACCGACACCACCGCGCCGGAAATGATGCCTTTCACGGCGAGCAATCCGACTGTTGAAGCGATCGCCGAGAATGCGGTGTAGCACGCCGAGACAACAGCGAACGCACGATTCTTCGCGACGGCGGGCATTACAAAGAGGCACGCGCAGAAGACGAGGGAGAAAACGAAGCCCAAGACGGACGGGGTGCCGCCCCAAATCATGTTCTGAATGTTCAACGCAGTTGCAAGGACAAACGCGGCTGCGGTCGATACGATGCAAATAACTGTTTTTTTCATTTCGGTCACCTCCGGGTGAAAGTTCCAATATTTTAATATGTTTGCTGACTCGCCGACGAAAAAATTTTCCGTCGGGCTCAACTGTCTCCGTTCTTATACCTATGGATATTCATGCTGTTCATAATTATCCTCCGATAAATACTTTTTGAGTTTGGCGTCAATATGGATTTCGTTAAATCGCTCGAAAAATTCTTTCCTACAACGACATATTATTACATTCAAACAAATTTGTCAACCTATTTTACAAATAATTTTTTCACAGGACACAAAACTGACATAAATGTGTATTTACAGAAAATCGTCAAAGCAAAACTTCCACAGAACATAAATAACGCTCTGCGGAAGTTCTGGTTTATTTATTTTTCAGATATCCTGCTTCTCGAACAGGGCGACTGAACGCTTGTAGGCGGCGAAGGTCAGCGCGAGCCAAATCACAACGCCGAGCGCGAGGGTGACGAGCTTTGCCGCCAAAAACTGCGGGTCGGGCGTATCAAGCTTGTTTTTGAAAAGCGGCAATGCGTGGCAGAGCACGATCTCAATGCCGATAAAGACGAACACGGCGACACTGCCGAGCGCGAACGGCACGCCGATGCGCTTGACGTTTTTATAATAGCCCGTAAAAAAGACGATATTGAACACGCCGAATATCATAAAAAAGAACGCAAAGAGCGTGATATTTATATCGAGGTCGGCGGCGTTGACGGGGGTCATAATTTTAGCGCGCAAGAGTGCTATCGGCACGCAGACCGCTATCTCGAGCAGTTCGAGCAGGCTAACGGAGATTATGCGGGCGAGCACTGTTTTATGCTTTTCGACGGGCAGCATCATGGTGAAAAACACATCGTTATTCTCCCTGCCGAACTGGCACATGAAGAACACACCGAGGCAGGTGTAGAACATAATAACGAGATATGGGTAGTTCGGAATAAAGAGCATGAACGCGAGCGGAATAAACAGGATATTCGTCGGATGAAGGACGAGCTTCAGTTCTTTGTTGAGCAGTTCTTTCATTTCGTCTCCCCCTCCCTCTCGATATGCACCATTATATCCTCAAGCCCGGCGGGTGCGGATTCGACGCCTGCGGCAGCTCGGAATTTCTGACAAGTGCGCTCATGCCGTCTTTTTCGCGGCGCGCGCCGATAAGTTCAATATTCTTAGGCGCGTTATCGGCAGAAAACTGAACTACACTGTATTTTTGGAGCAGAGTGCAAAGAGGTTCATTCTCCGCGATGCGTCCCTGCTTGAGATAGATTATGTTATCGGCGCAGCGGTCGAGGTCGCTCGTGATATGGGTCGAGCAGAAAACGGTCTTGCCCTCGTCCTGCGAAAGGCTGATGAAGATATCAAGAATCTCATCGCGCGAGACGGGGTCGAGTCCGCTCGTCGGCTCGTCGAGGATAAGCAGATCCGCCGAATGAGAGAGCGCGAGGGCGAGCGAAAATTTGACTTTCATGCCGGCAGAAAGCTCGGATATGCGTTTGCTTTCATCAAGAGAGAAAAGCTGCATATATTTTCTGTAGAGCGAGTCGTCCCACTCGGGATAAAAGCGCGAAGTGACTGCCGCGACGGTGCCGAGGCGCTTTTGCGGATAGTAATTCACGCCGCCGAGCACGACGCCCAATCTGCTCTTGATTTTCATCTCATTTTCGGCGAAAGGCATTGAAAAAAAACGGATATCGCCCGCATCGGGATGGACGAAACCGAGCAGGGATTTTATAGTCGTCGTCTTTCCTGCGCCGTTTCTGCCGATGAATCCGGTTATCTTACCCTCTTCGAGCGCGAAGCTGACATTGAGGGAGAATCCGGCATAATTTTTCTTCAATCCGGCAACTTCAAGAGCGTTCATTCCTCCGCCTCCTCGGGCGCGCGGCGCTGAGCTCAAACAGAGCATCGGCAAAATTCATATAGACATCATTCTGGACTATCGCGATACCCTGATTCTTGTCGGCGAGCATCAGAAGCGTGTCCCCGGGGTTTATATCGAATATATCGCGCACGCCCTTTGGGATTACTATCTGACCCTTTTCGCCGACCTTCACGGTAGCGATAAATTTGCCCTCCGGCATCTTCATATCGTTCACTCACCTTTCTGAAATTCAAGTGATATTTGTTATACTTTTCCTACCAGTTATACTTGTATCACTTTTTTCACCGCTTTGTAAAGAGTTTTTCGCCCAAAACCGTGTAAATATTTTTTGATTTTTGTACTTCGGTGCAATAATATTTTTGTTTTAACGGTACCGCAGGACAAAATTAAATAAATTTTAGAAAATGCACTCTCAGATATTGATTTATTGTTTTTATTGTGATAATCTTACGATAGAGCAATAATTTATGCACAAGATACAAAAACAATACGAAAGGGTGGAAATTTATGAGTAAAAAAGCAAATCCTTATGAAAACTTTCTGAACGTGCTCGACAGCGCCGCTGCGCTTGACGGCATCGATCAGAACGACTATGCGGCGTTCCGTTATCCAGAGCAGGAGCTGAAGGTCAACTTCCCCGTGCGCATGGACAACGGCGAGCTGAAAATGTTCACAGGCTACCGCATCCAGCACTCGAGCACCCGCGGTCCGTGCAAGGGCGGCATAAGATTTCATCCTAATGTAGATATGGACGAAGTCCGCGCGCTCGCCGCATGGATGACCTTCAAATGCGCAGTTGCCAACATCCCCTACGGCGGCGCAAAGGGCGGCATAACCTGCGACCCGTCGCAGATGTCCAAGGGCGAGCTTGAGAGAATGACCAGACGCTACGCAGCAATGATAGCGCCTATCATCGGCCCCCACAAGGACATTCCCGCTCCCGACGTCAACACCAACGCCGAAGTCATGGGCTGGGTCATGGATACATATTCGATGAAATACGGCTATCCTATCCCCGGCGTCGTCACCGGCAAGGCGTTTGAAATCGGCGGTTCGCTCGGCAGACCCGAGGCGACCGGACGCGGCGTCATGCTCTGCTGCCGCGCGCTGACCGAGAAGCTCGGACTTGACATAAAAGACTGCACATTCGCCGTTCAGGGCTTCGGCAACGTCGGCTCGACCGCCGCTTACCTCATAGCCGACCTCGGTGCAAAGGTAGTCGCAGTCAGCGACCACACCGCAGCGTTCTACTGCGCAGACGGTCTCGATGTTCACGATATGCTCGACTATGCAGCCGGCAACGGCCGCGTGCTCCAGGGCTACAAGGCTGACGGCGTGACCGAGATAGCGAAAGAGGATCTCCTCTACACCGATGCGACTTCCTCATCCCCGCAGCGCTCGAAGGTCAGATTACTGCCGACAACGCCGACAGAGTAAAGGCGAAGTACATCGTCGAGGGCGCAAACGGTCCGACAAGCTACGAGGCGGATCAGATACTCAACGCCAAGGGCAAGATAGTTGTTCCCGACATTCTCGCAAATGCGGGCGGTGTTATCGTCTCCTACTTCGAGTGGGTGCAGAACCTGCAGTCCCTCTCCTGGTCGCTTGAAGAGGTCAACAACAAGCTTGCAGATATCCTCCTCAAGGCATTCGACGAGGTCTACGGACTGACCGAGGAGCGCGGATATCCGATGAGAACCTCCGCTTACATCATCGCTCTTCGCAGACTTGTCAAGACCAAGAAGATCAGAGGCATTTTCCCGTAAGCTATACAATAATAAATACGAGCCGTGTCGAAAGATGCGGCTCTTTTCATTTTGACGACAGTTTAAATAAAAATGTTGTAATCCGGAAGATTTTAGTGTATAATTTTCATGACAAAGAAAAAGCAGAATCGGGGGCTCTGGTCAAATGGTCACTCCCCCTCATATAAAACAGAAGGAGTTTATTCAATGGATAAGTATCTCATTATCAACGCAGACGATTTCGGAATGTGCAGAGCAGCGAACCTCGCCGTTATGGATCTGCTCAAGTCCGGCTCGATCACCTCTTCGACCATCATGCTCCCTGCCCGTGGGCATATGAAGCATGCCAGTTTGCAAAGAAGAATCCGCAGTTCGCCATCGGCGTGCATCTGACCTTCACGAGCGAGTGGGCTACATACCGCTGGTCGCCCGTCGGCACGAGCAACACCGACAGTCTGCGCGATGAGCTCGGCTTCATGCATCCCGAAAGCATCGACGTTGAGAAGAACGCCGACATAAAAGAAGTTGCTGCTGAGATCCACGCTCAGATAAACCGCCTCAAGGCTCTCGGTCTCACCCCCTCTCACCTTGACAACCACATGGGCTCGCTCTACGGCATCGAGACAGGCCGCTTCGAGCTGCTTCAGCTCGTGCTCAGCATCGCCGGCGAATACGGTCTTCCGTTCCGCTTCCCCGGCACCTTCACCGACGCTCAGATGAGCAACACCATGCTCGACATAAAAATCGACAAGGAGCAGATCATGGGTCTCGTCGGTCAGCTCAACGCCTATGCGCACAGCGTCGGCGTAGCGAACCCCGACTTCCTGCTTCCCGGCGAGTGGACAGGTCCGCAGAACGACAGCTACGACAACTACCGCGACTACATCTACGAGCTCTACAAGACCTTCCCCGAGGGCGTGACCGAGACTTATATCCATCCCGCGCTCGAGTGCGACGAGCTCAAGGGCATCACAAATTCCTGGCACCGCAGAGTCTGGGAATACAAGCTCTTCTCCGACCCCAAGACGAAGCAGCACATCGACAGTCTGGGCATCAAGCTCATCAACTATCGCGATCTCGCCGAGATGAAGAAATAAAAAAATTTAGAGCAGTTCCTTTTGGGGCTGCTCTTTGCTTATCGATAAATCCGGTTTTTGGGGGCTTCGTAGGATTCAGAATCTATGCCTCTCTTGTGCAAACGAGGCAGCGCGAAGCGCCGGAGGGATTGTTTTGAACAAGCTGCATTTTTTAATTGCCGGATATTTTGAACTTTCACGCGGCAACCCCTCAGTCACGGCTTTGCCGTGACAGCTCCCCTTACACAGTGGAGCCTTGAGACCGTGCAATGACGGACTTTTTCAACAGACTCAGAGCAGTTCCTTTCGGGACTGCTCTTTTTATATGCACACGAAAAAAACAGCACCGCCGACACGGTGCTGTAATTTTACTATTCACTTTTCTGCATTCAGACGATCGGTTTTTCTTTCTGACATTTATATTATTTCCGATCTATATAAAACGGTAAGCGTAAATTATCTGTTCTTCTGCTGCGCCGAACTACCGTTGATGCGACGCAATTCGGACATCTTACGGTTGTTATCGTTTTCGTCTGAAATGCCGCGGCCGTTGCCGCTCGATACACCCATCACCTTTCAGCGTTCAAGTCCGCCTGACGAAAAGCTCCGAGTACAGAAAAATTTCTGATATTCTGCTCTGCTGAGCTTTCAGATAAGCTGTGACGGGCGGTCGGAGTACTGATTTTCGCTTTCGCTGTACATCGGACTCGCTCCAATCATTTTTTGAGTGTACCCCTCAGGTACAGCGCCGACCCGGCGCCGGGAGCCTTCTCCCTCTTTGCATCTTCATTATAGCTCATGTTTTGGATAAAGTCAACATATTTTTTCAACATTTCTAATATTTTATATTAAGTTAGCTTTATAGGCGCAAGATGTAAGTCCCGCGTCACAACGCCCATCATCAAAGACGAAAATACCAAAAAGTTTTCGGGCAATTTGTTTTCGTCTTCCCTTTTTCTATTGACTATTGGGCGCAATACGGGTAAAATAAATACATAAAAAATAAATTGTATCGGCTCGCGCGCAATATACGGTGCGCCGCCGTATGAGAGGTTATTATTATGGCAAAGGATTATAATCCCGACATCGTCAGCGTTGTTGACGAGGAAGGCAAGGAGCACATTTTTGAAGAGCTCGACCGCATCGAGACAGACCGCGGATGCTATGTCGCGCTGCTGCCCGTATATGACGACAGCGAAGAAGTCCTCGAAGGCGAGGACGAGGTTCTCCCCCTCAAGGTCATTGAGGAGGACGGCGAAACATATCTGACAATGATCGAGGACGACGATGAATTTGAAGAAGTCTATCAGGCTTTTGAAGAGCGTCTGAGCGATCTCTTCTTCGACGACGAGCGCACCGACTCGGAGAGCGAAGAGGACGGAGAATAAAATAAAGCCACCCTGCCCTGTGCGATAAATACGGTTCATATTAACCCAACACGTTTTAATCGGGAGCTTAGTCTCCGGCGGCGGATTGCAGACCTCCCGGCTTTTGCCGGAAGAAGGGAGCGCGAACCCGCCGGGCGGCACCCACCTGCTTTGGTATGCAGGTTACTATTGCCGTATCCGGCTCGGCGGGGCTTATTTTTTTGATTGTTTTTTATTATTTTATATAGCATATAAGCGGCCGCAAGCCGCATTTTTTGCGGGCTGAGAGCCGCCGGAAACGGAGGAAAAGCTGTTGCAGCGCATACTTAACGCCGACATTGTCGACATCGCCCTATCGACGGGGGTTTTATATATGCAGAAAAGAAGATGCTTGAAAACGGATCGTGCAGGGTCTCGTTCTATTCATACGACTGCGAGACAAGCATATCAACACCGATAACAAGGGGCGAATATGTCTCCTGCAAATTCGGTCAGAACGGTTCGCGCATAGCGGACGAGCTCGGTCAGAAGGGCGAATTTATCTTCGCTCAGCCGACAAGGTTCTTCAACAACTGCACTGTCACTCTCGACAGAGCCGGGACATTCTCGCTCTTCACGCCCGAGGGTTCATGCGTGAGGCGATATGAATTTACATATCAGGGCGCGCCGGCGTGCAACCCCGTTGCATATGAAAAATCGCTCTGGTGCGTTGTGCCGGAGCGCGACGCGATAATAAACTATTCGATAGACGAAGCCCGCGTTCTGCTCAGGATCGGCGGCGGAGCGCAGAGCGCGTTTTCGTATCCGACGAGCATAACTCTTATTCGCGGGAACATCTATGTCTGCAACCGCGACTCGCACAAGATACGCACAGTGCAAATCGGCAACAACACCTATGCCATCGACGACTACCGCACATTCAACGAGCCTGTATACAAATATTTCAGAGTCGGGAGCAGAGAATACGCTCTGCTCGACTCGGGAGTATACGAAATATAAAAAAGCCCCCTTGAGGCAATACAGGAGGTAAATATGGCAAACGTATTCAGAACGGTTATCAGGATAATCACCTGCATCGCACTGTTCATATGCCCGATGCCCACAGAGAAGAAATGCGAAGCCGAGTTCAACGGCACATTTATCCAGTCCTGGATGAGCTCATACTGGGACGACGAGCGCTGGCAGGATGAGATAGGCGCGATGAAGGAGGCCGGAATAAAATACCTCATCATTCAGGATGTGGCGCATAAGGCTTCCGACGGCACATGGACTGTCTACTACAACTCGAATCTCGACACATTCTCCGGTGCGACTTTCGGCGCTGCGGATGTTGTTGAATCCGCGCTGAGAAACTGCGAGGGTTCGGGCATCAAGGTCATGGTCGGACTCGGGCTCTATGACGAGTGGTGGACTAAATCCGGCTTCGGCAGGGACTACAGCGAGCTGTGCAATGTATCCGCGACATGATCGAAGAAATATATAACAAATATGTTTCAAAATACCCCGACGCTTTCTACGGCTGGTACTTCACGCCTGAGATGAGCAACGGTCCGCTCGTCAAGCTGTCGTCACCGTTCATCGCGAAGGGCGTCAATGTGATAATCGACGCTATTGAGCGCACGGACGCGGACGCTCCCCTGCTTTTAAGCCCGTTCTTCTCTCAGTACGGCGCGAACCCCGGCATCGAGAGTGCGAAGCTCTTCTGGGCTTCGTTTATAAAATCAGTGAACTTCCGCGAGCACGATATCTTCTGTCCGCAGGACGCAGTCGGTGCAGGCTGGACGATTGAAGAGAATCTCGTCAATGTCTGGAGAATGTACTCAGACGCGGTGAAGCTCAGCGGAAAGAGCATACGCCTTTGGGCGAATGTCGAGAACTTCACAAGCGCTGTTGCAAAGAGCAATACTACCGGCATAACTACTCCGCTCGTGACAGAGAACACGCAGGATGTGACTGCGACGCTCGACAGGCTCGTCAAGCAGATGGACATAGCCTCGCGCTATGCTGAAAATATCATAACGTTCTCGTACAACCACTATTACAGCCCCGTGTATGTCGACCCGATGTTCCACAACACCTATGTTGACTACTTAAAGCACGGTCATGTGCTCGAGAGCGAAGCGCCGACTGCGCCGACTGATCTCGGCTTCTCGGTTGACGGAGACGGGAACACCGTGCTCAGCTGGCAGGCATCGACCGACAACTTCGGCGTGGCATATTACAGAATATGCGCCGACGGTAAGTTCCTCACAAGATGCGAATACAACGAGGACACTGCGGCGGTTATCGAAAATGCGCAGAGCGGCACGGTATACAGCATCACCGCATATGACGCCGCAGGCAACGCCTCGCAGGCGGCGGAGATAGTGTATCAGTAAACGCCAATCTACGAAAAATCCGCCGGATATTACAAGAAACAGATAAATACACCTTTAATGTTGACGAAAGCTGAATGAAAAAAATGCCGTTGACCGGGTTCGGTTGACGGCATTTTTATATTCCGAATCGTGCAAGAACACAAGCTGAAAAGCTATTCAGCTGTCACGGCGGGCGCGTATCCGGAAGCACATTTTTAATAATCAAACGGAGTTCGCTATATGGTCGGCATAATAAGCTTTTAAGAAGATTTAGTGCCGCTTGCGCGGCATCGGTGCATCGAGTCACCGCACCCTACAAGTTGCTCGCCAATTAAATCGTGCAAACTTCGCGGGGTTGATGATATCCCCATATCGCGGACTTATTCACTATTCACTTTGCGGGCGGATGATATCCGCCCTGCTTACTTTGAGCGAAGCGAAACCAACCCCTCAGTCTCGCTTACGCCGAGCCGACTCCCCTGCAGGGGCGCCTGAATGGATTATGCGGCAAATTCAAATTTATCAGGCAATTACAGCAGCTCAAATATTGCGTTATATAAAAGCGCAGGAACTGCAAAAAAGTTCCTGCCGCTTTTGTTTATACATATTCTGCTGTCATCTGAACTGTTCCGGTGAAGCGGTCGAAATCTATCATGATGTAGTTGCCGCCGTTTTGGAAATTGAACTCGCGTTCGAAGTTTCCGTCGCTGTCGGGCAAAAATTTCGTCGCCCTTCCGTTCATTCTCAGTCGAATGACCGCGCTGCCCGTCTCGGTTTTTATATACGCTTTGACTTTTATCCGTCTGTTGCGCGCAGACGCGCCGCCGAACACCGTGTCGCGCCCCGTCTCGTTATCGCACTGCGCGGTATAGCTGCCGATAAACCAATTTCCGTTTCTGTTTTTCCGCCTGCCGATAAGCTCGGCGCTGCTTGTGACATCGGACATTTTGAACGCGCCGCGCAGGTCGTCAAAGCATCTGTCAACGCGCTTGAACCGCAAATTTTCGCAGCTCATACACGCGGTCAGAGAAACAGTCAGTGCAAGCATCAGCAGAACCGACACCGCTCTTTTCATTATTCCCGCTCCTTTGCGCCGCTGACTATCTTATAATAAGCGTTGGAGGTGATGCGGTAAACGAGAGTATAGAACAGCGCAAACGCGACAAAGCAGATGGCAGTGGTTACGAAAAAGAGTGCGGAGAAATTGAAGTTGAAAGAAAAGAGTATTCTGCGGATTATTACGGAAGCAAATATCATATGCAGACCCGCTCCCGCGAGAGGCAGGAAGAATACCGTGAGCAGCTGAGAATTGATACTCTTTCTTATCTCTTTTTTAGTCATGCCGACATTCTGCATTATCTCAAAGCGCGACTGATCCTCATAGCCCTCCGAGACCTGCTTATAGTAGATTATCAGCACAGCCGCAAAGATGAACACCACAGAGAGCATAATGCCGAGATAGAACAGTGCGCCGAAGGACGAATAGTAATCGTCCCTGTCGACATTGCGGCTCTCTACCGAGAGGGTCAGCAAGTTTTTGTAAGCGCTGTTTTTATTTCCGAACAGTTGCCTTGTCATATCTATATAGTCGTAGCACAGCGCTCTTTCGCCCTCTATGTCCAAATCGGTATCGAAGAATCTGAAATACTTGTAATTGACGGTGCTCAGTCCATCTTTGACCGCGTCTTTGGCAAAGCCCTTGACGGCCTCTTTTAAATCGGGCACAAAGATAAACATCGAGGGGGCGATGTTCACGGAGGTATCGCCATCAATCAAATAATTGTCCGCTGTCTTTTTGACCTTGTAGGTCTTGCCGTCGCCGAGGGTCACGGTGTCATATTTATACTTCATTTTGTAGCCGTAGACTATGACTCGTCGGGCGCGAGCGTCTCGTTTGCGTCCATGACGGCGTTGTAGTCCTCTATCGGCACGATATCGAAGCAGGTATGCGCCCCGGATTTTATGCCTACTTCTACCGCCGTGCCGTCCGGCGTAAGCCTGCCGTCGTCTGAAATCGAGCCGACTGTCACGACCGACCTGTAAGCTACGATATTCGAAGCGTTCGCATTATTAGAGGCTGCAAGGGAATCGATGTCCGCCGCTACTTTTTTCAGATTGTCGTCATCAATCTCGTCGAGAGAGGTAAATCCCGTAGACAGCGTGATATCTCGCGGATAGCGATGATGATGCTGTTCTCCGTGCCGAAGAACAGGCAGGCGGTCGAGGATATCATGACGAGCACCATCGTTGCGAGCACGCAGACGGACGCGAGTCCCGCGCCGTTTCGCTTCATTCTGTAGGTCATAGACGATACGGAGACAAAGTGGTTCGGCTGATAATAATAGTTCTTGCGCTTTTGCAGGAAGCGGCAGAGGAGCACAGAGCCGAAAATCATAAGCAGATAGGTGCCGACGATAACCATTATGACCGCGATAAAGAACACCCTGACTGCGGTTTGCGGCTCCTCCACCACGACGCTATCGTATATGCGCCGAGGAGCAGGAGCACGCCGATGACGCCGAGCAGAGGGTTCGCTTTCGGCGGCTTTTCACCGAGCTCTCGCTTCTTAAAAGCGTCACCGCATCAGCGCTCATTATCTGCGCACGGAGTTGGCAAAGAGAAGCAGGAATATGACGGAGAACACGCCTGCCGTCAGCAAAATCGCGGTCGGAGAGACGTAGAAGGAATAGCTTACCTCCGTCCGATTCATCACCTTTATCAGCCCGAGCTCGGCGAGCTTCGAGAGCGCGACACCGAGCACAAGTCCGCAGAAGAGCGATATGGCAGAAGTTATCAGGCTCTCCCAAAAGAGCAGGATGCTGATATTCTTTTTGTCCATGCCGAGGATGTTATAGAGTCCGAACTCTTTCTTCCTGCGTCGGATAAGAAACGAATTTGTATAGAAAAGAAAGATGCAGGCGAATATGGCGATGACCCAGCCGCCGAGCATGAGCACGACATTCACCGTTTTATCGCCGAACGTGCCTCGAGCGACTTGCCGTAGCGCAGAAAAATGACGATATAAAACATCATTATCATGCCTATCTGCGTCAAGATATAGGGCAGATATAGGCGCTTATTCTTTCTTATCCCGTCAAACGCGAGGTGCGGATAAAAGCCCTTTTTCATCTGTGCTCACCGCCCGTCGCAAGCAGAGTCAGAGTCTCGGATATCTTCTGATAGAGTCGCTGTCGGTGTCTGCGCCGCGATAAATCTGATGGAACACCTCGCCGTCCTTTATAAACAGCACGCGCTTTGCGGAGGAAGCCGCCTTGACGGAGTGCGTGACCATGAGGATAGTCTGACCGAGGGAGTTCACCTCGCCGAACAGGCGCAGCAATTCGTCGGTGGACTTCGAATCGAGCGCACCCGTGGCTCGTCCGCCAGAATCATGCGCGGCTCGGTTATCAGCGCGCGGGCGACCGCCGCCCTCTGCTTCTCGCCGCCGGATATCTCGTAGGGGTACTTCTTGAGCAGCTCCGCTATGCCGAGGCGTTTTGCTATCGGCTCAAGGCGGGAGTGCATCTCATCGTAGCTCCTGCCCGCGAGGACGAGCGGGAGATAGATGTTATCCTCGACCGTGAACGTGTCGAGAAGATTGAACTCCTGAAACACGAAGCCTAAATTGTCCCTGCGGAAAGCGCAGACGGCGTCCTCCTTTATTTTTGAAAGATCCTTGCCGTCGATTATAACGCTGCCGGAGGTGGGTCTGTCAAGCGCCGCAAGAATATTGAGCAGAGTGGTCTTGCCTGAGCCCGATTCGCCCATTATGGCGACATATTCGCCCTCCGACACGCTGAAGTTCACGTTTTTAAGAGCCTCGACCTTGTTGCCGCCGAAGCGCGTTGAGTAGACTTTTTTGAGTCCGTTGACTTCCAAAATACTCACTGTTTTCGACCTCCTGTCATTTTGTGGCTCTATTATAGCCGAAAAGGGAAATGCGCCTCCATAGAAAAGGCTTACATTTCCCCCTTCAAATCTTACGTTTTTGTAAGAAGTTATTCTTTCTTCAGCCTGTACTGACCGAGATCGAGACGAACCGCCGTCCCCTCGCCTACCGTTGAAGAAATCGAGATATCTATGCCGAGGTTTTCGCAAATTCGGCGGCACAGATACAGTCCGAGCCGCTCGCGCGGCGTCGTCCCTGCCGTTGCAGCCCGTATAGCCCTTGTCGAGCACTCGCGGCAGATCCTCCGGCGCTATGCCTATCCCCGTATCCTCAATGCAGAGAATTTTGCCCTCGGAATAAATCTTTATGCTCCCTCGCGGGTATATTTGAGCGCGTTCGAGAGCAGCTGTTCGATAACGAACGCGAGCCATTTTTCGTCCGTAACGGCGCGGATATCGACGCTGTCATATTCGAGGCGTATCCTGCGGTCAATGAACTCGGGGGCAAACTTCTTCACCGAGCCTTTTATTATGCCGTCTATATCCTGCTCCCTGAAAACATAGTCGCTGTAGTTCGAGCCGAGGCGTATAAAGACGAGCACCATTTCGACATATTGCTCTATCCGTGACAGCTCGGAGGCGAGCCTGCGCGCTTCGGGCACATCCTCTTTTTGAAGCGTCAGGCGCATCGCCGCTATCGGCGTTTTTATCTGGTGCGCCCAGACCGTGTAGTAATCGACTGTGTCGCGTATGCGGCTGTCCGCCTGTGCCGTTATCTCCTCGATTTTCTCCTTGAGCGCCGATATGAGCTGCTGATAGTCGTAGTCGGTTATCCCCTCCGGCTCGGGCAGAGCGAGATAATCTCCGTGTTTCTGCGGCGCAGCTCTTCAAAAACTTATGGCGGCGATAGGCCTTCGTCATATCATAGGCGACGAACACCGCGCCGAAAAGCAGGCACAGGCGCACGGATACATGACCGCGCGCACGGGCAGACGGTAGAACCAAAAAGAAACCGCGAATATGCAGACGAAAAGCAGAAGCATCAAGAGGCGCTTCCAGCGCTCCTTGAGATAACCCTTGAAAAAGCTCATAACCCCTCCGAAATCAAGCTATTATATACCCTACGCCGAACTTTGTGGCGATAAAATCCTTGAGTCCCGCCGCATCAAGCTTCTTTCTAAGGCGGTTGACATTGACGGTGAGTGTATTTTCATCGACAAACGAGTCCGTCTCCCAAAGGCGCTCCATCAGCTTTTCGCGGCTGACTACCTTGCCTTTATTTTCCATCAGGCAGAGCAGAATGCGATATTCATTTTTGGTCAGCGTTATCTTTTCATCGCCGAAAACGAGAGAATTTTCGCCCGTATCAAGCAATGCGCCGCGATGCTCGAGCACCGGGACATTGGCGCCGAAATCGTAAGTGCGGCGCAGAAGAGCCTGGATTTTCGCCATGAGGACGCTGCCGTCAAACGGCTTCGAGATAAAATCATCCGCTCCGAGGTTCATCGCCATGACGATATTCATATTATCCGACGCAGAGGAGACGAAGATTATCGGCACCTTCGAGACGCGGCGAATCTCACTGCACCAGTGATAGCCGTCAAAGAACGGCAGCATGATATCGAGCAGGACTATATGCGGCGAAAACTCGGCGAATTCGTGCATGACATTGCTGAAATCCCGCACGATATGCGTCTGAAGATTCCACGCCTGTGCCTGCGCCGCGACGGCGTTCGCTATCCCCGGGTCGTCCTCAACGATAAAGAGCCTGTACATACCGCACCTCCGAAAACTGTTTCATAAAAATCAACGGACAAATCCGACCAAAAACTTCGGCTGTATATAAAATAATTATACGGCATCCGCCGCCGCGTTTCAAGAAAAACAGTATCGCAAATGAACTTCGGCGCATAGAATATACAGAAAAAACTTTGGAGGTGCCAAATGAACAACAATCAAAACCGCTGCGGCTGCGGCGGACAGCCGACAGTCATGGACATTGACCGCGAGACGAAAGAGAACACAAATTTCCGAAAAGAGGCATGGACGGGCGAGCATCTGCAGGTAACGCTGATGTGCATACCCACAAACTGCGACATCGGCGCGGAGATCCACGAGGACACAGATCAGCTCGTCTGCATCGTGCAGGGCTGCGCGACAATAAGCTTCGGCGCGACGAAATGTTCCATGTGCGACGGTCAGAGGGCAAACGGCGGCGACGCCTGCCTCATCCCCGCCGGAACCTGGCACAATATAACAAACAGCGGAAGCATCCCGCTCAAGGTATATTCCGTATACGCTCCGCCGCACCACGCGGCAGGAACAGTCCAGCGCACCAAGACCTGCGACTGCTGAAAATAAAATAGACACAGCGCCGTGACTCTGGTGGATCACGCGCCCGTATCGTTGAGGAAGTGGAGATAAAAAAGATAATATGGAAATTCCAAAACGCAGGTTGGGGGTTCTGCGTTTTGCGTGGATGGTGAAATCAGCGAAGCATTACTTTCTGCTTATTCTCGCCCGCAGTCTAAATCATCCGACCTCGACCGCCGAAAAGTCATAGTACAGATCCATCGGGCGATTATCGCCGAGCAGGAGAATGCTGTTATCCTCGAGCAGGAGGTTATCTCCCGCATACTTCATGATGAAGTCTATACCGTAGTTGACAGCCTGTTCTTCATTCTCGGCATAAATAAATCCGCTGACGGGGTTGACGGTGTCATCGCATGCGCCTATCTCGCTGCCGTCCTCTCCGATTTTCTTGCATCGGCATTCGAGCACATAGCGCGAGCCGACATCCGGAAGTCCGTCGTATTCTTTTAGCATTACTATCCGTCCCTTGAATTTATCTGCAGGTGCGTTTTGCCGCCGCCTGCCATATGCCTCCGCGCTTCCGGCGGTCAGGCAGCAGACGGAAAAACCCGCCCGCTTCCCGCCGTATAGGAGTATAGGAGGTAGTTGACTTCATTTATGTACTTCGCTTGAGTACGCCATAATTTTAACGCATTGCAAGCAAAAAAGTGTTGATTTTTCAAAAAGTGATGTAAAAATGGGCAAAAACGATATATTTTGAGCAGTTATTTTTCTATGTAGCGAATATACGACATATTTTGACAAATTGTCGCGTGCCATTTTAGGCACATGAACGACATTTTGTTTGTACAGTGTAATAAGATAGTTTACAAAAAGTGTAAGAACATACTTTACAATAAATATAAGTCCGCCGCGGTGTGAGGTTATATGAAAACATCCGCGCGGTCTGTTGAAATATTTTTTATGCTCAGACACTGTCATTATAAATAAAGAAAGCAGGCAAGGTGTGTACCCTGCCCGCTTTCTTTTATATAGGAGTTATGTAGGAGATAGATTTCAAATTCATGCTCTTTTCAGAGGTCAACACTATTTTAGCGCATTTGCCGCCGGAAGTGTGAATTTTTGCAAAAGTGATGCGATTTTGGGCGAAAACGATGTTTTTCGTGAGTTTAATTTGCCGAGGTCGCAAAACTCAATTCAAGCGGTGACCGGCAAACAGTAAAAAATAATCGTTGATGACATTTTTTATTTTTCTGTTTGCTTTTTCGACAAAATGTGGTATAATATTTGCGGGAGCGTGATTCTTTTGATAGATATACTTGTCTGCGACGACAGCGCGGAAATAGTTGAACAGGTTAAAAAACTGCTGTGCGCATGGGAAAAAGTGAACACTGTCAGCTTCAATATAGACTGCCGTCAGTCGGGAAAATTCATTCTCGAAAACAAGCACAAATATGACATCGCTTTTATTGATATCGAGATGCCGGAAATGAGCGGACTCGAGCTCGCCGTTGAGCTCAAGAAGCAGAATCCAGATGTGCTGATTATCGTCCTGACCTCGTTTCAGCGATATCTCGACGACGCGATGCGCATCCATGTTTTCAGATATCTCTCGAAGCCTGTTGATGTCAATCGCTTCAACAAGAATCTCTTTGACGCTGTTCAGGAATACCGCACGCTGAGCAAGACGATAATTCTCGAAACCCATGACATAGTCAAAAAGATAAAGACAAAAGACATTCTCTATATTGAAAACAGGCGCTACGGCGCACTGCTCGTGACGAAAGACGCCGAATATGCGACGGGAGTCAGGCTAAAGGACTGGATAGCAAAGACCGGTCAGCCGGACTGCTTTGTCTATTCCCACGCGAGCTACATAGTCAATCTGCAAAACGTCATCGACTTTTCAAAAGACAGCGTCACGCTCAGAAAAGGCGACGGCGAAACGGTAAGCGTATATATGCCCCAGCGCAAATACCCCGCCTTCAGAAAGGCATTTTTTAACTTTGCGGGAGGTATATGATGGACACTGTGTGTAAATTGATTGCCTGCGCTTTCGGACAATTTGCCGCGTACTGCTATTTTTCAAGGCGGTTTGAAACAAAATGTCCGATTGCCGCGGTTTGCGGATTTTTTGCGGCGGCTGCTGCCGTACAATTCGCCGTAAGCTTCGCGGGGCTTGCCGCGCTCAATATAGCATTGCTTTTTATAAGCAATCTCTGCGCCGCGCTCATAATATACCGAGCGGGCATAAAGCAGTCGCTGATCCATTGCTTACTGCTCGAAGTGCTCGCCGCGATGTCAGCGTTTATAATAATGTTCGGTCTGCCGAAAATCATCGGTCACGAGCCGCCCGGAAACGGAATGTTATTGCTCGGAATTTCTTCGAGTGCACTGTATTTTACATTTTCATATGCAGTGTCAAGGCACAAAGACGACATGATCGTCTATTCGGTGCTGGTGTCAATGCTCTCTTTGGTCTGCGCCGCGATGATCGCGGGCTTTGCATTTTTCCCGGGGAGCAATCTGGTTTTGACACTGATATCGGTCCTTCTTTCGCTGGCGATATCCGCAGTTTGCATGGCGTACAGAAAATTGGTCTGCAAAATCTCGAACTCCACCGAAACGCTTCTCGAAGAACAGCGGCAGAAGCTGAACGCGGAATACTATGCGGAGCTTGAGCATCAATACGACCTGCGCGACATTATTATCCACGACATAAAGGGGCATCTCCGCACGATAAAACAGCTCTCGCAAAACGGAGAAAACGACCGCATAAACAGCTACATCGACTCGATATACAACAGCGGCGCGATGGGCGCGGTGAAGCAGTTCAGCAGCAACAAGCTCGCAAATGTCATAATAAGCAGATACGCCAATCTGTGCGCAAATTCGGAGATAAAATTCAACTGCGATGTGCGCAGCATTGATTTTTCTTTTCTTTCGGACAGCGACCTCACAATATTACTCGACAACATCCTCAACGGGGCATACAAATCCGCCGAAAAATCAGAAGAGCGCTTTATCGACATGAGCATCGACAGCTTCAACGAGGCATATGTCGTGCTCAACGTCCGCCACAGCGTGGACGGCTCGCCGGACATAAAGAACAGCGAGAGGGCGGCGCGCATAAGCAAGATAATTCAAAAATACGGCGGACAGGCATCGTTCGACTGCGCGGACGAGAGAATATTTGCGGCGAAGATAATGTTCAAGTCGTCGGTTGTCAAAAAATAAAGCTGCTCGCATTCAACACTCGCATGAGTACCTATAAAAAAGAGAACCCCGGTCAGTGCAGAATCAAATGCACTGACGGGGTTTATTATAATTTTTATACTTTTTCAAGCTTGGCGTAGTTCGCCATTATCTTCTTTGTGCCGACTTTTTCAAAGGCTATCTCGAGCATGGTATCGTTCGCCATTTTCTGCATACTGAGTATCACGCCCGTGCATATGCCTTATGCTTGACTGTCTCGCCGACGGAATAGCTCTGCGCCGCGGCGGCGGGCTTTTTCGCGCCCGCGCCGGAGAAGCCGGACGAAGCGGAGAAGCTGTAAGCGGGCTTCGACGGGATTGAATTCGACGCTCTTGCGGGTGACTGAGATGAAATCTTTGAAAATCCTCTCGACGAGCTCCCCTGCCCTGCAGAACGCTGCTGCGGGATGCCGTGGGTCTGATAAGACATCGGTCTTGCGCCCTTTTTATCGAGCAGCTCCTCGGGTATCTCTTCAACGAATCTCGACGGACGGTTGCGGTTCGTCATGCCGTAGAGCATTCGCGTTGATGCGCTGGAGATATAAAGTTTTTTCTTCGCGCGCGTTATCGCGACATAGGCGAGTCTGCGCTCCTCCTCGATATTCTCCGGCTCATAGAGTATCGTCTGCATTCCGGGGAATATCCCCTCCTCCATGCCGACTATAAACACATTCGGGAATTCGAGTCCCTTGGCGGAGTGTATCGTCATCATGACGACCGCCTGGGTCTGGGCGTTGTAGTTATCTATATCCGTGAGCAGCGCGGTCTCCTGCAGGAAGCCATTGAGGTCGCCCTCGGGGTTTTCCTCGCAGTAGCGGCGTATGTTGTTTCCAAGCTCCGCCAAGTTCGCCACGCGCTCCTGATATTTCTCGGGCTCGTTGGCGAGCGAGAGCGTATAGCCCGTCTCGTCGAGTATCACGCCGAGTAGATCGGCGAGGGGCATAATCTCCATCTTCTCGCGGAACGAGTCAATGAGCTTCCCGAACGCCATAAGCTTTGAAGATGCACGGGAAAGCTTCGCATACTGATCCGCCGAGCGTATGACCTCGAACGGCTCAACGCCGAGTCCGTTCGCTATCTCAAAAACAGCATTGAGCGAAGTCTCGCCGATTCCGCGCTTGGGCTCGTTGATTATTCTTCTGAGCCTTATCTCGTCCGCCGTGTTGTTGACAACATAGAGATACGCCATGGCGTCTTTTATCTCTTTGCGGTCATAGAATCTGTGGCCACCGATCATTCTGTACGGTATGCCGCTCCTGATAAACGACTGCTCGATAAGGTTCGACTGCGCGTTCATTCTGTAGAGCACCGCGTGGTCGTTCCACTCCTCGCCGTCGGCGACATTGGAGACAATCGTATCGGCAACGTGACGGCTCTCTGCCATCTCGTCCTCGGCGACATAAAACTCGATTTTCGCGCCCTGCCCGTTATCCGTCCAAAGATTTTTGCCCTTTCGCTGTTCGTTGTTCGCGATAACGGCGTTGGCGGCGTCAAGTATCGTCTGAGTCGAGCGGTAATTCTGCTCAAGGCGAATGACCTTTGCGTTTTTATACTGCTTTTCAAAGCTAAGGATGTTTTCGATGGTAGCGCCACGGAAGCGGTAGATACTCTGATCGTCATCGCCGACGACGCAGATATTCTCATGCCCCGCCGCGAGAAGTGCAGTGAGCACATACTGCGCGTGGTTCGTATCCTGATACTCATCGACCATTATGTATTTGAAGCGATTCTGATAGTATTCGCGGGTCTCCTTGTTCGTCTTGAGGAGCTTCACCATGTTGACTATCAGATCGTCAAAATCCATGGCGTCCGCCGCCTTGAGGAACTTCTGATATTCCTCATAGACCTCGCCTATCTTCTTCAGGCGTATATCTGCCTGGTTCGTCGAAATGAACTCGGCGGGGGTAATCAGCTCGTCCTTGGCGCGGCTTATCTCCGAGAGCACCGACTTACGGGAATCATCTTCTCGTCATATCCGAGGCGCTTTATGCACTCCTTGGCGGCGCGTTTGGAGTCGTCGGAGTCGTAGATAGTGAAATTATGCGTATAGCCTATCTCGTCGGCGTGGCGGCGCAGAATCTTGGCGCAGGTCGAGTGGAATGTGCTCGCCCAGACATCGTTGCCGTCTTCGCCGAGAGCCTTGCAGATACGCTCCTTGAGCTCGCCTGCGGCTTTATTTGTGAAGGTTATCGCGAGAATCTGCCACGGCTTCGCGGGACGGACGCTCAAAAGATCCTCCGCCTCGAAAAGGCTCGTGTCGCCTGCGAGATAATTTTCAAGCAGCGCCTCGTCGCCCTCGCGTATCGGGCGGGAAAAGTCAGAGGAATAATAAGCCTCGCCGTATTTGACGAGGTTTACGATACGGTTGACGAGCACGGTGGTTTTTCCGCTGCCTGCTCCCGCAAGTACCAAAAGCGGTCCTTTGGTAGTAAGGACCGCTTCAAGCTGCATATCATTCATCCGACTGAAGTCTTTTTTGATTATCTGCTGTCTTAAAGAAATCAGTTTTTCTATGCTCATATTACACCTTTATATGGAGATTTCGTGCGCAAGCTCATAGTCTTTCATATCTATGGTTTTGGTCATTTTGAGAGCCTCGAAGATATCGAAATCGACTATTTTGTTGTCTCTTATGCCGACAACTCTGTTGCCTATGCCCTGAGTGAGCAAGTCAACGGCGCGCGAGCCCATCTGGCTTGCCATTATCCTGTCTCTCGCAGTCGGTGATCCGCCGCGCTGGACATGGCCGAGAATGGTTGCTCTCGACTCGACGCCGGTCTCAGCTTCGATTTTCTTTGCTATCTCAGCGGTTCCGCCGACGCCTCGGCAACGATAACTATAAAGTGCTTCTTGCCGGTCTTCTGGAACTCGCGGATGCGCGCGATAACATCGCGCTCGATATCGTACTCGACCTCGGGCACGATTATCGACGTTGCGCCGACAGCGATGCCCGCTTCAAGTGCGAGATAACCTGCGCCGCGTCCCATGACCTCGACGACCGTGCAGCGGTCGTGAGACTCGGAAGTGTCGCGGATGCGGTCGACCATCTGAACGATGGTGTTAAGGCAGGTGTCATAACCTATTGTATAATCGGTGCATGAGATATCGTTGTCGATAGTTCCGGGCAGTCCGATGCACGGAATGCCGCGCAGAGAAAGATCCTTGCGCCTCTGAACGAGCCGTCGCCGCCGATGATGACCATGCCGTCGATGCCGAACTTTTTGCAGGTTGCAACGGCTTTCTGAAGTCCCTCTTCGGTCTTGAACTCGGGGCATCTTGCGGAATAGAGAATCGTGCCGCCTCTCGTGATTATATCGGACACGGAGCGGAGGTTCATCTCATGTATATCGCCGTTTATAAGTCCGGTGTATCCTCTGTCAACACCGTAAACTTTGATACCTCTCTGACAGGCCGTACGCACGACTGCGCGTACAGCGGGATTCATACCCGGCGCGTCTCCGCCGCTTGTAAGCACTGCTATGCTCTTCATCGTCATTCCTCCGTCGTTGTTTATGATCTTATTCCTGTTAATTAGTAAACACTGTTTTTATATAATACACTTTTATCGAATCAAAGTCAAATAAAAATACACTTTTTCTGCAAAATTAAGCTTTTTCTTTGCATTTTACCGCATTTTTTCGTTTTATGAGGTCGCAAATTGCAATATATGCAAAAGCGATCGCCGTTGTTATCAGGCAACTATTAAAAATGCCCGTTTTCCGCTGTGCAGTCCGAAGCGCAGCACGAGAATCATATAGACATAAAGATGCATGAAATATATTATCATGCTCGCGCGTCTGAGTATTTTTCTGTCCGAAACATACGGCACTTTCACGGATATTATTATTCCGAAAAGTCCGACGGCGCAGAGAATAACAAAAAATCCAGTATATTTGTTGAACGCCACGCACCCGGCGAAGCCGCAGAGAGTGATCAAAACATCCGCCACACGGGTATTTTTATCTTCGTGAGCAGCATGCCGAACGAAATATAGAACAGACCGCGGAACACCTTTCCGTTGCCGGTAGTCGCCCACATGAGCTTTCTGATAAAGTTTATCGCGGGCGAGATATCGTTCGTCGTGCCGGAGAGCATATCGAGAGCCGCTCCGCAGAGAATGAACACAAGTCCGAGCGCGGTTATTGCCCAGGGGTTGACTTTTATTTTTAAGAGAAGATAAATAATCCCGAGCGCATATATTGCCGAGATCATATACCAGAGCATCCACGAACCGTAATGTTCGCCGCTGAAAACGAGTCCTTTTATATATCTTATCGCCGCTTCGCGAACGCCGAAACCCGAGCGCCTGTAATCGAATATCGCAAGGGGCAGATAAGCGAGCGACCAAAGCAGATAGAGCTTGAGCATTTTGAAAAACGCATGGGCGACCTTCGGAAGATTATCCTTTGCCGTAAGCGGCCATTCCATACGCCCGGCGAGCAGATAGCCCGACGCCATGAAGAAACAGGGCACGGCGCAGTAGATAAAATTCAGATACACCGTATTGAACGCTCCGGTGCCAAAAAGATTCCACGGCGTCGTATGTATCGCGACGACCATATACGCCCCGAGGAACTTGCAGATGTCTATTGTCAGGCTGTTGCTTTTCTGCGGGTTTATATTCTTCATTTTCACTGTCCTCCCTGCCTGTCATCGATATAAATAACATTCTCTTCGCCGAGGATCCGCCTGAGCTCCTTGAGCATCGGCGCGTTGACATCCGCGTTGTGAGAATATGGCTGACGGATATATTTTTTCGTGTCGCAATAGTAAAAATACACTGTCTTATTGCCGTCAAAGAAGTCGAGAACTCTCTGAGCCCGCTCAATCTCGGGACAATTTTCACCCGCAAAGCGCAGGAAGAGTCCGGGCGTTTTTGCGGCCTTTTTCTGCGGCTGAGTGACAGCATTTGAAGCCTGTCTCACCTGCTCGGAGACTTTTCTCTTCGCGTCCGCAGGCGGACACGGCTCCGCAGACTCGCAGACGAGCTTTGCCTCCTCGTCCTCGCGCACGCTGAGTCTGCCGTGGATAAGAATTACATTGCCCTCGGTAAAGAGCTGAGTCTGGCGCTCATATATTTTCGGGAACACTATGACTTCTATTGAGCCGAACACATCCTCCGCCATTATAAAAGCCATTGTGGTGTTATTTTTTGTTATCTTTTTTCTGACATTCGTTATTATGCAGAGAAGATCAACGCGCGACTCATCTTTATATATGCCGCCGACCTCATCGGCGTTACGGAGATCCGCCGTATTGGCGCAGCCGAGGCGCTCGGCGAGCTGTTCGTATTCCGCCATGGGGTGACCCATGAGGTAGAGCCGGTCATCTCTTTTTCGAGTCTGAGCAATTCGCGCTTGTCCATCTCTTCGAGAGTCGGCATTTTATATTCGCCCTGCGGCGCTTCGCTCGGGGCGGCATCGAAGAAGCCGAGCTGACCGTCGATATTGCGGCGGCGGTCGTTCTCGAGCTGAGCCGATATCTCCGGGAAAGCGTAGAGCATCTGGCGGCGGTTCGCGCCGAGTCCGTCGAGCGCGCCGCATTTTATGAGGCTCTCAACCGCGCGTTTGTTGAACTCCTTATCCTGCATACGCTTGCAGAACGAATAGAAGGATTTGAACTCCCCGCCTGTTTCGCGCTCGCGTTCAATCTCTCTTATAAAGCCCGCGCCGACATTTCTCACGGCGAGCAGACCGAAATATATCTTTCCGTCCTTTGGAGTGAAACGCTCGGAGCTGACATTGACATGGGGCGGCACGACCTCGATACCGAGGCGCGAGCACTCCGCGATATATTCGGCAACTTTCGGCGTATCATCGAGCACGCTGCTGATGAGAGCCGCCATGAACTCGCAGGGATAATGGCACTTGAACCACGCCGTTGTATAGGCAACAAAGGCATAGGCGGCGGCGTGGGATTTGTTGAACGCATAGGACGCGAATGAGGACATATCATTAAAGATATCATTCGCGGTCTTTTCGTCAACTCCGCGCTTCACCGCGCCCTCGCACTCGACCGTACCGTCCTCATTGACGAGTCCGTATATGAAATTATGGCGTTCGCGCTCCATGACATCGTGCTTCTTTTTCGACATGGCGCGGCGGACGATATCGGCGCGGCCGTAGGAATAGCCCGCGAGGGTGCGGAATATCTCCATGACCTGCTCCTGATAAATCATACAGCCGTAGGTGACCTTGAGTATACCCTCGAGCATCGGGGTCTTGTAGCGTATTTTCGACGGGTCGTGGCGGTTCGCGATATATGTAGGTATCGAGTCCATGGGACCCGGTCTATAGAGCGAGATAACAGCTATCAGATCTTCTATGCTCTGCGGCTTGAGACCCATGAGCACGCTTCGCATACCCGCGGATTCAAACTGAAACACGCCCTCCGTTTTGCCGGACGAGAGCATTTTGAACACTTCTTCGTCCTCGTAATCTATCATATCCTCAGAGAAATCCGGTATGCGTTTTTTTATACTGCGCTTTGCATAGTCTATAACAGTCAAAGTTCGCAGACCGAGGAAATCTATCTTAAGAAGTCCGAGCTCCTCGAGGGTGGTCATGGTAAACTGCGTGACTATCGACTCGTCATTTCGCGCGAGGGGCACATAACTCTCGACCGTGTCGCGGGTTATAACTACGCCCGCCGCATGGGTCGAGGCATGGCGCGGCATACCCTCGACTTGCGCGAGAGGTCGATAAGTCTGCGGACATTCTCGTCGTTTTCATAGAGGCGCGGAGATCTGACGATTTGAGCGCCTTGTCTATCGTTATGCCGAGTTCGCGCGGGATGAGCTTCGCGACGGTATCAACATCGTTATAAGGCATACCGAGCACTCTGCCGACATCGCGCACTGCGGCGCGCGCAGCCATGGTGCCGAAGGTCACTATCTGCGCGACATGGTCGGAGCCGTATTTTTCAATAACATAGTCTATAACTTCGCTTCGGCGTTCGTAGCAGAAATCGACATCGAAATCGGGCATACTGACGCGCTCGGGATTGAGAAAGCGCTCGAACAGCAGGCTGTATTTCATCGGGTCGATGCCGGTTATACCGATAGCATAGGCGGTTATACTGCCCGCTCCCGAACCTCTGCCGGGGCCCACAGGGATATTGCGGCTTCGCGCATGATTTATGAAATCGTGGACTATAAGATAATAGTCGACATAGCCCATGCGGCTGATAACCGAGAGCTCGTAGTCGAGGCGCTTCTGATACTCCTCCGGGATATTCTCGCCGTAGCGGCGGCGCATCCCCTCCTGCGCCATATTTTTAAGATACTCGAAGTGATCCTGATTCCCGGGCACTTCGAAATGCGGCAGCTTTGTTTTGCCGAACTCGAACTCAACATTGCAGCGTTCTGCTATCTCCGAAGTCCGCTCGACCGCGTCGGGGTACTCCGGGAAGAGTGAGAGCATCTCCTGCTCGCTTTTCAAATAGAACTCCTGAGTCTGGAACTCCATGCCCGTATCCTCGCCGAGGGTATGGTTCGTCTGGATGCAGATGAGCACCTGCTGCATCTCGGCATCCTCTTTGGAGATATAGTGGACATCGTTCGTGGCGACGAGCGGAATCCCCGTCTCCCTCGACAGCCGGGCGAGCATCGGGATTATACGCCTCTGCTCGGGCAGACCGTGATCCTGAATCTCGAGGAAGAAGTTGTTTTCGCCCATGACGGAGCGATACCAGAGGGCTTTTTTCTTCGCGCCCTCGTAGTCGCCGCTGAGCAGGGCGCGCGGGATTTCGCCCGCGAGGCACGCAGAAAGTGCAATAAGACCCTCGTGATATTTTTCGAGGAGCTCACGGTCTATTCGCGGTTTTGTATAAAAGCCCGTGACGAATCCCTCCGACACAAGCTTTATCAGATTCTTATATCCTGTTTCATTTTCGCAGAGCAGTATCAGATGATAGCGCTCGGAGTCGAGGGCGTGGACTTTGTCAAAGCGGGTGCGCGCCGCCATATACACCTCGCAGCCGATTATCGGCTTTATCCCGCGCTTTTTCGCCGCGCGGTAAAAGTCGATGACGCCGTACATACACCGTGGTCGGTCACGGCAACGCTCGTCTGACCGAGGCGCTGCACTTCGTCCATAAGCTGCTCGATGCGGCACGCGCCGTCAAGCAGGCTGTATTCGGTATGAAGATGAAGGTGTGTAAATGACATAGCTCTTCTCCGCGGGGTCAGCCCCCTATGCCGCCGGCGATTTCAACGAGGCGTTTGAGCCTGTGATTGACGCCCGAGCGCGTGAGCGGCGGATCAGTCATATCCGCAAGCTCGCTCAGACTCACTTCGGGGTTGTCCCGCCTCAGCTTCGCCATTTCGGCGAGCGGCACGGGCAGACTCTCGAGTCCGACGGTTCTTTCTATTTTTTCTATCGCTTCAACCTGCACTATCGCGGCATCGACAGTGCGGCTCAAATTGGCATTTTCAAAATTGACGCGCCTGTTGACATGGTTGACCATATCTTTATGCATCTTGATTCCCATAAGCTCGAGCGTCGAGTTCATCGCGCCGACGAGGTCAAGAACTCCTCTATCTTCTCGCTGACTTTGAAATAGACGATATGGCTCGACTTTCTCCTGACATATTTCGGGGCAAAGCCGACCTCGTCAAGCAGCTGAATCAAATCGTTGCAGAGCTTTTTATACGAGACGGAAAACTCAAGATGATAGTTTTTCTCGGGCGAGCTTATTGTTCCGCAGGCGATGAAAACGCCGCGCAAAAACGCGCCAAAGCAGCAGTCTTCGGGGAGGTTCGCCCTGTTGATGCGCAAAGAAATGTCGCTTTCGCTGTGGCCGAAAAATTCGAGGATTCGTTTTCTGTCCGCTTCGTCGGCAACAGAAACCGTGTATTTTGACACGCCCGACGAGACGGACGGAGTAATATCAAAAAGCTCTTTTATAACATCGCAGTAGAGCTTCGTGATATTCTCGTTCTCGGTGACAAAGGATATCTCGGAGACGGAAAACATTCTGCCGAAGAGCAGCATTCCGTAGGCTCTTGCCTGCGCGCAGCAATCCGAAAGCACAGGCACCTGCGCGAGTTCCTGCTTGACATCCGATGAGAACGACACGGTTTTTCCTCCTATTTTTTCATATCGCGGTGCTGAACGGTCGCGATGCAGCCGATTTTTTCAAGATGAGCTTTCAGTAATTCCGCAAAGACGACCGAGCGGTGTCTGCCGCCGGTGCAGCCGACGGAAATGACCAGCTGGCTCTTGCCCTCTTTGCGATAAAGCGGGATAAGATAATCGAGCAGGTCACAGAGCTTCGCTTCGAGTCCCCTCGCCTCGTCCCACTTGAGCACATAGTCCCTGACGGGGTCTTCAAGCCCGGTGTGCTGTTTTAGCTCCTCGACATAAAAAGGATTCGGCAGACAGCGCACATCGAACATCAGATCGGAATCGTTCGGGATGCCGTATTTGAAGCCGAAGGACACGCAGTGAACTTTGAGAGCGTTGCCGGGATTGTCAAGAAACATCTCGCAGATGCGGTTCTTGCAATCTGTCGGGGTCATATGCGAGCTGTCGATAACATAGTCGGCGATGCTCTTCGCAGGCTCGAGAATGCTGCGCTCTGCAGCGAGGGCATCGTTTATCGAGCCGTTATATTTATCGAGCAGAGGGTGCTTGCGCCTTGTCTCTTTATAGCGGCGAATGAGCACATCGTCTGAGGCATCGATAAACAGAAGCTTTGTGTCGCACTTGAGCTCCTTGAGCTCGACGATGGCGTTGAACAGATCGCCGAACGACGCGCCGACGCGGATATCGGTAACAATGGCGACCTTTTCTCTTTTTTCGCGGGAATTGAGCAGAAGCTGCGCGAAGGTCGGCATAAGCTTGGGCGGCATATTATCCACGCAGAAGTAGCCTATGTCTTCAAGCGCATCAACAACTCTTGATTTTCCTGCACCGGACAGTCCGGTGACGATGGTGATCTCCATTTTATTTTCTCCTATAAAATCAGCCGATGAGTCTGATCTCCGTTTCGAGCGTTACGCCGGTCTGAGCCTTGACGCGCGCCTGGACGTGCTTGATAAGGCTGAGAATATCGGACGCGGTAGCGCCGCCGCGGTTGATTATGAATCCCGCGTGCTTCTCGCTGACCTGCGCGCCGCCGACGCTGACACCCTTGAGTCCGCACTGTTCAATGAGTGCGCCCGCAAAATGACCCTCGGGGCGCTTGAATGTGCTGCCCGCGCTGGGATATTCAAGCGGCTGCTTATCCCTGCGGCGGGAAATGATATCGTGCATGGTATTTTTTATCTGCTCCGGGTCGCCGGGAGTCAGGCGAACGGAGGCGGCGGTTATGACAAGGCCGCTGTCCTCATATGCGCTGTGGCGATAAGAGAGCTGCATAGCCTCGTTGTCAAGCTCGCCGGAAGTTCCGTCTGGCGAAACATATTCGCTGTTTATGAGCACATCCTTCATCTCGCCGCCGTAAGCTCCTGCGTTCATGAACACCGCGCCGCCGACGGTTCCGGGTATGCCATAGGCAAACTCGAGACCCGAAAGCGAATTTTCGAGCGCAAAGGAGCAAAGCTGAGCGAGGCTCGCGCCGCTCTGGGCGCGAACGGTATTTTCATCGGTCAGGGTTATTCCGCACTGCTTGCCGGTGAATATAACGGCGCCCTTTATGCCCTTGTCGCTGACGAGGACATTGCTGCCCTTACCGAGGACGAACACCGGGATATCCTCTTTTTCGCAGAAGCGAACAAGCTTGGCAGTCTGCCCGGCGTCCTCGGGAGAGAGGAACAGCTCAGCGGGGCCGCCGACTTTAAAGCTCGTATAATTTTTCATTGACACTCCGCGCTCGACACTGCATTCGAGCGAGAGGGCGTATTTTTCCAACGCTTCGATATTATTCATAATATCTCCAATATGTCGGCCGCACTGGCGGCGTTTATTTATCTGTCGAGCAGAGCGGCGCCGATGAGTCCGGCGTCGTTGCCGAGTTCGGCAGAGATTATCTGAGTCTGAACCTTTGCATGGATGCTGTATCTCTCACGCTCGACCATCTTTCTCAGCGGAACGAGCAGGTTCTCTTTTTCATGGCCGATGCCGCCGCCGATGCAGATCATATCGGGCTGAAGGGCATTGACGACATTCGTTATGCCGGTTGCGAGATAGAAAATATACTGGTTGACGACCTTCTTCGCAGTCTCGTCGCCTGCACGCATGGCATCAAAAGAAGTTCTGCCGTTGACGCGGCTGATATTGTTACCGACGAGATCCCACATGGCGGTATAGGGGTCGTGGCGCATGGCATCTTTAGTCTGGCGGATAAGCGCGGTGGCGGAAGAATAGCTCTCCCAGCAGCCTCTGCGTCCGCAGGTGCAGGCTTCGCCGTCCGAGACGATGACATATGACCCATCTCGCCCGCGGCATCGTTGACACCGGTGACGAGCTTGCCGTCTATGACAATACCGCTGCCGACTCCGGTTCCGAGAGTGATGGCGACAAAGCTGTTGACTCCCTTGCCTGCGCCCGCCTTTGCTTCGCCGAGCGCGGCGCAGTTCGCGTCGTTGTCGAGATAGATAGTCTTCTTAAGTCTCGACTCAAGGATATCGCGCGCGGGAACATTATCGAAAGCGAGGTTATTCGCATATTCGATAACGCCGTTCTTCTTGTTGACCGAACCGGGGGTTCCGATACCTACGCTGACAACATCGTTCATGGTGATGCCCGCATCTATAACAGCAGCCTCGACAGCTTGGCAACATCTTCAAGAATGGCTTCCGCCGCGCGGGGGCAATTTGTCTTGAGCTTGCCTCTGCCGATGATTTTCATTTCTTCATTGATGACGCCGGCGACGATATTCGTGCCGCCGAGATCGACTCCTACTCTGTACATTTTTTTACCTCCAGATAGACAGTTTCTCTTTCCCTGTCTTTTTATATCAGAAATCATGCCAGACTTCAAGTTCCTTCTTCTCGGGAACTATATCATCCGTCATGCCGAGCGAATGCAGCAGCTCGCGCGCCGCATTATAGCCCATTTTCTTTTGCCTGTTATTCATCGCCGCCGCTTCGATTATTATCGAAAGATTTCGTCCGGGTTTGACCGGAACGACGGTCAGCGGAATATTTATGCCGAGTATCTCGACATACTCGTTATCGAGGCCGAGGCGGTCATAGACCTTTTCGTTATCCCACGGCTCGAGCTGAACGACCATATCGATTTTCTCGGTCATTTTGACAGCGCCCATACCGAATATCCTGCGGGCGTTTATTATGCCGACGCCGCGCAGCTCGATAAAGTGGCGTATATTATCCGGTGCACTGCCGACGAGCGTTCTCGAAGAAACGCGGCGAATCTCAACCGCGTCATCCGCTATCAGTCGGTGACCGCGCTTTATAAGCTCAAGGGCAGTCTCGCTCTTGCCGACGCCGCTGTCACCGAGGATCAGGACACCCTCGCCGCTGACTTCGACAAGCACGCCGTGGCGCGTGATGCGCTGGGCGAGCTCGACACCCAGATATGATATAAGAGTTGACATACAGCCGGAAGTGGAATCCGGGCTTGTCAGGATCGGCACAGAATATTTCTGCGCATATTCGCGCAGCTTATCCGGGCACTCGAGCGAACGGGTGATAACGACGGCGACGGGCTCGGTCGCCATCAGCCGCTCCATGCTCGCCGCAGCGGCATCCTCATCGAGGCTCGAAATATAGTTCATCTCGGCGAGGCCGAGAAACTGGATACGCTCGGCATCGAAATACGCGCTGTAGCCTGCGAGCATAAGCCCGGGGCGGTTGACATCCTGCGATGTGACATAGACATCCTCGACGGGCTTGGGCGCATAAAGTATCCCGAGTGAATTATCTTCCACTACTTTTTTGAGTGAAACGGAATATTTACCCATACTTCTCTCCTGTAGTTCTCCAATTCAAGAAATGATAGTGCATACGAATTATATTATAATAGATTTGGGCAAAAGTTCCAATACCTTTTTGACTTTTTTTGAAGTTTTGGGAAGCTTTTTTTAATATTTTCAGCGGGACGGCAGAAGGATTTGGAAAACGGGAAAAATGGAGCGGAGCAGAAGCGATATTGAAAAGATTTTGTTCCGCTCATGCGGCATCGGGTCATCGAGGTCGCCGCGCCATATAAAGGCTGATTAATTTGTTTGGTTCACAGAGAAAGCGAGCCGGAAGAGAAGCTCTCTCCCGGCCGATATCCGTTTCTATGTTAGACGTCCGTTTCTCTGATTCCGAGGCTGACGGAAAGAGCCTGATCCACCCTGCCCATATCCGCACCGCCGAGCGCGCCCATTTTTTCCTTAAGACGCTTTTTGTCGAGCGTGCGCACCTGCTCGAGCAGGACTATCGAATCCTTGGCAAGTCCGCAGCGTCCGCATTGACTCTTATATGAGTGGGAAGGTTGGTCTTATACTTCTGGCTGGTTATCGCCGCGGCTATGACCGTCGGGCTGAAGCGATTGCGACATCGTTCTGAACTATCAGCACGGGTCTTATCCCGCCCTGCTCGGAGCCGACGACGGGACTCAGATCAGCGTAGTATATATCTCCCCGTTTTACTGTCATTTTTAATCACTCTCCGTTTTTATTGTCCGGCAAGAGTATTTTTGCCTGACAAAAGCGCGATTAAACATTAACTTGTTATTCGGGGAGCAAAAATTTCAAGTCAGTCCATTATATGTCCTGTTTTATTTGGGTGAGACATTGCGAAACTCCGCAGTCAGCAGGCTTTCGGTATTTCAAGGCTCTGCGGCAAGCCGTTATCGCCGCGTCGCAGAGTGAAATCCACGCCCGAGACGGTGCCTTTCGTCTCCCACGCGTCGCCCATATGTACGGTCTGTGTATTCGCCGTGTCGGACGAAGTTTTGAGCGTTTTTGTTATCAGCTCGCCCACCCCGCTCTGCGGCAGATGAGAGATCCGCAGAAAAAGTCAGATTGCCGTAGCTGAATGTGCAGGTCGAGCCGCTGAGCTTCACTTTCAGGTCGCGAACGGTTGCCGGGGAAGTGAACTCAAGCTGAGCTTCGGTGAGCGAAGTCTGATCGTACTTTGCCTCATACTCGCGCTCGCCGTTTATGATATACAAATCGGCTGTGAACGCAGTCGGGATATCCGGCGGCCGGTCTTTGCTGTTTTTCAAAGGTGCGTTTTTGCATCCGAAGAGAGACAAAACAAGCAGCAAGCTTAAGATAAACGGAAAAATTCGTTTCAAGCTATCACTCCAATTGCCCGTTACCTCTCCAGGGTTCGCAGCACGCGCGGCAGAGCGGCTATGCAGTCGGAGGCGAGCATCGACGAGAGCGACAGTTCGCGCGCCGCGGCATCTCCGGCGGCACCGTGGATATATGCGCCGAGCACCGCCGCATCAAACGGATACACGCCCTGAGCGAGGAGCGCTAAAATGATGCCCGAGAGCATATCTCCGCTGCCGCCCTTTGCCATGCCCTGATTGCCGGTGACGTTGATATACGCGTCACGCCTGCCCGCGCCGGCTATCACCGTGCTCGCGCCCTTGAGCAGGAGCACAACGCCGTATTCATCGGCGAAGCGGCGGGCGACATTCACCCGGTCGCGCTCGATATCGGCGATACTCATGCCGGTAAGGCGGGACATCTCGCCGGGGTGCGGAGTGAGGATAACGGGAGCTTTGATATTTTTCAGTATATCTATATTTGCGGCGAGCGCATTTATGCCGTCGGCATCTATAATCATGGGCTTTGTGCAGTTCTGCACGAGCGCCGAGACGAGTTCTTTCGTATGGAGATTGAGTCCGAGACCGCATCCGACGAGCACAGCCGAGGATTTTTCAGCCTGCTCGAGCAGCGCGGGTATCGCGCCGGACGAGAATGTTCCTGCTTCGTTTGACGGCAGGGGCAGAAGCAATGATTCCGTGAGCTTCGGGGCTATCGCGTTATAGGCGGCATCGGGAAACGCGGCAGTTACAAGACCCGCTCCGCATCTAAGCGCCGACGAGGCGGCAAGCACCGCCGCGCCCTGCATATTGCGGCTGCCGCAGATACTCAGAGCGCGCCCGAATGTGCCTTTATTCGCCATAAGGTCACGGCGCGGGAATATCTTTTTCGCCTGGGCGGGAGTCAGCACGGCGAGGGTATCGTCCTCAATGCCGTCGATTATATCTCATCGATGCCTATTGCGACGGTTATTATTTCGCCGCAGAGCACGCGCGCGGGTTTTAATATGTGGACGGGCTTCATGCACGACACGGCTATTGTGATATCCGCTTTTATGCAGCTGCCCGGCACATCGCCGTTGTTGCTCTCGAGTCCGCTCGGAACATCGATTGAAACGACTTTTGCAGGCGAAGCGTTGACCGCCTCAAAGACCGCTCTCACCCGCTCGTCCTCTCTGTATTTATAGCCCGCTCCGAACACGGCATCGACTATCACGGCAGCAGATTCGATTGAATTTTTAGCGTTTTCCTCTCCCCAGAAGAACTCCGGGACGAGCCCTGTTTCGACAGCCTTTTCGCGCATGAGTATCGAGTCCTCGGCGGTAGGCTCGCCGAACGCCTCGGCAACGGCAACATTGAAGCCTGCGAGGGCGAGCTTGCGGGCGATAACAAAGCCGTCGCCGCCGTTTTTGCCCTTTCCGCAGAGCACGCACACAAGTCCGCGCGACTGCTCAAGAGATGCAAATCGCTCTCTTATCTCCCTTGCGCAAGCGCTGCCGGCGTTTTCCATAAGGCGCGTAAAGCTCATTCCCCTGTTGACCTGTGCCTGTTCGGCAGAGAACATCTGCGATGAAGTCAGAACTTTCATTTTGCCGCCTCCACATATGCTTTTTCATAGCGCTCACTGCGGGTATTCCGCGCGAAGATAAAACCAATATCCATAATATTCCTCACTTTTATAAAACAAGGGACTGCCGCGCGGACAGTCCCCGATTATCATTTGCGTCGATAACTACTTTTCCGTCCTCGACAAGAGCGCGGACTTCGCTCAGCGGAGACGAAGCGTGGTCAACAATAGCGTTGGCTATCTTATCCTCGACCTGCCGTCTGATATTGTTCCGCAGGTCGCGCGCTCCGCGCAGACCGCCCTCGGACATCGAGGCGATAAGCTTCGGCACGCTTTCATCCCACAAGAACGCGATGCCCTTGTCGCGCAGGGGCTCGACAAGCTCGGTGAGCATGAGATTCGATATCTGCTCAAGATTCTCCGGGGTCAGGTCGTTGAAGACGACTATCTCGTCAACTCTGCCGATAAACTCCGGGCGCAGGAACTCTCTGAGTGCCTTGAGCGCCTTTTCTTTATTGGCGTCGTCTGATTCTTCGCAAAGCCCATGACGCCCTCGCGGCGTTCGCTGCCGGCGTTGGAGGTCATGATGATTATCGTGTTTTCAAAGCTCACTGTTCTGCCCTGCGCATCGGTTATTCTGCCCTCGTCAAGTATCTGGAGCAGGATATTCATAACATCGGGATGCGCTTTCTCTATCTCGTCGAAGATATAACTGAATAGGGCTTTCTGCGGACTTTTTCGGTCAGCTGACCCGCCTCATCATAGCCGACATAGCCGGGCGGCGAGCCGATGATACGCGAAACAGAGTGTTTCTCCATGAACTCGGACATATCAAGTCGAATAAGCGTCTCGGGAGTGTTGAACAGCTCCTGAGAGAGCAATTTTACAAGCTCGGTCTTGCCGACTCCGGTCGGTCCGACGAAGATAAACGACGACGGGCGGCGGCGCGGATTAATCTGCACTCTGCCGCGCTTTATCGCGGCGCAGACGAGTTCAACTGCCTCGTCCTGACCGATAAGCTTCGCTTTGAGATGCTGTTCCATATCGGCAAGGCGGGTAAGGTCGCTCTCCATTATCTTATTTGCGGGTATGCCTGTCCAGAGCTGGATAACTCTGGCGACGTCGCTCTCCGTCACCGCATTGTCGGCGGCGAGAGGCTTCAGCGCTTCGATGTCTTTCTCTTTGGCGGCGATACTGCTTTTGACTTTGAGCAGTCCCTCGTAATCGGTGTTCTCGGTCTCCTCCATCATCGCCTGCTGGCGGTCATTGAGGTTCTTGAGGTCGTCCTCGGCGGTCTCAAGGTCGCTTATGCTCTTGTTTCTGAGGTTCGCACAAGTGCATGCCTCATCGAGCAGATCGATAGCCTTATCGGGCAGGAAGCGGTCGTTTATATAGCGCTCGGAGAGCACAACCGCTCTGTGGACGAGCGAGTCGCTTATGGTGACCTTGTGGAAATTTTCGTAATAGTCCTTGATGCCGACGAGCATCTGATAGGTCTCCTCTATCGACGGCTCCTCGACCTTTATCGGCTGAAGGCGGCGCTCAAGGGCGGCATCCTTCTCGATATATTTTCTGTATTCGGTGAAGGTCGTCGCGCCGATTATCTGTATCTCGCCTCTTGAAAGGGCGGGTTTCAGGATATTCGCGGCGTTCATCGAGCCCTCCGCATCGCCTGTGCCGACGAGGTTATGCACCTCATCGATGAACAGGATTATATTGCCCTCTTTTTTGACCTCGTCTATAAGACCCTTTATACGGCTCTCGAACTGGCCTCTGAACTGAGTGCCGGCGACAAGAGCGGTGAGGTCGAGCAGGTGTATTTCCTTTTTGGCGAGCTTCGCGGGAACTTCGCCGTTTGCTATGCGCAGGGCAAGTCCCTCGGCTATAGCGGTCTTGCCGACGCCGGGTTCGCCGATAAGGCAGGGGTTGTTCTTTGAGCGGCGGCAGAGAATCTGCACCGCGCGGTAAATCTCGTTATCGCGTCCGATGATGCGGTCTATTTTACCCTCGCGGGCTTTTTCTGTGAGATCCGTGCAATAGAGCGAGAGGAACTTTCTCCCCTTTTTCTTCTTGCCCTTTTTCTTTTCGCTCGGACCCTTGGCGTTGATAACAGGGATGCCGAACGGACCGACCTGGGGTTTGTTATCGTCGCTGTCGCCCTCGTCGATTTCATCCTCGCCGTCGGAGTCCTCATCCTCTTCATCGTCGTCCTGCTCGGACTGGTTCATGAAAGGAAGAGTTCCCGCGCCGCCGGGCATGAAGCCTGTTCCGTCCTCGCCGAACAGCTCATCGAACTGGTCGCTGACGGAATCTACCTCGTCCTCCGAGATGCCCATGCTCTCCATTATCTGTTTTATGGGACCTATATTCATTTCCATGGCGCATTTCATGCAGAGTCCTTCCTGCTTGGTCTCGTTGCCCTCGACCTTGGTTATGAAGAACATTGCAGGGCGTTTGCCGCACCTGGAACACATCATCTTTTTCATTTAAATAATCTCCGGGATTCTGATTTGACTTTTATCGGAACGCATATGATTAAACACCGCTGACACGGTTCATTTGCGGATTCCGATTTTTATTTTTTGCCCTTTGCTTCCATTCTGCTCTGGTGCTTCTCTTTCACCTGTCTGTAGGTCGCGGGCATATAGCTTGCGAAAGCAACTATAGTAAGTATTGCCGAAATTATGACAAGTACCATGAGAACGGGGTCGGGCAGAGTCCAATAATTTCTGAACGCGCCTATCTCGGGGCCGAAGCCGATTATGACGAGCATAACGAGATAGAACACGAAGGTTGCGACCTTGCCGTATATCTCGGCCGCGCCGGGCTTGATGCCGCAGGCTATCATTATAGCTCCGCCGATAACCATGACCGCCTCTTTGGCGAGGAACACGAGGAATACCCAGCTGAAAGCGACCATCAGCTGATCGTTGCAGCTGCGGAAAGCTATGTAGAGCATGACTGCGATAGTTATCTGAGTCAGCTTATCTGCGACGGGATCGAGTATCTTGCCGAGCTCGCTGACCTGATTGAAGCGGCGGGCGATTTTTCCGTCGAGGAAATCGCTGATGCCGGAAAGCGCGAGCATGAGCACTGCCCAGCCGATATGACCTTTGTAATAGAGCACGGCGAATGCGGGTATAAGAAAGATTCTTATAAGCGAGAGCAGATTCGGGACAGTCAGACAGCCTTAAACAGATTTTTTACCATAGTTATCCTCCTCAAATATGTTCCTCCCTGTGCGGGGACGGAAATATCAAACCGTTATCAGCCGTGAAAATATATCGGTTGAAACGATCAAACTCACGAGTTTGGATGCGCGACTGCCGAGGCGAACTGCGTGCCGGGCGCAAATGACGCGGCGGCATCGAGCAGCAGGCAG
>ENA-OQCP01000038-OQCP01000038.1-human-gut-metagenome-genome-assembly--contig:-NODE-38-length-48226-cov-3.264829_pt1 | contig 48226 bp, 52 predicted proteins | sample MGYA00242760_ERZ504583 | MGnify/ENA primary metagenome ERZ504583 (study PRJEB26092, sample SAMD00036308) | human gut metagenome | host: Homo sapiens | study: EMG produced TPA metagenomics assembly of...
TCCGGGGCATTGAAATCGACCTGAATTTTCCTGTCAGGAAGCACGTCTTGAAAAGAAAAAAGATTTTTCTCTTGACTGACTCCGTTATTTGTTGTATCTTTGCACATGAGAACGCCGGTATTAAGTTTATTTTTAACACCTTAAAGTTAATGCTTTTCTTGCAAATATACAAGAAGGGCGTTCTCTTTTTTGTGGAGACTATGAATTATTCAGGCTAACTTTGTGCCCGACGAAGGAGAGAAGACAGGGAGCGGGAATTGTCTCTTACGGTCAAGGATTGCTGCCGGGATAAAGGCTGCACGTACTCCCTGTTTTGAGGTAAAAGAACAGCAAACTGTATGGAAAAACAAAAGAATGTATATGAGCTGGTTCAGGAGAGATTGAGCATGATTTTTAAGGAGTTTGACAATATTTACGTGTCTTTTTCAGGCGGGAAAGACAGCGGCGTGTTGCTGAACCTGTGCATCGACTATATCCGGAAACATAATCTGAGAAGAAAGATAGGCGTCTTTCATCTGGATTACGAGATACAGTACAGGATGACTCTGGATTATGTGGAGCGTACTTTCAGTTGCAACCGTGACATCATGGATGTATATCATGTCTGTGTCCCTTTCCGGGTTACCACCTGTACCTCCATGTATCAGAATTTCTGGCGTCCCTGGGACGGAGATAAGCGGGACTGCTGGGTACGTCCTCTTCCTGAGGGTGCGCTGACAGTTGGAGATTTTCAGTTCTACAATACCCGCATGTGGGACTATGATTTTCAGGTGGAGTTTTCCAGGTGGCTGCACATGAGGGAACACGCCCGGCGTACCTGCTGCCTTGTGGGTATACGTACCCAGGAAAGCTATAACCGCTGGCGTACTATTTATAGAGGGGTAAAGGAGCAGTATAAGAATTATGAATGGAGTACCAGGATAGATGAGGGCATATACAACCTTTACCCGCTTTTCGACTGGAAGACAAGTGACATCTGGGTTGCAAACGGCAAATTCGGATGGGACTACAACCATCTGTATGACCTTTACTATCAGGCCGGGGTAAGTCTGGAACGGCAGCGTGTAGCCAGTCCCTTCATCAGTGAGGCGATAGAGAGCCTCTCGTTGTACAAGGTCATAGACCCTGACATGTGGGGACGGATGATCGGGCGGGTCAACGGGGTGAATTTCTCCGGTCTTTATGGGAATACCGGTGCCATGGGGAGACAAAGTGTCCGTCTTCCTGAAGGGCATACTTGGAAATCATTCATGGAGTTCCTTTTTTCCACCCTTCCGGAACATGCCCGTAACAGATACCGGAAGAAACTGGAGACAAGTATCAAGTTCTGGAGGAACAAGGGCGGTGTACTCAGTGATGAAGTGATACAGAAACTGAAGGAACGCAATATTCCGATTCAAGTCGGGGAAAAGACCAACTACAGAACAGACAAGAAACCGGTGAGGATGGAGTATCTTGATGATATTGACATTTCCGAGTTCAAGGAAATCCCTACCTATAGACGGATGTGCATCTGTATATTGAGGAATGACCATACCTGCAAGTATATGGGGTTTGCATTGACCCGGGAAGAAAAGGAAATGAAGGATTATGCGTTGAAATGTTATGGTGATGCGCTTAAAGGAAAGCGGTGACTCCCATTTACTGAATGTTTGTAGATTCCAATACTGAGGATGAACAGGCGATTTATGGATGCGAATGGGATTATGATGTCCAGTCTTTATGATTGTTTGATTCTATCTGTTTTTCTGTTTTGTTTTTTATAGCTTATTGTTTGGTTAAATAGAAAAAATGACTTATCTTTGCACTCGTTAAGCGAAACAAATAGTTGTAGAACTATGAAATAAGATAAGTTCTTAAACGTGGGACTTTAATTAGAAAACACTTGCAAATCATTGATTACCAGTAGGTATGAAATATAGTTCGACACCCTGAGGGTGTACAAGACAAATGCGAGGGTGGGTTCATCTAACGGTTAGGATACATGCCTCTCACGCATGGTATACGAGTTCGATTCTCGTACCCACTACAAAAACAAGAAAGCGGTTGACTGATGAAACGGTTAACCGCTTTTTGTTTTTCATTTTTCTGTTGTAATCCGAAAATAGTTTCTATATTTGCACCCGCTATGGCGAAATGTATATTCTATATCTTGTTAGGGTTGTTCCTCATATCGAAGTTCACTTCCGTTTCTGATGATATGGAGGGATGTAAGACACTCCCTACTGCGGATGTGCATTATTTCTCCGGAACCCGGTACAGCTTGTCGGGGGCAGATGGCAGACAATGCCAGGAAAAAGGGGAGGACGCGAATTATAATTGCCTGGCAGATGCCGGTTGCATAGGAAATACCTTCTCATTACGGCATGCCTCTTGCTCGAAATTGTTGAGGCTTAATCCGGACTTCATTGCCGCCAAGGTTGCGAGAACCCTGAAAACTCTGCTCCCGGAAGAAAAGACAACTTCTTTCCCCTTTACTTTCCATCTCCATAAGATTTCATATAGATATTATGTATATACGCTGAGGCGTATTCTTATTTAGTACTTTCCCCTCCTCTCTTTCGGGAGCCGGAGAGATTGCCCGTCTCCCCATGCCGAGTTTTTCTCTATTTTTTAAGTACTGATAATCAATATATAATGGATTTTCTATTGGATTTTATTCTCCATATCGATCAGTATATGATTGATATAGTGCAGGAATATCATATGTGGCGTATGCCATATTGTTTCTGATTATTTTCTGCGAAACGGGGCTGGTGGTCACACCTTTCCTGCCGGGCGATTCCCTGCTTTTTGTGGCGGGAGCTATTGCCGCACTGCCCGACATGCCTCTCGAGGTCAATGTGCTGGCTTTGATATTGTTTGTTGCCGCGGTATTGGGCGACTCTTGCAACTACATGATAGGGCATTTCTTCGGGCAAAGGCTCTTCAATAATCCCGATTCCAGAATATTCAAGCAAAACCATCTCGACAAGACCCATGAGTTCTATAAGAAGTATGGAGGCAAGACAATTATCATAGCTCGTTTTGTGCCTATCGTCCGTACGTTTGCGCCATTCGTGGCGGGGATGGGTAAGATGCATTACTATTACTTCATGCTGTACAACCTGATTGGAGGCGCCTGCTGGATTGTCATCTTCTGTTATGCGGGTTATTTCTTCGGCGACCTTCCGTTTGTACAAGAGAACCTCAAACTGCTGATTGTGGCCATTATTGTGGTTTCCATACTGCCGGCCGTGGTAGAAGTGCTGCGTGCAAGACTGAAACAACGAAAACAAAAATAAATTAATATACTTAGTACATTTATCCATTATGAAGAATTCTTTTTTTAGCCGGTTCACACCGAAAGAACCGAAATTCTTTCCTTTGCTGAAGCAATTGTCTGAGATTTTATTGTCCTCGTCGGCTCTGTTGATAGAAATATTGGGCCATGACTCGCCTGAGAAGAGGGCGGAAGATTATAAACGAATCAAAGATTTGGAGCGCGAGGGCGATAAGCTGACCAATCTGATTCTGGATGAACTGGGCACTACTTCATTACTCCTTTTGACCGGGAGGATATCCACGACCTGGCTTCGGGCATGGATGATGTGATTGATGGAATAAACAGCTGTGCCAAGCGTATCACTATCTATAATCCGCATCCTATTTCGGACAAGGGGAAAGAGCTGGGACATATGGTTCAACAAGAAGCGGCCCTCATCGGCCAGGCCATGGATGAACTGGAGGCATTTCGCAAGAGTCCGGATAAGCTGCGCGCATATTGCAACCAGCTGCATGACATAGAAAACCGGGCAGATGATATTTATGAATTTTTCATCACCAGGCTTTTTGAAGAAGAGAAGGACTGCATTGAACTCATCAAAATCAAGGAGATTATGTATGAGTTGGAAAAAACGACGGACGCAGCCGAACACGTGGGCAAGATTTTGAGGAGCCTGATTGTGAAATATGCATAAACGAACGGACGCATGGAACTATTAGTGATTATCATTGTACTGGCTCTGATATTCGATTATATCAACGGTTTTCATGATGCGGCCAATTCTATTGCCACCATTGTGTCTACCAAAGTGCTTACACCGTTTCAGGCGGTGATATGGGCGGCTTTCTTCAATTTTGTGGCCTTTTTCATCGCCAAGTGTGTCATCGGCGGTTTCGGCATTGCCAACACCGTATCGAAAACGGTGATGGAGCCTTACATTACTTTGCCTATCATTCTGGCCGGCGTGATTGCGGCTATTGCCTGGAATCTGTTCACTTGGTGGAAGGGAATCCCTTCCTCTTCTTCGCACACGCTTATCGGAGGTTTTGCCGGAGCTGCCATCATGGCACACGGTTTTGAGGCCATCCAGTTGAGTATCATTCTGAAGATTGCGGCATTCATTTTTCTGGCTCCCTTGATTGGTATGGTGGTGGCATTCGGTTTTACGTTGTTGGTCTTGTACATTTGCCGCAGGGCGCATCCCCATACGGCCGAGGTGTGGTTCAAGAAACTGCAGCTGGTGTCTTCGGCTTTGTTCAGCATCGGGCACGGTCTGAATGATTCACAGAAGGTAATGGGTATCATTGCTGCGGCTATGATAGCCGGACATTCGGAAGGACTGGGAATGGGGATAAACAGTATTGATGACCTGCCGGACTGGGTGGCATTCTCTTGTTTTACGGCCATTTCACTCGGTACCATGTCCGGCGGGTGGAAGATTGTGAAGACCATGGGGACTAAGATTACGAAGGTGACGCCACTGGAAGGGGTGATTGCGGAAACTGCCGGTGCGTTTACGCTTTATCTGACGGAGTATCTGAAGATTCCGGTAAGTACGACACACACCATTACGGGAGCTATTATCGGAGTAGGGGCCACGAAGCGGCTTTCGGCTGTGCGTTGGGGAGTTACGAAGAGTCTGATGACCGCTTGGGTGCTGACTATCCCCGTCAGTGCTTTGCTGGCAGCAGGGATTTATTGTATCGTATCCCTTTTTTAGAAGTGCTGCCGCATAAAAATAGACGGGTTCGTTTTATTTTGCATGAGGTTTGCACTATCTTTGCAGCCTGAAACTGTAAAATAGAATGCACATTGGACTGGCTATATAGTTTATTCGTCGAGCACTCCGCCTTGCAGGCGGTTGTGGTACTCTCACTGATTTCCGCTATCGGATTGGGATTGGGGAAGATACATGTTTGCGGCATTTCATTGGGAGTGACGTTTGTATTCTTTGCCGGCATCATTGCCGGGCATTTCGGGTTGTCCATAGACCCGCAGATGCTGAATTATGCGGAAAGCTTCGGGCTGGTGATATTTGTGTATGCTTTGGGTTTGCAGGTGGGACCGGGTTTTTTCAGCTCTTTCCGTAAAGGAGGGGTACAACTGAATATGCTCGCCACGGGTGTAGTGCTTATCGGCACCCTGCTGACTGTACTGGGCAGCTATGGTTGGGAGTATCCCTGCCGGATATGGTGGGCATACTTTGCGGTGCCACGACAAACACACCGGCACTCGGTGCGGCACAGCAGACATTGAAACAGATGGGATTGGAGTCCAGTACCCTGCTTTGGGGTGTGCGGTGGCATATCCGCTGGGGGTGGTAGGGGTCATTCTGGCCGTACTGTTCATCCGTAAGACGCTGGCGCATAAGGAAGACCTGGAATTGAAAGAGAAGGATGACGTGAACAAGCCTTACATTGTTGCGTTCCAGGTGCACAATCCTGCCATCTTCAACAAGAGTATCAAGGAAATAGGCGGGCTGAACAGCTATCCGAAGTTCGTGATTTCCCGCTTGTGGCGGGATGGGAATGTGAGTATTCCTACCTCGGAAAAGATTATAAAGGAAGGTGACCGCCTGCTGGTGATTACCTCGGAGAAAAATACGCCGGCTCTGACTGTGCTTTTCGGCGAGCAGGAGCATACTGATTGGAACAAGGAAGATATAGACTGGAATGCCATAGACAGCCAGTTGATTTCGCAACGTATCGTGGTGACGCGCCCGGAGTTGAACGGCAAGAAGCTGGGTTCTCTCCATCTGCGTAATCATTACGGTATCAATATCAGCCGGGTTTATCGTAGCGGCGTGCAGCTGCTGGCCACAGCGGAACTGACCTTGCAATTGGGTGACCGCCTGACCGTAGTGGGCGAAGCCGCTGCTATACAAAATGTGGAGAAGGTGCTGGGCAATGCTGTGAAAAGCCTGAAGGAACCGAACTTGGTGGCGGTATTTATCGGTATTGTCATCGGTCTGGCTTTGGGAGCAATTCCTATTTCCATTCCCGGCATCAGCGCTCCCGTGCGGCTCGGATTGGCAGGAGGCCCTATCATCGTAGGTATTCTTATCGGGACATTCGGTCCGAGGATGCACATGGTGACTTATACTACGCGCAGTGCGAACCTGATGCTCCGTGCATTGGGATTGGTCTCTTTACCTAGCTTGCCTGGGACTGGATGCGGGTGCCCATTTCTTCGATACGGTATTCCGGCCGGAAGGGCTGTTATGGATTGCTACGGGTTTTGCGTTGACTGTGGTTCCGGTATTGATTATGGGTATCGTTACCTTCAAGTGGCTGAAGATAGATTTCGGAACAATGGCGGGTATGCTGTGCGGAAGCATGGCAAACCCCATGGCGCTGAACTACGCCAACGACACCATTCCGGGAGACAATCCGTCTGTAGCTTATGCTACGGTTTATCCGCTGTGCATGTTTCTACGGGTAATTATAGCCCAAGTGCTGCTCATGTTCTTCATTAATGGATAATGAAGAATGAGGGATATTATCAACTGTCAATTATCAACTATCAATTAAATAACTATGGGAAATATAACTCCGGAAAGTATTGTCAATGACTTGCGTTATTTGCAATTATTATCACGCAGTTTTCCTACCATTGCTGATGCCAGTACAGAAATCATCAATCTGGAGCCATTCTGAATCTGCCGAAAGGTACAGAGCATTTTCTGACGGATATTCATGGCGAGTATGAGGCTTTTCAGCATGTGCTGAAGAATGCATCGGGGGCAGTGAAACGTAAGGTGAACGAAATATTCGGGCATACACTGCGCGAAAGTGAGAAGAAGGAAATCTGTACGTTAATTTATTATCCGGAAGAGAAGCTGCAACTTATCAAGGAGCAGGAAACGGACCTGGATGACTGGTATTTGATAACACTGAACCAGTTGGTAAAAGTATGCCAGAACGTTTCGTCCAAATATACCCGTTCGAAAGTACGCAAGGCACTTCCAGCAGAGTTCTCGTATATCATTCAAGAGCTGTTGCACGAATCGAGCATCGAACCTAACAAGCATGCCTATATCAATGTCATAATCAGTACCATTATCTCTACGAAGCGTGCGGATGATTTTATTGTGGCGATGTGCAACCTTATCCAGCGCTTGACCATCGACTCGCTGCATATCGTGGGCGATATATACGACCGCGGACCGGGTGCGCATATTATCATGGATACTCTCTGTGATTATCATAATTTCGACATCCAATGGGGTAACCACGATATTCTGTGGATGGGTGCCGCATCGGGTAATGATGCTTGTATAGCCAACGTAATCCGTATGTCGATGCGCTATGCCAATTTAGCAACGCTGGAGGATGGTTATGGCATCAATCTGTTGCCGCTTGCAACGTTTGCCATGGATACCTATGCGGATGACCCTTGCACCATCTTTGCACCGAAAATGAACTTTGCCGATGCGGAATACAATGAGAAGACCTTGCGGCTGATTACACAGATGCACAAGGCAATTACGGTTATCCAGTTGAAACTGGAAGCGGAAATCATCAGCCGTCGTCCTGAGTTCGGTATGGAAAACCGGAGACTGCTGCATCTGGTGGATTTCGAGCGTGGTGTGTTTGTATACGAAGGCAAGGAATATCCGTTGCGCGATGTGAATTTCCCCACCATAGACCCGGCGGACCCGTATCGTCTGTCGGACGAAGAGCGCGAACTGATGCACCGGATTCATTCTTCTTTCATGAACAGCGAGAAGATGAAGAAGCACATGCGCTGCTTGTTTACGCATGGCGGCATGTATCTGGTGTGCAACAGTAACCTGCTTTATCATGCTTCCGTGCCTCTGAATGCGGACGGCAGTTTTAAACATGTCCGCATCGGCCAAAAGGAATACTGGACGTAAGTTGCTGAAAAAGACCGACCAGCTGATACGTACCGCTTACTTTGACGAGGACGGTTCGGACGAGAAACAGTTTGCACTGGATTATGTCTGGTACATGTGGTGCGGACCGGATGCCCCTTCCTTCGATAAAGACAAGATGGCTACCTTTGAACGCTATTTTGTGGCCGACAAAACATTGCATAAGGAGACGAAAGGGCATTACTATGCTTTGCGCAACGAGGCTGAGGTGTGTGACCGCATTCTTGAAGAGTTCGGCGTGAAGCCGGGGCCACATTCGCATATCATCAACGGACATGTACCGGTAAAGACCATTAAAGGTGAGAAACCCATCAAAGCGGATGGTAAGCTGCTGGTGATTGACGGTGGTTTTTCAAAAGCCTATCAGCCGGAAACGGGAATTGCGGGATATACGCTGGTATATCATTCCCACGGCTTGCAGTTGGTGCAGCATGAGCCGTTCCAGAGCCGTCAGAAAGCCATTGAAGAAGGACAAGACATCAAGTCTACAACCCTGGTTGTCGAATTCAATTCGCAGCGTATGATGGTGAAGGATACGGATAAAGGAAGTGAACTCGTTACGCAGATTCAGGATTTGATGAAACTGCTGGTGGCGTATAGGACGGGGCTGATTAAGGAGAAACAATAATTTATAATTTCAGTATCGTCACCCCGCCCTCTACAATGATGCCTTTGTCATAGGTTTTCCCTTGGGTGTAGTAGCGGCTGCCGCCATAACCGCCGGTGAGGAATATGCCAAAGCGCTCGGTCAGGTGGTATTCCAGATTGACACGTGCCTGGAGGGCATAGAGACGTGCCGGAATGCCGTAGTCCTTGTTCTTGAAGGTTTCTATATGTTGGTATCCCAGATCTCCGCTGATGAACAGCTGTTTGTAGAGCGGTAATTCAAGACCGGCACGGTAGAAGAGGGCAGCGGAAAACTTATCGCCAAAATCCAGATAATGGGTACCGCCACCGAGGATGGTATAGAAGAGCCGGTTCTTGAAACGGGCACCTACATTCAGCTTGGTGGCATTACCACCGAAAAACATCAGTTGAACTTTTGTTTGGGGATTGGCATTGACTAATCCCAACTGGAAACCATCTAATTTTTCTTTGTAGTAGTTGAATAGACCTATTTGAAGCCCTTGGGCACGTATGGCCATATTGGCAGCGCCTATTTGTAATCCTCGGGCTGTACCACCCACCACATTGCCCAGGCCGGAAACCTGAACACCGGTCATATCTCCGGCGGTGATGTTGGTAAGGGCGGACATCTGCATGCCATTCAAGTCTTCACCGATTACACTTAGCAGGCCGGCCCCTGAAAATCCTTTGAAATTTCCACCGGAAATATTGGCGAGTCCGGCAAAGTGTATGCCGGAAGCACCTTCTCCGCTGATATTCAACAGGCCGCCTATGGAGGCGCCACGATTATAGTCCCCACTGATGTTTGCCAGACCGGAATGATGACGCCTTGCGCATGGTTTCCGGTGATACCTACCAGTCCCGAAACGGATACTCCGATAAGGTTGTTGCCATTGATGTTGGTAATTCCTGCTATCTGCATGCCTCGCATGCTTCCCCCCACCATATTTGACAGACCTGCCATCTGTACACCGTTCACATCCCTGCCGGTTACACTGCCAAGAATATTCATGCCGAGGCCATTCAGACGGTTCATGGAGGAGAACACACCCAGATTGAAGCAGGTGCTTCCTATGGTATCAGTCCGCTGTGTGGAGATGTTTTTCCATAAGGAGATATTGATACCTACCGGGCCATGGCCTGTTCGTGGAGAGCGTTGTTTCCGGAAAGATTTCTCGGAGGATTTCTGAATCGTATCCGGCTGTACGCTGCCCGGATTATGTTCTTGGGCAAGAGCTGTCCCTGCAAAAAGCAGGGACACAAGGAGGAGGGAAAGGTTTCGTTTCATACTTTTTTCTATATTTCGTCCGGCCAGGGAGCTGGTTGGCGGGTGGCACGCAACAGAGGGCGCTGCGCATCCACAGACCGGAGGTAATTACTTAATTTCCGTGACAACTCTTTGACAACTTCAGGCTTCTCTCGGGCCATATCATGTTTTTCACTGATGTCGGCGGGGATGTTGAAAAGTTCCCGTCTACCGTCACCGAAATAATACACCAGCTTCCACTCGCCCGAACGGATGGAGCAAGTGGCTCCGATGCCCGGGCCGGAAGGACCCCAGCTATTGGGATAATGCCAGTAGATATCACGGTCTTTCATTTTACCTTTTCCGGTGAGCAATGGCATGAAACTGATGCCGTCGCGTTGCTGTACGGTTGTATAGTTGTCTACGCCTGCCATCTCAAGGATGGTGGGGAAGAAGTCCTCTATCATCAGGTAATGGTCGCATTGGGTTTGGGGCGCTACGATGCCCGGCCAGCGGACAATCATCGGTTCACGTATGCCTCCTTCGTAGGCGGAACCTTTACCACTGTTGAGCGGATAGTTCTGGACATGCAGTTGTCCGGCGCGGGTATGGGCCGCCAAACCGCCATTGTCGGACATGAAGATGAGGATAGTGTTTTCCGTCAGGTTGTTCTTGTCCAGATAATCCATAATGTCTCCCAGACTTTTGTCCATACCCTCAATGAGAGTAGCATAGGCAGCTTCTACCGGAGGAAGGCCTTTGTCCAGGTACTTCTGGTAGAAACGCATGTCAGGTTGTATAGGGGTATGGATGGCATAGTGTGCCATGTACAGAAAGAATGGCTTGTCAGTCTGCTGTGCATCGTCCAGGGCCTTCATGGCCTCTATGGTAAGGGCTTCACTTAGGAAAGTGTCGGTTCCATGATATTTCTCCAGACCGGGTACGGCAGCCAGCGGGCTTTTACCGTCTGTTTTGTTGCCGAAATTCTCCTTGCCATAGTAGCTGGCAGGTGAACCGGCAGCATGTCCGGCTATGTTCACTTCAAACCCCATTTTCAACGGGTCGGCTCCGGGAGTGCCTTCAGCACCGAAGTGGGCTTTTCCGCAATGAATGGTGTGATAGCCATGGTCTTTGAGCACTTCGGCCAGGGAGGTGACTTGTGTGGTCCGTTCCACGCCAGGCTCTTGACAAATGCCGTTAACGTTCCATTCCGGATAAATCATGACCGAGTCGGGTTGTTCATGGGTAGTGTTCTTGCGGAGGGTCCAACTGGTGACTCGATGCCTGGCAGCATTCATTCCCGTAAAAAGGCTGACACGCGTAGGTGAACTGATGCTGCATGCATAGGCCTGCGTAAACATTTTGCCTTGTGTAGCCATCCGTTCCATGTTGGGAGTATGGTACGTATCGTTGTACTTGGTACGCTGTGTCCAAAAGGGGAGGGACGTGTCTTGCCATCCCATGTCATCCACTAGGAACAGAATGATGTTTGGCTGCTCTTTTGGAGCAGGTACGGCATCCCCAGGCGGCATGCCATACGCTTCTCCCGCCATTCCGCATATCGGAAGCATGGCGGATAATAATAATTCGTTTCTCATTTAGATAATAATTTAGAAAGGGTTAGATAGGTTGTAGTTTAATTGTTTTTTTACATTATCCTTTGGCCTCCTGATACAAGAAGCGTTTGATAGATTTCTTCGGCGTTTTTTCAAATTCTTCAGGATAGATTTTCATTTTGAATATCTGGCTGTATGCGGGCAGTTCTGCATTCAGTGCCACACGGTTTTCCTCCATGACGCGTTCGATGTCGTCATTGTTCAGCCCATGGGCAAAGGCATCATCGAAGTCGGGGTAAACCAGACCTACCAGTTTCTCATTCTGCTGCACGATGATGCTTTCGGTACATACGGCATATTGTTCAGTTTGTCTTCTATCTCTTCCGGGTAGATATTCTGACCGCTCGGACCAAGGAGCATGTTCTTGCTGCGTCCCTTGATGCTTACGTTGCCTTCGGCATCCATCAGGGCAAGGTCTCCGGTGTGCAGCCAGCCGTCTTTGTCGAGTACCTGTACGGTGGCCTCGTCGTTCTTGTAGTAACCCAGCATGACATTGGGACCACGGCAGACAATCTCTCCCGGAATGTTTTCGGGATCGGATGATAGGATTTTCACCTCCATACGCGGTGCGGCCTTTCCGCAAGAACCGGGTTTGAAGCGGGTCCAATCCTCGTAACAGATGATGGGGCCGCATTCCGTCATTCCATAGCCTACCGTATAGGGGAAATCTATCATCTTTAAGAACTGCTCCACTTCCTGGTTGAAGGCAGCTCCTCCTACAATGATTTCTGCAAAGTTTCCGCCAAAGGCTTGAATCATTTGTTCGCGTACGGTCGCCTTTATCTTGTCATTGATGATGGGTACTTTCAGCAACAACTTCATGGCGGGAGTTTCCAGCTTGGGCAGTACGCTCTTCTTTATAATCTTTTCGATAATGAGCGGAACAGCCACAATCAGGTTAGGCTTCACTTCGGTGAAAGCCTGGAAAATGATTTTGGGGCTGGGCATACGAGTGAGGAAGAATATGTGGCAACCTACGGCGAATTCATACAGAAACTCGAATGCAAGTCCGTACATATGTGCCATTGGCAGCATGGAGACAATCTTGTCACCGGCTTTCAGCGGCAATACTTCGAAAGCAAAAGTGGTGTTTGACCAAAGGCTGCGGTAGGGCAGCATCACTCCTTTGGAGTAACTGGTGGTGCCGGATGTATAGTTGATGACCGCCAGTTCGTCGGGCTGGTCCTTGTGATAACTGACATGTTCCTTGCGGAAGTTCTTGGGGTATTTCTTACCGAACATTTCGTTGAGATGTTCGCGGGCATAGTCCAACTTTTCGCTACGGGAGACAAGAATGTAGAAGTCTGCCATCATCATGATGCCCTCCAGCAGCGGCATGGCACTTTCGTTGAGGTTTTCCCAAACCTGGTCGCCTACGAAAAGCAGTTTGGCTTCGGAATGGTTCACGATGTTGTGTACATTGTCTGCCTTGAACTCGTGAAGGATGGGGACGATTACCGCACCGTAGGTCAATGTTGCGAGGAACGTTACGCCCCAGTGGGAACTGTTGCGGCCACAGACGGCAATCTTATCGCCTTTCTTGATGCCGCTTGCCTCGAAAATGATATGCAGCTTTTCTATTTTGCGGGCTACGTCCTTATATTGTAGGGTTGCTCCCTTATAGTCGGTCAGAGCGTCTAAATCCCAATTTTCCTTTATGCTATTCTCTATATAGGCGATAAAACTTTGTTCCATGATATTAATTGCACATTTGGTTGAAAATTGTGCAAATATAAGGGTTTATATATAGAAAGCAAACTTTTATAGGGAAAATAGTTTTTATGGCGGCTATTTGCTAAAACTCGACAGTTATACCTAAAGTAGGCAGGATAGTGCCGCTTTCCTGCTTGAGGTATTTCATTTTATAGCGCTGTTCGGCAACAGGAGCAGACGGATTTTCGATGATGCCCGTACTCATTATCACATCCGGTTGCTTCAGTTTGTTGCCGGTGACACCGTAATCGTTTCCTTTGCATGCCAACGGAATGTTGTCTTGAAGGGAAAGTGGCATACGGCTGTAACGCTTGAAGAAACCTTCTGCAGAAACCATGAACCGGTCTTGCAGGTGCCAGTCCACACCGAGGCTGCTTTCAAAGACCTGCATGTACTTCAAGTTTTTGTTGAGATATTGCCCTTCATTGTCTTTATATCCCAAAGCGGTGTAGGGAGGCAATTGGTGGTAGAGGCCGGTACTTCCGCTCAGTCCATTGTTCCGAGAGTTTGTAGGATGCAGAGAGGCGTGGGAGAACTGTTTCCATAGCTGCCGCATCTTTCGGTTGTAAGTGTTGCCATCCATACGGATACCGGCAGAAAGGGCCAGACGCTTGTCGGCGGTGGTATAGTTGGAAGAGAAGAAAGCCCCCCAGCCGAAGATGTCGAGTGAGGTTTCGTAGATGGAAAGCGTACCCGAATGACTGCCGTATAATCTTTGCCGGCTGTGGTTTGTATAGATGGAGTTGTTCAGTTCTGCTCCTTCTTTTAGGGTCCATGCTCAAGCGCGTCTGGTTTTCAAAACGCAGGGTGGTCTTTTGCTCTGTGGAGCGTAGGCGCAGGGTCAGGTTGTCTTCGGAAGAGTCATCGTTGTTGCGGTATTTCAGATTGCGGTTGTTCAGGTAGTTATGGCTCAGTATAAGGGATTGTACGTGCCTTCCATTGTAGTGTCTGTAAGAGGCTCCGAGAGTGAATGTTTCCTGATGGATAGTGGGGAGATAGCTGAGCAGATATTCGGCATCTTCTCCTTTTTCATCGGTATTCAGTTTCATCTTGTCAATGCCTGCAAGACCAAGCAGGGTCAGCTCGCTGTGCTCGTTGAAACGGGTTTTTGTTTTGAATTGTCCGTCAATGAAATTGGGCAGGAAGGGCAGTCCCAAAGCCTTGAACAAAAGTTGCAGGTAGGACTGGCGTGCGGAGAACAGATAAGTGGTGCGCTGCCCCAGATGGCCTGCTCCGCTGAGCGAGACTTCCGATGCGCCGATGGTGCTTTGAACGCCTGCTTGTCCGGATTTCCGTCCTTGAGTTGGAAGTCGAGGACGGAACTCAAGGCTCCGGAGCGGTTGGCGGGGAAGGCGCCCGTATAAAATGTAATCTCGCGTATCAGGTCGGCATTGACAATACTTACCGGTCCTCCGGATGCACCCTGAGTGGCAAAGTGGTTGATGTTGGGGATTTCGATGCCATCCATATAAAAGCGGTTTTCGGAAGGAGAACCGCCCCGAACAATCAAGTCGTTGCGATAGCCGATGGGAGAGAAAGAGACGCGGGATAGAGCGTACGATGCGCGAAACATCCCGGTTGGCTCCGGGACTTTTCTCTATTTCCTGCAAGCCGATGATACGCATGCTGACCGGGCTTTCGATACTTCGCCGGAAGGGGGAAGGCACCACCACTACTGTGTTCAGCAGATTGGCATCCTCTTCCATCTCTATCTCGATGAACGGGGTTGAGGCTGAAACGATATATTCGGGGGTGGAAACAGTCTGGTATCCTATGCAGGATGCCTCAAGGCTATAGATGCCCGGAGGTACCTGCTCTATCTTGAATGTGCCGAGTGAATCGGTGGATGCCCCTTTCCCGGGGATGCCGGCAACGAAACGTTGGCGTAGGCCACGGGTTGTCTGGACTGTCTGTCGATGACTTTGCCGCGAACGGAATAGGTCACGGGAGCTATCATGGCATTCATGGTTGGCTGATACCTGATAAAAGTATCAGCAATATAAACAATACAGTTTCCACCTTGTACCGTATGGCATTCATGGCTAATCAGACGTCACTAATTACTTTCCCAAGTACCATCGGTACATGCGTTGCACACCTTCCTCGATATCAATCTTATGATGCCATCCCAATGCATGTAACTTACCGGGATCGGTCAGTTTGCGCATGGTGCCGTCGGGTTTGGAAGTGTCGAAGGTCAACCGGCCCTGATAGCCTACGGTGTTGACAATCAGCTCTGCCAACTGGCGGATAGTGATTTCCTTGCCCGTACCGATATTGATGTGACAGTTGCGGATTTCCTTGTCGCCCGGCTTGAAGGTATCTTTGAAGTCGACGTGTTCCATGACGAAGACGCTGGCATCTGCCATCTCCTCGCTCCAGAGGAATTCGCGCAAGGGGGTGCCGGAACCCCATAATCTCACTTCTTCTTCGCTGATGCCGTATTTCCGGAGGATATTCAGAATGTCCTCTTTGCTGCTGTCGCCGTTGATGCCTTCCACCGGACGCAGGTTCATGTCGTGGCGTACGGCATCCCAGTCGCCTTGTTTCAGGCAGTGGGCGAGGTGTATCTTGCGTATCATGGCAGGGAGCACGTGGCTGCGTTCCAGGTCGAAGTTGTCGTTGGGACCGTAAAGGTTGGTGGGCATCACGGCAATGTAGTTCGTACCGTATTGAAGATTGAAGCTTTCGCACATTTTCAGTCCGGCTATTTTGGCGATGGCATAGGCTCGTTCGTGTATTCCAGCGGAGAAGTGAGGAGTGCGTCTTCTTTCATCGGCTGTTCGGCATCACGGGGATAGATGCAGGTGCTGCCCAGAAAGAGAAGTTTTTTCACTCCGTGGCGGAAGCTTTCGCCGATGACGTTCTGCTGTATCTGCAAGTTCTTGTAGATGAAGTCGGCACGGTAGATACTGTTGGCCATGATGCCACCCACAAAGGCGGCGGCAAGGAATACATATTCGGGCTGTTCCTCGTCGAAGAAGCGGCGTACGGCAACTCCGTCGAGCAGATCGAGTTCTGTGTGGGTCTTGCCGATGAGATTGGTGTATCCTTTCTCCTCAAGATTTTTCCAGATGGCAGAACCTACCAGTCCCCGGTGGCCTGCTACATATATTTTGGCATTTTTGTCTAACATTGTTGTCTGAAAGTTTAATAGTTCATTCAAAGCTCTTTGCTTCTTAAATACAGTTTCTTCACAAATTTCATGTCGTGCTCTGCCATGATGCGTACCAACTCTTCAAAACTGGTCTGCCTCGGATTCCATCCCAGCAGTGTTTTTGCTTTGGTGGGGTCGCCCAGCAATTGTTCCACTTCGGCAGGCCGGAAATATTTGGGGTCGACTTCCACGAGGACTTTTCCGGTCTGTGTGTCGATACCCTTCTCATCCACTCCCTGGCCTTCCCAGCACAGAGTGATGCCTACCTCCCGGAATGCCAGTGTCGCAAATTCGCGTACGGTATGCATTTCTCCGGTGGCAATGACGAAGTCTTCGGGGGTGTCGTGCTGCAGGATGAGCCACATGCACTCGATGTAGTCTTTGGCATATCCCCAGTCGCGCCGGGCATCCAGATTGCCCAGATACAGCTTGTCCTGGAAGCCTTGGGCGATGCGGGCAGCCGCCAGTGTGATTTTTCTTGTCACGAAGGTTTCACCTCGGCGTTCGCTCTCGTGGTTGAAGAGTATGCCGTTTACAGCAAACATGCCATAGCTTTCGCGGTAGTTCTTTGTAATCCAAAAGCCGTACTGTTTGGCTACGCCATAGGGCTGCGGGGATAGAACGGGGTCGTTTCGCTTTGCGGCACTTCCTGCACTTTTCCGAAGAGCTCGGAAGTGGAGGCCTGGTAGATGCGTGTCTTCTTTTCCATACCGAGAATGCGTACGGCTTCGAGCATGCGCAGGGTGCCTACGGCATCGGTTTCGGCGGTATATTCGGGCACGTCGAAGGATACTTTGACATGGCTTTGGGCGGCAAGGTTATATATTTCGTCCGGCTGCACACTCTGGATGATACGGATGAGAGAGCTGGAGTCTGTCATGTCTCCATAGTGCAGGTTAATGGTACGTTTCTGTTTCATGTCGCGTACCCACTCATCGAAGTAGAGGTGTTCGATGCGGCCGGTGTTGAAAGAGGAAGAGCGACGCAGGATACCGTGCACTTCATATCCTTTCTGCAGGAGGAATTCGGCAAGGAACGAGCATCCTGCCCGGTAATGCCGGAGATAAGGGCTTTCTTCATAATGTATGCTTCTTGTTATTATGTCTTTTCGGACTGCAATATTCGTTATTTTCCACGAGATGGCAAAATATAAACTATTTCTTTCCCATCACTTTGTCGATAATCAGTGCGATTGCCCCGTCGCCCGTCACATTGCAGGCAGTACCGAAGCTGTCCATCGCTATGTATAGTGCAATCATCAGCGCTTGTGCCGACTCGTCGAAGCCCAGCATGGATTGCAGGATGCCCAGTGATGCCATGATGGCGCCTCCCGGTACCCCGGGAGCGGCTACCATAGTGATGCCCAGCATGAAGATAAATCCTGCAAATAGAGGGAAATCATGGGGCATGCCTTGCATTATCATCAGTGCCAGGGCGCATGCCACAATCTTCAATGTGCTGCCCGACAGATGGATGGTGGCGCAAAGTGGGATGACGAATCCGGCAATATCGGCAGAGACGCCGTTCTTCCGACTTTGCTCCAATGTTACAGGGATAGTGGCGGCACTGGATTGAGTGCCTAGAGCCGTGAAGTAGGCAGGCATCATTCGTCCCAGTAGTTTGAGAGGGTTCTTGCGGACAAACAGTGCCGCAATGCTGTATTGGAATACCAGGAGAAAGATGTGAAGCAGGAAGATTACACCGATAATCTTAATAAAGACCATCAGGATGCCGAATACTTGTCCACTGTGCGTCATGTTGAGGAAAATGCCGAAAATATAGATGGGAAGCAGCGGCAATATCACTGCACTGATCATGCGGATGACAATCTCTTGAAAATCGCGTGCCGCATTTTTCAGTACCTCACTTTTCAGATGAGCCAGGCCCAGCCCCAGTGTGAAGGCAAGTACGAGTGCGGTCATAACATTCATCAAGGGCGGGATACCCACGGAAAAATAGGGAAGAATGCCTTGAGACTCACTGACTTCTTCTAACGGCACCCCGGTTTCTATGAGGGAAGGAAATACCGCCATACCGGTGAAATAGGAGAGAAAGCCGGAGAATAAGGTAGCTCCGTAAGCAATGAGCGCCGTGACGACCAGCATCCGTCCGGCTCCTTTGCCGATGTCGGCAATGGCAATCGTGACCAGTCCCACAATGATGAGGGGGATGGAGAAGTTCAGGAATTCACTGAAAATGGCATTGAATGTTACGAACAGCCGTACCAGCGAAGCCGGTAGAAATTTCCGAAAAGTATACCTAAGATAATGGCAATGATGATGCGTGGCAATAGTCCGATGTGGAAGTTCTTCATGAGCATTGGTTTTCTGTCTGGTTGAAAAATAGGCTTTCGCTGACAAAAGTACTATTTTATTTTCGTAATTCATACGAACAAATGCTGTTAGCATTTTGTTTCCATATAAAGACAAAATTTACATGAATATGAAGAATTTAAATAAAACAGACATTGGACTTATCGGTCTGGCAGTTATGGGCGAGAATTTGGCCCTCAATATGGCAGATAAGGGATGGAATGTTTCGGTATATAATCGTACGGTTCCGGGAGTGGAAGAAGGGGTGGTGGAACGTTTTGTGAACGGCCGCGCCAAAGGGAAAAAAATTGAAGCTATACAGATATAGCCGAATTTGTAACTTCCATTGCCATACCCCGCAAAATAATGATGATGGTTCGTGCCGGCAGTGCGGTGGATGAACTGATGGAACAGCTGTTTCCCCATTTGTCCGAAGGGGATATCCTGATTGACGGTGGTAATTCCAATTATGAGGACACCAACCGGCGTGTGGCATTGGCCGAAAAGAAAGGCTTTCGTTTTGTGGGAGCTGGAGTTTCCGGTGGAGAGGAAGGAGCGCTGAACGGCGCGTCTATCATGCCCGGAGGATCTGAAAGTGCCTGGCCTGAGGTGAAGCCTATCCTGCAGAGTATTGCGGCAAAAGCATCTGACGGTACCCCGTGCTGCCAGTGGATTGGTCCTGCCGGTTCCGGTCATTTCGTCAAGATGATACATAACGGTATCGAATATGGAGATATGCAGCTTATTGCCGAAGCTTATTGGGTGATGAAGAATCTGCTGGGTCTGGACAATGGACAGATGGCGGAAATCTTTGCTGATTGGAATGAGGGTAAGTTGCGTAGCTATCTCATTGAAATTACCGCCAACATACTGCGTCATAAGGACAAATCAGGAGGTTACCTGATAGATAAGATATTGGATACCGCCGGACAGAAGGGTACGGGCAAGTGGTCCGTTATCAATGCGATGGAGCTGGGCATGCCGTTGGGGCTGATTGCTACGGCTGTGTTCGAACGTAGTTTGTCGGCACAGAAGGGCTTGCGTGAAACGGCTTCCAAGCAATTTGTATGCCGACGCTCGCAGGCGGTGTACAACAAGTCGGAGATGGTGAAGGATATCTATTCCGCACTCTATGCTTCCAAATTAGTGTCATATGCTCAGGGATTCGCCGTGTTGCAGCGTGCATCCGACGCTTTTGCCTGGAACCTCGATTTGGCATCCATCGCACGCATGTGGCGGGGCGGCTGCATCATCGTAGTATTTTCCTGAACGACATAGCTACGGCTTTCGAGGCAAAAGACAAGCCCAAACATCTGCTGTTGGCTCCTTATTTCAAAAATGAAATGCAGCTGTTGCTTTCCGGCTGGAAACATCTGGTGGCACAATCCATGAAAGAGGAACTTCCGGTGCCTGCATTCTCGTCCGCCTTGAATTATTTCTATTCGCTGGTGTCTGCCAAGTTGCCTGCCAATATGATTCAGGCGCAACGTGACTATTTTGGTGCGCATACCTTTGAAAGGACAGACGAGTTGCGTGGACAGTTTTTCCATGAAAATTGGACGGGACACGGAGGAGATACGAAATCGGGTACGTACAATGTGTGAGAAAGGGGGAGAAGATGATGAATAAATTAGTGATTGTTATATTCGGCGCTTCGGGTGACTTGACGAAGCGCAAACTGATGCCGGCGCTCTATACTTTGTATAGTGGCGGGCGGTTGCCGGAAGGATTCTCCATTCTGGGGATAGGACGCACCGAGTATACGGATGCCCGTTACCAAGAATATATAATGAGTGAATTGAGTAAGTTCGTAGCTTCCAAAGAGCAGGTGGAAGATAAAATGAAGGATTTTTGCAGCCATCTGCATTACCAGACATTGGATCCCGCCGAGGTTGAAGGCTATCATCTGCTGGACGGACGTTTACAAGAGTTTACCGGTGAGCAGAAACCGGACAACCTGCTGTTCTATCTGGCTACTCCACCTTCTTTGTACGGTGTCATTCCCTTGCACTTGAAGGCGGCCGGTCTGAACCGTCTTGATACGCGTATCATCGTTGAAAAGCCGTTCGGTTACGATTTGGAGTCAGCCAGAAAGCTGAATAGCATTTATGCTTCCGTTTTCAAGGAGCATCAGATTTACCGCATCGACCATTTTCTGGGTAAGGAAACGGCGCAGAACATTCTCGCCTTCCGTTTTGCCAACGGAATCTTCGAACCGCTATGGAACCGTAATTATATAGACTATGTGGAGATTACAGCCGTAGAGAATCTGGGTATCGAAGGACGTGGCGGATTCTATGAAGGTGCCGGAGCCCTGCGCGATATGGTACAAAACCACCTCATACAGCTTGTGGCGCTCACTGCATTGGAACCGCCTGCCGTTTTCAATGCCGATAATTTCCGCAACGAGGTGGTGAAGGTCTATGAGTCATTGGCCCCCTTGACAGAGGAGGATTTGGAGGAACACATTGTCCGCGGACAATATACGGCTTCGGGCTCGAAAGCCGGGTATAGGGAAGAGAAGAACGTGGCACCTGATTCGCGTACCGAAACGTACATTGCCATGAAAATCGGTATTAACAACTGGCGGTGGAAGGGTGTTCCTTTCTATATCCGTACCGGCAAACAAATGCCGACAAAGGTGACTGAGATTGTTGTACATTTCCGTGAGACGCCCCATCAGATGTTTCGTTGCGAGGGTGGACATTGTCCCCGCGCGAATAAGCTGATTCTCCGCCTGCAACCCAATGAAGGCATTGTGCTGAAATTCGGCATGAAGACTCCCGGACCGGGATTTGACGTGAAGCAGGTGATGATGGACTTCAGTTATGACCAGTTGGGCGGGTTGCCTACCGGCGATGCCTATGCCCGTCTGATAGAGGATTGCATACAAGGTGACCCTACACTCTTTACCCGCAGCGACGCGGTAGAGGCTTCATGGCGCTTTTTCGATCCCGTGTTGCGTTATTGGAAAGAGCATACGGATGCTCCTTTATATGGGTATCCCGTAGGTACGTGGGGACCTTTGGAAAGTGAAGCGATGATGCACGAACATGGTGCTGAGTGGACCAATCCGTGTAAGAATTTGACTAATACAGATGAATATTGCGAGTTATGAAAAGTTATGTTTACCATTCGGCTACAGCTACGGCACATGCGTTGATTGAACATTTGATTGCGATGATGGAGCGTGAGCCGGAAAAGACCTTTTATTTTGCATTCAGTGGGGGAAGTACTCCTTCGCTGATGTTTGACATTTGGGCCAACGAGTACAAGGAGGTGACTCCTTGGATGCGGATGCGGATTTATTGGGTGGATGAACGGTGTGTGCCGGCAGAGGATTATGAGAGCAATTATGGTACTATGCGCCGTTTGCTGTTGGATGAAGTAGGCATGCCCGATGAATACGTTTACCCTATTTATGGAGTGAACCGCCCGGAGATTGAAGCAAAGAACTATTCGACGCTGGTTTGCCGCACGGTTCCGCTTTGGGGTGGCTTCCCGGCCTTCGATGTCGTTTTGCTCGGTGCTGGAGACGACGGGCATACCTCCTCTATCTTTCCGGGGCAGGAATATCTGCTTTCTTCCTTTCATCCTTATGAGGTGAGTGTCAATCCCTATAATGGGCAGAAACGCATAGCCATGACCGGCTGCCTTTTGTTTGCTGCGAAGAATCTTATTTTCTTTATTACCGGCAAGAATAAGGCGGATGTGGTCCGCGATATTCTTGATTCCGGGGATACCGGTCCGGCAGCTTATGTGGCCCACCATGCCGAGCGTGTGGAATTGTTCCTCGATGCTCAGGCCAATGGCGGGGAAAATGTCTACTTAGATGTACCGCTCTCCAGAATGCTTACGATGGAGAATAATGTAAAGCAGATGCCTCCCAAACCAGCCAGTACGCGTGCAGGGACAAAATAGGCATTGTGCAGGCTTGCCATCTCAAACAGAAAGGCGGAGAGAAACAGACAAGCCAGGGCCGTGAAGACCGGAATCAGCGGGATGCGGTTGGCCAGCTTGAAAGTGTTCCGCCAGATGGCGGCAAGTAGTATGACTTTGCTGGAAATGCTGTAGCATACCAGTCCCAGGCCTATCATAATATATCCTGTGGAGGAGAGTGCCGGATTGCTGTTGGCCAAGACCAGAAGTCCCCAGAGAATGCTGATGCTGCCCATTATCAAAACAAGGGCCGGCCACCGTTTCCGCTCAGCCTTTGTATAGTTGTTGCGTATCTGGCGGACGATGGTTGCAACCAGCGCCACCAAGCTGGAACAGATACAAGCAAGTCCTGCCATGACATGGCCTGCTACATAATATGCATTGTGCTCGCTGCTTTTTGACAATAGCCAGAAGGCCCATATCCATGCCATTACTGCCATAAGGGTGGCAACTGCTATCAGGATATATCCCTGGGAGGAATTGAATGCATCGGCAGGTTGTAGCTGGTCGGTACGTTCCGAGTTGGCGGGAATGAGGGTGAAGCGGGTGGAGGCTGTGGCTGTGGTAGCTACACAAGCTGTGATGAAACCGACTCCGCAAATCACGTGTCCTGCCACGAAATTGCTTGCCGTGGCAGCTTCGTGCATGTAACTCCAACCATAGATTACTGTGAGTACGGCTGCCAGGTAACCGATAACCGGAAGTGCGTATCTGACTATCGGATTGTAGGTATGAATGATTTGTCTAATGATTGTTGCCGCTGTGGCGAACAAGGCAATGCAAATCATCCCTAAGGAAAATACTACCGGACCGGCCACAAATTTTGCCGAATCCAGTCCTTCGTGGAGCACAAAGCTCCGTAGCCGAAACAGAAAAGGGCCATCAACAAGGGTATGGCCCTGAAAAGAATACTGATACCGTAATTCATAACTGTTGTTTTTAGAGTTTCCCCTTCAAACAGCGTTTCTGCAGCTTTGTTCCTCCTTTTAAGATTTATTTGTGATGAGAAGTGTTTGCCTGTCCGTATTTAGGGAGCCAGCCTCTCCTTTTTCCAGCTGCCATCGCTTGTTGGGAATAGAGGAAACGGTCGTGTAGCCTGCTTTCCCGTCCTTGCCAGAATTCAAAACGGAAAGGGGTGACGGCAAAACCTCCCCAGTTGTCGGGACGTTTGATACTTTGCCCTATCCATGTTGCCGCTTCGCGGACGAACGCGCGCATTATCTCCATACGGCTGCCGATGACGTGACTTTGGGGTGAAATCCTCGCCCCGATTTTACTTTTGTAAGGCCTGCTTGCAAAAATAGGCGTCAGAATCGGCAGGAGCGCATCTTTCAGCTTTTCCTTCAATATGTATTTGCCTTTCCAGTTTGTGCCATACGAAAGATAAGGATATATACGGATTTGCAGTCAGTTGCCGGCCTTTCCTGCTTTCGTAGTTGGTGAAGAAGATGAACCGGCCATTTTCCACCCCTTTCAGCAACACTGTGCGTGTAGAAGGATGCCCGTCTGTCGAGACTGTAGCTACCGTCATGGCGGTGGTTCGTACTCATCACTATGGATAGCATCGTTCAGCCAATGGTCGAATTGCTCAAAGGGATTGTCGTTGAGGTTACCCGGTGTCAGCCTGCCTTTCTTATATTCTCTTCTGATGTCAAAGAGTTGTGATTTCATTATCGTGTGGTTTTATCAGGAGTGATATATTGTTTTTCTATGTAACAGTCTGAGAGGGCTGAATGTTTTTGTTTTTCTGCGGAAAGAAAAATATGGAAGAAGGAAATGGCTGTGTTGATACTTAAAAAAATGGGGGTGTGTCAAAATTCACCACAGATTACACGGATTAACACAGAATGAGCTTAATCTACTGATAGTCAAAGATACTTATCTGTGCAAATCTGTGTAATCTGTGGTGAATACCAGTTTCGACACACCCTCGGATATTGGAGATTACCTTATGGAGACAAGTGGAAAGTGGACACTGGCATGTCTGCTATTGTAATTTAAACATTACGGGAACTGTGAATTTACAACGGACCGGTTTGCCTCGTTGCTCACCGGGTTTCCATTTGGGCATGGTGGAAATTACACGGATAGCTTCTTTGTCCAGATAGGGATCTACGCCTCTTACTACTTTTACATCTACGATGCTGCCGTCTTTGTTGACAACGAATTGTACTATTACGCGCCCCTGGTTCCGGTCTCTTGTGCAATAGTCGGGTATTTTATACTCTTACCCAGATATTGCATCAGACTCATGCCATTATAAGAAAACTCGGGATTCTTCTCTACAACTTCAAAAATCTCATCCTCTACCGGAATCTCTTCATCTACGGTTGGAGATATGGGTTTGATGATTACAGCTTCACCGATTTCTTCGGAAGAGGCAATGGCTGTTTCTTTCACATTGTCATTATCATCCACAATTGTCAATACCTCGGCAATTGCAGGAGCTTGAGGGGGTGGTGGAGCTACTAATTCGGGTTGCTCGTGATAGGAATTTCAATTTCCTGCTCAAATACGTTCTCGGTAATAGCACCGCTCATGTCAATCCTAACATCACGCTTCGACCATTCAAATGCAACGAACATGAAGACCAGCACAATTACATAACCTACAAGTAGCCAACTTGACTTCTTGTTTTCCAGGCTTGCTTTGGATGTTTTCTTGATTTCCATAATTTACAAGATTATTACCGTATAATGGTTGTCGCGAAACTAACATTATACAGATGTGATTAGTAAAATCATAAAACATGCGTGCCCACTTGTTTCTGTATTAAAGATAAGAAAATGAATGTTATGTTGGTGTTTGATATGTAGTTATATATAGTTTTTTAAATTTGCTTTGATAATTTTTCTGCTTGTGGATTAAATAGTGTTGATATGTAAAAAGCACTTCCAACGTTCGCTTACGGAGGAAGTGCTTCACACAAAAACTAAACTAGACTTAACTAAACTATTCTATTGGGGGAGTTTCACAACTCCTATCTGTTCGGTGCAAAGATAAAAAAACATATTTTAATATGCAAAAGGATTCTATAATAAATCGACGTTTTTTCCGATTTTATCGACGGATTGGTCGATTTTTTTAGCTTCTTTGGTCTAAAAATTCTTGAAAAGCTTGTTTATAGCTGTCACTTATCGGGATGTAATTCTTTCCGAACACGATGCGGCCACGGTCTATAATACGTATTTTATTCTTCTGAACAATGTAGGAACGGTGGACGCGCATGAAACGCGAGGCAGGCAGAAGTTCCTCCATTGCCTTCATGCTCATGAGAGACAGGATAGGCTTGGGAGAATCCTCCTCGTAGATTTTGAGATAGTCTTTCAGCCCCTCTATGTACAGAATTTTACTCAATTCGATTTGCACCAGCTTATACTCGCTTTTTACGAAGATGCTCTGAATCTCTTCCTTGGGCTGTTGCAGCAATTCAAACCATTGCACAGCCTTGTTGGCAGCCTGCAGAAAGTCGACGTAGGAGATGGGTTTCAGCAGGTAGTCCAGCGCATTGACTTTGTAGCCGTCTATGGCATACTGGTCGAAGGCGGTGGTAAAGACAATGCGGGTGCCGGAATCGACCATCTTCGAAAATTCCAGTCCGTTCAGTTCGGGCATCTGGATGTCGAGGAAAAGCAGGTCGATGTGCTTCTCGGGCAACTCCTTGATGGCTTGTACGGCACTGGAGTATTTACCGACCAACTCCAGAAACGGGGTCTTGTTGACGTAGCTTTCCAGCAACCCCAGGGCGAGAGGCTCGTCGTCTACAATGGCGCACTTCAGATTCATATCTTTATAATTAAAATAGATTTATACTCTTTCATGTCCTCACTCACTCCTTGCTGCCAGTCGTAATGACCGGGATAGGTCAGCTCCAGACGCTTGCGCACTTGTTCCAAGCCGATGCCGCTTCCGCTTTTATCTGCCACGCTTTTGGGATGATAGCTGTTGGTTATTTCGCAATGTATCTCTCCGGGGCTTTCACTGAAGTGGATACGGATAAAGCTGGGCTCGGTGGGGGAGATGCCATGCTTGAAGGCATTCTCTATGAGGGAAATAAAGATGAGCGGAGCTATTTCAGTACGGCTGTCTGGTCGGACGTCTATCTTTGTTTCCACACGGACGTTGGCGGAGAGACGGATGCGCATCAGTTCGATGTAGTTGCGGATGAAGTCCATCTCCTTGTCCAGGGTGACGAAGTTCTGCTGATTGTCATACAGCACATGGCGCAGCAGTCGGCTCAGTTCCTGCACGGCAGTCTGTGCCTTGTCGGCATCGAAGGCGATGAGGCGTAGATGTTGTTCAGCGTATTGAGCAGGAAGTGCGGGTTGAGCTGGTTGCGCAGGTTCTTCAACTCGGCTTCCGTGCGGCTTTTCTCGGCTTCGCGGCGGGCGGCGTCCATCTGCGCCCAGCGGCGGCTCAGCTTGATGGCAGCGCTGAGGCCGGCGGTGAGAATCATGGTCGAGACGTCGCGCAAGATGAATATCCATTTGGGAGGCCCCATGTGCTGACCGTCATCATCGCCGCGCATATGGTTTTGGAATGTGTATTCTTGCCAAAGGTGGGCGCCGGTGGTAATGCAGATGATGAGCAGTGTGTTCAGCAGGAGATACTGCCGGATGCGTCCCTCGAACAAGTAGCGGGGAATGAGGAGGCAGTAGTTGATGTAGAATACAAGGAAGAATGAGAGGTACTGCTGCTACCGTGGCGCAGATAGTCCGCAAGGCTGATATTGAAGCCGCTGCGTGTCATCATCAGAAAGGGGAAACCGATGACGATACCCCAGACAATGATGTGTATCAGGGTTTCGATGCCGCGGCGGCGTGGGTTAGGGAGCTGTTGTTTCATCATGATACAAAGATACGGATTTTAGGTGGATATTGGAAATATCCGCTGCCTGCGAAGCAAATCTCTGTTCGCAGGTTGCGGATAAGCGTTTCCAGGTTGCGGATATGTATCCCAAGCTTGCGGATGTCTATCCCAAGGCTTGGGATAGAGATTATCCTTGGTTTCGCATAACTTTTTCCCTATTGCGGAAACTTTTTTCCTAATACTTAAGAACTATTTGGCTAACTTCCGGCAAGGGAGAAAAGGTTATTCGTAGCGTATGGCCTCTATCGGGTCGAGGTCCGCAGCTTTCTTGGCGGGATACCAACCGAAGAACACTCCGGTGACGGTACATACGGCGAAGGAGAGGAATACACTCCACGGCTGGATGAAGATGGGCCAGTGGGCAACGCTCTTCACTATCCAGCTGGCTCCGCATCCTATGATGACGCCGATGATACCTCCGGTGATGCTGATGAGAATGGCTTCGATGAGGAACTGGCTCAAGATGTCGACACCGCGGGCGCCTACACTCATGCGCAGGCCGATTTCGCGCGTGCGTTCCGTCACCGATACGTACATGATGTTCATAATGCCGATGCCGCCCACTACGAGCGAAATGCCGGCTATGCAGGCAAGCAGCGTGGTCATCAGGTCGGTGGTGGAGTTCAGCATGGTGCTGAGTTCCTGCTGGCTGCGAATGGTGAAGTCGTCGTCGTCACTCTCCTTCAGCTTGTGGTTGCGGCGCAGTATCTCGGTGATTTCGTCGGTGGCATTGTCCGTCATGTCCTCGGTGAGGGCAGAGGCGAAGATGCCGCTAAGGTAGGTCTGTGCCAGCAGGCGTTTCATCACGGTGCTGTAAGGGGCAAGCACTACGTCGTCTTGGTCCATGCCCATGGAGTTGTAGCCTTTGGACTTCAGCACGCCCACCACGCGGAAGGGCACTTGGTTGAAACGGATGATACGTCCCACGGGGTCCTCTCCGCCGGGGAAGAGGTTGTCTTGGATGGTCTTTCCGATGACGCACACCTTGGCAGAGGTCTGTATGTCGGCTTCGGTAAACATCTCGCCGTTCTCCACGCTGAGCTGCCGGATTTCGAGATAGTCCGTGCCTACACCACTCACGGAGGAGGGGTAGTTGTTGTTACCCGCGATGAGCTGCCGCTGGAGGAGACATTGGGGCTGACGGCAGCCAGGAAGTTGGTTTCGTTGCGCAGGCTTCGTAGTCGGTCAGCTTCAAGGTCTGCATGGCGCTGGGGTCTTGGCGGACACCGCCGCGCATGTCGGCACCGGGTGAATCATAATCATGTTGGAGCCCATCTCGGAGATTTGCGCCTGGATGCTTTTCTTCGAACCTTGTCCGATGGCAAGCATCGTGATGACGGACGCCACGCCGATGATGATGCCCAGCATGGTGAGGAATGCGCGCAGCTTGTTGTTGTTCAAGGCACGCAGGGCTATTTTGAAAAGGTTTGTTCCGTTCATATCGTTTTAATGGAAAGTTTAAAATTAATCCCTAATCCTTAATCCCTTATCCCTCATTCCTCCTCCTGCTTAGGCAATGCTGCCAGGGCTTCGGCTGCATTCTGGATTTGGGTGTTGACGGTGTCGTCCTTGATTTGTCCGTCGCGCAGCACGATGTTGCGGCTGCTGTACTGGGCTATTTCGGGGTTGTGGGTGACGAAGATGATGGTGCGTCCTTCGGCATGCAGCTTTTGGAACAGTACCAGAATCTCGAAAGAAGTACGGGTGTCCAGGTTACCCGTAGCTTCGTCTGCAGGATAACGGCGGGATTGTTCACCAAGCACGGGCGATGGCTACGCGTTGCATCTGACCGCCGGACATCTGATTGGACTTATGTTCCAGTCGGTCGCCCAGCCCCACGGCTTGCAGGCTTCGATGGCACGTCTCCGCCTTTCGGAAGCCGAGACGGAGGAGTTATACATCAGCGGTAGCTCCACATTTTCCACGGCAGTGTTTTGGGCAGCAGGTTGTAACTCTGGAATACGAAGCCGATTTTACGGTTGCGTAGTACGGCGCGTTGAGGCTTGCTCATGGTGCGTACGGAGATACCGTCCAGCAGGTATTCGCCGCTGGTGGGCGTGTCCAGGCAGCCGAGGTATTCAGCAAAGTCGACTTTCCGGAGCCCGATGTACCCATGATGGTGACAAACTCGCCTTCACGGATGGTGAACGAGACGCCGCGCAGGGCATGCACGGTTTCGTCCCCCACCTGGAAGTTGCGTTTGATATTTTGAAGTTCAATGACTGCTTTATTCATAATTCTTTTTTTGTATTATTTTCCGCTCTTCTTCTTACTTCCCGGAGGGCCAGGCATGAACGGACTCTTCTCGCCGCCGGGAGCTTCCTGCTCATGGCCGGAGCACCGCTACCGGGCATGCTGCCGATGGTGGCTTCGGTTACCACTACGGTACCTTCGTTAATGCCGCTGATGATTTCCGTGTTGACTCCGTTGGAGATACCGATTTTCACCGGATGGGCGGTAAAGGTGTTGCCTTCGCGGGTCCAGAGTTTATGTTCCCCTTCGCAATCCTTCACGATATCATTGTCGCCGATAAGCGGTTTTTCGGGGTTGAAGCGCAGGCACGGGCAGGAGCGCACAGTACGTCTTTGCGGTCGAGGGTGAAGATGGTGACGTTGGCTGTCAGGCGTGGTTTCAGTTTCAGGTCCGGGTTGTGGGCGGAGATGACTACTTCGTAGGTCACAACCGTGCTGGTGCTGGTGCTCGACGTGCTGCTTGAGCTGGCATCTCCCAGACGAATTTGTGTGACCACTCCTTCGAACACGTCATTCGGGTAGGCGTCTACGGTAAACGTGGCGCGTTGTCCCTCTTCCACACCGCCTATGTCCGCTTCGTCCACGTCGGCCACAACCTGCATCTGCGTCAGGTCGGCAGCGATGGTGAACAGTGTCGGTGTCTCGAAGCCGGAAGCCACGGTCTGTCCTGCTTCCACGTCGCGGCTGATGACTACACCGTCGATGGGAGAGGTGATGGTGGCGTAGGAGAGGTTGCGTTCAGCCTTTGCCAGTGATGCCTGGCTGCTTTCGTAGTTGCTCTTGGCCTTCTCGTAGTTATAGACGGACTGCTCATAGTCCGTGGCGGCGATGAGCTGCTTTTCGTTCAGCGTCTTGTTGCGCTCGTAGAGTTTTTTCTGGTACTCGTATTCGGCCTTTGCACCGTTGTAGGCGGCGCGTTGCGAAGCGAGTTCGCTTTGCAGTGTCACGCGGTCCATCTCGGCAATGAGTTGGCCTTTGGTTACTACGGAATTGTAGTCTACATGAATCTTGTCGATGATACCGCTCACCTGGGTACCCACTTCCACTTCCGTCACCGGTTCGATGGTCCCCGTGGCGGTTACGGATTCGGAAATCTCGCCTTTATGGATGGTTGCTGTGGCGTAGGTCACCTTGTGCTTGGCCTTGGCACCACCGAGGAGCCATACGCCGCCGCCCACTATGATTACGGCAGCTACGGCAATGAGGATGATTCTTTTTTTGTTCATATATATAAGGTATTATAATTCGATTTTTTCTCCTTGATAAAACTTCAGTAGCTGCATATTCAGTATGGCCATGTATTTGGCTTGCAGTGTCTCCTGCTGTGCGCTGAGCAGATTGCTTTTCTCAGTCAGCAGTTCTACGGTATTCTTCATGCCCAGGTTGAACTGCTCTTGAATCAGTTCATAGCTGGTCTGCGTACTTTTCAGTTTCTCTGTGGCGGCGGCGTAGCGCTGCTGGGCGCTGTTGGCATCGAGCCAGAGGGTTTCGATGGTCTTGTACAGCGTTTTTTGGTCGTCCAGCAGGTCCAGTTCGCTGGTCTGCTTCTGAATCTTGGCTTTCTCTACGGCACTCTTGGTCTGCCGGTTGCTGAAGATAGGCACGCTTACGGTGAAGCCCAGCGAGTTGTTCCAGTTCTGTTTGACTTGCTCGCTGAAGGTGAAGTCATTGCCGTTGGCATGGCTGGTTCCGATGCCGGCGCTGAGGCTCAGCGTAGGCAGATAGCCAGCGCGGGCAATTTTGATGTCGAGGTCGGATGTCTGTATATTCAGTTTGCCGGCTTCTATTTCCGGACGGAGCACGAGGCAGAACGGTAAACGTCCGTTTTGGTGGGCAGGGGTGCCAGTACGTTTTCCGTGCCGAGTGTGGGGATGTAGAGGTTCATCTCGGATTCGCCGTCCAGTTCCAGGAGTTGTTTCAGTTGTAGTTTGTAGTCTTGCAGGGTGGCTTGTGCTGTCACCAGCTGGTACTTGTCGGTACTCACTTGCGCTTCCAGTTGTGCCAGGTCGCTTTTGGCTATGCTTCCTGCTTCGAGAAGTTGGCGGGCGCGTTCGCATTCGGCCTGGCTCACTTCCAGGGTCGATTCGTTCACTTTCACGGCTTCGGCGGCGTAGAGTATCTGTACGTAGGTTTGTGCGATACTTTCTTCGATGCTGTTCTCGCTCTGTGCTACGCTAAGTTCGGCAATGCGGTTGTTCAGTTGCTGTTGTTTGATGGTGTTGAGGCGTTTCCCGCCGTTGTAGAGGGTCCAGTTGGCATCGATGCCGTAGCTGCCGTTATAGGAAGTCTTGCTCTGGCTGCTGGTGATGTTGTCGCCGTCGATGATGGTGTTTGTCTCGCTCTTCGGGCGATTCACGACACGCTGGCTCACACTGGCCGAAAGGCTGGGGAAGAGAGCGGCTCGGGCGGTCTTTACATCTACCTGGGCACTTTCCGCACTGAGGCGGTTCTTGCGGATGGTGATGTTTTGCTGCAAGGCATAGTCGATGCACGCTTGCAAGTCCCATTGGGCGGGCAGCTGTCGGCTGGCTGCTCGGAACTGCCGGGTATCTGCGTGGAAGTGCCGTTTTGGGCGGCCACTCCCATACAGCTTGCCATACATAGCGCTATCACTGTCAATCTTTTTTACGTTCGTCATATCTTCGTTATTCTATGGTTTTACATTTGCAAATGTAGTAGGGTGGAGAAAGGATTGCAAAAGTGATAGACGTTGGGGAAATTTTCCTCGCCTAAAATCTTTTTTGTACCGATGAATGGGAGAAGTCTTTTTTCTGTTCAACTTTTCACCTTTTTATTTGTTCTTTATATAAAAGTATTTTATATTTGTAATCATTATAATTTTATCGGCATGAAACAGACTGCGGTAAACATTTGGCGTTTTTATTTGGAAGGTTTTCGAAGTATGACGTTAGGGCGTACTTTGTGGCTTATCATTCTTGTGAAGTTGTTCATCATGTTTTTCATTCTCCGCCTTTTCTTCTTCCCACGGTTTCTGAATACCCCCGTGGTGGGCGATGACAAGGAAGGCTATGTCAGTAATGAGCTTATCCATCGGAGTCTGGGCGACTAAACACGGAGACACAGAGTTTATTTCCTTGCCCTTATAAATTCTCCGTGTCTCTCTGTTCTTACCCGATAACTTAAAAACTTAATAACTCATAACTTATAACTCATAACTTGATTCTTATGCTTGGACACATTGACACTTCCCTGATTGACTGGTCGAGAGCCCAATTTGCCTTGACCGCCATCTATCACTGGATTTTTGTGCCGCTGACACTTGGACTGGCGGTAATTATGGGCATCATGGAGACAGCGTACTACCGTACGGGTGACGAATTTTGGAAACGTACTGCCAAATTCTGGATGAAGATTTTCGGTATCAACTTTGCTATTGGTGTAGCAACCGGTATTATTCTGGAATTTGAATTCGGTACGAATTGGAGTAATTACAGTTGGTTTGTGGGCGACATCTTCGGTGCGCCGCTTGCCATCGAGGGTATTTTGGCTTTCTTTATGGAAGCAACGTTTATCGCCGTCATGTTCTTCGGCTGGGATAAGGTGAGCAAGCGTTTCCACCTGGCATCTACTTGGCTCACGGGGCTGGGCGCCACGATTTCTGCCTGGTGGATTCTGGTTGCCAATGCGTGGATGCAGAATCCCGTAGGTATGGAGTTCAATCCCGATACGGCACGCAACGAGATGGTGGACTTCTGGGCTGTGGCAACTTCGCCGATGGCTGTCAATAAGTTCTTCCATAGCGTGCTGTCCGGCTGGGTACTGGCTGCCGTGTTTGTAGTGGGTGTGAGCTGCTGGTATCTGTGGAAGAAGCGTGAAAAGAAATTTGCGCTGGCAAGTGTAAAGATTGCCGCATGGGTAGGTCTGTGTGCCGCTGTGCTCTCTGCCTGGACGGGTGATGGCTCGGGCTATCAGGTGGCGCAAAAGCAGCCGATGAAGCTGGCTGCTATGGAAGGCTATTATGAAGGGCGGCAAGGTGCCGGATTGGTAGCGTTCGGGCTGCTGAATCCTGCCAAGCAGACACCGCAGGACGGAGTAGACCCATTCCTTTTCCGTGTGGAAATTCCGAAGATGCTGTCGCTGCTTGCCGAGCGCAAGATGGATGCTTTTGTTCCCGGCATCAATGACCTGCTGAAAGGCGGATATCCGTTGAGCGATGGTACCGTAGCGCTTTCGGCAGAGGAGAAAATAGAAAAAGGAAAAACGGCTATCGGTGCGTTTGCCGCCTATCGTGCAGCCAAGGCTGCGGGCAATGAGGCGGATGCAGAGGTGGCTGCCAAAGTGTTGAAAGATAATGTAGCCTATTTCGGTTACGGTTATATCAAGGACGTGAACGAGCTGGTGCCCAATGTGCCCCTTACGTTCTACATGTTCCGTGTGATGGTGATGTTGGGTGGATACTTCATCCTCTTCTTTATTGTGGTGCTGTTCCTGGCCTATAAGAAAGACTTGTCGCGGATGTCATGGATGCATTGGGTGGCTATGCTCACCATTCCGCTGGGCTATCTGGCTGGACAAGCCGGATGGGTGGTTGCCGAGTGTGGTCGCCAGCCGTGGGCCATCCAAGATATGCTGCCCACGAGTGCCGCCATCTCTAAGCTGGATGTAGGCTCCGTGCAGACCACGTTCTTTATCTTCCTGGTACTTTTCACTGTCATGCTGATTGCTGAGGTGGGAATTATGCTGAAGGCCATTCGCAAAGGTCCGGAAACCGAAACGCACACACCGTCACATAACTCATAACTTATAACTCATAACTCACAATGAATGCTTATATATTTCTTCAACACTATTGGTGGTTTGTAGTCTCCTTGCTGGGAGCACTGCTGGTATTCCTGCTGTTCGTGCAGGGAGGTAATTCGCTTCTGTTCTGTCTGGGGAAGACGGAGGAGCAGAAGAAGATGATGATTAATTCTACGGGACGGAAGTGGGAGTTCACGTTTACAACGCTCGTCACGTTTGGAGGCGCGTTCTTTGCTTCGTTTCCGTTGTTCTATAGTACGAGTTTCGGAGGAGCCTATTGGCTGTGGATGATTATTCTGTTCAGCTTTGTGTTGCAGGCTGTCAGCTACGAGTTTCAGTCCAAGGCGGGAAATCTGCTGGGCAAGACAACGTATCGCACATTCCTGGTGATAAACGGAGTAGTAGGTCCGGTATTGCTGGGTGGGGCGGTTGCTACGTTCTTCACGGGGTCTAACTTCTATATCAATAAAGGGAATATCGCAGATGCGGCAATGCCGGTTATCAGCCAATGGGCTAACGGCTGGCATGGGTTGGATGCGTTGCTTAATCCGTGGAATGTGGTGCTGGGGCTGGCTGTGTTCTTCCTGGCACGTATCTTGGGAGCGCTTTATTTTATTAATAATATCAATGAGGATGATTTGGTGAAACGCTGCCGCCGGGCACTTTGGGGAAATACGGCGTTGTTCCTGGTATTCTTCCTGGCCTTCGTCATCCGCACGCTGCTTGCCGACGGCTATGCTGTACGCCCGGAAACGGGAGAGGTGTTCATGGAGCCCTACAAGTATCTGACGAACTTCCTGCAGATGCCGGTAGTGCTGCTTGTATTCCTGGTTGGTGTGGTGGCTGTGCTCTGGGGCATTATCCGCACGCTGTGGAAGCCGGCATTCGACAAGGGTATCTGGTTTGCCGGTGCAGGGACGGTGCTTACGGTATTGGCACTGCTGCTTGTGGCAGGCTATAACAATACGGCCTATTATCCTTCTACCCACGACCTGCAAAGCTCACTCACGTTGGCAAACAGTTGCTCGAGCCAGTTCACACTGAAGGTTATGGCTTATGTCTCTATCCTTGTTCCTTTCGTTCTTGCCTACATCTTCTACGCTTGGCGCAGCATCGACAATCGCAAGATTGATGCGAAGGAGATGGAAGAGGGAGGACACGCGTATTAATTAAAAATTAAGAATTAAAAATTAAAGGAGGATGTGTCATCTGTGTGCTATTAACTGTTTTGATACATCCTCTTCTTATTCTTTTGTCCGCTTCTCATTTAGCTGGAATTTGGGTACCAGTTTCATCAATCGTAGAATCTGTCCTTGCCTTTTCTTTATGTAAGGGGAGGGGTGTGCTGAGTCGAAGCGTATGGGGTTGGGCAATGTTGCCGCTATTAGTGCGCACTGTCCGGCAGAGAGCTTGGCTGCTGTAGTCTTGAACTTGTATTTGGCGGCAGCTTGTGCGCCATAGATGCCTTTTCCCATTTCGATGGAGTTGAGATAGACCTCCATGATACGTTCTTTGGACCAGAAGAACTCTATTAGTACGGTGAAGTAGACTTCCAGTCCTTTACGTACCCAGGAAGACTGGGGCCATAGGAATACATTCTTTGCCGTCTGCTGGCTGATGGTGCTTGCGCCCCGTTTCCGTTTTCTTGTTTCATTCTCCTTTATCGCTTTCTGTATCTCGATGAAATCGAATCCGTTGTGTGTGGCAAACCGGTTGTCTTCCGAGGCAATGACGGCCATCGGCAGATGAGGAGATATCTTGTCGGGAGATACCCATGTGTGGTGCCAGCGCGGACTTTCACCCTTGAAGACCTGCTGCACGCTGCGGATAACCATCAGTGGTGTGATGTAGACGGGTACAAAACGATAAACCACTACCGTCAGGATAGTGGAAATAAAGAAGAATAATATCATGTTGCGGAGGAACCGCAAAGGCTTCGGGAGTTTCATGGAGAGAGTGCCAATGTGATTAATGTGTTAATGTGCAATATGCATATTGGCACATTAACACATTAATCACTTTACCATATTAATTAGCTGCCTCCGCATTCTTAATCATCTGTTCGCTGGCATACATATATACCTCTACGCGTCGGTTCTGGTCGGCAGACAGACTTTCGTCGTATTCGTTGTATCCCACGCCTTCCACTTTCTTGAACTGGGCCGGAGATACGCCGCAATCCTGCAAATAGTTCTCTACGGCATAGGCGCGGTTCTTGGAAACTTTCATGTTGGCTTCGTAAGTACCCACTTTGTCGGTATGGCCGATGATGGCGATATCGGTTGTCGGGTCTTCCTTCAGAATCTGTGCGAGTTCGCGCAGGGAAGCCTTTGCCTCGTTGCTCAGTGCTGCGGAGTTGAAGCCGAAAAGAATACCTGCCGCAAAGGATACTTTGACAGCCGGCAAGCCGTTGGCATCCGTCACCTGCTCCACTTGGGCGCCTTCAATCTTGGCAGCTTCGGCAGCTTCTTGTCCATCTTGTGTCCGATGCAACGCCGGCACCCGTACCTACTGCAGCACCTACCGCAGCTCCAATGGCTGCCCCCTTGCCTTTACCTATCAGTCCGCCGATAATGGCACCTGCTGCTGCACCGGAGCCACCGCCGATTATTCCACCTTTGGCCTTGTTGTTCATTGTGCCGCAACTGCCCAGCAGCAATGCGCCGCACAAAAGTAATACTGTAAATTTCATCTTCTTCATAACTCTTTTTCTTTAAAAGTTGACTTTATCTTTAATGTTGCAAATTTATGTATATAATAACCATATTCTTCTTTCTAAAGTTCGCCAGTTCTGTCCTTTTTTAGAGAATTTTCCTTTTGATGAGGACGAACCAGGCTGTCAGTATAAGACCTTTGGCAACGGTCGTTCCACTTACTGCCCACCAGATGGCATCCACTCCCATACCCATGTGCACCAGCAATAACGCCACCGGAATACGCATGTAATTGCATCCGATGCTGACAATGGCAGGCGGCACTGTCCGTCCCAGTCCGTAGAACACGCCCTGCATGGTAATTTCCATCATCATGAACATTTGCGAATAGCCGTCGATGCGGAGGAAATCTCCACCCACACGGTAGGCTTCGGCCTCGGGTACGAAGATAGAGAACACCTCGCTGCCGAAGAAGATGAACAGTAGTGAGCAGAGGCTTCCGAATACGCCCGTCATCCACATGGTGGTGCGCCATGCTTGCTTCACGCGCGACTTCTGCCCCGCGGCATAGTTCTGGGCGATGAACGTGCTCAGCCCCGTGGAGAATCCTTGCGAAGTATTCCAGGTGATGGCCTCGATTTGTCCACCGGTGGTGAATGCCATCAGTCCGATGTGTCCTCCTTGCTCCGAGGCGGTGCGCGAGAGGAACATGTTGACGAAGGCAAATAGCGTGTTCAGCGTAGCCACGGGCAGCCCGAGCTTGAAGATGCGCCGGGTGTACTTCTTTTTCAGCGGAACGATAAAGGAGAAACCTCCGAGCACGGCGCTTTTCCCCCGGAGCTTGTAGACGAAGATGCCGAATACTGTAGCTTCGGAAAGCCATGTGGCAAGTGCCGCGCCCACTGTTCCCCAACCGAAGCCGAAGATGAACAGAGGTCGAGGACGATGTTCATTATCAGTCCCGTCCCGCTGATGTAGAACGGAATCTTGCTTCGTCCTGCCGCGTTGTATATGCCCGTAAAGGCAGCGGAGAGAAAGATGAAAGGCAGTCCCGTCGACACGATGCGCAGATAAGTCACGGCGGCGTCCGTGATATGCTGTTTCAGCTCGAAGATGTTCAAGATGGGGCGGGCGAAAAGGAAGAGCAGGCCTCCCCAGCAGACGGAGATGAGCAGGGCAATCGTAATGTTGTGCGAGGCAAAGCTGCGTGCGTCCTCTTCGCTGCGTGCACCGATGGACTGGCCTACGCTGACTTCGGCGCCCACTTTATTGAGCAAGGCGATGGAGCCGGACATCCACGTCAGTATGCCTACCGCACCTACTGCAGCCATGGACTCACTGCCCAGACGCCCTACCCATGCCATGTCCGTCAGGCTGTAGGCCATCTGGATGAACGAGGTGGCCATGATGGGCATTGCCAGCGTGAAAAGCTGGCGGTTGATGGGGCCTTGTGTCAGATTCTTTGTTCCTTGCACGTTGACGGGTTTTTAGGTAAACAATGTGTTGTTCATCCCCTTTTCCGCTTTCTGCGGAGACGGTGGCGGCGTTTCTGCTTGTACTTTCGTATCTTGGCATATACCAGCCAGATGAAGAGCAGACCGAAAACGGCGAAGATGAGCAGCACAATGCCTGTGTTGAGATTGTCACCTTTCACGCGGCTCCACATCTCGAGCACTAGTTCCGTGCGGTCGCCGAAGTCGCGTATCATGGCGCAGCGTTCCACTACTCGGCGGTCAGGATATTGTACCGGGTCTATCTGCAGGCTGTCGGCTCCGGCAGGGGGCCGAAGAAGTAACTGAGGTCGGAGTGCACGTCGAGCGTGGTATCGGTCTTGGCTCCATGATTTCCGGTGTGGCTACGGCGCTGACGTAGCCGATGGCATCCATGTTGCGCAGTGCCACGGAAGGCTGGCAGAGGTAGTTGATGAAATAGCTTGCCGCCTTCACGTTGCGGGCGTAGCGGGGGATTACCCAGCCGTCGTACCAGATGTTGCTGCCTTCGCAGGGGACGGTGTAGTCCAGTTCCACACCCACGGCATCGGCCTCCTCGATGGCCCAGACGGCGTCGCCGCTCCAGGTGAAGTTAATCCACGCCTTGTTCTTGGTCATCATTTCCTTGCCGAAGTCGGCTTCCCAGCCGGCGATGTTGGGTTTCATCTCCTTGAGGCGTTGCTCGGCCAGGGCGATGGCCTGCGGGGAGTTGTCGTTCATCAGTTGCTCTACGGTGACGGTGCTGTCGGCCAGCTCCCGGGCGTGGGCGTAGATGATGGCGGTACCGTAGGCATCGCGGTAGCTGTCCTTCATCAGTATTTTGCCGCGGTTTTTGGAGTCCCAGAGGATGTCCCATGTGCCGGCCTCTTCGGCGGTAATAAACTTTTTGTTGAAGAGGATACCAGCGGTGCCCCACATGTAGGGCACGGCATAGTCCTCGGTCTGGCGTTCCGGTTGCGAGGTCTTGTTCAGCTCGTGGCGAATGTAGGGCGACACGTTGGGGATGTAGTCCGGCGTGTGGCCGAAGTTGCGGTCGATGGGTAGCAGGAGGTCTTTGCGAAGCATGCGTTCGATGATGTACTCCGAGGGGCATACGACGTCGAAGTCCTCGTGCCCGCGCTCAATTTTGGTGAGCATGATTTCGTTGATATCGAACACCTGGTAGATGATACGGAGGTCTTCGCCCGTCTGCTGCTTGTACCAGTCGGGAAATTCGGCAAGCACATCTTCATCGATGTAGTCCGCCCAGTTGTATATCTTCAGTACACGGCTGCGCTCTTCTGTGGAGTTTCCACAAGAAGAGAGGGATGCGATACAGCACAGTAGAATCAGTATGTTTATTATCCTTTTCATCATCTTGTTCTTGACAATTGATAACTTATAACTCATCACTCACATCAATCGTTTTTCGTCCGTTCGGCCCGCTTGTTGATTACAATCAGCAGCACCAGCACCGTCACGAAGATGATGGTGGAGAGTGGCCGCAGTTCCGGCGTCAGTCCACCCTTGCGCGCATCGGCGTAGATGTAGGTGGAGAGCGTTTCCAGCCCCTGGTTGCCGATGGTGAAGATGGTCACGGCAAAGTCGTCGATGGAGAGCGTGAAAGCAAGGATGAATCCGCTTATCATACCCGGAAATATCTCCGGTAGAATAACCTTGCGCAGTGCTTGGAACGGTGTGGCGCCCAGGTCGAGTGCCGCCTCGTAGACATTCTGGTTCATCTTCTTGAGCCGGGGCATTACGCTGAGCACCACGTAGGGCGTGCAGAAAGTGATGTGTGCCAGTACCACTGTGGTGAATCCTTGCGATATGCCGAAGCTGACGAACAGCAGGAACAGCGACACACCGGTGATAATGTCTGCATTCATCATCGGGATGGCATTGGCGAAGTTCATTACCTGCCGTGTGCGCGAGCGCAGATTGAAGATGCCGATGGCTGCAATGCTGCCCAGCGCCGTACTGGCGGTGGCGGCAAGCAGGGCAATGGCGAATGTGTTCCAGATGGCATTCATCAGCGAGTGGTGCATCCCGCCCGTAAACAAGGAGCTGTACAGCTTGGTGGAGAATCCCGTCCAGTTGCCCAGCACCTTTGCCTCCGTGAAGGAGAATATCATAATAATTAAGATGGGCGAGTAGAGCAACGCCAGCAGCAGCCACAAGTAGCCGCGGGTTAAGATTCGTGTCATCATATCACACCTCCGCTTTCATTCGATGCCCCGTCCTCCTCGTTGGTAAAGAGGATGGTGATGCCTATCAGCAGCAGCATGATGAGCGAGAGGGCGGCACCGTAGTTCCACATTCCGTTGTAAATATTCTCTTGCACTGTGGTGCCGAACAGTTTGATGTTGTTCATTGTCAGCAACTCGGCAATGGCAAAGGTAGAAACCGTAGGCATAAACACCATCACTATGCCGCTCATCACTCCCGGCATGGAGAGCGGCAGAATCACCTTGCCGAATACGCGGGTAGGAGAGGCTCCCAAGTCCTGCGCAGCCTCAATCAGATTGTGGTCCATCTTCTGAAGGGTGTTGTAAATGGGGTATATCATGAACGGCAGGAAGTTGTAGACCATACCGAACACAAGGGCACCTTCGCCTAGCGGCAGGTTCAGGAAGTCGAACAGCGCCACTGTGGCAAGCGTACGTATCAAGATATTCACCCACATGGGGAGGATGAACAGCACCACCATGGTGCGTGAGGTGTTGAATTGCTTCTGGCTCAGGATATACGCTGCCGGATAGCCCAGCAGCAGGCAGACCAGCGTGGTGATAACGGCTATTCCGATGGAGTAGACAAACGTGTTCATCGCTTCGGGGTGCATCATGAACTTGCGGAAGTTGGCCAGCGTAAACGCTCCTCCGTCGTCCGTAAAGGCGTAGAGCACGATGAGCAGTAGCGGTACTATGACAAATACAAGCAGAAACAGCGCGTAGGGTACCGTCCAGTTGCGCCGGCGCATAAAGAAATGGGATAACTTATTGAGCACTTCCTTCCTTATTAAGAGATTGAACAATCCGTATATTTTGAGGGGCGATGGTGATACCTACACGGTCGCCGTCGTCCCACACGTCGTTGGTGTCGACAAAGATATCTTCGTCCCAGTCCGTAAACACGGTCAGGTGGTAATGGTTTCCTTTGTAGAGGATGAATTTCACTTCACCCGTCAGTCGGCCGTCCTCTTCGTTGTCTTCGAGGATGACGTGCTGGAAGTCCACTTCCACTTGCACGGCGCTGCCCGGCTCGATGCCTGCACGGGGAGGCACTCGAAGTTACAGCCCAGGAAGTCTACGTGCGTCTCGTCCACCAGCTTTCCCTCGAAGGTGTTGCAGGTGCGTTCCTTCTTCATCACATGGATGTCGAAGGGCTTCACCAGCAGGCCGACTTCGCGTCCTGCCTCGAAGGCATGGTAGTCCTGCACCATCAGCTCGTAGCCTTCGCGCGTCTGCACCAGCATTTCGTAGTGTACGCCTTTAAAGATGCAGCTGGTTACGGTCCCCGTCAGCTGTGCGGCGTCGGATACATCGAAGATGTAGATGTCTTCGGGGCGAATCACTACGTCTACCTGCATCTGCTCGCCAAATCCCGTGTCCACGCATTCAAATTCGTGTCCGCAGAAGGTGACGGCTTTATCCTTTATCATAACTCCGTTCAAGATGTTGCTTTCACCAATGAAGTCTGCTACGAAGGAGTTGATGGGTTCGTTGTAGATGTCCGTCGGCACGCCTATTTGCTGGATGCGTCCTTCGCTCATCACGACGATGGTATCGCTCAAGGTCAGTGCCTCTTCCTGGTCGTGGGTCACATATACGAAGGTGATGCCCAGCTTCTGGTGCATCTCCTTTAGCTCCATCTGCATGTCCTTGCGCATTTTTAGGTCCAGGGCGGCAAGGGGTTCGTCCAGTAGCAGCACTTCGGGTTCGTTGACGATGGCTCGGGCAATGGCTACGCGCTGTTGTTGCCCGCCGGAGAGGGAGTCTACGTCGCGGTCCTCATAGTCCGTCATGCCCACCATGCGCAGGGCTTGCTTTACCTTCTTCTCGATGGTGGCACCGGGCAGCTTCTTCAGCTTCAACCCGAAAGCAATGTTGTTGAACACGTTGAGGTGGGGGAAGAGGGCGTACTTCTGGAACACGGTGTTCACCGGACGCTTGTGCGGCGGTGTCTGCGTGATGTCCTTTCCGGCAATGGTTATCACTCCTTCCGAGGCTGTCTGAAAGCCTGCAATGAGGCGCAACAGTGTTGTCTTTCCGCAGCCGGACGGTCCCAGTATTGTTACAAACTCGCCCTTACGGACAGACAAATTCACATCATTCAGCACGGCCTTATCTCCGAAAAATTTCGATACGTGCTCCACACCGATGATGCAATCGGACTTTTGCATAAGCGTCTTTTACTTTATCCAAACGAATTAAACAAATCTCAGAAGAAAGCTGAAATAAAATCAAAACAGTTTCTCGGGCTTTCAAAAAGCGGGTGCAAAGTTACATAATTTATCGGGATTTTTCGCCTTACTCTAAAATTCATTATTCCTATGAAGTTAAAATAATAAGTAATACCTTTGTTGGCAGTATTGATATTAAAACTTAATAACATGATGGAAAAGAAGATTGTACTCATCACCGGAGCCTCCTCGGGAATAGGGGAAGGCTGCGCGCGTAAATTTGCCATGAACGGTTACCGGCTTATACTCAATGGCCGTAATGTGGAGAAACTGAATGCTGTAAAGAAAGAATTGTTGGAGAAATATGGAGCCGATGTGTATCTGCTTCCTTTCGATGTCCGCGACCGGCAGGCTGCCCGTGCCGCCCTCGAATCCCTTCCGGAGGATGGAAGGCGATAGACATACTGGTGAACAATGCCGGACTCGTCATTGGGGTGGACAAGGAACATGAAGGCAATCTGGATGAATGGGACATTGTCATCGACACTAACGTGAAAGCCTTGCTTGCCATGACCCGCCTCGTGGTTCCCGGTATGGTGGAGCGTGGCCGTGGTCACGTTATCAATATGGGGTCCATTGCCGGAGATTACGCTTATCCGGGAGGCAGTGTGTACTGTGCCTGCAAGGCTGCCGTCAAGGCCCTTTCCGACGGACTCCGCATCGACCTGGTGGATACCCCGGTACGCGTGACGAATATCAAGCCGGGGTTGGTGGAAACCAATTTCTCCGTCGTCCGTTTCCGTGGTAACCGGGAGGCGGCCGATAATGTATATAAAGGTATACGCCCGCTGACCGGCGACGATATAGCCGAAGTGGTCTATTTCGCCGCTGCCGTCCCCGAGCATATCCAGATTGCGGAAGTGCTGGTGATGCCTGCCAACCAAGCCACGGGGACAATTGTCAGCCGGAAATAGAATTTGTATAAGGATATGATAAAATGATACTATTTTACTTCGGGGAAACGCCTACATTTGCGCACAGCTAAATGAATATAGAATCTAAACAAGAAAAGCATGAATTTCAAGAAACGAACAAATTTTCTCTTTGGAGCACTGCTGCTGACCGGCAGTTTGTTGGCTCAAAACGTATGTGTATCCACTCCGAAAACCTCTTTGGTGCTTTCGGCTCCTGAAGGCGGTACACTGAGACACTTGTATTATGGTAACAGACTTTCTGAAGCCGACTTGCAGAATATCTCTGCGGCAGAAGCGAACCATGCAGCTATCCCGAATATGGATTGAATGCTCCCGTGGAGACGGCCCTCGCTGTGAAGCATGCCGACGGTAACATGACCCTCCAGCTCGAAGTATTGAACGTGACTACCGAAAAGGAAGGGAATGCCGTGACGACTGTCGTGGCACTGAAGGATAAGGTGTATCCCTTCTTCGTCAACGTCTGTTACCGTGCCTGGCAGGATGCCGACGTGATAGAATCCTGGACTGAAATCTCCCATCAGGAGAAGAAGCCGGTGGTGCTCAATCAGTTTGCTTCCGGCTATCTGCCCATCCGCCGTGGCGATGTATGGCTGTCCCATCTCTCCGGTTCCTGGGCCAATGAAGGGGTTTTGACGCAGGAACCTCTCACTCCGGGCATGAAGGTTATCAAGAATAAGGACGGTGTGCGCAATTCTCATACTGACCATGCCGAAGTGATGTTCTCCCTTGACGGCGTCCGCAGGAGAACACGGGCAACGTGATTGGTGCAGCCTCTGTTACAGCGGCAACTACAAACTCCGCATTGAGACACACGATGATGAATACCACCATTTCTTTGCCGGAATCAACGAAGAGAACTCTACTTATTCCTTGAAGAAGGACGAGCTTTTCCGCACTCCCGAACTTGTCCTGACTTATAGTAATGAAGGCTTGAGTGGCGGCAGCCGTAACTTCCATCGCTGGGCACGCCTGCACAAACTGGCGCACGGCACTACCCCCCGCAAGATTCTTTTGAATAGTTGGGAAGGCGTGTACTTTGACATCAACCAGCAAGGTATGGATCAAATGATGGCGGACATTGCCTCCATGGGTGGCGAGTTGTTCGTGATGGACGATGGCTGGTTTGGCGACAAGTATCCCCGTAAGAACGACAGCTCATCACTCGGCGACTGGGTGGTGGACAAGAACAAGCTTCCGAACGGCATTGAAGGCTTGCTGAGTGATGCCAAGAAACATGGCGTCAAGTTTGGCATCTGGATTGAGCCGGAGATGGCGAACACTACCAGCGAACTCTACGAGAAGCATCCCGACTGGGTACTTAAAGCTTCCGAACGTGACGTTGTGTTGGGACGCGGCGGCACGCAGGTAGTGCTTGACCTTGCCAATCCTGCCGTGCAGGACTTCGTTTTCGGTGTGGTAGACAACCTGATGACCTCTTATCCTGAAATAGATTACATCAAGTGGGACGCCAATATGTCTGTCCAGAACCACGGTTCGCAATATCTGACGAAGGATAATCAGAGCCACATGTACATCGAATTCCACCGCGGCTTCGAGAAAATCTGCCAGCGCATCCGTGCCAAATATCCCGACCTTACCATCCAGGCATGTGCCAGTGGCGGCGGTCGTGCCAACTACGGAGTGTTGCCTTACTTCGACGAGTTCTGGGTAAGCGACAATACCGATGCCCTGCAACGTGTCTATATGCAGTGGGGAACTTCCTATTTCTTCCCCGCCATCGCTATGGCATCGCATATCAGTGCTGCCCCCAATCATCAGACGTTCCGCACCATCCTCTGAAATATCGGATAGACGTTGCCATGAGTGGTCGTTGGGTATGGAAATCCAGCCCAAAAATATGACGGAAGAAGAAAAGGCTCTTTGCAAGAATGCCATTGCCGAGTACAAGACCATCCGTCCCGTAGTACAGTTGGGAGACATTTACCGCCTGCTCTCTCCTTATGACAAGCAAGGTGTGGCTTCTCTGATGTACGTGGCTCCGGAGAAGGACAAGGCAGTCTTCTATTGGTGGAAGACGGAACATTTCTGTAACCAGCACCTGCGCGTGTGAAGATGGCAGGGCTCTGTGCCGACAAGCAATACCGGGTGCATGAACTGAACCGTATAGATAATGTTCCCTTGAACTATGAAGGAAAGACTTTCAGCGGTGCCTACCTCATGGCAAACGGGCTGGAGATTCCCTACAACCATAAGGTGGACTATCACAAGCAGAACGACTATTCGAGCCGTGTGCTTTATCTGGAAGAGGTGAAGTGACATAAGCAAAGGTGAGGTTGGGCCGTGTAAAGGTGAACTTGAGCGGCGTAAAGGTGAGGTTTATGGGTACAGTTGGTACAGTGGGTACAGCGTCTCTTCTATCTCACACACGCATGTATATAAATAATGTACGCGTTATGAAGTAATGTACATAAGCGCATGTGTGTGAAGCAGAAGAGGCGCTGTACCCACTGTACCAATTGTACCACTGTTTGGATGTCCAACTTTTCTTTTCGTACCCTTTTGGGACTTTCAGGTAAGATGGAAACATAAAAAAAAGTCCCACAATACATTGATATTGTAGGACTTTTTTCTTTTTGTCGCCTTCTGGCTTTGTTTCTATGTGAACCGCTTGGGGCTCGAACCCAAGACCCCAACATTAAAAGTGTTGTGCTCTACCTGCTGAGCTAGCGATTCAATCCTTCATTGCTGTTAAGCGGGTGCAAAGATAGATACTTTTTTGAAATTTGCAAAATAATATCATCTTTTTTCTTATCTTTGTCCCCATCAATCCTTGATATTAATCATTATCACTGAACATTAATCATTAAATACATGGCAACAGTAGACGATAAAAAGATTATCTTTTCTATGGTTGGGCTGAATAAAACCATTCAGCAGAACAACAAGCAGGTACTGAAGAACATTTACCTCTCGTTCTTCTACGGGGCAAAAATCGGTATCATCGGTCTGAACGGTTCGGGTAAATCGACCCTGCTGAAGATTATCGCCGGATTGGATAAGTCCTATCAGGGCGAAGTGGTGTTCTCGCCGGGATATTCTGTGGGGTATCTGGCCCAGGAACCGTACCTCGACCCCACCAAGACCGTAAAGGAAATTGTAATGGAAGGCGTGCAGCCCATTGTGGACGCGCTGGCAGAATACGAGGAAATCAATCAGAAGTTTGGCTTGCCCGAATATTATGAGGACCAGGACAAGATGGACAAGCTCTTCTCCCGCCAGGCCGAGTTGCAGGACATCATTGACGCGACCGATGCCTGGAACCTTGACAGCAAGCTGGAACGCGCCATGGACGCCCTCCGTTGTCCGCCCGAAGACCAGTCCGTAGAACATCTTTCCGGTGGTGAGCGCCGCCGTGTGGCCCTTTGCCGCCTATTGTTGCAGAAGCCCGACGTGCTTCTTCTTGACGAGCCCACCAACCACCTTGATGCCGAATCCATCGACTGGCTGGAACAACACTTGCAGCAGTACGAGGGTACGGTGATTGCCGTAACGCACGACCGTTACTTCCTCGACCACGTTGCCGGCTGGATTCTTGAGCTGGACCGTGGCGAAGGTATTCCCTGGAAAGGTAACTACTCCAGTTGGCTGGAACAGAAGACCAAGCGCATGGAGCAAGAGGAAAAGACCGCCAGCAAGCGCCGCAAGACGCTGGAACGCGAGCTGGAGTGGGTGCGCATGGCTCCCAAGGCCCGTCAGGCAAAGGGAAAGGCGCGTCTGAACTCCTACGACAAATTGCTGAACGAGGATGTGAAGGAGAAGGAAGAGAAGCTGGAAATCTTTATCCGAACGGTCCCCGTCTGGGTAATAAGGTGATTGAAGCCAAGCATGTGGCAAAGGCGTTCGGTGACAAACTGTTGTTCGATGACCTCAACTTCATGCTTCCACCCAACGGTATCGTGGGTATCATCGGCCTAACGGTGCCGGTAAGACTACGCTTTTCCGTCTTATCATGGGACTGGAAAAGGCAGACAAAGGCGAATTCGAGGTGGGGGAGACCGTAAAGGTTGCCTACGTGGACCAGCAGCACAAGGATA
>ENA-OQCP01000040-OQCP01000040.1-human-gut-metagenome-genome-assembly--contig:-NODE-40-length-45772-cov-3.795575_pt1 | contig 45772 bp, 44 predicted proteins | sample MGYA00242760_ERZ504583 | MGnify/ENA primary metagenome ERZ504583 (study PRJEB26092, sample SAMD00036308) | human gut metagenome | host: Homo sapiens | study: EMG produced TPA metagenomics assembly of...
TAATTAACAAAAAAGTCTATCAATTATCTGGTGGCGAACAGCAGAGAGTTGCGTTAGCTCGTTTAATGCTAAAGAAATGTTCGATTGTATTAGCAGACGAACCAACTGGTTCCTTAGACAAAAAAAAATAGTGAGATTGTTATGAATATATTGCATGAGTTAAGTGAACAGGGAAAAACAGTTATTGTTGTAACTCATAGTGAAGAAATTGTAGCACAAGAAAAGCATGTTCTATATTTATAATACCCATAATAGAAGAATATGTTCTTTCGGGAGACACCTCCTCTAAGAACATATTCTTTTGGTTAAAATTGATTATAAAGATACTTTTACTTCAGTATATTCGCTATATTGATGGGATATATATTTGCATATTATTTATATGGATAAGAATTATAACTCTAGTGAGTCTTCTGCATCTACCCACATCTGTAAATTACCCTCAAGATATAATCTTGCATATTCCAAAGGCTCATCCACAGCCAATGAAGTAAGCGCACATTCTGATCCGTATGTGGTTTTTAGATTTTTTTCAGCTTTCCAGCAATCAATGCGAAGCTATATCCGGCACTTGTGTAAACATCAATACTATCGTGATTTATGTTGTATTCTGCATAAATTGTTCTCATCGTATCTTATCTCCATTTTCTTTTAATAATCAGTTATAGAGTTAAATATCGAAAACATTTCAATCAGTTCACCATGTCGTTATTGTTATACTGTGTTATGAAATTTTCTTTCCCTTATTTTTTCCCATATTAAGGTTCATGAAAACCAATGTGAGAATATAACACAAGGGAAAGAGTAAGGGAAAGCTCACTTGCTACAAACTTAGTATTTTCAAGGGTTTGCGAAGAATTTGATAATTAAATATAACAGTTATTAAATTTCCTAAAATATGTGAAATATCAACTGGAATTTTGAACAATACAAGGTAGAACATGCAAAAGGTGACAAGAATGTACTTGTTCAAGCAGGTGCTGGAACAGGTAAGACATATTCTATGGTATCTCGCATTGCTTATTTGTGTTTGAGTAGGAGCCGCTACGTAAATAATCTGGTGGATGAAATTGCTATGGTAACATTCACCAATGAAGCTGCTGATAATATGAAGGTAAGATTAAAACAGTATTTTATGAATTACTTTATTCTTACAAAAAATAAAAAGATATTACATGTAATTGAAGCAGTAGATTTGATGCAAATATCTACCATACATAAATTTGCGAAAGCTGTATTACAAAGTACAGCTATGGAATATGGATTGGGTGCAGAATTTGCGATTTCTTCAAGTGATTATGCTAAAGAACAGGTGTATGAAAAATACTTGAATAATTTTATAGTTAAGAAGCAGAAAGAAGATGCAAACTTTGCTCAACAATTAAGAATGCCAGTGCATAAATTTCGAAAATTACTGATGCGTTTTTCACAACAACTTTATAATAAAAGTTATGGAATTAAGAACTTGAAAGCGGAAAATCTCGGCACGTTTGAAGAATGGCCGTTTTTCAGTGAAGTTATAATGGATGTTATAATACCGGCGGAAAAAGAATATGAAGAGCAAATATTCTCTAAGAATAAGATTGATCTAAAAGAAAGTATGCTGCTACTAAATGATGCGGTAAATGGAGCTTTTAAAGAAAAATGTGAACTGAAATACAAATACCTATTTATTGATGAATTTCAGGACACAGATGATGTACAAATAGATTCATTCTTGAAATTACAAAATATAATAAAGAATACAAAACTATTTGTGGTTGGTGACTTAAAGCAAAGTATATACGTTTTAGAGGAGCAACAATAAGCGCTTTTGATTTGATTAGAACGGATGAGACGAAGTGGGAAGAATTTTCGCTCACGATAAATTATCGAACAGATAAAAGATTGCTGGATAGATTTGATGATATTTTTTCAAAAATGGGTGCTCGAGGATATCTTCCGTTTTCTAAGGGGAAAGATTCTTTGCGCAGTAGCATTGATACATATCTTCCTGCACATGAATTAATTACAAAATTAGAGTATGAGGGTGATGAGCAAAGAATGGAAATACTCTTTGCTGAAATAGAGAGGCAAAAAGATATAATCAAATATCTTTCAAAATCCCATAAACTTTCATGCAAAGATATGACAATTGCGATACTGGTTAGAGATAATTGGCAAATTCATAATATCTTAGAAGAGGCTAAGATTCGCGGTGAGTATATTGAAACACAAGTTGGTGGAGATCTTTATCAGCTTATGCCTGCATTGGATTTATACAAGCTGGTATTAGCACTATTAAATCCGAGAGATCCAGTTTGCTTATATAATTTGATAGATTCAAACTATATTAGAATAGAGTTGGATATACAAGGCTTACATGGACTTAAAACCGAAGAACAGGTATCAAAATTAACAGAAGTTCTTAATGAGTATTTGAAAGTAAAATTAGATAGAACTTGGGAACAAATTATATGCGATACTAAAATACAGCCTATTTTGATGTTATTAAGAAATATCTATGAGGGTTGTCAGCCTTGGTTTCATTATTCTGAAAATAAAAATGAGCAAAGGTTTTATAAAGCAAATTATGAGTTAGTATTGGAAAAAATCATTAAAACGTATAGTGTAGATTATTTAACGCTGAATGTAATTGAACACAGTATGCATATTAACATTATGACCAAGCAAGAAGAATTGGCGCGTAATGTTGAAACTGAAACAGATAATATCAGAGTGATATGCACCACGGTTCACAAAGCCAAAGGATTGGAATATGGATGTGTAATTATGCCTTATATGGAAATGGATGTCGCATCTATGAAGAAGGCGGATTTGGATGTATATGTTGAAAATGACAAATTGGCATATGGAATCAGAATCGGCGATGAACCAAATAAAAAATATAATTCCAATTATGATGTTTTACAAGAGCAAAATGAGCGAGTAAATGAGGAAAGCAGAGTGCTATATGTAGCACTTACTAGAGCCATAAGAAATGTTGTATGGATGAGAGATGTAAAATCCAAGAGCAAGTTATCGTGGCAAAATTTAATGGAGGTATAAGATGTCATTAGCAATATATACGTATAGCAATCCATATGAGATAAACAACGAACCTTTTTGGGATTCGGTAAAAAATTGTGCTCATTTTTGTGTGTCGCAGACTATGGTTAATGGATTGTCAGCAGTATATGATGAATTGAATGACGGACAATTAGCTACAGTAGAAGAGTTAGTGGAAGCTTTATATCCAAACTGGTTTTGATACAAAGAATTATATTGAGCAGTACACAATACTGACAAATACACTAGATAATGTAACTCCCAATATAGAGCCGGAAAGATGGAAGAAAATAAAGCAATCATTGCGATTTAATAAAAGTTCTCTATTAGATAGCATACGTTTGATGGCTGAAATGGGATTATGGTTAAAGAATCTAAACATAAAGAAGATTACTGAAGAGCAAAAGTATTTAGTTGCTGCATATAATGCGATTTTGCATGGAGAAAATGCAAGTAAATTTTATCTAAAAAGAAATTTTTCTGAAAAAGAAATTGATCAAGCTGTTAAAACGGCGTTAGTCGCAAAAAATCTGAGAAGAGGAAAGGAAGTAAAGTCAATAGAAAAAGTAAATTGTGATACTGTTGTAATTCACGGTATCCATCAATTTACTCCCACTATTTTGTCAATGATTGAAGAGGTATCCAAATATAAGAGAGTTGTACTAATGTTTAACTATCAGCAGCAGTATAACGAAATTTATCAAACCTGGCTGGATGTATATTCATGTTTTGATTTAAATATAAAGAGTCAGTTTAATAACGAGTTTAAACCTTCAACATTGTTACAGGCAAGCTATAAAGGTAATATACTAGCTGATCAGATTGGAAAATTAGTTAATGGTTCATTGACTGAAAGAAGTCGAGAACTCAATGATATAAGGGTGATTGAATTTGATAATATTACTGAATTTTCGGCGTATGTAGCACAAATATTTGAAGAAGCTACTATTAAGTATCATGCTGACGAACAGAAAAAAGGCTCTGCACTTTCCTATATGAGAGAACAGTTTTATTCTGCTAATAATTCTGTGAATGATATTTTGAAAGTGTACTTTCCAGAACAATTTGGTGAAAGACATTTTCTGGCATATCCAATCGGACATTTTTTTGTTGCAGTTACTAATATGTGGGATAGCGAGAATGGTGGAATCAAAATCGAGAATATGAATGATATTGCAGAGTGTTTGTATTCTGGTGCATTGTTTGAAAAAAATGTAGGATCATTAATCACAACCTTTAATTTAACAAAGAATTATTTTTCAAGAGCAACTGTGCTAGTGGGGGACAATGAATCTGATGGAGTAGTTGATCTATTGAAAAAATTAAGAAAACAAATTTTTAAATTAAATAAGGGGAAGATTGAATATGCAGAACAACTGAATAAGCTTGCTTATTATGATGTGGAATTGGAATTTTTAGATGAGTTGATTGAGGCACTAGAGACACTCAATGTAATCACAAAAGTTTTTTATGAAGATTTTGAAAATGAAAATAATAATTTTAAAACACTTTTATGAGAAGTTAAAAGATTTTATTGAGACACAAATTCTTCCGACAGCTGATGCAGAAACAGAGTTTAGGGATATTCTGTTACGATTACTAGCTCGTTTAGAAGAGGTGGAGAAAATTGAGACAACTAGTACTTTTGACTGTTTAAAAGATACAATGGCATATTATTTGAAACAGGAGAGTCAAAAAGGTGAAAGTGCAAATTGGATTGTAAGAGACTTCCAACAGATAGATGGTGATGTATTGAAAAGTTCTACACAAGAATCTGACATTGTATATCACTTTGCCTGTGTATCAGATGCGGACATGAATGTTAAAAGAGAAGACCAATTTCCTTGGCCTCTTACGATAGAGTTTTTTGAAAAAGCATATGAACCGTTAGATTGGAAATATCAGGTATATGTAAAATCTAGAAAGGAATATAAGCATTTCAAGCGATATGCTTTAATATACGGGTTGGAATTTAATAGATGTAATTTCAAGTTGAGTTACATTAAAAATGATGATGATAAAGAAAACGAACTGTATTACATATTAAAATTGTTGGGTATTAAGACTGTACGAAATGTTCATGATACATCATCAACAAAGCATGATATCGAATTGACATTTGATTTGGGCGCAAACAAAAACAACTTTGTGGATTTAGATGGATTTAGAAGAAGAATATGCGGATATCGTTTTGCATTAGAGTCGCTGATAGAAAATGGAACAGTGTATCAAAATCGCTTTTTACAAACAAAGTATTTAGAAATTGTTTTAGCCAATATTGTTCGCAGAAAACTTGAAGGACAGATTGCCACAGAAGCAATTATGAATGAAGCGTTAGATGAGGCAATGCGCCGTTTGAGTAGATATTTTGTTTTTTTGAATGAGTCTGAAATGACTGATATAAGTCGAATGCTAAGAGTGCAATAATTTATCAAGCATTGAAAGAGGGAAAAATCAAACAATTTCCAAAGGTAGATGATGTTGATTTAGAAATGATGAGAAAAAAAGAAGAGTTTATTTATCTGCATTTGGAGAATGAAAACAAGGAGAATGTATTGTCTGGTAAATTTAATGATTTGACAGTAGCAGAGAAGAGAAAATTTTTACCGGAAAATTTGAAAGAGGCAAGTTATAAAAAAGAAGTAAACATATGGTGTCAATGGTGTGCTGTAAGAGAAAAGTGTCTCGAAAGTTATAAGTCATTGATTGAAACTTAATGGAGGTGAGGCATTTGGAAAGAGGAATGTATGTCAGATGTCCTGTTGCAGATTTTGAAGATCCAAGGGATTTTATTACTGGAAAAATTATAGGAACTGACGACTTTACAGAGATTGTTAGCGTTGCATTTTTAGATCCATTTGGATTTAGAAACTATTATGAAAATATACCAGAAAAAGTTGAGTTACCATGTGAATATGTAAAAAGATGTACATTACTTAGAGAGTCTTATGTGATGTATAGAAGTGGTAGATATACAATTCTTTCAACGCTAAAAGAAGATGAATGGTACTATTATTATTTGAAAGAAGAATTTACAGATAGGGTAATTAAGGTGCGAGAGGATGTTGTAGATGCGCCTTTTAATGGAGGAAGAATATCACCAGCAGAGCAGTTGAAAAGTTATGAATTTCAGAATCCGGCTTGGTACTTTGGTAGAAGTATAGTAAGTAAGACAGTTAAGATCTTAGATAATTCGGTATTTGGTTTTAAAGAGTTGGCCGGATGCAAAATATTCTTGAAAGAGCATCAGCTCAAGACCATCATGAGATGTCTTCAGGAAAAGAATTGCAGAGTCATGTTAGCAGATGAAGTGGGTATGGGTAAAACTGTTGAAGCAGTATCTGTATTAAAGGTTTATTTACTACACAATGCAAATAAGAAAATTCTTATAGCGGTACCGCGACCATTGGTTGCACAGTGGAGAACTGAATTACTGATCAAGTTTGAAATTGTTCCTGGACAAAATGTCAATGATAATTATGTTCAGTTGATTGCAGAAGAGAATATTGAAAATTATATCAATTATCGATGGGATTTTGTTATTGCGGATGAAGCACACAAGTTGTTGGCAAATAGAAAATTATATTCATATTTTCACTCATTAAGTAAGCAAACTGAGAATATTATATTGCTTTCTGCAACTCCGGTTCAACAGAAGAAGGAAGCATATTTAGAATTACTTCAGTTGATTATGCCAGATAAGTATGATCAGTTCTCACTTGATGATTTTCAAGTACTTGTAGATAAACAGAAAAGTATTACCAAAAGTACATATCTTGTATTACAAGACTTTGATGATTATATCGATAATATAGCAGATGCTATTGAAAATGAAGAAAATCCTTTAGAGAATGAAGAATGTATAGATTTATTTGATGATGTCACAAATGGACTAAAGAGAATTTCAAAACTAATAGAAGACGATGGATTTAAGAGTATTTTAACAGAGATAGATATTGATAGTGTGGATTATGGTAAAAGTGCGATTCAGGAGGCTCTGTTCTATATTTGTGAGAACTATCAGTTAGAGAAAAATATTATTCGTAATAGACGAAGATATATGGAGGAAGATTTACCTAAGAGAACGGTTAGAGAAATTGAATATGCACTTAATCCAGATAAAAATACTTATGAGCACACTACATATGAAGCAATTGTAGATTGGATAAGTAGACAAGAAATTTCATCTGCGGAATTTGAAAAGTATTATATTCCTTTATTGACTGCTTTCTTTAGTTCCTCGTGGGCGTTTAATAAAGAGATACAGATACAAAAGAATAAAGGTTTATCAATTGATTCGGCTGTAGAAGAAAATGCAAAAGAATGGTTGACTGCAGAGGAATGGATGCTTAAAGAATTAGATAATGTGCTAGCAGAGCCGTATAACTATTCTAGTAGAATTCTCAGTATTGTCGATTTTATTGATCAGGAAATATATGAGGAAAAGGTTGTTATTTTTTACAAATTATGCAGAGACCTTTGAAAAATATGGACATGTGTTACAAAATTATTTTGGAGAAGAAAAAATCGCGCTCTTCAATAGAAATATGGATGAAGAGGAATTGGAATTAAGCATATATCGTTTTCAGAATGAAGACGAATGTAAAATACTACTTTGTGATGAAACTGGTGGTGAAGGACGAAATTTGCAAAGTGCAGACTTCGTAATCCATATTGATTTACCTTGGGATGCTAATGCTATTGAACAAAGAATTGGACGACTTGATAGATTGGGAAGACCAGTGGACAAAGATGTTTGTTCTGTAGTTATATATGCAAAGGAAACACTCGAAGAAGAACTATATAATTTCTGGAACAAAGGACTTAATATTTTTACCAAGTCACTAAGTGGACTAGAAATTATTATGAATGAAATCAATGAAAGTATTATTCATGCAGTAACCAGCGATTTTAAATATGGAATTTCTAATGCGATATCTGAAATCATCGAGGCTTCTCAGAAGATGGAAAAGGAAGTAAGAGAGGAACAACATTTTGATTCAGCTGCATTCGTATATGCTACACTAAATCAAGAATTGAAAAGATTATTACGCTATTATACATCAAATGAAAATGAATTATTTGCTAATACAATGATGGGATGGGCAAGTCTTGCAGGCTTGAAAGGCCAGTTTAATAAGGATGGAATAGTACGATTTAATGAAGCTTCATTCTCAACTAAGTCAGCAAAGAATTCTATGTTAATTCCACCAAATTGGATGGAATATATTAATCGTACCTCTAATGTATTCTCAAGGAAAATAAGAGAGTTGTATGAGGAAAGACTGGTAAGAAGACTACTACAGGAAGTAGAGAAATAGTTGGTACCTTTAATCGTGAGATTGCAATAGAAAATGATTATCTGCATTTCTTTGCCCCAGGTGATGATGTGTTTGATTGTATTGTAGATAATGCGATGAATTCCTACAAGGGAACATGTACTGCGATTGCACTCGAGGCAGATTTCGATTGGAGAGGAATTGTTTATACATGGAATTTATATCCTAATGAACAGATACTTTTAGAAAAAGGAATTCCTCTTACTGCAATAAGGCAATATAAAAGTTATATATCAGTTGATCAGATATCAACTGCAATTAGCACACAAAAGTATGAACATATTCCAGTAGACAAGGTATTGAAATTACTTGAGACTATTTCAAAAGAATCTGCATCTCATATTCAAAAAGATGTTGTTCATCTTGGTCGAAGATCAGTCAAATCGGATTCTTTACATACAAAGGAAAGATATGGATGTGCAAATATAGATTGGTTTAGACAGGTATATCCGGAAGATAAGTGGGAAAACTTTGTGTCAACTTCTATGAAAATGGCAAAGAATCAAGTAAAAGAAAAAATGAAGGCTAGTAATAATTTAAAGCTAGCAGCAGCGAGCATAGAACAGACATTAAATGCGGAAGTGGCTCAAGCAAAGTTCTTTGGCGTTGACGTGGGTGAAATAGAACAAAAAAAACAAACCTATGAAACCGTATTGGAAGCTTTGAGAACTACAAAAGTGGAGTTAGAGGCAGCAGCATTTGTTATGGTGAGGAAAACACATGATTAAGGAACAGATTGAAGAGTTCATACAAAAAATATTAGATAATGAGTTAGGTGGAATAAGTGCTGATAATTGTCCTAGGGATGGTATTGAAAAATATAGATACATGACAGCATTCAGGATATCAAAATTTGTAAAGATGTACAGAACTCGAAGAATCTCAAAAGATGACTTGCTGATTTCACTCAGAAATTATTTATTAGTTTTTCAGACATCAGTACATTTGCCAGAGGACATAGACATTCAAGATAATCTATATGGTTTACGTATAGATTCAGAAGGGCTTTGTTATGCTACTCTAAATCTGCCTGACTATATGAATACTGATATTATTAAACAGGGATTTATGGAAGATTACATAGAACCTAAAAAGAATGACCGGTATTTCTTAGGAGTAACTCCAAACATCTATAGATTAACGGGTTTTCAAAAGTTTAAATCTATACGACAGAAGTTAGCGGTTAATGGAGCATTGAATATGCCAGAAGGTTATACAGCGTTAGTGTCGTTGCCGACAGGCGGTGGAAAAAGTTTGATTACTCAAACAATGGCATATCAAAAAAAGGACGGATTAACAATTACGGTAGTACCTACAGTATCTCTTGCAATGGATCAAGTTCGTGTAGCAAAAGACAACATCAAAGTAGCTATGGAATCAGAGATTGCAAGCTATTATAGTGATTTATCTAAAGAAGAAAAAAGAAGTATTATAGATAGAATCAAGAATAGAAAGCTTAGATTGCTTTTTATTTCACCAGAAGCATTGATTAAAAATGAAGTGTTTAAGCAGGTCATAGAGGCAGCTAACGATTCTGGATATTTGAGAAATCTTATTATTGATGAGGCTCATATAGTAATCGAATGGGGGAATTTTTTCCGTGTGGATTATCAATGCTTGGAGCCTTGGAGAAACAATCTATATGAGAAAAACTCTAAGTTAAAGACAGTATTGCTTTCTGCAACTTATGAGAAGAATACAGTTAAGATTCTTCAGAGTATGTTTGCTACTGGAGATAAGTGGATTGAGATAAGATGTGATGCACTGAGAAGAGAACCTAGATTTGAGCTTGTTACTGCTACGTCTTTTAGAGATAAAAACGAGAAGACAAGAGAATTGCTGAGATGTTTACCTCGACCAATGGTTGTCTATGTAATGAGACCTGATCAAGCGGAAAAGGTTAAAGAAATAGCAGCAGACATCGGTATCACGAATGTTGAAACATTTACTGGAAAAACAAAAGCTGATGAGCGTTCGAGGATCATTAACGAGTGGTCCGAAAATGAGTTTGATATCATTGTAGCCACATCTGCATTTGGAGTTGGTGTAGATAAAAGCGATGTAAGAACCGTATTGCATTTATATGTGCCGGACAATCCGAATGCATATTATCAGGAATTAGGTAGAGGTGGAAGAGATGGACTACCTTGTTTGAGTGTGATGTGTGTATATCCAGATGAAGATTTGGAATCTGCATTTGTTATGACAGATAAGGTTTTAGGAAGTGACAAGATATTAGGTAGATGGGATAGTATGCTTAATAGTCATACATCTACTAGAGGAATTGATTATTGTACTTTGGATACATCAGTAAAGCCGAGCTATAACAGTGTAGATTATGCCGAGGATACAAGTACGGTTGATCAGAAATGGAATATATATGTAATTCTTTTATTAAGAAGATACAACCTAATAAAGATACTCGATATGGTAGTTGATCCAAAAACTCAGGTTTTATTTTATTAGAGTTTCGATTTTAGATAAACAATTGTTGCAAATTACAGATCAGACAAGAGCACTGATAGAGGAAGTACGCGCAAAAGAATGGACCAAGAATGAAAAAGATTTCAAAACCATGAGTCGTGCTGTGAGACAAGGTAAAAGGATGTGTTGGTCTGAAATGTTTTTTAATAGTACATATAGTATGGTTTCAGAGTACTGTGCTGGCTGTGATAACCATAAAAATATTGTTGACTCAGATCCTATGAGATTTGAGCTGGTTAAAAAGATACCATCACCTACTCGTAAGTTTTCCGTTGAACTGGATAATATGTTTGCAAGTTCTAATGAAGCAATACTATTTTCGGATATTGATAATACTGAGTTAATAGGACGAGTGATTAATAGAGGCTTTTCAACTGTTATTATAAACGATGAGGAGCAAAGCAGTTATTTTAATCTATTAAATAGTATTTCTGAATGGACAGATGTTAATTTATTAGGTATGAACGAGTTTATGCGATTGGTAGAACATGGTGATTATTATTACTTTGCAGGAGATGCGATAGTTTTATATGGAAATACTGAACAAAATATTTACAAAAAGCTGAGCAGATTACGGAAGACATTGGGAACGAGAGAAGTTCGTTTATTGCATGTCTTTCGAGAAGATATATATTGCAATGAAGTAAATAAAACAGTTTCATCTATAGTTGATGGACCTGTTATTGAAGAATACTTGATTGAAGGATGTAATAATATGTTTGAAGATAGAATGAAAACATCTGCAATACCAGAAAGAGTATATGCACTTTGCCAAGCAGTGAAAAGTCGTTCAATGCAGGAAAGTGATTTGAGAGAATTGTTAGAGCCATCAGATTTGGGTGGTGCAACAAAATACTTTGGAACCGTTCGTGATGCAGCAAGACAGCTGGGATTAATATCTGTAAAAGAAGGAGAGATTTCTCTTGCTGTTGAGTCAAAACAAGTAGCATCATATGACGCAATGAGAGAATATGTTGTGAGTAATATTGCCGCAATCACAGATGGACTATTTTTTAAAGTATCAAAAGAGTATTTGTCAATGAATGAGCAGGTTTTTAAATATAAGGCTGTGTCAGAAGCTGCACTTGTTGAATATATGTCTAAAACAATAGGTTTGCCAGTTTATGAGGATGATATGCGTGCATGGAGGTTTTGGGCATCGTTTTTAGGACTTGGGAATTTACATGACATGATACTACTGCCTAATATGCATCAATATCTAAAATCAGCACTTGCTGTTACAAAATTAAAAACAGGGGAAGAATATACTTTTACAGATTTTATTTTGGCTATTAAACCCTATGCAGAAATTGGATTATCAGACATTGATGATAATAAAAAAATTAATATGGCAATGTCAAATGGATTACGAGCCCTTCATGATGAAGGCGTTATTCAGTTATCACATAAATTGGATAGTGGAGATATGTGGTTTTTATATGAGGCAGAATTACATACGATAAAATCGACAGTAACACATGTCACAGTAAGGAGGTAACGTATGAATTCCGAAATTGCAAAGAGTAGAATTGGCGAAGTGATTCGTATAGATACTGTTACAAGCACACAGGCTGACTTTTTAGCTACACACGTTCCGGTAAATAATATACACATAAGAAAAAAGTGGGATAGTAATCCGATAAGGTAATGTCTGAGGAGCAAGTATTTAATAAGTATGTTTTAAATTCCGAGAATAATCATCAGTTCATTATTGTCATTGGATCAAGTGGTGCAGGTAAGTCACATTTAATAAGATGGTTTGCAGCTCGATTAGAGCAATCAGTGCCGGAGGATGAGGTTGTCCTTTTTGTTCGAAGAGTGATAACAGTTTAAAAGGCACAATTAAACAGTTGCTTGAACTTCCAGAAGTTGCAAATATTCCTAATAAAGCTGTGTATGATAGACTGGTTCGAGCAACATCAACAATAGACAACAAAAAGCTTAAGGATATGATATATCAGAACTTTATTGTTGAGATGAAGAATGATGAAAATGATGAAATTTTAAGTAACAATGAAAAGAAAAGACTAGTCCAGCTTCTTCAATATGAGCAGTTTCAGTTAAAGCTTATGAAAGAAGATGGAGCAATTGATCGAATATATCAGAAGGTCGCAGAAAATGAAACAGGTGATAGTAGAGATGTTATGGCTCTTTTTGAAATCGCAGATTTTGAGGTAGATGTTAATTTTTGCGATGATATGATTACTAATGGTGCAGACAAAAATGCCATGAAAATGGCAGATGCTATCTTGGCGGATGATGAAATGCCTGAGCGTTTGGCAGATTATATGAATACATTAGTTAATAAGGTTATTCAGACTTGTGCAGGATTAGAGCCAGGTGATTTTGAACAGGTATTTGTAGAAATTAGAAAAGAAATTAAACGACAAGGGAAAAATCTCACACTACTTATTGAAGATGTTACTGCATTTACGGGAGTAAATGTAGCACTGTTGAACGTATTGACAACCGAGCATACTGGAATGTATGAAAGTCAGGAGTTGTGTAGAATCTCATCAATAGTTGGAACAACAGAAAAGTATTTCAACGTAAATTTTATGGATAATCATAAAGATAGAGTAACACAATTTTTCTATATTCCCAATGATGTATTTGGAGAAAATCAAGACTCTCTATATGAATTTGTAGGAAGATATTTGAACGCAATGTCTTTGCGTGGCGCTATATTGGATGAATGGGCAAAAATGGTGCTTCAATGAAAGAATATCCAGTACATAAAGGCGAAGAAAAGGCAAATTGGGATACAGTCACGGTTGGCAAAGGAAAAGAATTATCGCTTTTTCCTTTTACCAAGCGAGCAATTGCGAATTTATATATGTGTATTTTACAGCCGGATTATAGAACACCTAGATATTTGTTGAGAGATATTATTGAAAGAGCAATGAGAAATTATCTCTTTAAGAAAGATAGTTTCCCAGAATTTACAATCGAGAGAATCAACGATATTCCGTTTGAAAGCCTCTATGTAAGTACTTATATACATCAGCATGTTGATGAAAATTCTGCTGATAGAGTAGAACGTTTTATAAGAGTATGGGGAGATGCATCTGATTTAGAATATGAGGAAAATGGAATTAAGTATTTAGGTGGAATGCCGATTGGATTCTTTGAAGATTTAGGAGTACCTACTTTTGAAGGACGAAAAGGTGGTAAAAAGACGATTAAACCAACGATTAAGCCATTTGTAGGAATTGATGATATTCCTGATAATGTACCGCCAGTTACACCATCAACCGTTACCCCTACCGTAGATCCTGCTATGGCAGATTTTTTAATGGGACAGAGAACTCTGCAGATATGGATTGATGGTGGCGATTTAAATGTTGGTACTACAACTAAGGATGTAGTGAATATCACAAAAGCACGTGATGAGATTAATAAAAGATTTTTAATAACAGCTATTAATTGGCAGGTAGAGGGAGTATCTCTTGATAATTTAAATAGAGTTAAGGGTACAAAAGATTTTATTGGCTTTGAGCGTCAGAAAAGAGCAGTAAAGAATGCATTAGTTATTTTACCAGCAGATAGAGAGACACAAGGAGTATTAGAGGCATTTTTAGCTTATGTTACTCTTGGAAATGGAAGCTGGAATTTTGATAACTCTTCTATGATGGTATACAGGGTTCAGATTTGGATAGAAAAGTGGAAAAAAACGATTGTTGATACCGTGAATCGATTTGAAAATCATCAAGTTGATTATCAGGATTGTGCACTTGCAACAGAGATGTATAGAGAAATACTTCAAGGTGTATTTACTGGAACAAAGGTAGAGGGAATTCCTGCAACAAACTTAATGGCAAAGAACTTGAAGAAGCCGGTTCAGAATTCTCATTGTTCAGAGTGGAATTCTCTCGTAAGTATGGTTCTCAATAATGATGAGAAGGTTAAAGATGTTATTACTCAGTATTACAATATTATTCAGGGTAATTTAAAATCTTCACAAGTATTTATAAGAGCAACAGAGTTTAACGCTGATGTTCGAAAAATACAGAAGGCAAGATTGGTTATTGCAGACGACCAGCTTATGTTAAATGATCCTATACCACAGCGCCGAGAAATTCGGGAGATATACGAGAAAATATATACACGAATTCCGAAGGTGGCAGATGCCGAAAAAGAAAAAGCGAATAGTTTATTGCAACAGTTGTCCAATTATCTGGATTATGAAGATATTGACGATGAGGATATTGAAGATCTTGTTGATAAAATCAAAGACTTTTATGAAACGGCAAGTGCTTCACTTGTCAATATTCATGCAAATATGTCAGTTTTGGATGGAATCAAGAAAGATGCCAAGACCATTGCGGTTGCATTTAGAGAAGTTGAAAAAGGAATCGATTGTGATGATTCGTTAGATGTGCTACTTATGTTCTCAAAAGATCCATTATCCAAGTTAGAACGTTTACTTGTGGTACTTCAGTCGGTTCAGAAAGATGTAGAATATGTTGCTAAGGACATCGCAAAGAGAAAAGAAAATATCCTTGTAGACAATGGTGGAGATTTAAGTGCAAGATACGAGGAGTCGCGTAAAAAGATTGAAGCTGATAGCAGATTAGTTGTAGATTGGAAGGTGAAGTAATGCTGATAGATTTATTAGATCAGAGCATCATCGCAATGAAGGAGATACATGAGCTCGAGCAGTCTTCTAATGATGTTCAAAAGCAAGAAAAAAGTGACAAAATATATTCAACAGCAGTAAGCGAGAGTCATTCTATTGTACAAGCAGTTTCTAATGGTATGTTACAGCTAGATTTTTCTGTTTCGCCGGAAACAAAAAGTAGAGTTATTGGACTATTAAAATCATCAAGTGATGCAGTAGCATGTGGAATGGTACAGGAATCAACTGCAAATTACATACAGAAAGAAGTCGTGGCAATCAAGAAATCTATTTTACAAGAATGGTCTGAACATTATCATAAAATAGCGGATCAAAAAGTTAGCATGTTACAGACTATTAAGGGAATTGCTCCCGAGAAAGAAAAAGTGGATTATGCTACTAATAAGATCAAAATGGGAGCATCCTGGGAGTTTAAGCAAGACAATCTGGATAAGATGGAAAAAGGGCTACAGGAAGCAGATGAAATTATTGATAATTTGGGACTTGGCGATAAGGGACCTCAGATCATAGAATTTCTTAAAAAGGTAGCAGATGGAAAAGCAAGTGTTCATGATCTGACTCCAGTAGTATTGAATTGGCTCACGGAAAAAAATATGACAACAAAACTTGCGGTTAGCTTTAAGTAAAGGAATGAATTGTTTGTAACTGAACCTAAAAATGCTAAGAAGCTTCAAAAACGAGCTAAAAATACCACTTTCAATAGCAAAAGTAAATGTAATCGTAAAAAGCGTTTTGGCAAGTCTATAAAAAATAGGTGTTGTTGGTATTTTCAATCTCAAATTGAAAAGAAATTTAAGAGTACAAATGGCACCTATATAGAAGTGCCAAATGATTACAGAGCAAGTCAGTATGACCATACTGCGGATGATTTTATTAAAAAGAAATTATCAGATAGAATGTATAAACTTTCTTAGTGGAAATTTCATCTAACAACTAATGATTAACAACTATAATATTATCAATTCTAACAGAAGGATTTATAGAAATGGCTGATTTTAAATATGAAATAGTAGAACACATCGGCACCCTCTCAGAAAGTGCGAAAGGATGGACAAAGGAACTTAACAAGATTTCATGGAATGGTGGAGAACCTAAATATGATATCAGAGACTGGGCACCGGAACACGAGAAAATGGGAAAGGGTGTTACATTGTCTGAGGATGAGATGGCAAAGCTAAAAGACTTGTTGTAAATATCATTTAAATTAATGGGAGGACAAAATCATGAGCAAAGTATTAGAAGAAATGAAAACCAGAAGAAGTATTCGCAAATTCAAGCCGGATATGATTCCGCAGGACATCCTTGACCGGATAATTGAGGCCGGAACCTTTGCGGCAAACGGCAGAGGTGCACAGAACACCATTATTATTCAGGTGACAAATAAGGAAATAAGGGATGAAATCGCTAAGAGAAATGCCGACATAATGGGAAGTAATACTGATCCATTTTACGGTGCGCCGGTTATTCTTATCGTTCTTGGAAAGAAGGAATGGCCTACACATGTCTATGATGGCAGTCTTGTGATGGGAAACCTGATGCTTGCAGCACATGATCTGGGTGTAGGAAGCTGCTGGATTCACCGCGCGAAGGAAGAGTTTGAGTCTGACTGGGGCAAGGAGCTTCTCAAATCACTCGGTATTGAGGATGAGTATGAGGGAATCGGACATTGTGCTCTTGGATATGTCGATGGAGATTATCCTGACGTGATTCCGAGAAAAGAGAATCGCGTATTTTACATATAGGAGATAACCACCATGAATTTTTTATTTGTAGCATTGGGTGGCGCCGTAGGTGCAATGGCCAGATATGCCATCAGCCTTATACCTTTAAAAACTGAGTTTCCTTTTTTGACTTTAATCACCAACGTAGTTTCTACATTTTCGCTGGAATCCTATAATCTGTTTGAACATAATCACTGCCTGCTTGGGTGCGGATATGTGTTGTTGAGCTGTTTAGGATGTATACTCGGTGTGATGTGTGGTGAAAAACTTGCTGCAATAATCAAGTGACGAGTATCGTGCGGTTTTGCAAATGTGTGTGGTGTGATTCTGAATAGTTACAATACAAATTGATGGGGAGATAAGTGTATATGAGTGAAGCGGAAAACAATGAGCTGACTGCCGGGAAGCAATCTAAGGAACCCAGGAGCAATTAAAAGCTAAAGCTTTTGTATCTGGCCAAAATTCTTTTGAATAATACTGATGCCAATCATGATATTACGCTTGATGAGATTTTAAATAAGCTGCATGCATACGATGTCACGGCTGCGAGAAAAAGTCTGTATGATGATATAGCACAGCTGAATGATTTTGGTATCAAAACCCAAAAGACGCAGTATGGCAGGACTGTCCATTATAAGGTGATAGGCAGGGCATTTGAGCTGGCGGAGCTTAAGCTTTTAGTGGATTCTGTTGCGGCTGCCAAGTTCATCACTTAGGAGAAATCAAATGAGCTTATTAAGAAGCTGGAGAGTCTTACAAGCAGACAGGAGGCTGCCACTCTGCAGCGTCAGGTATATGTTGCCGGAAGAGTGAAAACCATGAATAGCGACATCATGAAAAATGTCGATGCCATACACAATGCAATTGCAAATAATTCAAGTCTTTCGTTTCAATATTGCCGGTGGAATACGAAAAAAGAGCTTGAGGTGAAGCATGACGGCGCCAGATATCATGTCAGTCCATGGGGGGTGCTGTGGAATGATGGCAATTACTATCTGATTGGATATGACCATGATACACAGGTAAAGGATATTCGTCATTACCGTGTAGACAAGATGAAGAATATCCTGATTGAAAATAAAGTCCGTGAGGGCAGGGAGAAGCTTAAAAAACTCGATATTGCTTCTTATGGCAAATCGAAGTTTGGTATGTACAATGGAGAAGAGATTAAGGCTGAGATACTGTGCAAAAACAGCGCTATAGGTGTCCTGATTGACAGGTTTGGAACCGATGTGACAATCTTAAAGAGGGATGAAGCTCATTCGCGTGTTTTTGTTAAGGTAGCTGATAACAAGCTTTTTATTCATTGGATTATGGCAATGGGGGATAATTTTAAGATAATAGGCCCGGAGAATCTGGTGAAAGAGGTTCATGATGAGCTTAACAGACTGGCAAAACAATATGAGCTTGCTGACTAAATCTTGAAGAAAGTGCCATATTGTATAAATAAAATCTTGAAGAAAGTGTCATATTGGGAAAATAAAATCTTGAAGAAAATGCTGATTTTTAAGTTTGTAATCTTGAAGAAATGACTTTTTTGTGATATAACATACTTATATTTCGGGAGGTAAGCTATGTATTATAAGCGAAAAGTATATAAGAAGCTATTAGAATGGAAAGAAAAATATGCTGACAATTATGCTGTTTTGCTCGAGGGTGCAAGACGAGTTGGAAAATCGACTATTGCAGAATTTTTTGCAAGGAATGAATATAAGTCATATATTTTGATTGATTTTTCTAAGGCAACAGATAATATAAAGTCCTGCTTTAATGATATTGGAAACCTGAATATTTTTTTCCTAAGATTGCAGGCTGAAACAGGGGTGACCTTGTATGAACACGAATCATTGATTATTTTTGATGAAGTACAGCTATTTCCTAAAGCAAGACAGGCCATCAAACACCTTGTGTCTGATGGTAGATATCATTTTCTTGAAACAGGTTCTTTAATATCAATTAAGAAAAATGTGAAGGACATTTTGATTCCGTCTGAGGAAATGAAGATACAGGTTCATCCAATGGATTATGAAGAATTTTGTATGGCAACAGGCAATAATTACGGTCTTTTGCAGCAAATTCATGAAATTGGGACTTCAATTGGACAGGCAACAAATCGAAAATTGATGAGAGATTTGAGAGTTTATATGGCGGTTGGAGGCATGCCGCAGGCTGTTGAGGCTATATAAACGGGAAAAATTTTCTGATATTGACATGATAAAAAGGCAGATTATTTCTCTATATGAGGATGATTTCAAGAAAATAGATGCATCCGGTAGAATTTCTGCGTTGTATCATTCAATCCCGGCTCAACTTTCGAAGGATGCGCGAAAGTACAGAATCAAAACTGCAATCGGAAAGAAAAGTAACACTCAAACAGAGGAACTGGTTTATGATCTTATCGATTCAAAAACTGTTTTGCCATGTTATAATTCAACTGATCCAAGAGTAAGCCTTTCCGATACAAAGGATTTCGACAGCTACAAGCTGTATCTTTCTGATACAGGATTATTTGTAACACTCATGTTTATTGACCGTCCCGTAACTGAAAATGATATATATGCAAAGCTTCTTTCTGATAAATTACCTGCAAACCTGGGATTCCTCTATGAGAATCTGGTTGCACAGATGATTGCATCTTCTGACAGGGAGTTGTACTATCACACCTGGGAGAAGACAGGAAGTACACATTATTATGAAGTGGATTTTTTGATATCAGAGGGAAGTAAGATAAATGCCTTTGAAATAAAGTCATCCGGTTCGGGTAAACATGAATCTATAACTGAATTTTATAAAAAAGTTTTCCCAAAATGTGCACAATATTTATTTAATGTCGCAGAAAGATGTTGGAAAAGAAGAGAATCTATTGTTCAGGCCGTTCTATCTGATGCCATTTTTGATAAATCGGTGATTGGTGTTTGCTATTAAGACTATATGTGTACACAGAGATAAAAGGTTTTTTTTAAATGGGAATTTTTAGTAGAATATTTGGTATAAGAAAAATAAATAACATTTCATCTGACCTAGATAAGAAGCAAAATGATAATATAGTAGAATTACTTGAACTTAAGAGCTTCTTGGATGAATTATTGAAAAAAAATCAATATATCTCAAAAAGAGAGTTTTTGAGTTCAGTTGATAAGAAAAAAGATGTCTTACATTTCTTTGATGTATTGATTCAAAGTCAGATGTTAGAAAATTTTTGTAAATCAAACAGGCAGTCTGTGCAAGAAATTACTGCAGCATTAGATGAATGTAATAAAATAAATGATATAATTGATTTTCATAATGAACAATATATTAAACAGGCGCTAATTAATGAGCGGGAATATTTTGATAGTATTTTGAAGAAGTTGATAAGAACATTCTTTTGGATGAAGATCAAAGAAGAGTAATCCTTACAGATGAAGATTACTGTCTTGTTATTGCGGGTGCTGGTGCCGGAAAAACAACTACAGTGGCTGCAAAAGTTAAATTTTTGGTTGATAAAAAAAAATATTAAACCATCTCAGATATTGGTAGTTTCTTTTACAAATAAAGCTGTTAATGAATTAAAAGAAAAAATTAATAAAGAACTTGAAATAGACTGTCCTATAGCAACATTTCATTCAGTTGGTAATGCTATTATTAATATTAATACACCGGAGGAAAAATTAAATATAGTAGATCAGTCAAAATTATATTTTGTTATTAGGGATTATTTTAGAAATGCAATATTACAAAATGAAAGTATTGTAAATAAACTTATTATGTTCTTTGCATCTTATTTTGATGCACCATATGAGGGTGATGATTTAAATAGTTTCTTTAATAATATTGCAAAAGCCAACTTTTCCACATTAAGAAGTGATTTGGAGGATTTTAAACGAGAAATAATTGATACAAGAACAAAAAAATCCGTAACGATTCAAAATGAAGTGCTTCGTTCTCAGCAGGAAGTTGAAATAGCTAATTTTCTGTATTTGAATAATATTGAATATGAATATGAACCAATTTATCAATATAATATTACATACTCCCGTAAGCCATATACTCCAGATTTTATTATATATCAAGATGATAAGTGCGCATATATTGAGCATTTTGGTATAACAGAAAGTGGAAAAAACAATAGGTATAGTGACGAGGAACTAACTAGATATAAGAAAGCTGTAAATGATAAAGTAAGACTGCATAATGAGCATGGAACAGTATTGATATATACTTTTCAGGATATAACGATAACAGACCATTAATAATGCATTTAAAAGAAGAACTTGAAAGTAAAGGATTCAAACTGAAACCTCGTTCCAATAAGGAAATTATGGAAATGCTTGTTACAGGGGAAGAAAACAGGTATATTCGTAAGCTTTTAAATTTAATATGCAGATTTATTTCAAATTTTAAAGTAAATGGTTATTCAGACGATGAATTCAATCGAATGTATCATTCTACTCAAAATGTTAGAAGCAGACTATTTTTAGATATATGCAATGATTGTTATTTGGAATATGAAAGATGGCTAAATGAAAATAAAGCTGTAGATTTTGAAGATATGATAAATGAATCTGCAAGAATATTAAATGAAGTCAAGGATATGAATAAAAAACTTGATTTTAAGTATGTGATAGTGGATGAATATCAGGATATATCAAAACAGAGATTTGATTTAACCAAAGCGTTGGCAGAAGTAACAAATGCTAAGATAATAGCAGTTGGGGATGATTGGCAGTCAATTTATGCATTTAGTGGAGCTGATATTACTTTGTTTACAAGTTTTGCTGAAAAAATGGGATATGCGAAGTTACTTAAAATTGTAAAGACTTATAGAAATTCTCAAGAAGTTATAGACATTGCCGGTAACTTTATTCAGAAAAATAGTAAACAAATTACAAAAAGGCTGATTTCACCGAAAAAGATTAATGATCCGGTGGTTATATACACATATGATAGTACTTATAAAGGGAAAAACGGAAATCGCAAAAGTGGTTCAAACTATGCGATTGCATATGCGGTACAAACAGCAATCGAACAGTTATTAGAATATAAGAAAAATGAAAATATTTCTCCGGGTACAATTTTATTATTAGGCAGATTTGGATTCGATGGCGATAGACTTGAGAGAACAGGTTTGTTTGAATATTCACATAGAGGTAGTAAGATAAGAAGTGTAAAATATCCGAATCTGGATATAACATATATGACTGCTCATTCCTCTAAAGGATTAGGATATGATGATGTTATTATCATTAATGGAAAGAACGAAACATATGGATTTCCTTCAAAAGTTGAGGATGACCCTGTTTTAGCCTTTGTAATAAAAGGGGATAGATCTATAGATTATGCAGAGGAAAGAAGACTTTTTTATGTGGCAATGACAAGGACAAAGAATAGAGTATTCATGATTGCACCAGAGCAGAATCCTTCAGAATTTTTAATTGAATTAAAAAGAGATTATAAGAATGTTGTTGTTCATGGGGACTGGAATGAGAATGATGCTTTTCGCACTAAGCATAAAAAATGTCCATTATGTGGGTATCCTTTGCAGCTTAAATATAAAAAATCATATGGATTAAGATTGTATATATGTTCTAATGAGCCTGAAATATGTGGTTTTATGACCAATGATTATAGTGCCGGAAAGTTATCTATTCAAAAATGTGATAAATGTAGAGAGGGATATCTTATTGTAAAAAAAGGAACTGGAACAAGTTATTTTTTAGGATGTACAAATTATAAAAAAGATGGCACCGGCTGCAATAATACTATAAGCAAAATTAATTACTATAAGCAAATGAATTATGAGCTAGAACCAGATAATAAAATATCAAATAAAGACAATAAATTATACCAAAATGATAATAAATCAGCAATTACCCAAAATAACAGTATTGTAAGTGATTATGTTGAAATTGTTAAAGCAGACCTAGAACCGATATTATTTAATAAATTAGTCCTCAATGATGTGATTTATATAATATTAAATGCATTACAAAACATTAGCGTTAAAAAATACTATAATAAAACAATTTTGATTAATGTTTTAATAGAATGTAATAATAAGATAATTATTGATAATAACTTAATTCAGATTCCGGAATATGGGCAATTAAAAAATATGTCATATGATGATATTGATACAATAATTGAATGGATGATCAATAAGCATTTAATCCTTAGAACAAAAGAGAGATATCCTGTGTTACATTCTACTTATGAAGGGCTTCATTATTCGAAATATATTGGTATAAAAGAAATGAAACAATTAAAAGAATATTTAGAAAAAGAGGTTGTTACATGGAAATGGTAGATATTAAAAAGCTAGAAACAGCTATTTTATATATTCAAAGGATAGTAAATGGAAATAATCCGGTAAATAACATGCCGCTTGAAGATGATGCAGTTCTTAATAATCAAAATGTCACAAGATGTATGAGTTTTGTGAAAGACGTTTTGGAAGAAGTTAAGAAGAATGATGGTTATATAGGAAGAAAACCGCGTATTAAAAAGATTGATTTTCCTATTCAAAAGTTGGATTCATTTGAATATAAATCTGATAAAACTATCACAAAATTTGTTGAACAGCTTAATGAAATGATTGATACATCTGTACACACTAAAATTTCCTATAAAATAATTACAGATTGGTTAAAAGAAAATGATTATTTAAAAAGAGAATATAATACTGAAATAAAAACCCCTGCACTTATCCTACTGAAAAGGGAAAAAATATAGGTATAACTGCATATAAAGAAAAGAATAATAGAGGTTTAGAGTATATTAGGATTATATATGGAGAAGCTGCACAAAAGTTTATAGTTAAGAATATGGATCAAATAATAAATGCAAATATTTTGAACCGATAAATTTGGATACAAATAAATGATAAGAAGAATTAAACTGACATTTGATAAGGGTCAAGGAGGTATACATGAGTATTTTAAACGTAGAGCACCTAAGCCATGGTTTTGGCGACCGTGCTATTTTTGAGGATGTTTCCTTCAGACTGTTGAAGGGCGAGCACATAGGGCTTGTCGGTGCAAACGGTGAGGGAAAATCGACTTTTATGAATATTATCACAGGCAGGCTTATGCCTGATGAGGGCAAAATAGAGTGGGCCAAGAAGGTGCGTGTAGGTTATCTCGACCAGCACACAGCGCTTGAAAAGGGCATGACTATCGGCTCCGTTCTTTCCTCTGCATTTGATTTCCTTTATGATATGGAAAATGAGATGAACGACATATATGCGCGTCTTGGCGATGTGGACGAGGATGAGATGAATAAGCTGATGGAGGAAGCCGGCACTATTCAGGATATGCTTACCATGCATGATTTCTATATGATCGATGCAAAGGTTGAGGAGGTTGCAAGGGCTCTTGGTCTTTTAGACCTGGGACTGGATAAGGATGTTACCGATTTAAGCGGTGGTCAGAGAACCAAAGTGCTGATGGGAAAGCTCCTCTTGGAGAAGCCGGATATTCTGCTTTTGGATGAGCCTACCAACTATCTGGATGTGGAGCATATTGAGTGGCTTAAGCGATATCTTAATGATTATGAGAATGCGTTTATTCTTATTTCTCACGATATACCGTTTCTAAACAGCGTGGTAAATCTCATCTATCACATGGACAACAAGAAGCTCGACAGGTATGTCGGGGATTATGACAAATTTATGGAAGTCTATGAGATGAAGAAAGCCCAGCTTGAGGCTGCGTACAACAAACAGCAGCAGGAGATTAAAGAGCTGAAGGATTTTGTGGCGAGAAATAAGGCGCGTGTCGCTACAAGGAATATGGCAATGTCACGTCAGAAGAAGCTTGACAAGATGGATGTTATTGAGCTTGCTGCTGAAAAGCCAAAGCCGGAGTTTAACTTTAAGACAGCGCGTACTCCGGGGCGGTATATTTTCCAGACAAATGGACTGGTCATTGGCTATGATGATCCGCTTTCATCGGCTCTCGACCTTGAGATGGAAAGAGGACAAAAGATTGTTCTTACCGGTGCAAACGGCATTGGAAAGACGACCCTGCTTAAGAGTATTCTTGGGCTGATAAAGCCGCTTTCAGGAAGTGTTACACTTGGAGATTATCTGGAAATTGGGTACTTTGAGCAGGAGATGGATCAGTCGGTTACAACCACATGTATTGAGGAGATATGGAACGAGTTTCCTGCATTTTCGCAGTACGAGGTGCGAAGCGCGCTTGCCAAGTGTGGCCTGACCACAAAGCATATTGAAAGCCAGGTGCGTGTGTTAAGCGGTGGTGAGCAGGCAAAGGTACGCCTGTGCAAGCTGATAAACAGAGAGACAAATATTCTGCTTCTGGATGAGCCTACCAACCATCTGGATGTGGATGCTAAGGATGAGCTGAAGCGTGCCTTGAAGGAATATAAGGCAGCATACTTATGGTATGCCATGAGCCGGATTTCTATGATGGACTTGCGACGGATGTGTGGGATTGTTCAAAGTGGACTACGAGATTATAGATTTATAAATTATGAATTAGATATGCATGCCTTTTAAGACATAGATATTTAGAGCAGGAGATGATTTTTATGCATATCAGTATACTTTTAATGGAACAGATAATAGAGCTTTTTATCATGATTTTAATGGGTTTTATTATCGTGAAAGCAGGTATTGTGAAGGATGAGGACAGCAAGGTTTTATCAAAGATTGTGCTGTATCTGATTATACCGTGTGTTATTATCAATGCTTTTCAGGTGGATTACACTTCAAAAACAGTGAGAGGTCTTTTGATTGCATTTGTGGCATCAGTGATTTTGCAGTTAGTTTTGCTGTTTATCATTTCTGCTATGGGCAGGCTTTTCCATATGAATGAGGTGGAGGTCGCATCAGTTATTATTCAAATTCAGGCAATCTGATTGTTCCGATTGTGACATTTATACTGGGGCAGGAGTGGGTGCTTTACGGCTGTGCTTTCATGAGTGTGCAGCTGGTATTTTTGTGGACTCACTGCAAAAAGATTATAAGCCGTGAAAGCTCCTATGACTGGCGAAAGATTGTCCTTAATATCAATATGATTTCCATAGTAATAGGTGTGGTGCTTTTCTTTACAAGGATTCATCTGCCTCAGCTTATCAATGACACAATCGGTTCTGTCGGCAGTATGATTGGACCCGCAAGCATGATTGTGACAGGCATGCTGTTTGCAGGGATGGATTTGAAGAAGGTTTTTGCCAACAGAAGGGTGTATTTTGTTACCTTTCTCAGGATGCTTCTGGTTCCGTTGATATCGCTTATTCTTATTAAGATCAGCCATATGGCATATCTTTCTGCAGATGCGCCAAAGATTATGCTTATTGTTTTCTTGGCGGTTATTACGCTTCGGCATCGACTGTCACACAGATGTGTCAGGTGTATGGCAATGATTCAAGGTATGCCAGCGCAATAAATGTAGTGACAACGCTTTGTGCTGTAGTGACGATGCCGGTTATGGTGCTTTTGTATGAAGAATTTATATAAAAACGAAAAGTCATGAAGCATGTTTTTAAACTAGAAGGTCATCACACAGTCCCTTGTGATTTCATCAAGCGAAGATACACCACACATCTTCATGGTGTCTTCAAGCTCTGTACCGATTTTGTCTATGTATGCACGTACACCATCGGCCTTACCGCCGTATACAGCCGTTACAAACGGTCTTGCGATAAGAACTCCGTCTGCACCCAGTGCAAGGGCTTTAAAGACGTCTGTGCCGCTTCTGATGCCACCATCTACAAGAATCTTAATGCCTGAGCCTTCAAGAGCCTTTACGATGCTTTCAAGAACCTCAGCAGTGGCAGGACACTGATCCAGCACACGTCCACCGTGATTTGATACAATAATAGCGCTTGCGCCTGCCTCTTTTGCTTTAAGCGCACCCTTTACAGTCATAATTCCCTTTACAATAAATGGGGTTCCGGCCATCTGTATGATATCGCAAAGCTCTGAAACTGTTTTGCTTCCGGCTGGCGGATCAAGATTTTTGAGGAATGGAAGACCGGCTGCATCGATATCCATAGCTACTGCAAATGCGCCTGATTTATGTACCAGCTCCATTTTCTCACGTATGGTCTCAATGTTCCATGGCTTTACGGTAGGTATTCCTGCACCATCTGCATTTTTGATAGCCTTGGTGGCTGCAACCATGACATTTGGGTCAGTTCCATCGCCGGTGAAAGCTGCGATACCGTTCTTTGCACAGGCAGACACGAGGATATCGTTGTATGCCACATCATCCAGACAGTCTCCGTAGTGAAGCTGTACTGCACCGACAGGGCCTGCAAATATTGGATATTTGAAAGTGCGGCCAAAGAGTGTGAGAGAGGTGTCTACAGGGGTATTTTCGGCAATAGTATCCATGTTTACACGGATTTGTTTCCATTTGTCGTAGTTGCGTATGGCTGTGTCTCCGATGCCCTTTGAGCCCGGACCCGGCATCTGGTTTTTGCATGCGCGGCCGTTGCATTCAGGACATGCTTTGCAATATTTTCCAAGACGTGGTCTGGCATTTTCGATACATTCTGTATAGTTCATATTTTCCTCCAAGTGTAAATCTTTTTAAATTTTATTATTGAGATTATAACACGATAATTTTCTTATGTATACAAAACAGGTGAAAAGCTCTTGACTTGGAGTGGACTCCAAGTGATATAGTTTCATTGTAACAATCAAAAAGGAGGCGCTTATAGAATATATCAGGCTTTTTCAGATGGGAGATGCCACATTTGAAGCAAGGTGTCAGCTTCTCAAGGAGCAATACGAGCAGCTTGATGAGCAGAAAAAACAGATTGAAAACACGATGGAACGCTTACAGTATAAAATTTCTAAATACGAGAATGCGATAAAGACAGGTGAATTGACCTGGGACAAATAGGAGGACAAAATATAATATGTATCTTGAGAAAATTAACGGACCAGAAGATGTAAAGAAAATTAAGATAGATGAACTGCCGGTGCTGGCGCAGGAGATACGTGATGCACTTTTAGTAAGAGCAAGTAAGCATGGCGGACATTTTGGACCGAATTTTGGAATGGTAGAGGCGACAATCGCTTTACATTATGTATTTGAATCACCTAAGGATAAAATTGTTTATGATGTATCGCACCAGAGTTATCCTCATAAGATGCTTACGGGGCGTAAGGAAGCGTATTTGTCTGAACAGCACTATGATGATGTGTCAGGCTATACAAATCCAAACGAGAGCGAGCATGATTTTTTTACAGTCGGACATACATCAACATCGGTCAGTCTGGCTGCAGGTCTTGCAAAGGCAAGGGACTTAAAGGGTGAAAACGGCAATGTGATTGCTGTCATCGGAGACGGCTCATTAAGCGGAGGAGAAGCACTTGAGGGACTTGATTTTGCTGCTGAGCTTCAAAGCAATTTTATTATTATAGTAAATGACAACGATATGTCGATTGCTGAAAATCATGGAGGTCTCTATCAGAATCTTGCTCTGCTTCGAAAGACTGACGGTCAGACAGAATGCAATCTGTTTAAGGCTATGGGACTTGACTATGTGTATGTGGACAGGGGCAACGATGTTGCAGCTCTTATTAAGGCATTTAAAGAGGTCAAGGACAGCACTAAACCGGTTGTAGTGCATATAAACACACTTAAGGGCAAGGGCTATGCACCAGCAGAAAAATGTAAGGAGCAGTGGCATTACAGCGGTCCATTCGATATAGAAACAGGAAAGCCGCTATTTGACAATGTGGAAGAGGATTATTCTTCTGTGACCTGTGAATATCTGCTTGAAAAGATGAAAAATGATTCTTCTGTTGTTGCAATTACTTCCGGTACGCCGACTGTTATGGGCTTTACAGAGGATAAGAGAAAAGAAGCTGGCAGTCAGTTTGTCGATGTAGGTATTGCAGAGGAGACTGCAGTGGCACTGGCATCAGGTGTCGCAGTAAATGGTGGTAAACCATTTTATGGTGTATACAGTTCGTTTGTACAGAGAACCTTTGACCAGGTATCACAGGATGTCTGCATCAATAACAGTCCGATTACAATGGTAATATATCAGGGTTCCGTATATGGAATGAATGACGTTACACACTTAGGCTTTCAGGATATTCCGATGCTTTCAAATATTCCAAATCTGGTATATCTGGCACCGGCAACAAAGGAAGAGTATCTGGCCATGCTCGACTGGAGTATGGAGCAGACATCTTATCCGGTTGCAATAAAGCTGCCGGGCGGACCGATGATTTCAGATGGTTCAAGTGTGACAAAGGATTTTGGCAGACTCAACAGATATGAGGTGGCTCAGACAGGAGAAAAGATTGCGATTATCGGTCTGGGAACCTTCTTTGAACTGGCAAAGGAGGCTGCGAAGCTTCTTAAAGAAGAAGCCAAAATCAATGCAACTGTAATCAATCCGTATTACATCACCGGATTGGATGAGGCACTTTTGATTAAGCTTAAGCAAATCATGATACTGTTATTACTTTAGAGGATGGTATTTTAGATGGCGGCTTTGGTGAAAAAATCGCACGATTCTATGGTGCAAGCAATATGAAAGTGATGAATTATGGATTGAAGAAGGAATTTCTTGACAGGTATGATGTGGATACTGTACTGAAGGAGAATCATCTGACTGCAGAGCAGATTGTGGAGGATGTGTTATCTATTTCATAATAAAATCATAAATTCTAGATATAAAAAGACGATTGATTTATCAACCGTCTTTTTATAGAAATTTCAAAGCTTGTGTTGAAGCATACTAATGTACTGCAAGCGGAGCAGTACTATTTTTTAGCGGTACACATTTATTCGCTAAATCTAAGTTTAACGAATAAAATGACCTTGCAAAAAGCACTATGGTACAAGAACAAGCCACCGGAACCTCTATTTGTATCAGCTCCGATGGCTTTATATCTATAGTTTTTCTATACAACAATACAATTATTTATTATGCAATTATTTATTGTGACTTCTCATGCATTCCCTGTATTTAAGTATAAGCTCGATTGAGTCCTCAACTGATATCTGGCTTGTGTTCAGGCACAAATCATAGCTTCTTGCGTCTCCCCATTTTTTACTGGTGTAGTAATTGTAATAGCTTGAGCGCTCTTTATCTTTTTTCTTAATTATGTCCTTAGCCTTGTTCTCCGTGACATTGAGTCTTTCACTGATTCTTTTAATCCTGTCGTCCATGTTGGAACGTATGAAGATATTGAGACAATGTGGCTCGTCTGCTAAAGCATAGTCTGCACAGCGGCCTACAATAACACATGTTCATTTGCCGCAATCTTTTTGATAGCATCGAACTGCGCTAAAAATACCTTGTGATTCAGAGGCATATCAAGAAACGGTGCTGTGGAATAAGAGCCACCGGTGTATGTGTCCATGACCAGCGAATATAAAAAGCTGTTTGTAGGCTTTTCGTCATGCGACTCAAATATTTCCTCGCAAAGTCCTGATTCCTTAGCTGCCTTCTGTAAGAGCTCTTTATCATAAAATTTAATTCCAAGTCTTTTAGCTAAATCTTGTCCGACCTGTTTTCCGAGGCTTCCAAATTCTCTTCCTATTGTGTAAATTTCGTTTGATCCCATAATTCAGACCCCCTTATATAAATAATTAATACTATATCACTATGTGATAATTCAATTTATTTGTTATTTATATTATATAACACTTCAAGCAAATTGGCAAAGTATTTTGGTAAAGGTGCATCAAATTCCATGTATTCGCCGGTTTTTGGATGAACAAACCCTATAGTTTTGGCATGCAGGCACTGTCCTTCCAGGCCTTTAAACCGGTTTTTGGTAGGTGAATAGCTTGAATACAGCATATCTCCAAGCAAGGGATGATTAATACTTGCCATATGCACGCGTATCTGGTGTGTTCTGCCGGTCTCAAGCTTAAACTGCATATATGTGTAGTCGCCAAAGCGTTCAAGCACCTTATAATGCGTGACAGCCGGCTTTCCGTTTTTCTCATTGATCGCCATTTTCTTGCGGTCATTGGGATTTCTGCCTATGGCACCCTCTATGGTGCCCTCGTCATCCTTTACATTGCCACAGACAATGCCCACGTATATACGGTTGCAGCTATGGTCCTTAATCTGTTCCGATATCTTTATATGGCTTTCATCGTTCTTGCAGACAATAAGAGAACCGGTGGTGTCCATGTCTATGCGATGCACTATACCGGGCCGTATTTCGCCGTTTATGCCACTTAAAGAGTCCTTGCAGTGGTACATTATGGCATTTACAAGAGTACGCTGTAATGCCCGGCTGATGGGTGTACAACCATGCCCTTTGGCTTGTTGACTACCAGTACATCATCATCCTCATAGAGTATATCAAGCGGAATATCCTGTGGCAGAATAGGTGTTTGTACGGCATCAGGAATTGTGACATCTACTATGTCATCAGTCTTTAGCCTGTAATTTGCTTTCTGGGGCTTATCATTGACCAGTATTTGATTTTCTTTTAGTATCCGTTGAAAAAAGGAGCGAGAAATATCCGGATAAATGCTGCTTAAGTATTTATCCAGCCGTTCTCCCTCCTGTTCACTCTGGACTTCAAATGTATCTCTATTCATAGTGAAGCTTTCTCTTTTTTTGTTTATTTTCTTTATCTATTTTCATGCTTTTTGTCGGGGAAGATTAAGGAAAAATCCTCCTCCTTGTAGTAAAACAGCCCGAGTATGATAAACATAAATGCCGCTACAGTGACATATATATCAGCTACATTGAATATCGGAAAATTAATCAGGCTAAAATAAAAGAAATCAACCACATAGTTATTTACAATACGGTCTATCAGATTGCCGAGTGCACCTGCAATAAACAGTATTACAACAACATTCAGCAGTCTAAAACGTTTTGAGACAGGTATTTTGCGATACCATACACACAAAAGTATAACAACTGCAATAGTAATCACTGAGAAAAAAATCATTTTGGCACGCAAAAATGCCAATGGATTCTCAGACCAATATGTAAAATGAAAGATATTCTGTATTATTGAAAGCAGATCAACACCAAATGCAGCACTCTGGTTTTCCAGGTATCTGAACTCGAAAACTCCCGGAATGAGAACAAACACACCCGTGGATGATGGCTTTAGGTTTATAACAGCCAGATACTTTGTAAGCTGGTCAATTGCTACAAGAATCAATGCAATGATGCCTGCTGTACACATCTGTTTTTTTGTTTTATTTTTCTTCATAGCTGATTAGAGACTCCGCTTAATAAGATGAACCCGGGAGATCAAATGAATCCATGAGACTCTGGATATCTCCTGAGATATCTACTCCGTGTGGTGTGGCGATGAAGATAAAGTTGGATATCTTCTGCAGATTACCGTGCAGGGCATATGCTGAGCCTGATGTGAAATCTATGATGCGCTGTGCCACATCGACATTAAGTCCCTCCATGTTGATGACGACTGTACGTCCGTTAAGTAATGTGTCTGTTATTTCTATTTCGTCTTCAATTGAACTTGGTTTTATTACGCAAACTTCCATGTCTGATGCTACCTGCTTTCTGGATGATTTTGATATTGGTGTAATCTTGGATGTAGTCTTAACAGGCTTCTCCTTTGGTGTTGTATCACGCCTTGTGCTTTTTATGGCCGTTTCCTCTTCAACAGCCTCTTTTTTTCTACGGAAAGGATTTCTTGGAAGCTCTTCTTCTTCCTCATCATCGAGGTAATAATCCTCGTTATCGAACTCCTCATCGTCCTCAGAATTCAAACTCATTTTGTCAAGAATCTTATCTATGAAACTCATTTCTATATTCCTTTTCTATTTTTATTTTGTGTATAGCATATGCAAAGTATCAGTTAGCCTTGCTGTAGTCGCGCTCTCCAAATATTCCGGTACCGACACGTACCATTGTTGCGCCCTCTTCTATTGCTACTGTGTAATCTCCTGTCATACCCATGGACAGAACATTCATACTGACATTATCTATGTTTTTCTGTGCTATGTCAACTGATAATTGCTTAATATCTCTAAAGTATTGTCTGTTATCCTCAGGATCATCTACAAATGGTGCTATAGTCATAAGTCCTTTAATATGGATATGGTCCAGTTTAGCAATTTCTTCAACTAAAGAGATAGCCTCATCTCGTGATGTGCCGAACTTAGATGCCTCTCCTGCTATATTGACCTCAACCAGTATGTCGCAGCTACAGTCATGCTTTATGGCCTGCTTTTGTATCTCCTTTGCCAGATGCAGTGAATCTACAGAGTGAATAAGCGATGTTTTTCCAACTATATACTTCACCTTGTTGGTCTGAAGATGCCCAATCATGTGCCAGTGAATATCTTTTGGCATAACCTCCATCTTTTCACACATTTCCTGTACCTTATTCTCGCCGAACTCACGGATGCCCTCATCGTATATCTCACTGAGCATCTCAACAGGTTTGGTTTTGCTGACTGCAATTAGTGTGACATCACTATAGTTCCTGTGAGCTCTGTCACATGCGGCCTTTATATTTTGCTGAACCTGATGTAAGTTGTCTTTTAACATAAAATCTGTCCTTTCTGTATATTTTCAAAAATATCTATCACAATAATTATTTGGTTATGGTCTGGTTTTCCTTCACGGATTTGCCATCCAAGGCTATATGGTCATAAAGCGAAATGCCATATGGCGTTTTGGCTTCTACAATTGTGTAGTCATCGTTTGATGCAAGTACCTTTATCTGCTTAAACACAGCGTATCCTTTGTTGATATTGTAGACACCTGTGAGCTTGTCCTTATCTGTTCCAACCCTGTAGGTTGACGAAGAATCAGGCTTGACAATGATATCGCCGTCCTTAAGATATTCATCATCTACGAAATAAAAGTCATCATTCTGGCTGAATATTGTTGGATTGACTATATTAACTGAGCCACTGCTTTTATCCTTTATCATGAGTGACGAATCATCGGAATCGCCGCTTGCAGTGAAATAATCCTTAGGAATAGTGAAAAATTCCTTTTTGGTTATAGCTGAATTAGGTATTTTAAGCCCTGTGTCTGTTCCAAGCACGAGCTCTATATTGGTAAAACGCTCATTTATATAGCGGATGAGCGAGTTTTTCATATTCAGCTTCAGGAAAAAAGCATCATCCTTCTTCAAAAGGCTGAACGATACCGTGGTTGTATAGTCATCATCGCAGAATCTGATTTTTATGACTGACTTGTCATTCAGGCTCTTGGCAACATTGTCAGGAACATTTATGAGTATATTCCAGTTCTCACTTGTAATCAGCTTATAAACAGGATCCAGCTGATTGATGGTGCTGTTGTCGGTTAAATCAGTCTCTTCATAATTAGTGTTGTTGTACTGATCCAGAGTGAAGCTGTCTGTAGTGACATCCTCATAGCCGTCTATCCCGTAATAGACTATTCCGGGAGCTGTCGGCTTATATGTATAGAAGGTGTTGTTAGCCTCAGCAGTACTGATAGTATCTGCCAGGCTTGTCAGTGCATTTTGACTGAGAACCTGTGTCAGCTGTGCAGACAGATCGTTTTTGAATGTATAAACCTTTGAAAAGTATCGTCTGTTGTAGCCGGATGAAAAGCTGTTTATGTCAGTGATAATCTGCCGGCAGCCTCGTCAGTGATGGCGGAAGCATCATTTTGAGCACCGGTAATCTGGGTTGCAATGGAGCCGTCTGTATCAACAGAGTAGACAACATCACTTGTTGCAACCTTTGAGCCGTTTGACACAAAGTAGTTGAGGTTTCCTGATTCCTCAGCATACACTACACTTTCCTCGCGGATTATCATGCCCTTATATATGTTGTTGGTCGCTATAGTACCCTGTTGTACCTCGTATTCAGATACCGGGTTTGAGGTGAAATACGTAAATATGTGAAAAATCACATAGATTATTATTACAAAAAACACTATAAAACCGATATTCAGATTGAAGCCGGTGTGATATTTCAGTACTTTTTTATTCTTTCGGGACACAATTTTACTCCTTAAAAAAGGGATGTGAAATACACATCCCCATAATTAATCATTTATAAAGAAATGATAACCTTTGCCTTGGCACATTCAGGCAACTTGTCAATATTCCTTGAAACACTTAAGATGAACTTCACCTTAAACTTCTCGCTGATTATATCAAGCTTTTCGATTGCCTTGGTGATATCCCCCTCATCATCAAGTGATGCAATTGTAAGGAAGCTGTCTAAATACATCTCCTCCAGATCATGATCCTGCGATATGATTCCGCATATAAATCCTAAAAATTCATCACAATTGTCAATAGGATAGTCCATAACATTGATTAGTCGAACCTGATTATTAAGCTCATACATGTGCTTCTGGCTCTTATCAAGAAAAACTATGGAACCTTCATTTCCCTTAATTGATGAATTTACCTTGTCTAACAGCTCTTTTGTCTTGCCCTTGCCTTTGTCTCCACAAATAATTTCTATCATGGCTCATTCCTCCTATGGATAAATATTGTGATTATTAATAAAAAATAATTGTATTTTTATATTATTATAGTATAAATAACCATAAAACTCAATATTTAATTAGCAAATCCACTAAGTATTTCATTCATGAAGCTATAAAGATCCTTTTTACCATCTGCCTTGTAAACTATGCTTATGATGCGCTCATTTTTAGCATTCTGGCTTAGCAGTACGAGGCAATGGCCGGCTTCCCCCGTAGTGCCTGTCTTTCCTCCTGTCACTGTGACGTTTTCAGGAGCTGTATATGCTCCGGTCAGATAGCCGCAGGTATTCTTAAAGGTCTGTGAAACAGCCGCGCCCTGGGCATTTGTATATGCCACATCATGGGTCTGTGAACTGATGATTGCAACAAAGCTCTCTAAGGATATGGCATTGGAAAAAATGAGGTACATGTCATATATGGTAGTGTAATGATTTTCATCAGGAAGACCACTTGGGTTGACAAAATTGCTGTTTGTGGCACCAAAACTTTTTGCAGTGCTGTTCATCAGCTTGGCAAATTCTTCTACAGAACCACTGCAGTACTCTGCCAGTGCTATTGCCGCATCATTGCCACTCTCAAGTAAGAGCCCATACAATAAGTCCTGCACTGTAATGACATCGCCCTCCTTTAGGCCACATACCGATGATGAATGACCCGGATTTGCAGCGTCATGGCTTACTGTGACTGTCGCATTTAAATCACAGTTTTTAAGAATTATGTATGCAGTTAAAATCTTTGTAGTGCTTGCAGGATAGAGTTTTTCAAACAGATTCTGGCTATACAGCACCTGATGAGTGTCTATATTAAAGGCTCCGGCTCCCTCTGCGGTTTTTGCAAACTGCATATTGTCCTGACCAAAATTGACATCATTTGTGACGCAAAGGTTGGACGCAAAATAATTACTTCCGTTGTATCCATTTATATAATCTGTGGAATAAGTATCATATGCATTCTCAATCTTTGTACCACAGCCGGTCATAAAAACCGCTGCTATGCATGTCAGACATAGCAGTCGTTTAATTCTTTGTTTACTTGTACATCTCACGCCAGTCAAGATCTCCTCTGTCCAATGATAAAATGAGCAGCTCTGCTGTAGCCAGATTGGTGGCAAGTGGTATATTATGCTCATCACAAATACGGAAAATACTGTTTACCTCAGGCTCGTGTGGCTTAGGCTTTAATGGATCACGCAGAAAGATGACAAGATCTATGTCATTGTGCTCAATCTGTGCTCCAAGCTGCTGGATGCCTCCTAAGTGTCCTGCAAGATATTTGTGTACTGAGAGGTTTGCAACCTCCTCTATCAGACGTCCTGTGGTGCCTGTGGCGTACAAATTATTTTTGCTTAAGATACCTCTGTATGCTATGCAGAAGTTCTGCATCAGTTTTTTCTTTGAATCATGTGCAACTAATCCTATGTTCATTGCTAACCTCCCTATGAATATTTCTTCGGCTGTAATCCAACATTCAGGACAATTCCCATTCCCATGTACAGTGAAACAAGTGACGTAAGTCCATAACTGACAAATGGAAGAGTCATACCGGTATTGGGCATAAGACCTGTGGCTACGCACAAATTGATAAAGGCTGAAAGCCTATAAGTGCTCCCATGCCACAGCATATGAGCTTTCCGCTTGTGTCCTTTGCCTTCCTTGCTATAAGTATACACTCAATTACAATAAGAAGCAAAAGAATTATTATACTGATTGTACCAATAAAGCCAAGCTCCTCTCCGGCAACAGCAAATATAAAATCTGTTTGAGGCTCTATGATATAGTTGGTGTTCTTCATAGAGGTTACAACAGAGTTGTTAAGTCCCTTGCCAAACAACTGTCCTGAGCCTATAGCCCAGATAGAGTTTCTTTGCTGTGCTGCTGTATCAGCGTAATTTGTTGGGTCAAGCCACGACATTATACGTGTAGCAGGGTAAAAGCCTTTTTTGATGAGTGCATCGGCATGTGTATATATATAGCTTATCACTATCAAAACTATCGGTACTGAAACTCCAAGTACCGGCATTATTATTTTATAACTTAATCCGCTAATAAACAAGAGTGTAGCGAAAATTAATGCAGTAAGAATTGTCGTTGAGTTGTCCGGCTGCTTTAAGATAAGGAATAAAGGGATACCGGCAAAAATTACAGATAATACCAGAGTCCTTACTGTGTTTATACTATCCTCAAACCTGGAAAAGAAATAAGCAAAAAACAAAATAAGTATAATTTTCGCAATCTCTGACGGCTGGAATCTGATACCTGCGATCTCAAACCAGCGCTGTGCACCCTTTGCATCATCACCTGCAAATAGAACAAGTAACAACAGCACAATCATTCCGGCATAGTATATCCACACGAATTTGAGCAGAAATGTGTAATCTATAAGGGAAAGCACTATCATAATAGTCAGTCCCATTACAAAGCCTATTATCTGCTTGCTTTGTACGGAGTGCTTGGCACTGCCTATCAGCAGGATGCTATAATCGACAAAGCTATTATGTATACTACTAATTGAAAGTGATAATTCTTTAGTCTGTACTGTTTGAGCATTTTGTTACTTCCTATCTGTTATCTCTGTAATCTTAATTCTAATACTAATGACATGATGGTCAAAAGGCATTTTGTTAAAGGTTATTAATTGATTTTTTGTCGCGCATGATAATCCGGACTTCGTAAGCTTCATCGCTTATATTCATATGTCTTTGTATCACGCTTTTTATTTCTTTTTTAATCTGCGCCATATTGTCAGAAGCAGATATTGTGCTCCTATCTTCTGCAAGTGCTATTTTAAGCCTTTTCTTGGCGTATTCTCCTGTTTTGGAAAATTTATGCATCATACAGCGGCACCTCTCATATCGTCAGAGAAATTGATTATCTGACCGGATATTCGGGCAAATACAGGACCAAGCCTGCTTTTGGCCTCACGGACAGGTATTCCTCTGTTCTGACAAATGATAACACTTTTGTCATAGGGAATAGTGCCAATAATCCTGGTAGAAAGAAGTGCTGTAATATCATTATCTGATATCATCTGATGCCTTCTTACCATATGCTTGTCATATGCATTAACAATGACTGATATATCGTCAAGATGTGCGCTGTCGAGCAGGCTTATGCATCGCCTTGCATCGTGTATGGCAGATACATGCGGTGTGGTAACTACTATCGCACGGTCTGCAGGAGAGACTGAAAACCAAAAGCCACTGTCGATACCCGCCGGAGAATCTATCAGACAATAATCAAAGCTTGCTTTAAGCTCCTCTATAAGTATCTTGAAGCGTGCCTCATAGCTGCATAACGTATCCATGGAAGGTGCTGCAGGAATTACATATAGATTGGGATACTTTTTATTGCGTATGATTGCCTGTCTGATACGGCAGGAGCGGTTTAAGATGTCGAGGATATTGTAATTGACCTTGTCCTCTATTCCCATTACCAGGTCCAGATTGCGAAGTCCCATGTCTGTATCGAGCATGATGACTTTTTTATCTAACTGTGAAAGTTCAACTCCGATATTGGAAATAACCGTAGTTTTTCCAACACCGCCTTTTCCTGAAGTGAAAACTATTGCTTCACTCACAAAAATAAACCTCCTAGTCTGTTCTGGCACTTGAGCCTGATGAGTTTACACCCTCAGCCTTGACTGCGAGTAAATTGTCAAGTGACTCCAGATTATAATAATATGAAATTATATTTCTGGATGCAGCTGCAGCATTGTGTGAGCTGTATCCATATGATATACGTGTAGCTATTGTAATTTCAGGATCGCTTGATGGAGCGTATCCTACAAACAGTGCATGGTTTGGTCTTGTCTCAACCTGCTGTGCTGTTCCTGTCTTACCGGACACCTCAACGCCTGTAAAGCCGCCAAATACATCGTGCAGGTCTTCGACCACCATACGCATTCCCTGATGGATGGCATCCCACTGGCTTTGAGTGAGTGTGCCTGATATATCGGTTGATTTTGAATCATACTGCTTGACTGTTTTGCCGTCTGCATCAACAATTTTGTTCATCAGCTTATAGTCATAAAGCTTTCCGGAAGCAACTGCTGTCACATATCTTGAAAGAGAAATAGTCGTAAAGTTGTTATTACTCTGTCCGATGGCTGCCATAACAGGATACTGTGTGGCAATGGACGGCGTCTTTTCTACTATCTCAACACCTGATTTCTGGTCCAGTCCGTATATAGATGCATATTTTTGTATGTATTTCATACCGTTTTCATCGTCATATGAACCGGTGTCCTTGCTTGCAAGCCTGAAGCCTGTTGTGTAGAAGAATACGTTACATGAATCTCTTAAAGCTTCAGATACATTGTCCATACCATGTGCTCCAGGATAAATCCAGCATTTTGGCTGATTGCTGATTTCTGTAAATATTCCGGTACAATTAATCTTTGACGAAGTATCAATGACTCCCTCGGCAAGACCTGCGGTGCTTGATACCATCTTGAAGGTAGATCCCGGTGCAGTCTGCTCCTGGGTTGCATAATTCCATAGCGGATTAGACTTGTCCTCTCTGAGAGACTGGTAGTAATCAGCATCTACAGTGTTTGCAAGCTTGTTGTTGTCATAGCCCGGATAGCTGACTAAAGCCTTTAGCTGTCCTGTCTTTACATCAGTTATGACACAGGAGCCTGTACATGGGTCAAGGGCAAGCTGTGCAGGTGTTATCTCTATATTGTTTATTTTGTCCATAAGAAATGCATATGGACTGATGGAGCCATTGGCAATGTTGCTTACTGTTGCATCGTCATAATCGAGTACACCCTGGTCAAAAAGCAGAAGGCACAGCTGCTGTCCAGTGACCGCTCCGGAATTTACCATATATTTGTATATAATTTTGGCAAAGTCTTTATTGTCAGTCATGGCATCCCTGATATACGAGCAGAGTGCTGTGTAAATCTCGCTTGAATCAGCATACTTCTGGTCCACATCAAGCTTTGTGATGTCTATCCACTGCTTTGAAATGCAGTATTTGAGATAATCACGCGGTGAGAGTGTGCCAGCCTTCCATGAGGCATATGTGGAATCAGAGGTATCTATCTGTTTGCTCAACAGCAGTCCATCATCGTTTAGCACTGACATAACACATGTAAAATAATCAAGTGTCTGCTCCGACATGGAGGCAGTGCCTGAGGTACCACTTTCAAGCTCTCTGTCAATAGTGGATAATGCATCCTGCAGCTGACCGCTGAAGGAATTGTATATAGCCTGCTCAGTTGCTGATGCATCTGATGCATTGAAATGTGTCAGGTCAACTACATTGTTGTTGATCAGTGCAAAGTAAACATCACTTATAGGTATTTCACCGGATTTTATTTTGGAGTAAACAATTCCGGCTATCTCCTGCTCTAACAGCTTGTATGTGGCCTCCTGCAGCTTGATGTCAATACTTAAGTAGACATCATTTCCGGAAACAGGATTCTTCTGACTTATTACCTCGTTTATCTTACCGACATTGTTTACATAGACCTGTTTTTCACCGTTTTTGCCTCGCAGATAGCTCTCATAGTACTGCTCTAAGCCTGACTTACCTACCATATCATTTTGTGTATATGAGTCATCATCCTTTGACAGCTCATTATACTCGTCGGTAGATATCTTGCCTGTATATCCTATGAGCGATGAAATATATTCAGGATAGTTATACTTGCGGATGGTATCCTCTTCAATTGATATGCCGGTAAGAGTATCTGAATGCTCATTGACATATGCTACTATCGAATCATTTACATCCTTTGCAATAGTGGTGGTTTTGTATTTAGTGAATCGGTTCTGTTTTATGGCATATCTCATCACTACAATATCATAAGTGTCCTGTGTATCATACTTGCTGCTTATATCAAAGCATTCATTCTGATCAGAGCTTAGAAAATCAATAATATTCTGGGCGCTGGCATTTGCCTCGTCAAATCCAAGTGCTTTATTGTATTCGAGCTTATCATATTTCTTTCCGAACACATCTGACAGAAATCTCTTTTTGGAGGTTTCAGATGTGAATGTAAAGCTGTATGTACCATCATCGTTTAAAACAACCGGAAAATCATTGTATATGGAGCCGCCATTGTTTTTTATCACATTGATAATTTCATTAAGCTCTTTGTTTAAAAGACGATTGTGCTCCTTCGTAGATGAATAGCTGCCGTTGTCTGAGATGACTACAGAGTATGCAAGCTGATTGTAAGCAAGCAGCTCACCATTTACATCGTATATATTGCCTCTTGATGCCTCTATGGACAGCGGCTTTTTAATCAGCATTATGAAGTTTTTCTGATAATCTGCACCTTTAATAATCTGAAGGGTAAAGACTCTTTCGGCAAGCAGGACAAACATGAGAATAATTACTGCTGCCAATACAAAAAGTCTTGAGCTGAAAAATTTCTTCAGAAAATCTTTTATATCATAAATCAAATTTCTTTGCTCTCCTTTTCTCGTATGCTTCTAGCTTCTGGTTTACCTTAAGAAATACCAGATACAAAAGTATACTGATAACCATTGTGTATACAAATTCAGGTATGATAATTGACTTCAGATAGTACAAAAAGTTAAATCTGCCACGCAGTAAAAACATGAAAAAGTATACTACCAGATTGTAAAACAAATCGCTGCCTCCTATCAGAAGCATAGGAAGCTTTATATCGTCAGGATAGAATCTTTTCTGGAATAATCCATTGATAAAACCGATATACATATATATTAAAGCATACAGTCCTATATATTTTCCGCAAAATATGTCAATAAGCAGGCCGCAAAAGAAGCTACCCACAGTCCTTCCTTTTTTCCACGCATAAAGCCAAAGGATGATACGGCTATAATCAACAGGTTTGGTGAGATATTGGCAAAGGAAAGAGTCTTAAACAGCGTGGTCTGTAATACAAAGCATAAAGTTATTATTATAAATAAAACAATTCTACGTCTCATGCTGCTCCTTACTTATTTTCAGTTGAATTTTCAGTCTGGCTGTCACCGGCTGTTTCTGCACTTTCGGTGTTGTCAGCTGTCTTAGTGTCACCGGTCTGCTTAAGCTGTGTTATGACCATGACATTTTCGATATGCTCAAAATCTACAACCGGTGTGATAGTGCCGGATTTTGTCAGATTGTTGGAATTATTTTCGATTTTTGTCACATAGCCAATCAGTATGCCCTGCTGGTAACGGTCTGACACGTATGAGGTAACAACAGGATCGCCCTCTTTCACCTTGTTGTCATCATCCTTTAACTCCGTAAAGGTAATTACCTTGTCATCGTTCATGGTTTTTATATTGCCACTGACGGTGAGGTTGTCCTCCGTGGTGGAAACCATGCCACTGACTTTGCTGGCATCATCTATGATACAGCGTACCTTGCAAAATTATCGCCAGCATCGGTAACAATACCTACAAGTCCGCTTCCCGCCAGCACATTCATGCCTACATCCACTCCATCCTTTTTTCCTTTGTCGATAGTAAAGGTAGAAAACCAGTTTCCGCTGTCCTTTGCTATGACACTGGCAGCGACCTTGGGATATGATGGATATTTGGCATCCAAATCCAGAAGCTGTCTGTAATTGTCAAGCTCATACTGTTCAAGTTTGTTTGTTGTGAGCTGTGTTGTGAGCTCTTCTACCTCGGCCTTGAGCTTTTTATTCTCAGCCTTGACATTTTTTAATGTGCGTATTTCTGTAACCTTATCTGAAATGTGGATTCCAAAGCTGTTTATACCCTTCTGCATTGGGATGAATACATATCCGGCAACAGTCTTTAAAGGACCACCGGAAATATTTAAGGTAAGGCTTAGCAGCATGGTCACAAAGCAGACTGCTGTCATAATCAACAGTGTGTATCTTGCAGGAAGCTTTTTATTGTGCTTTCTCTTTCGATTGCGAAAATTCTTACTCATATTAACCTCGGTTATTATTTTTTGATGCTGAACGGAAGTCTCTTATATTTTGAATCAGAAACTATTTGTACGAGCCCGCGTACTGCACTTTCCTCAGGACATTCTGAGCAGATGACCTTTATACCTGTAATCTGTTCAAAGAGCTGGTCAAGTCCTGCAAGCTGTGAGCCGCCTCCTGTGATATAAATGCCTGAATGGATGATATCCTTTGCAAGCTCAGGCGGAGTCTTCTCAAGAATCATTTTTATTGATGTGCATATAGACTCAAGGTTTGACTTCATAGCCTCGTAAACGATCTTTGAACCAATTTCCATCTCAATAGGCAGGCCGCTTACCACATCACGTCCCACTACGACCATACTGTCCTCTCTTCCCGGAAGTGCAGAGCCTATAGTCTCCTTCAACAGCTTTGCAGTCTTTTGTCCGATTACAAGATTGAACTCCTTTCGCACAAAGGAGATAATTGACTCGTCAAGTCTGTTGCCACCGAAATGAAGCAGGTCACTAAGCACCAGGCCACCGAGTGAAATAACGGATGTCTCTGTTGTGTCAGCGCCCATATCTACTATCATGACACCGGTTGGCTCGTTTACATCTATTCCAAGACCTACAGCATCAGCGATAGGCTTCTCACAGAGCATGACCTTTTTAGGCTTTGATTTGCTCTTATAGAAGAGCTCGTAGAATGCTCTTTTCTCTACATCTGTGATATCTGTCGGCACAGCGATGATGAACTCGGCATTTTTGATACGTGCCTTTGTCTTGTGCTCCAAAAAGTCAAAAATCATAGTCTGAAGCAGATTATAGTCAGCAATAACTCCCTCTACAACAGGAAATATGACGTTGATTGTCTCAGGCGCCTTTTCATACATGGCATATGCACGGTCTCCATATGCATATATCTGATTTTTGTCTATTACGGCTATTGTGTTTTTCTCAAGCATTGTCTTGCCTGTAGCCTTTGAGTATACCTTGAAATTGTTTGTTCCCAGATCAATTCCGTAAACGTTGTTGCTCATAATAATTCTACCTCGTCTTCTGTTTATATAAGTTTATTTTCATAGAAGCTATAATATTCGTTATCTCCGATTATGATATGGTCACAAAGCTCTATGGAAAAAATCCCTGAGCCCTCAATTAATCTGTCTGTGACAGCAATATCATTTCTGCTGGGAGTACAATCTCCGCTTGGATGATTGTGCAATAAAACAAGTTTTGATGCATTTTTGTCCAGGGCGGTCCTGATGATGGAGCCTACGTCCACTACAGATGAGCTTAGTGAACCCTTGGATATGAACTTGTCTCCTAAGAATCTGCTTTTTACATCAAAATAGGCACAAATGACGACTTCATTTGTGAGATGCCTCATCTGCTCCATATAGTAGTCAGCTATTGTCTGAGGATTATTCATTCTGATGCTTTGAACCTTTTTTGTCTTTGCTATGCGAAGCGACAGCTCTGCTATCGCTTTAAGCTGTATAGCTTTTATCTGCCCTATCCCGGGGATACTAAGAAGCTCCTCATAGGACATCTCATAGAGATTGAGCAGATTGCCATGCCTGCCGGAAAGTATGTCCTGTGCAATATCAATCACAGTCTTGTCCCTTGTGCCGGTCTTTATAATGATGGCAAGTAAATCAGCGTCTGACAGGCTGATGCTCCAAGCGATAAAAATTTCTCATATGGTCGCTCTGAAGCCGGCAGATTTTTAATTGTTTTGTTATTATGCATTAATCCCTTTCGCTTCTCCCAGGCGATTGACAACGGATTTAAGCAAAGTTTTCAGTTAATTGTAGCACACCTAATCAAGCTTAACAAGATTTCTCTCATAAAGTTTTTGTAAAGACATCAAAATTCCAAGCTTTGCATGGTACCATGTGAGTCCTCCCTGGAAATAAACCGCATATGGCGGCTTCACAGGGCCATCGGCAGAAAGTTCAATGGATGAGCTGCACAAATGCGCCTGCTGCCATGATGACATCACTGTCATAGCCCGGCATAGCCCATGGCTCAGGGGTCACATAGCTGTCTACAGGTGCTGCTGCCTGAATGCCCTCGCAGAAGGCTATCATGCATCGCGGTTATTGAACTCTACAGCCTGTATGATATCGTGGCGGCTTTCAGTACCGTCAGGGACTACCTTAAAACCAAGCTTTTCATAGATTTTTGCGGCAAAGATTGCTCCTTTAATGCTCCGCTTACGACAGTCGGTGCAAGGAAAAAGCCCTGATAAAATGACTGGATGACTCCGAGTGA